>Ga0181519_10003520_pt1 | contig 12892 bp, 11 predicted proteins | sample PEATcosm2014_Bin_26_FD_121102 | JGI IMG/M metagenome (GOLD analysis project Ga0181519, IMG submission 121102) | Peatland microbial communities from MTU Mesocosm Facility, Houghton, MI, USA - PEATcosm2014_Bin02_10_metaG | ecosystem: Environmental > Terrestrial > Soil > Wetlands > Peat | place... | reverse complement strand
CCGGAGCGGTCAGGGCGGCCAATGCCAACGGCAAGGATGCGGATGCACACCGGGCCGTCGATCGCATCCTGACCGACTACGAACACAACCCCAACGGTCGAACACCGATGGAAGTCATGGACATCCTGGGAATGTTCTACTTGCCCAAGGACGGCGTGAAGAAGACCATGCCCGTCATTGTCCGCGAGGCGGTGCTGGGTTGGTTCGACGTCCTGCAATGGGCAAGCGAATCCGGCCGTGCGGAGATCGTCAACAACGAGAAATTCCTCGTGCGGGCGTTCCTCATCGCGGGCGGGAAAAAGGGGGCCGACGAATGGGGTGCCCTGATCAAGAACGAGCCGCAGGAAGCAAAGCGAATCGTCGAGGAAGGCATACGCTATGCGGCCCAGCCGGGCGTTGCGGACGGAGGTTACGACCACAGGTGGCCCACCGCTTATGGACTTGAACGGACGGTCACTGCGTTGAAGGGTGAATCCGGTGAGCCGAGCGCCGCAATTCCAAGAATGGATCACGACGAGGCCATGGCGGAAGCGGCCAAGAAAATTTCCGCGTACTACCTTCCCGGGGTGCAATAGTCTCGTAACGCGCCCTATGTCCCCGTCGCCGCGCCGATCGCCCACCACTGCCTTGCGAGAGAGCCGATGAGCCTTGCTGCCAGGATTGCCTGCGTCTGTCTGTTCGCCACGATGAATGGCGCCTGGGCGGCGGAACCCATCAAGATCGGTGTCGATGGCCCCTTCACGGGAGGCTCGTCCCCGGCGGGAGTGAGCATGCGCAACGGTGTGCGCATGGCCGCGGCGGAGATCAACGCAGCAGGCGGCGTGCTGGGCCGCCAGCTGCTGCTGGTCGAGCGCGATGACGAGGCGAAGAATGAGCGCGGCGTCCAGGTGGCGCAAGAGCTCATCCACAGCGAGGGCGTACTCGCGGTCGTCGGCTTCGTCAACACGGGCGTCGCGCTGGCGGCGCAGCGCTACTACCAGGAGGCAAGGATCCCGGTGATGGACAACGTCGCCACGGGTTCGATACTGACCCATCAGTTCGACGACCAGCCGGAGAACTATGTCTTCCGCAATTCGGCGGCGGACAACCTGCAGGCGCCGATGATCGTCGAGGAAGCCGTGACGCGCCGCGGATTGCGCAAGCTGGCCATACTTGCCGATTCCACCAACTACGGGCAGCTCGGCCGGCAGGACCTGGTGAAGGCGCTGGCCGCAAAGGGCGTGATTCCGGTCACCGAGGAGAAGTTCAACGTCAAGGATGTGGACATGTCGGCGCAGCTGCTCCGGGCCCGCGAGGCCGGGGCCGAGGCGATACTCGTGTACGGGATCGGACCGGAGCTCGCGCAGATCGCCGCGGGAATGGTCAAGCTGGATTGGAAAGTGCCGATGATCGGCTGCTGGTCGCTGGCAATGTCCAATTTCATCGACAACGCCGGCGACGCCGGTGAAGGCGCGCGCATGCCGGTGACCTTCATCCAGGAACCGACCAACGCCAAGCGACGCGCCTTCATAGAAGCCTATCTGCGCCTCTACCATCCCAAGGGCGATCGCATCGAGACGGCGCCGCAGGCGGCGCAGGGCTATGACTCCCTCTGCCTGCTGGCAGCGGCCATGATCCAGGCCGGATCCACGGAAGGCCCGAAGATCAGGGCGGCGCTCGAGGATCTGCAAAGACCCGTGGAGGGCGTGGTGATGACCTACGTGAAGCCGTTCTCCCGGACCAATCACGAAGCCTACGGCATGGATGTTCCCGCCATCGGCGAGGTGAAGGGTCGGCGCGTGGTCTACGCGTACGAGGACGATCTGCGCAAGGCGTCAGCGCCAAGCAGCCCCGCCGTGACGGCGAAAGTTCCGCCGCGCTAGCGCGCTAGAGCCCTTGTAACCCTGGCCGCCCGGTTCCCGGAGGGAGCAAAGCATGGAAGTCAAAGGCGCAAGCTTCCTGTACACCCTGGCTGGCCTGATGATCACCTTCGCAGGCTTCTCCGCGCTGCTGTTGACGCTCCGACCGGCCGCCGGTGCGCGCCTGTCGCTGCTCGACCGGTACCTCGCGAAGACGGTCATGACGCACATCTTCGTCCTGACGGCGGCAGCGCTGCTGCCGGCGCTGCTCGCGCTGTTCGATGTTCCGGAAACGTCGATCTGGCGCGTCTGCGCCGTGCTTTTCGCGGTGCCGATGCTGGCGCTGCAGCTCAGCTTTCCGCACCGGCGCCGCAAGGTGGCCGGCAGCGGACCGCCGCGGGCGATATTCCTGGTCTTCGTCGGATTGGGCGCCGTCGTGACGCTGGCGATGCTCTGCTACGTCCTGGGAGATTTCCAGAACAGTGCCGCTGCCTACATGGCCGCGCTCACGATAGACTTCTTCACCGTCATCTTCGGCTTCGTCATCGCACTCGATGTCATCCTGCAGCAGCCGATCGATGCGATGGAGCGGCCGGCGCCGCAGCAGCGGTCCGGCGCCGGGGATATGAACGGATGAAGCCCGCCGGGGGTGCCACTGCAGGGGCGGGCCGCAATTGCGCGGCGTTCGATCCCGTCAAGCCGCATACGGGGCAAGGCCGACCTGATGGAGCGCTTCCGGGGCCATGGCGCGCACATCGTGATACACGCCGCCGACGGGCCGATCACGCACGTCGCCGACGATCGCGAACCTAGCGCCGGGCGCCGCCCGGCGACCGGCCTCCGCGCGACGGGATCGACGGCGTCGGGCGGGATGCCGGCGCCGAACGGTAGGCGTGTGAACGCGCATTGCCGCGTTCGCCGCCGCGCGGCGGGCCCACGCGGTAGCCGCCCCCCCAGCCTCCGTAGTCGTAGCCGAAGGGCTCGTAGTAGCCGCTGACATACCCGCCATCGCCGCCATAGCCCTCGCCGGCGTCGACCGCGCAGCCCGCAAGCAGGACCAGCGCAAGGGTCAGCAGCGAAACGCCGACGATGATCGCGATGCGATCGTGCACGAGCCGCTTCATTTTGCATCTCCTGCGGCACCGGCCTCGGACCATTCCATCACGCCGAACGGGGTGCCTTGCGGGTCGGCAAGGATCGCCACCTGGCCGCCATGGCGGTCGGCGTGCGGTTCGACGAGCACGCGGCCTCCCAGCGACAGCGCCCGGGCGACGGCATCGCCCGCATTGAGGACCCGCACGAAGTTGAGCCAGTGCGGATGCCGGTGCATGGCGTCGGTGGGCATGGTGTTCACGCTGGCGCGGGCGAACTCGTCGCTCGACAGGACGGCGTGCTCGCGGCCGTCGTCGCTCGGCAGGTCGTAGACCTCGTAACCGAGCAGGTCCTGGTAGAAGGCCGCTTCGGCGTCGGCGTCGTGGACCAGCAGGGCGCTCCAGATCCACTCGCCCGGCTCGGCCAGCAGATCCGGCGCATCGCCGTTGCTCGATGAGAGGATCGCAAATACCGCGCCTTCCGGATCGGCGAGGATCGCCTGGCGGCCGCGCCGGCCGTAGCTCCTGGGCTCGGCCAGGACGCGGGCGCCGTGCGCAACCGCGTTGCGCGCGGCCGCGTCGGTATCGCTGCTGGCAAGAAACGTCAGCCAGGCCGTCTGCACGTGGCCTTGCGCCGGTGCGTCCCGCTGCAGCAGGCCGGCTATCGGGCGTCCGGCAAGGCGCGCAATGGCATAGGTCGAACCCGGCCCGGCCCTGACGCCGGCGACCTCGGTAAAGGTCCAGCCGAACAGGCCGGCATAGAAGCGTTCCGCACCTTGCAGATCGGGAGTGACCAGCTCGGCCCAGATGACCTTGCCGGCGTGATGTTCACCGCTCTGCGTTTCGTACAGCGGCGGCAGGTCCGGTGGCGCCGCCATGGCCGGCGCCAGCAGCGCGAGGCACAGCGCGGCGCCCGCGAACACCGGCGCGCGGCGCGTGCGGACCGTAGTGGGAGCGATTTTCATTGGCGAATCTCCGTGGCTGCCGCCGACCTGCGTTGCGCGACCGGGTCGGTCCTGCAGCGCCGCATCGGGGCCAGGAGAAAAGTCTAGGCGCGGCGTGGACACCGATCTGTGCGCTGTCCAACGCTACACAGGCTACGCAGGCTGCGCGGGTGCGCGGGTGCGCCCGATGCCCGGCCGGCCACAAGGGTAAAATCCCCCCAGTGGCGGTTCGACGGGAACCGCCGACGGGAGTCGATCGTGCCCATTTACGAATACGCCTGCGGCGACTGCGGTCGCGAGTTCGAGACACTCGTGCGCTCGGGGTCCACGCCCGAATGCCCGGACTGCCATTCCCACGCGCTGGAGAAGAAGTTGTCGGCCACGGCCGCCACCGGCGGTACGGCCGCGCACAGCCATGCGGGCCCGTGCGGCTCGTGCGGTCATGCGGGCGGCCCGGGCTCCTGCGCGCTGAACTGACACGCCGCGGCAACGCGGCCTAGAGGTCACGGGCGCCGGGAGGCCGCTGCGTCGATTGAACCCGGGGCGCCGGCCGGCAGGTGCAGGTGGCGGCGTCCGTGGCGGCCCAGAAACAGCAAGCCCACTACCACGGCCACAAGGCCGGAGGCGGCTGCCACGCCCAGCGACCAGCGCGGCCCGAAGACGTCGGCAACCCAGCCCACCAGGGGCGCGCCCAGCGGCGTGCACCCCAGGATGATCGCCAGCAGCAGTGCCATGACGCGCCCGCGCATCCCCTGCTCGGTCGACAGCTGTACCAGGCTGTTGGTCGAGGTCATGTAGACCTGCGCGGCGACGCCGGTGAGCAGCAGCGCGGCGCCGAAGACCCAGAGATCGGGCGCGATCGCCGCAGCGAAGCAGCCGACGCCGAAGGCCGCGGCGGTGGCCAGCAGGATCATCATCCGCGGCCGCGACTGGTGTGCGGCCAGCAGCGCACCGGCCACCGAACCGACCGCCATGACCGAGCTCAGCGTGCCGAATGCACCGGCGCCGGCACCGAAGGCGCCGACCGCCATCGTCGGAATGAAGATCGCGAAGTTCAGTCCGAACGTGCTCACCAGGAACATCATGAGCAGCGCCGCGATCAGGTCGGGCCGGTGGCGCACGTACTTCAGTCCCTGGACGAAGCCGCTGCGTGCGGCGCTGCTGCGCTGTTGCGGATGCAGCGCCGCGGTGCGCATCAGGGCCAGCGCGGCGAGCACGGCAGCGAACGACGCGGCGTTGATCAGGAACGACCAGCTGGCGCCGACGCCCGCCAGCAGCGCGCCGGCGGCGGCCGGGCCGATCATGCGCGCGGCGTGAAACGAGGTGGCGTTGAGCGCGACGGCATTGGCCAGGTCGGCCTCGCCGACCAGCTCGCCCACGAACGTCTGCCGCGCGGGCGCATCGAATGCCGTCACGCAGCCCAGCAGCAGGGCCAGCACGTACACGTGCCACAGGACCACCAGTCCGGACAGGGCCAGCAGGCCCAGCACCAGCGCGAGCAGTCCCATCAGCGCCTGGGTGGCCATCAGCAAGCGCCGGCGATTCCAGCGATCGGCCGCGTGGCCCGCCAGCGGCAACAGCAGCAGCTGCGGGCCGAACTGCAGCGACATGACGATGCCCACGGCTGTGGCGCTCTGGTGCGTCAGCTGCGTGAGGACGATCCAGTCCTGTGCGGTGCGCTGCATCCACGTGCCGATGTTCGATACGAGGGCCCCTATCGCCCAGAGCCGGTAGTTCTCGTGGCGCAGCGACTGGAAGATTGCGGTCATGAATCCGTGGGGGAGGACGCCGGCCCGATGGGCCGCAGCCGCCATTGTGCCCGGCCGGCGGTCACCGTCCGCGCACGGCCCGCCGGCACGCTCAGGCCCGTCGCGCGCAGAAGTCTTCCAGGAAGCTGCACAGCTGGTCCACCGCCGCTCGCCCGACCGCGTTGTAGAGCGAGGCGCGGATGCCGCCGATCGAGCGGTGTCCGGCCAGTCCGGAAAAGCCGGCATGGCCGGCCGCGCCGATGAACTGCGCGTCGAGGCGCTCGTCGCGGAAGCGGAAGCTCGCGTTCATTTCCGAGCGGAACGGCACGTCCGCATGCGCTTGCAGGACCTCGGCCAGCCGGTCGAGCGTGCCGTAGAGGGCGTGCGCCTTCGCGGCGTTGATGCGGGCCAGCGCGTCCATGCCGCCGACGCCGTCGCGCAGCCAGCGGGTCACCAGCGTCATCACGTATATGCCGAATACCGGCGGGGTGTTGTAGTTGGAGCGGTGCTGCAGGTGCGTGCGGTAGTCGAGCATCGGCGGCAGTCCGCGCGGAATGGTGTCGAACAGCCGGTGGTCGATCACCACCACGGTCACGCCCGCCGGCCCGAGATTCTTTTGCGCGTGGGCATAGACCATCGCGTGGCGCGAGAAATCGACGGGTCTGGACAGGAAGTCCGACGACATGTCGGCGATGAGCGCGATGCCGGCCGATTCGGGCGGCGCCTTGAACTGCAGCCCCTCGACGGTCTCGTTGGAGACGTAGTGCAGGTAGGGGGCGGCCGCATCGAGCCGCAGCTCGGCGGCGCCCGGCAGCCGCCGGTATCCACCGTCCGCGCCGCTCCACGCCACCTCCAGCGGTCGCACGCACTGCGCCTCCTGGATCGCCTTGGCGCTCCAGTAGCCCGACTGCACGTGGGCGGGCGCCGGGCCCGGTGGCGCGGCGAAATTCATCGGGATCATCGAGAACTGCAGGCTGCTGCCGCCCTGCAGGAACAGCACGGCATGCGTGTCCGGTATGGCCAGCAGGCCGCGCAGGTTGTCCTGCGCTTCGGCCAGCAGTTCCTCGAACCAGGCACTGCGGTGGCTCATGCCAAGTACGGACAGACCCGTCTCCGGCAGGGCGATCACCGCCTGCTGCACCTGCAGCAGCACTTCCTCGGGCAGCGCGCCGGGACCGCCGGAGAAATTCAGATCGTTGGCCAGCGGCGCCGGCGGGCCGGCCACGGGCGCGCGGGCGGGCGCGCGCGGGGCCCGCCGTTCCAGCGCGGGCGGTGGCGCGGCGCGCGCCAGCAGCATCCGTCGCACCGCGGCGTCGACGGCCGCGACTGCGGCGCGCCGGTAGTCCCAGCGCGCATCGGCATCCGGGTAATAGACGACCATGGTCGCGTTGGCCTCGAACACGAGCACTTCGCCCTGAGGTCCCAGCGTGAAATCGATGCCGCCGTAGTCCAGGTCGAGCAGTTCGCGGATCCGTTCCAGCGCGGCCATCGCGCGCCGGCCCAGGCAGCCGGCCATGTCGCGCAGGAACCGCTCCTCCTCGGCGCGATGCCCGGCATGCTCGGCCATGTCGGCGCTGAAGTAATGGACCTTCCAGTGGCGCGAGATCGCCAGGTGCAGCGGATGCAGTTCGGTGCCGACGAACATCACGCGGTACTTGCGCGTCATGCCGTCGCGGTCGCGGGTATCGAGAAACTGCATCGCGATCAGTTCCGGGCCGGGGAGCGCGGCCAGGGCCGCGGCCAGGCCTGCCGGTTCATCGACGCGGACGAAGTGTTCGCCCGTGTGGAATCCCGGCGAACGCAGCAGCAGGGGGAAGGCCAGGCCGTGCCGCTGCAGCGCGACGGCGCCGTCGGGTGCGGCGAGGACCGCGCGCGGCAGCGTCGCCGCGCGCGGCGCGATCACGTCCGGCAGCGCGCCCAGCCGCTGCCAGTTCGCGCAGCGGCCGCTGGCCGCCACTGCCGAGGGCCGGTTGATCACCGGTGCCGCGGTATGGGCGAGCAGTCGGCGCGCGGCTTCCACCGCCGCGGGCGCCGCATCGACGTCGCCGATGGCATTGAAGACCAGCTGGTGAGGCGGGAGTGCAGCGGTCGCAGCGAGGAACTCGGGCACCACGATCCAGGTCTGGAACGTGCGGTCGTCAAGGAAACGCTCCACCGGGGCATTGGCACCATTCGCCGAGGCGAGCAGCAACACCGGTATCGGCGCGCCCGTGCCGCGATACGGCAATGCGATGACCGCGCGTCCGGCGAACCCCCGGCGCCGATGGCGGGCCGCGCCATCGGCGTCGCCGAGCCTGCCGAGCACGAAGGAAAGGCCGGCATGCGCAGCGCCGTGGTCGGGCGCGAGCTCGAGGGCCTGTTCATACAGCGTGCGCGCCGCGGGCAGTTGGTCGGCCTGGTACAGCAGCGTGGCCAGGTTGACCTTGCAGCGCGGATCGCGCGGATGCAGCCGTACGGCGCGTTCCAGCACGGTGCGCGCGGCGCTGCTCAGGCGGCTGTCGCTCAGGTGCCGCGCCAGGTTGAACAGCGTACCCAGGTGATCGGGGTCGCGCCCGAGTATCTCCAGGTAGGCGGCGCGCGCCTCGAGGCCGCGCCCCAGGGCCAGCAGGACATTGGCGCGCATGAACTGCAGTTCGGTGTCGGCCGTGGCGCCGGCCAGTGCCTCATCGAGGCGCTGCAGCTCCCGTTCCAGGCGCCGGCGCGGCTCCCAGGCCGGCGGCGTGCGCCCGGCCGGCAATGCATCGGGGCGGGCGGTGATCGAATCGGATCCTGGGGTCATGGCCGGGACCTGCTCCTGCAGGGACGACGCGGGCAGGTGCGCCCACGTACCACCGACCGCGGGCGCATGCCGACGGCGGCAACGACAGCATAGCTTGCCGCCGGCATGCCGCGACAGCAACCCGTCGCGCGTGGCCGGTGGATCCGCGACGACGCTGGCCGGCGCCGGCGCGTCGCGGCCGGATCCGCCGGTGCTAGCCCGCCGTCGCACCCATCGCGCGGCCGTGTCCGTGGTGCGCCATGCGCAGTTCCAGCACCAGCTGCTGCCCGGGCGACAGCGCGGCATAGAGCTGCTTCATCGCGCCGTCGGCGGCAAGGCGCGCGGGCTGCAGCTGCGCGACCATCGCCTCGCGCCGGTCGATCTTCTGCGGCAGCGTCAGCACGGCCGGCCGGGGGTGCTCCTGCATCCACTGGCGACGCGCCGCGCGCTGGTTCGTCACCGCCGTCACGTAGGCCTGCCACAGTGGCGCCTGCGTCGGCGTGAGCTGCAAGGCCGCGCCCGTGGCGGTCAGATGGTGCAGCGCCGACGTGCGCTGCGCGTGCGCCGGCGCTGCCATGGGTGCGGTCGGCGCTGGCGCCGCTGCGCCCGCAATCGGGCCCGTGGATTCCGCCGCGGATTCCCGCGCGGTTTCCCCCGCGGTTTCTCCCGCAGTTTCTCCCGCAGTTTCTCCATAAGCCAGGCCGGGCAGGGCCAGGCCCGCGCACCGCAGCACGATGGCCGTGCTCAGGAAGATCCTGCGGGGCGACAGTCGAGTCGATTGCATCATGGTCGTGCTCCTTGCAGTTCAAGACCGTCCTGCGGTCAGGGGCGTGGGGGATCGGGATGCCGGGTCCAGCGCGTCCCGGTTGGGCAGGCAAGGCGAAGTAAGGCGGATGAACGGCGTGCTGCGCACCGCCGTACCCGCCGCCAGCAATGCCGGCACTTCGGCGATGCTCGGGTGCTGCTGTACGTGCAGATGCTCGGCCAGCGCGATCACGGCGTCGGCATCGATGCGCGCGACATCGGCTGCGTCGATGCGAAATTCGCGCCAGCCATGGCGCAGCCAGATCCTGCCGAAAGCGCCATTGGCGACGAACAGGATCGCAAAGGCGCTGAGGGGACGCAACAGGTGGTCCAGCAATCGCACCTTCACGGCCAGCGGTGCGTCGGTGTAGATCCGGCCGATCGCGCGGGCGGCGGCGCAGGCCGGGCGTCGTGTTCCGGTCGTTGGCAATGTGTCCTGGTGCCGCATGGCTGATACCTCCGTCTGGCGCAAGCGCAGGGTGCCTGTACCGCTGCACGGCCTGCCCGATCCACCGGGTGGATTCTTGCCGTCGCGCTGCAATTGCCGGTGACGGAACGCCGTGCGGCGTGTTTCATTTGCAACGCATGCGCACTGCGCCCGGGCGGGCGCGGCCGTGCGCTAGGCCACCGCCAGGACGTCGGCCAGCGCGTACGCCAGATCGGCGCGGCACAAGGGCTTGACCAGCACCCGCGCTGCGCCCACCGCGAGGGCGCGCGACGCGAGCATCGCACCGCCGTAGCCGCTCACCACCAGTACCGGCAACCGTGGCGCGCTGGCCCGGATCGCCGCGGTGAGCTGTGTTCCGCTCAGCCCCGGCATCATCTCGTCGGTGATGACCGCGGCGAAGCGGGCCGGATCCTGGCGCACCGCCGCCAATGCGACCTGCGGGTCGGTGAAACCGACGGGCCGGTACCCCAGTCCCGTCAGCATCTCCTCGGCCAGCGCCACCAGCGCCGGGTCGTCGTCGACGATCAGCAGCGGTTGGCCCGAGCCGCTGGGCGCCGGTCGCGGCGCCGGTGTGGCGGCGCCCATCGCGTCGACGCATTCGGGAAAGTACAGGGTGAAACGCGCGCCGCTGCCGCGTTCGCTCTGCACGTCGATGGCGCCGTTGCACTCGGCCATCACGCCGTGCACGACCGCCAGCCCCAGGCCCGTGCCCGATTGCTGGCCGCGCGTCGAGAAGAACGGTTCGAACAGGTGATCCATGACATCCGGGCCGATGCCGGGGCCGGTGTCGGAAACGGCCAGGGCCAGGTAGCGGCCGGCGGCGAGCCGGGTGTGCGACAGCACGCGCGTTGCGTCCACGTGCACGCGCTCGAGCTCCAGGCGCATGACGCCGCCGCCCGCCATGGCCTGCAGCGCGTTGGTGCACAGGTTCATCACCGCCTCGAAGGCACGCGTCGGGTCCCCGCGCAGGCGGCCGCCCTTGGCGTGCAGCTGCCGCTCCACCGTGACGCCGGCCTGCATCGACCCGGCCAGCAGGGTCAGGACTTCCTCGACGACGGGCTCGAGCTCGAATACGGTCGAATTGCGTCCGCCGCCGCTGCTGAAGGTGAGGATACGTTCGACGAGGGACTTGCCGCGCAGCGCCGCCTGCATCGATTTGCCCAGGTGACGGGCCAGCGCGCTGCCCGCCGGGGCCGCGTCCTGCGCCATCTCGCCATAGCCGATGATCGCGGCGAGCACGTTGTTGAAGTCGTGCGCCACCCCACCGGCCATCGTGCCCAGCGATTCGAGCTTGCTGGCACGCGAGCTTTGCGCCTGCAGCGCCCGCTGCGCGACCGCGCGCCGGCGGTCGGCGCGCTGGACCAGGTAGACCGACGCGGCCATCATCGCCAGCAGCAGGACCACGCCCGCCGCGGTCAGGCGCGCCGCCTGGCGCCACGAGACCAGCACGACGGTCAGGTCGCGCGTAAGCACCACCTCGAGCCCGAATCGCGGCAGGCTGTGCAGCGCGACCAGGCGCTCGCTGCCGTCGCGGAAGCGCCGCAGCTCGGTGCCCTTGAGCATTGCCAGGTGCTTGGCGACGGTGGCTTCATCCAGCCGCGGCGTGGTGACGATGGAGCCGGCCAGGCGCACACCGTCGCTGCGGAAGACCGCCATGCGTGCATCGTCGGCGGGCGAAGCCACGGAGAACGCGCCGAGCATCGCCTGCGCCGGCATCGAGGCGAGAACCCAGCCGGCCTTGGCGCTGGCCGCATCGGCATAGGTCACGGCGAGCGCCACCATCGTGATCCCGGTTGTCGCGTCGGTGAAGGGGCGGCTCACGGCCATCGCGTCCTGCGGGATCTGCTCCAGCGGTGGCGCGAACTGCGCCAGCGCGGGGGTGGCCGCGGCGGCATCCGAGCTTGCGATCACGCGCCCGCCCCGACCGACAAGCCAGAGGTTGGTGATCGCGGCCATCAATTCGGCGCGCGTCTCGAGCGCCCGACCGAGCTGGGGATCCCTTGCCCGCAGGCTTCCATCGCGCAGTTCGGCCTGGATGGCGTGCATGCCCAGTTCCACTTCGTGCATGCCGCGATCGACGTCGTCCGACAGTGCGAGGGACAGCAGTCCGAGTTCGCGCGACTGGCTGTCCACGGCATCGCTGCGCAAATGCCATAACGCAAACGTGGTCGCGACGCACAACGCGAGTGCAAGCCCCAGCATGATCATCCAGAGGCGGGAGCCGGTTGCCGTGATGTCCGCGGATTCGGGGCGCACTACTTACAATCCTTTACAGGGAAGACGGACCTTGCCCGGCGATAATGGCGCGCTACGAACGGCCCGCTGCCCACAAGGATGAACGCCGCCATCGCCCCGCATATCCTCGTCATCGATGACGATCCGGCCGTCTGCGAGCTCATCGCGGAGTACCTTGCCAGCAACGAAATGCGCGTCAGCACCGGCGCGTCGGGGCGCGAGATGTACGAGCTGATCGACCGCCAGTCGATAGACCTGGTGATCCTCGACCTGAAACTGCGCGGCGAGGACGGCATGCAGATCGCGCGCGCGCTGCGCGAGCGGGCAACCGTTCCCATCGTACTGCTTACCGGGCGCAATGAAGAGGCCGACCGCGTCATGGGGCTGGAGTTGGGCGCCGACGACTACGTCACCAAGCCGTTCAGCCCGCGCGAGCTGCTGGCGCGCGTGCGTGCCGTGCTGCGCCGCTACCAGTTGCAGGCCACCTTGCCCGAGCGCGACTCGACGCGCCGCGCATTCCGCTTCTCCGGATGGGAATTGAACCTGCGCACCCGAAGGCTCACGTCGCCCGCCGGCACGCCGCTGGAACTGTCCAATGGCGAATTCAGCCTGCTGAGCGCCTTTTGCCGTGCGCCGCAGCGCGTGCTCACGCGCGATCAGCTGCTGTCGATGTCGCGGCTCCACGAGGCCGAGGTCTACGACCGGACCATAGACGTGCAGATCCGCCGGCTGCGCCTCAAGATCGAGGCCGATTCGGCGCTGCCCCGGCTCATCGTCACCGAGCGTGGCGCCGGCTACCGGCTGGCATCCGAGGTCGAAACGCTGTTCTGACCGTTGCCCGGGCCAGCGCGGATCGGCTGCGCCGCAGCCGGCGACCGACGGGAGCCTCGCGTGGCCCGGACCGATGGCGCCGCCCTAGTAGTACTCGTGCACGGGCGCGTGCCGCCCCGCGGCATCCGGCTGCGCCGGGCCCGGGCACCACGCAAGGGGCCGGCAAAGCACGGCATCGCGGATGCCGGAGCGTTG
>Ga0181519_10003517_pt1 | contig 12898 bp, 7 predicted proteins | sample PEATcosm2014_Bin_26_FD_121102 | JGI IMG/M metagenome (GOLD analysis project Ga0181519, IMG submission 121102) | Peatland microbial communities from MTU Mesocosm Facility, Houghton, MI, USA - PEATcosm2014_Bin02_10_metaG | ecosystem: Environmental > Terrestrial > Soil > Wetlands > Peat | place... | reverse complement strand
GTCGTACTTGGCGATGCCATCGGCGAGCACGCCGGTCTGGCGGCCGAAGGTCAGCGTGCCGAAGTCGTGGTGGCTGACGCCGACGTAGGCGGCGCCGCTGAAGAGCTGGCCGGCGATGCTGCTGTCGATGCCGGTGCCCTGCGAGGTGAGGCCGACGCCGTTGTTCGCGGTCACGGACTTGAGCGCGTCGGTGAGGTCACCCGACCACGGGTTGAAGAAGGACTCGACCTTGAAGATCGCGGTCCAGCCCTCGCCCAGGTCCTCGGCAGCCTTGATGCCGATCTTCGAGGAACTCAAGTTGTTGCCGTTGACCGAGGTCACGGGGCCGTTGCTGTTCTTCTGCAGGATGTCCGGGGTGCCGGCGACGAAGTAGTCGCTGACCGGCGTGCCGTTGGTCGCGTACTGAACGCCCGCGTCTACCGTGCCGTACAGCGTGACGCCGTGCCAGGTGAGCGAGTCGTCGGACGCGGGTGCGCTGTCGGCAAGGGCTGCGCCACTCGCCGCGGACAGGGCGAGGACCACCGCCGCACCGACCAGGGTGCTCGCGCGCTCGCGTCGAACCGCGGAAAGCGTCGCGACACGTGTTGCGTTCGCGTTCATCATCTTGTTCTCCTTGGAGAGGCTACTTGTAAAATGAAGACAGGCTGTATCAGGTGCGGAATGCGGTCGTCGCAGTTGTATTGAATCCACCACGGGCCGAGTCAGTCGCTCGCGATCCCGGCGCACGCCCTGGGTCGCACGTGAGTCGCGCGGCCGCCCCTGGCGCGCGGAACGACCGGGCGGCCCGCCCGGCGGACAGCACCGCTAAGGGCTGTGATTTTAACAACTTGAACGCCCAACCTCATTCAGAATTACCCTGCTATCGGAGCATCGGCGCGCGATTTGATGCGCTGCATGAGGATTAGTTCGGAAAAGAACTCAAAAGAGTGTTGCTGGCATGCAACACCCACCCCGCTACAAGGCGGCAGTGTGCGTCCCCAATATTGCAGGTGTATGACAGATCGCACACACGGGCCCCGGTGCCTCACTGCCAGCGTTGCCGGCGGGGAAGGACGCCGGAGGCCGGGGAAGCGGCCCGCCGGCCCGGTGAGCGGACGCGGAGGGGCCCGATGGCGCCGCCGACGCCCCGCGTCTCAGCAGCAGCGCGGGCGGGACGAGCCGTCGAGTCGATCCATCGCCCGCCGGTGGAACTCGGGCTCGGTCAGCACGGCCGCTCCCGGGTGGTGGGCGTCCATGTGCTCGAGATACGCCGCGTAGTCCGGCGCCCCGGCGACCTGCCGGAGGACTCTGGCCACGCGTGCGAGGAGGCTCGCCGCCAGGGTAGCAGCCCCCGGCGCGCCTCGGTCGGACGCCGGCGTCCCCACCGCGCAGCTCCCCGGCCCGCGCGCACTCACGTCGTCGCTCCGGAGACTCCGGGCGGGATCTCGACCACGCTAGGCCGCGCCTCGCCGAGCGCCCTGAGGCACGTGCGCGCCGCGAGCACGCACATCGCGACGACGAGCAGCACGAAGAGCCCGCAGACGGCCGCATCGAGGTAGTTGTTGAAGATGACGCGCTGCATCTCGGCGATCGATTTCGCCGGCGCGAGCACCCTGCCCTCCGCCGCCGCGGCGCCGAACTTGTGCGCGAGCGCGAGGAAGCCGATCTTCGGGTCCGGGTGGAAGATCTTCTCGAGTCCTGCCGTCAGGGTGGTGACCAGCAGCCAGCCGGTCGGCACCAGCGTCACCCAGGCGTAGCGCTCGCGCTTCATCTTGACGAGCACGGTGGTGCCGAGGACGAGCGCGATGCCGGCGAGCATCTGGTTGCCGACGCCGAACAGCTGCCAGAGCGTATTGATGCCGCCGAGCGGATCGACGACCCCCTGGTAGAGAAAGTAGCCCCAGGCCGAGACACAGAGCACGGTCGCGAGCACGTTGCCCGGGAGGAAGGCCGTGTTGCCGAGGGGCCTCCACAGGTGTCCGAGGATGTCCTGGATCATGAAGCGACCGGCCCGCGTGCCCGCATCGACCGCGGTCAGGATGAACAGCGCCTCGAACAGGATCGCGAAGTGGTACCAGAAGGCCTCGAGCGCCTTGCCGCCGAGCGCGCTCCCGAGGATCTTGGCCATGCCGACCGCGAGCGTCGGCGCCCCGCCCGCCCGCGACAGGATCGACTTCTCGCCGATGTCGGCGGCCGTCTGGGTGATGAGTTCGGGCGTGATGGTGAAGCCCCAGCCGGAGATCACGTGCGCGGCGTCCGCAGCGGTCGTGCCGATGATCGCGGCCGGCGAGTTCATCGAGAAGTAGATGCCGGGGTCCAGCACGCACGCCGCCGTCAGCGCCATCGTGGCCACGAAGGACTCGGCGAGCATGCCGCCGAAGCCGACGAGGCGCATGTGCGACTCCTTCTCGATCATCTTCGGCGTCGTCCCCGACGAGATCAGCGAATGGAAGCCGGATACCGCACCGCAGGCGATCGTGATGAAGAGGAACGGGAACAGCTTCCCCGAGAAGACCGGGCCGGAACCGTCGATGAAGAGAGTGGTCCGCGGCATGGCGAGCGGCGGCGCCACCAGGTAGATCCCGATCGCGAGCGCGACCACCGTCCCGATCTTGAGGAAGGTGCTCAGGTAGTCGCGTGGCGCGAGCATGAGCCACACCGGCAGACTCGCCGCGACGCCGCCATAGATGATGAGTGCCCAGGCGATTGCCGGCCCGCTCAGCGTGAAGAGCGGACCGAGCACTGCGTCGTCGGCGACAGTGCGTCCGTACACGAGTGCGAGCAGGAGCAGCACGACGCCGATGATCGACGCCTCGCCGATCCGGCCCGGCCGCAGCACGCGCATGTAAAGGCCCATCAACAGCGCGATCGGAATGGTGGCCGCGATCGTGAAGCAGCCCCACGGGCTTGCGGTCAGCGCCTTGACGACCACGAGCGCGAGCACGGCGAGGATGATGATCATGATCGCGAGCACGCCGACGAGCGCGAGCGCGCCGGCCAGCGGCCCGAGTTCCATGCGGATCATCTGGCCGAGCGAGCTGCCGTCCCGGCGCACGGAGGCGAACAGCACGATGAAGTCCTGGACCGCGCCCGCGACGACCACGCCCGCCAGGATCCACAACGTCCCGGGCAGGTAGCCCATCTGCGCGGCGAGCACGGGGCCCACCAGCGGGCCTGCGCCGGCGATTGCGGCGAAGTGGTGGCCGAACACGACCCAGCGGTTCGTGGGCACGTAGTCGAGGCCGTCGTTGTGGCGCACGGCCGGCGTCGGCCGCGAGTCGTCGAGCCCGAGCACGCGCGTCGCGATGAAGCGGCTGTAGAAGCGGTAGGCGATGAAATACACCGCGAGCGCCGCCGTCACCAGCCACACGGCGCTCACGGATTCGCCGCGGCCGAGCGCCAGGGCGCCGAACGCCGCGGCGCCGACCACCGCGACCGCACACCACAGGATCATCGAGCTCAGCCGTTGCATGGATCCCCCCTCAACGAAGCGGTGGCTGCGGGCCGCGATCCCGGACCGCAGCAGAAACGCGGGACCCCGCGGCCCGAATCGGATCGAGGCTACCGCCGCCTCGCGGCCGAGGCAAGGTTAGCGGGCGCCGTTCTGCACGCCGATGAGATTGACGACGCGCAGCGCCCTGCCCGCTTCGCCGGCGAGGGCCTCGATCTCCCGCCGCTCGAGTTCGGTGTCGACGAGGCCGTACAGGTAGACGACGCGGTGCCGCGTCAGGACGTCGAGTCCGTTCGCCGGGCCGAATTCCGGATGGCGCACGAGCATCGCGCGCACCTCGGCGCTGATGGCGGCATCGTCCGCGCAGTCGTCGGCGGCGCACCGTCCGTAGAGCGCGCAACCGGCGACCAGTGCCGGCAGCACGACGGCGAGGAGCGCTCCTGCCGCCTGGCGCAGCCGGCGCGTGCCGCGACAGCGGCGGCTGCCATCGGGGAGGCGGGTCGGGGCGGTGGGCGTGCGGTGCACGGGAAGGACGACCGCCGCGCCATTCCCGAAGTTCCCGCTCCGGTGGACCGACCGCCTGAGTGCACGCAGCCGAGCCACGGCTACGGCGCCCGGCCGCTCAGCACCTCGCGGAAGGCCGCGACGACGGCCGGCAGCGGCCGTCGCACGGGCGGCACGGACTGGTAGTTCTGCCAGCCGCCGCCGAGGCTCTTGTAGAGCTGCACGAATGCGTCGGCAGCCGCCATCTGCGCGGTCACGTACTGGCCCTCGAGTTCGTACAGCTGGCGCTCGGCGTCGACGAGGTTCAGAAAGTCGGTGAGCCCGCGGTTGTAGCGCTCCGTGGCGAGCACGACAGCCCGCGTGCCGGCGACGACCCCCTCGTCGAGATGTCCGAGACGCTCGCGCTCGGCGCCGAACTCGTCCACCGCCGCGTCGACCTCGCGGACCGCGTTCCACAGCGTGCCGCGATAGCCCGCGAGCCGGGCCTGCGTCTCGAGGTCGGCGATGCTGACCGCAGCGTCGAGTGCGCCCACGTCGAGCAGCGGCCAGATGGCCCCGGGGCCGAACGACCAGATGTGCCGCCGCGCCACCGGCGTCGTGCCCCAGCCCTGCCCTTCGACCCCGATCGCACCGACGAGGCCGATCTGGGGAAAGAGATTCGCGGTCGCAACGCCGATCCGGGCGGTCGCCGCGGCCAGTCCGCGCTCCGCCTCCTCGACGTCCGGCCGGCGCTTCAGCACCTCGATCGGCAGCCCGGGCGTCACCGCACCCGGCATCTCGGGCACCAGACCGGGCCGTGCGAGCTCTGCGGTCAGCGCCTCCGGATACTCGCCGACGAGCGTCGCGAGCGTGTAGGCGGCGGCGCGCGCCGCCGCGTTAGCCGGCGCGATCTCCGCCTCGAGCGCCGCGAGCTCGCGCTCGGCGAGCGTCACGTCGAGCTCGTTCGTGATGCCGCGCTGGTAACGGATCGTCACGATCCGCAGCGATTCGCGCAGTGCCTCGTCCGCCTTGCCGAGGATCGCGGCCCGCGCCTGGAAGCCGCGCAGGTCGACGTAGGCGCGAACCACGTCGGCGATGACCGAAATCAGTACGCCCTTGCGGGCCGCCGCCGCTGCCTGCGTGTCGTAGTGCGCCGCTTCCATCTCGCGGCGGTACTTGCCGAAGAGGTCGATCTCCCACACGGCATCGAAGCCGGCCAGCGAATTGATGTGCTGCAGGCCGCTCGCATTGTCCGCAGACACGAGTGGCTGGGCGGCGCGGCTCCTCGTCAGGTCGGAGCCGGTGCCGCGGCCGGCCGCCCCGGCCGCGTCGACCTCGGGCAGCGCGTGGCCGAGCACGACGGTCTCGTAGGTGCGCGCCTGCTGCAGACGCGCAAGCGCGATCGCGATGTCCGGATTCGAGCGGATGGCCCGCTCGACCAGCGCGTCGAGTTCGGGATCGTTGAGCTGGTGCCACCAGCCGGCGAGCTCGTCGGCTCCCGCCGGCGCGACGCCTGTGTCGGTCGCCGCCGCGAACGCGCGCGGCGCCGCGGGATCCGGCGCGTGATAGCGCGGCCCGACCGCGCAGCCGCCGGCGAGCCCGGCGAGGGCGACCAGTGCGCTGCGGCAGAAGGCGTGCACGGCGGCTGCCTCAGCTGCCGCGGCCGCCGGCCGCCGCGGGCGCGGAACCCGCCGCCGCCGGCTCGCTCGAGGACTTCACGCTGACCTCCTGCCCGGCGACGATCTGGCCGCTGACGTTGAGCACCAGGCGGTCGCCGGGGGCGACCCCGGAGGCGAGCTCCACGAGACTGCCGTTGTCGCCGGCGATCGTCACGGCGCAGAACTCGACGTGGTTCGAGCCGTTGACCCGTGCTACCTGCACGGCGCCGGGCCGGAAGATCAGCGCGGCCGCCGGCACCTCGACGAGGCCCTTCGGGTGCAGCTTGAACGCGACGTTGACGTACATGCCCGGGACCAGCGCGTGCTGCGCGTTCGGGATGTCGACCTCGACCCGCATCGTCCGGGCGTGCGCGTCGATGGCATCGGCCACGCGCGCGACCTTGCCGGTCACGCTGCCGGCCGCGATGCCGCTCGCGCGGATCTCGGCGGGCACGCCGGTCTGCATGAGCTCCCCGGCGAGGCTCTGCGGCACGTCGACGAACACCCGCAGCGGGTCGCTTTGCGACATCCGGTAGAGCGGCGTGGTCGCCGACGTGCTGCCGGCCGTGACGAGGTTGCCGACGTCGATGCGCCGCTCGGTAATGGTCCCGTCGTAGGGCGCAGTCACCTGCTTGAACTCGGCGAGCGTCCGGTACTGGTCGACGCGCGCCTGGTCGAGCGCCACCTGTGCGTTGGCCGCGTAGAGGCGCGCGACCGCCGCCTCGTAGTCGGCCCGCTTCTCGGCACGCTCCTGGTCGGAGACGACGCCCTGCGGCGAGTCGCGCCAGCGCTCGTGGGTCGTCTTGCTGAACTCGGCCTCGGCCTGGCGCGCGACCACCTGCGCCTCGGCGGCCTTGAGCTCGGCACGCGCGGCGCTGAGTTCGGCGTCGAGCTCCGGCGTGTCGAGCGTCGCGAGAACCTGTCCCTTGCGCACGTGATCGCCGATGTCCGCGGCCCAGCGCGCCACGTAGCCGCTGACGCGCGCGTAGATGATGCTCTCGAACCAGGCCGCGGTCTGCCCGGGAAGCACGAGTCCCTGCCCCGCCGCCGCCGGCCGCGCGACGATGACGTCCACGGGCGGCGGAGCCGCCGTCGCTGCCCTGCCCGCGCGCTCGAGCGCGCGCTCGTGGAAGAAGCGCACGCCGCGCACCGCGAGGAAGCCGACGGCCAGCACGATCACCAGTAGGATGACGCCGCGCTTCACGGCCGCGTCCGTACCCGGGTCCACCGTGGTCGCTACCCCCGGCTGCTCGGTGCGCGCCACGTCGTCGGGAAACTCGGCGCCAGACGGCGGCGCGCCTCTGCGGGTCGTGTCGTGGCCGGCAGGCAGGTCATCAGACGGCATTGCGGTCACCCGTGGTACGCGCGTCGGGCGCCGTGGCCGGCCCCTTGCGCATGAGTCGATACATGGTCGGCACGAAGATCAGCGTCGCGAACGTCGCGAACAGCAGCCCGCCGATGACCGCGCGACCGAGCGGGGCATTCTGCTCGCCGCCCTCGCCGAGGCCGAGCGCCATCGGCACCATGCCGATGATCATGGCGCCGGCCGTCATCAGCACCGGCCGCAGCCGCGTGAAGCCGGCGGTCGCCGCGGCCTGCAGCGCGTCATCACCCGCCGCCATGCGCTGGTTGGCAAAGGTCACCACCAGGATGCTGTTGGCCGTCGTCAGGCCGATGCACATGAGCGTACCCATCAGCGCCGGGACGCTGAGCGGCGTCGCGCTCAGGAACAGCAGCCAGAACACGCCGCCGAGCGCGAACGGCACCGCCATCAGCACGATCAGCGGGTCGATCCAGCTCTGGAAGTTCATCACCAGGAAGAGGTACACGAGCACGATGGCGAGCGCGATGCCGGCGAAGAGGCCCGAGTAGCTCTCGCGCATGGTCTCGACCTGGCCGCTCAGCGTCAGCGTGATGGCAGTCGCTGCCGGCGGCTGGTGCCTGGCGAGCATCCGGTCGATGTCGCCCGCTACCGAGTCGAGGTCGCGGCCCTGCACGTCGGCGTGCACGTCGAACACCGGGCGGATGTTGAGCTGCGAGGTCACGAGCGGCACGGTGGTGCGCCCGAAGGCGGCGAGATTCGCGAGCAGCTGCCCGTCACCGCCCGCGGCATTCACGGGGACCGTCTTGAGATCCTGGGTCGACCCAATGCGATACGGCGGCACCTGCACGGCGAGCGGGTAGCTGACCCCGTTGCGCGGATCGATCCAGAAGTTCGGCGCCGACTGGGCGCTCGAGTTGGTCGCGACCAGCACGCTGGTGGCCGCTTCCTGCTGCGTGAGCCCCGCCTCGGTGGCGAACGTCCGGTCGACCTCCACCGTCAGTGCCGGGGCGTTAGGCACCTGGAAGACGTGTGAATCCACGACGCCAGGCACCCCGGCAAGCGCGCGCGCCACGTCGGTGGCAACGGCGAAGGCGGCGCCCTGGTCGGGACCGGACACCCGCACGTCGATCGGCGCCGGCTGCCCGAAGTTGAGTACCTGGTCGACGATGTCGGCGGGCTGGAAGAAGAACTGCAGTTCCGGAAAGCGCTTCGGCAGTTCGCGCCGCAGCGCCGCGACGAGGTCGGCGGTCGCCGCATGGTGCTCGCTCAGCGACACCAGCACCTCGCCGTCCATCGGGCCCACGGTCGCCGAATCGCTGAGCGCGATGTTGATGCCGCTGTACGGCAATCCGATGTTGTCCAGCATCACGGCAATCTGGCCGGCGCCGACGATGTCGCGGATGGCGCGCTCGACGCGCGCGAAGTCGTCGCGCGTCTGCTCGATGCGCGTCCCGGCCGGCGCGCGCACGTGCAGCCGCATCTGGCCGGCGTCGACCTGCGGGAAGAAGTCGCGCCCGAGCTGCGGGAACAGCAGCACCGACAGCACCATGAGAATGGCGAACGCCGCCACCGTGCGCCCGGGCCCGGCGAGTGCGAACGCCAGCACGCTGCGGTAGGCATCGCGGAAGCGCAGGAAGCGGCTCTCGAAGGCGAGGTGCGCGCGCTCGATGAGATTGCGGCTGGCGCGGTGCTCGCCGAGCGCGCGGTGCTGGCGTTCTGCGTCGAATGCCGACACCTGCGAGCGCATCAGCTGATTGAACAGCACCGGCACCATCGTGAAGGAGAGCACGAGGCTCGCGAGCAGCGCGCCGATCACCGACAGCGACAGCGGCGCGAACAGGTACTTCGCCGTCCCCTGCAGCAGGAACACCGGCACGAACACGATGCAGATGCAGAGCGTCGACAGGAAGGTCGGCACCGCGACTTCGCTGGCGCCGTCGACGATGGCACGGTGCAGCGGCTCGCCGAGCGCGACGTGCCGCTCCGTGTTCTCGATCACGACCGTCGCATTGTCCACGAGGATGCCGATCGCGAGCGCGAAGCCGCCGAGCGTCATCGTGTTCAGGGTCTGGCCGGTGGCGTCGATGAACACGATCGCAGTCACGATCGACAGCGGAATCGCCGCCAGGATGATCGCCGACAGGCGCACGTTGCCGAGGAACAGGATGATGACGATGGCCGTGAGCGCCGCCGCCATGCAGCCGCTCAGCAGCACGCTGTTGAGCGCCGCGCGCACGAACACCGACTGGTCGAAGAGCGGCGTGATCGCGACCTCCGCCGGCAGCACCCGGCGAATGTCCTTGATCGCGGCGCGTACGCCCGCGATGACGGCCAGCGTCGACACGCCGCCGGTCTTCCTGATCGTCATCAGCGCGCCCGGCGTCCCGTTCACCGCAACGACGTTGGTCTGCACCTGGAAGCCGTCATGGATGTGCGCCACGTCGCGCATGAACACCGTGTGGCCGTCGACCGACTTCACCGGGAACGCGTTCAGCGACTCGATCACGTCAGCGGTGTTGTTCATGGCGAGCGTGTAGTCGCGATCGCCGATCTTGACGTCGCCGGACGGCAGGATGACGTTCTGGCGCTGCAGCGCCGCACTCACGTCGGCGGGCGAGAGCCCGCGCGCCTCGAGTGCCTGCGGATCGAGGTCCGCCATGATGACGCGCGGCTTGCCGCCGTACGGGTACGGCACCTCGGCGCCGTGCACGACGGCGAGCGCCGGGCGGATGATGTTCTGGCCGAGATCGTTCAGCTTGGTGTCGGCGAGCGAGCGGCTGGCGAGGCTCAGCTGGATGATGGGCACGTCGGTCGCGCCGTAGCGGATCACGAGCGGCGGCGTGATGCCGGGTGGCATGTACTTGAGCACGACCAGCGCGCTGCTCGCGAGCTGCGACACGGCGCGCGTCACGTCGGCGCCCTCGTGCAGGTAGATCTTCTCGACGCCGACGCCCTGGTAGCTGACGGCCTCGATCCGCGAGATGTCGTCGACCAGCGAGGCGAGGGTCCGCTGGTGGAGCGTCAGAATGCGGTTCTGGATGTCCGGTGCGCTCATCCCGTTGTAGGTCCACACGACCGCCACGACCGGAATGTCGATCTCCGGAAAGATGTCGACCGGCATGCGAAGTGCCGCGCCGATGCCCATCAGCGCGACGAGGATGAGTGCCGCGGCGACGCTGTAGGGGCGCCGCAGTGCGAGTTCGACTACCGACATCGCTCTTCCCCGGCGCTCGCACGCCGCCGGCCCCCACCGCGGCGCGCCGCAGCCCGGCCGCCGGGCGGCGTCGCGGCCGCCTGCAGGGTCCGGCTCATGCGGTGCTTCCCTTCACGGACGGCGCTGCCGCGCCGTCATGACGGCGAGTTCCGTACGCGTGTTGGCGTGCAGCTTCTCCATGATGCGGCTGACGTAATTCTTGATCGTGCCCTCGGCCAGGAACACCGCGGCGCCGATCTGCCGGTTGCTCATGCCCTCCGCGATCAGGCCGAGGATCCTGCCTTCCTTCTCGGTCAGCTCCTCCGCCGGCTGGCGGATTGCCGGGCCCTCACGCCCTGGCGCCGGCCGGGGAGCGCCGGCGGCGGACTCGGCGAGGCGCCTGAACTGGTCCATGACCTTGCGGGCAATCTGTGGCGTGAGCCGCGATTCGCCACGCCTGAGCGCACGAATGGTCTCGAGCAATTCGTCCTCGGCGGCGTCCTTCAAGAGATAACCGTGCGCGCCCGCGCGAACGGCCTCGAACACCGTCTCGTCGTCATCGAGCGTCGTCAGCACGAGCACCTGGGTGTGCGGCAGGGCGGCCGTGATCTCGCGCGTCGCGGCGACGCCGCCCTTGCGCGGCATGTGAAGGTCCATGAGCACGATGTCGGGCGCGAGGCCGAGGGCCTGTTCCACCGCTTCGATGCCGTCGCACGCCTGCCCGACCACCTGCATGTCCGGCTCGCCCGACAGCAGGAGCGTCGTACCACGACGCACCAGTTCCTGGTCCTCCGCCACCAGGATGCGGATGCGCCGGCCGACGGCCTCGTTCACGGCCGCGCCTGCCGCTGTGTCGGGCGCAAGGCAGGCAGGTGGTTTGCGTCTCTTCCGGGCACGACTCGCTCCGCTTCGAAGCAGCAATCGATGGCAATGATGCGGACCCGCGCGCATCATTTGGAAGTGACTTTCGTCACCTGTATCCCGGAACCATGCCCCGAGTCCCCTTGCACCGGCGCCTCATTCTCGCACTTCGGGCCTTCGACCCGCGGCACAGCCTCATGGCCGGGACGGTGTGGCTCGTCGTCGCACTCGCCGTCTCCTTTGCGGTCGCCGCCTCGTTGTGGGTCGGGAGCCTCGCCCGGAGCAACATTCTCGAGCAGCACGCCCGGCGCCTGACGCTCGAAACGGACCAGCTCGGATCGGACCTCAGCCAGGCAATCGGCGCTCGACTCGACGCCCTGCGCGCTGCCGCGACCCTGGCCGGACGCACGCCGGATTCCGGCGGACAGCACTCCCTGCGTGCCGTCTTCGACGAGCTCTATGCCGCATACCCGGAGCTCGACTGGCTCCTGGCGGTCGACCCGAGCGGCGTACGGATCGCCGGTGCTCCCGGCGGGCCCGACGGCGCGCTCGACTCCCAACCGTGGTTTCGCGCAGCCCTCGCCGCGCCATTCGTCGGCATGACCGGGACCAGCGCCACTGCGGATGAGGCCACGATCTACCCGGCCGGCCGGCAGCCGTCGCTGGGTGAGCTCGCGGCGCCGGTGCGAAGCGCGGACGGCAAACTGCTCGGTGTCATCGTCACGCGGCTGCGCTGGCGCTGGGGCCCGCATCAGCTCGCACGGCTGACCGAGCCGGCGGACTCGGCCCTGTCGGCGCGTGTGGTGGTGCTGGACCGCAGCGGGATCGTGGTGGTGGGGCCGACGGCGCTGCGCGGCAAGGCCTGGAACGGCGAGCCGCTCGAGTCCGGCACCGCGTACGCGACCACCCCGGACGCAGGCACTACCGGCACCCCGCGTTTCGAGCGCTTGCCGGACGGCGAGCAGATCCTCGTCGCCCGGGCGCCCGTGACGGCCGGCGCGGATGCCACCGGACCGACGTGGCAGGTGCAGCTCGGCGAGCCGGTCGGTCGCGTCTACCAGCGTGCCGACGCGCTGGCGGTCCGAATTCTGTGGGTGTCGCTCGGGCTAGGACTCGCAACGGCGCTGATCGGTGCCTTCGGTGCGCGCCACCTCACGGAGCGCCTCCGCCGCCTGACGCAATCGGCGACTGCGCTGGGTCGCGGCGAGGTGACACAGATTTCCGTGCCCGGCGGCCAGGACGAGGTGGCGCAGCTCGCGGTCGTGCTCGAGCGGGTACTCGCCGACCTGCAGCGGGAGCGCACTGAGCTGCGCACGCTGTCGGCCGACCTCGAGCGACGCGTGGCGACGCGCACGCGCGAGGTCGAGCGGCTCGCCGAGGAGGCGCGCTACGCAGCGGTCGGGCGCGAGCGTCTCAAGATTGCCCGTGACCTGCACGACACGCTCGCACACTCGATGATGGCCATGCTGAGCGAGGTTCGGCTGCTGCGCCGGCTGCAGGCGCACGACCCGGGCGAGCTCGCCGGCGAGCTCGCGCGCGCCGAGCAGGTGGCGCACGACGGACTGCGCGAGGCCCGCACGGCCATCGCTCAGATGCGGGTCAACGCGGTGCGCGACACCGGCCTCGGCCCGGCGCTTGCCAAGGCCTTCGAGAGGTTCATCGATCACACCGGTCTCGGCGGGGAATTCTCGAGCGAGGCCGCGGCGGCGCACGTAGGCGACGAGCGCGCCGCAACCGTGTTTCGAATCGCCGAGGAGGCGCTGCGCAACGTCGAACGGCACGCCCGCGCGACGAGCGTCCACATGACCCTGCGGACGCTCGACGGCACGCACCTCGAGCTGCGCATTGCCGACGACGGCATCGGCTTCGAGCCCGCGGCGACCGCACCCGGGCACTACGGGCTGGTCGGCATGCGCGAGCAGGCGGAGATGATCGGCGCCGAGCTCATC
>Ga0181519_10003514_pt1 | contig 12905 bp, 9 predicted proteins | sample PEATcosm2014_Bin_26_FD_121102 | JGI IMG/M metagenome (GOLD analysis project Ga0181519, IMG submission 121102) | Peatland microbial communities from MTU Mesocosm Facility, Houghton, MI, USA - PEATcosm2014_Bin02_10_metaG | ecosystem: Environmental > Terrestrial > Soil > Wetlands > Peat | place... | reverse complement strand
CGGACGAACGGCAAGGGCGGGTTCGAGCGACGGCGCCCATGCCCCGGTGGCGTTGAGAAACAAACCGGCGGAAAAGGTAGCGGCGGCGGTTACGATTTCCACACCCTGGTCTGACCTGCGGACTTCCAGAACCGCTGTGTGTTCGCGCAACTCGACTCCAGCGGCGCGCGCCGCCGCCGGCAAGGCTTCGGCAAGGTCCCATGCGTCGAAGCTCTTCTCTTCGAGCAGAATAAATTGGAAGCCCTCGCGGTTGGCGCCGGGCGCCAGCGCCTGCATCTCCGATTCGGTCAGCTGTCTAGCTCCGGCGGGAATGTTGTGCACGCCCTGAACCGTCCTGGTGGTGCGGATGGGCACCTTTTTTGAGGCGAGCTGTTCAACGCGGTCCAGAAATGCGGGGTAAAGAGACAGGCTGAGTCCGGCAAGTTCCTTCAGCTCCGGCGGATTCTCAGGATCGGCGCCCGCAAGCATGCCGGCAGCCGCTCGTGAAGCCTCCGACATGGCTTCGCTTTGATCGAAGACGGTCACCTTGCAGTCCGCCGCGGCGAGTTCCAGCGCTGTGGTGAGTCCGATGATGCCGGCGCCGGCGATGGCTACATCGACTCGGGTCATGAGTCGATTTTAATGCGCGCGAAGGGCGGCGAACTGTGCGATAGCTCACTGGTCATGGCCGATGGTGACCCAGTCGCTGGTACCGATGCGTGTGACTTTAGGAGCAACGCGAAAGGCGCGTCATTATTGGCGATTCTGCGATTCGACTTCATTGTGGATGGGCGACGACCCGGAGTAATTTTTGCGGAAGAATATTCCCTGGGGTCTGCGCATTTTTACCGATTCAAATTTTTCAACCATTTCGCATCGTTGTGGAAATTGCGCGAAGGACATCCTTGGGGATGCGCGTCAATAGGGGTCATCAACGATTGTGCACAGAGGTAATTCTTATTTCCCAAATATTGGACTTCCGTTTGCACACGCTGGAACCAAAATCTCGCAAGACTGCCCAACAGTTCTAAGCAAGATTCAGCAGCGGGCGTCCTTCCCGGAACAGCGGTTCCGGGTGCGTCGCCCGTCACGATAAAAAGCCTTCCATCCCCCAGGAAAGCCGCTCCAAACGTGTGTCCGTTCGCGCGAGCGACGGTCACTGATCGACTTTGAGGTGAGGTGGATGTACGAGATCCCCGTTCGTCTCTCTCCGGATTCTGCATCGGATCGTCGCGCCAGGTTCTGGTCGGACCGCCGCTTCAGGAACCATGAATGGAGGATGCGCCCCCGGGTCCGCCGATCGCGGCGCTACTTGTTCTACGCAGCGCTCGCGATCGGCGTTTGTGCGCTGCTCGCGTTCGTCGGCTGCGGCGCCAGCAACGGTGTTGGAGAGTTGAAGGTCTCGCAGAGCGCCATCGACTTTGGCGCTGTGGCCCTGGGGCGAACCAGCACCGCGGCTGTGTTGCTGACCAACAGCGGCACGGGAGCCGTCCAGCTGTCGAACATCGTTGTCACCGGACCCTTCGTCCTCGCCGGCGCCGGCAGCCTGCCGCGCTCCATCGCGCCGGGTGCTACCTACAGTTTCGACGTGCAGTTCACGCCGTCCAGCGCCGGTTCGGCCGCCGGCCAGGTGACGGTCGCCAGCAACATAACGACCGGCGGTCCGACTACCGTGAGTCTCAGTGGACTGGGCGTCAGTGTCGCCGCCCCGCCCACCTCCGCGGTACTGAGCGGAATCTCCTGCTCCAGTTCGTCGATGGTGGGCGCCGGAGCTGACAATTGCTTCGTGGCGCTGAACGCCCCGGCGGGCGGGAACGGCGTGACCGTCAGCCTGTCCAGCAGCAACCCTGCGATTATTGTGCCGGCCACAGTTACAGTTCCGGCCAATACCACCGGCACCGGATTCGTGGCCAACGCCAGTGCGGTCTCATCGACGCAGACAGGAATCCTGACCGCGTCGGAAGGCGGTGTATCCGAATCGTTCGCTGTCGAACTGGATGCGGCGCTGCGCACTCTCAGCGCCAGCACCACGCAGATTTCCTTTGGCTTCGTGGCGACCAATACGTCGGCGGCCCAGTCGGTGGTTCTCACATCGTCGGGTACTGAGGCGGTCACCATCGATTCCACCTCGGTGACGGGAGCCGGCTTCAGCGTCCCTGGGCTTGCGCTCCCTGTGGCCCTCGCTCCGGGCCAGGTCCTCATCATGAACGTGCAGTTCGCCCCGGTCAGCGCGGGGAGCGCCGCCGGGCAGCTGACCCTGACCACCGACAATTCCTCCGGGCAGCCGATTCAGATCGGCCTCAGCGGAACGGGGGCGGAATCCGGAGGCGCAGGCGGATCGGCTGCGGCTACACCGGGGGTGAGTTCGCTCACCTGCAGCCACGCATCGATGACCGGAGCCGGAGTCGACAACTGCAATCTGACGCTGAGTGCCGCGGCGCCCACCGGAGGTTTAACCGTCTCCGTGGCCAGCAGCGCCAATGCGGTCGCGGTTCCCGGCAGCGTGACGGTACCGCCCGGCGCGGTGAGTGCCGCATTCACGGCCACAGCCGCGGCGGTGACTTCCTCCGAGGCGGCAACGCTGACCGCAACCGCGAATGGATCCTCACAATCTTTCACCCTGCAGCTGAATGCGGCCAGCGTACTTCTCAGTCCCAGCCCGTCCATCGTGAGCTTCGGGAACGTATCGTTGAGCGCGCTGAGCATGCAGACGCTGACCCTGGCGTCGACCGGGACCGAGCCGGTCACCATTACGTCGGCCGCGCTGACCGGAACCGGTTTCACCATGACCGGAATCAGCACACCTCTCACCCTCAATCCCGGACAGTCGGTGACGGTGACGCTGGAGTTCGTTCCCACCGTCGCCGGGGCCACGTCCGGCCAGCTCACCATTGCCACCAATGGCACAACGGGTGGATCCCTGGTGATCGGTTTGAGCGGAACCGGGGCGACTCCGTATGAGGTCAATCTGACCTGGAGCGCGCCGGCCAGCTCCGCCGACGCGGTTGCCGGATACAAAATTTACCGCTCGCTGAGCGGGACCTCCTCGTATCAGTTGGTCAACTCCGGCATCGATACGACCCCGAAGTTCACCGATACCACAGTGACAAGCGGCCAGGCCTACGTTTACTACGTCACCAGCGTTGACGGTTCCGGCGTGGAGAGCGTGCCTTCGAATGCGTTCGATGTGGCGATTCCTTAGGTTCCCTGGCAAACGGTTCGCCACGGAACATGCGGTGCGATGGGCAGTGTTGGAAGCAGCAGGGCTGCAAGGCTCGAGAAAAATGCCGATCTCTTGAGAAACGGCAAAGATCGGTTGTCTTTTGCACGGGTGTTGGCTTTATTGTTGTCTCTCAATCGTTATAATGAGTTTCCGGCAAACCGCGAAACCGGCCATGTGGCGCGTCTGAAACTCACGTCAACAACAGGTTCAGCCAGCTTTGACGGGGCACTTCAGTGTAGTCTCCGCTGACGCGGGGTACCCGTCACGAACCAATTGCAGGAATGGCTCCGGTACTGCCGGAGGCCATCCCGGATCACGTGGATACCCGCTATGGTCTCAGTGGCGAGCAGCTACCCTTCATCGTCTCCCTCCCCGTCCCCGTCTCATTCGCCCGCTCCCATTCGGATTCTCATCGCCGACGATCATCCGCTGTTCCGCGACGGACTGCGCCGGCTTCTGCAGGCCGAAGCCGGGTTTGAAGTCGTCGGTGAAGCCTCCGACGGCGATGTGCTGGTCGATCTGGCGCGGAAGACCCGGCCAGACATCCTCCTGCTGGACCTTTCCATGCCCCGCCAGGATGGGATGGAGGTGCTGCGGGAGCTGGCGGCGTCCAGGGTGCCGGTTCGCACTTTGCTGCTGACCGCGTCCATCGAGAAATCCCAGATCGTGCAGGCCCTCAAGCTGGGAGCCTACGGCGTCATCCTGAAGGAGTCGACGACCCAACGGCTGTTCGACAGCATTCAGTGTGTCATGGCCGGACAGTACTGGGTTGGCCGGGAGAGCGTCACGGATTTGGTGAGGGCTCTGCGCAGCGTCGCACCGGCGGACGACGGTCCGCGCGCCCGCGACTACGGGCTCACCACGCGCGAGCTCGAGATTGTGACCCTGGTGGTAGCCGGATATTCCAACCCCGACATCGCCCAGAGATGCTCGATCAGCGAGCAGACCGTCAAACACCATATCAGCAACGTTTTCGACAAGCTCGGGGTGTCCAACCGCCTTGAACTTGCCCTCTTTGCCGTCAACCACCGGCTGACGGGCGTCGTCGCCTGACGCGTAATCCACAGGCCGGGAGCTTGTCCCGGCCTCAGGCCAGAAACGGCCGCAGCTCCCGGCTCACCACTGCCATATGCACGCGCTTAGGGTCGAGGACCTCGGTAACACACCATGGTTCCACCGATCTAGCACTATGCAGTCATATGACGATAGTACTGTCGGGCCATTGCTACCCCCGGGGAACTGCCCTAACCTAAGTTTCGCGCTTGGCTGGGTGCCTGCCATACGTCGGACTGGCGCGACACCGAGGGTAAGGAGAGGGGATGGATTCTGATGGGGCGTTCAGCGCAGCCAGTCCAGAAATCCCCCGAGCCCGGCGATACGACATTGGAACGGCCATTCGGTTTCGGGCTCGCGGGGAAAGAGAATGGCATGAGGGATTAACTGAAAACATCAGCACTTCCGGGCTGCTGATTCGCTCCGGACGTGCCGTGGACCCCAGAACCGCGATTGAAATGAGGTTTTTTCTTCCTGTTGAACTGGACGGCGAGCACGCCGCTGAAGTTTTCTGCCGAGGGTTCGTAATCCGATCGTCGAAATGCAGGATCCCGGTTGGTACCTACACGATTGCTGCAAAGATTTTGCATTCGCGGTTTCTTCGCCGGATGAGCAGCACAGATTACGCAGCCAAAAATCCAACGAACGGCAATCGACGGTTGATATTTTGATCAAGTTTTCCTGTTAAATCCGGGGTTTGCAGGCGTCAGGACGCCCCGAGTTTGCAAGCTCGGTACCGGATGCCTGGAGTTCGGGCCTGGTTGTGGAAAACGGGCTGATGTAGCCCACAGGGCGGAGCTACGTTCTTAACCCCGCAAATCAACCTGAGGACCGAGGCAAAATGCAGCTCTCCAACGACATTGCACACAGCGCGGCGGATCAGTCAGCCTGGTGGGCGGTTTATACCCAGCACCAGCACGAGAAGTCGGTCGCTGAAATGCTCACCGGGAAGGGATTCGAAGTCTTCCTCCCCGTGCATGAGTCGACCCGGCGCTGGAAGGACAGACAAAAAGTCCTCTCGCTTCCGCTTTTTCCCTGTTATGTTTTCGTCCGCGGCGTGCTCAGCCGGCGGCTGCAGGTCGTCACCACGCCGGGAATTCACATGGTCCTCTCTCGTGGTGAAAACATCGAGGTGATTCCCGAGGGCGAAATCGATGCGATCCGCAGGGCCGTGCAGGGCGCCTATCGGATGGAGCCGCATCCTTTTCTCAAAGTCGGTGAGCGCGTCCGCGTCACCCGCGGTTCTCTGGAAGGCGTCGAAGGCATTCTGGTTCGCAAGAAGAACCTGTACCGCCTCGTGCTCTCCGTGGATATGCTCGCACAATCTGTTGGTGTGGAGGTTTCCGCTTCCGATGTGGAACCGGTAGCCACGGCCAGCGCGCCAGGCGTGGTCGCAGACAACCTCGAAGCGGCTGTGGGAAACATCCACAAGAATTTTTCTTCCGCTCCCGGCGTTTACGGTGCAAGATAGGACATCACCCATTACCATCAAGCCCCCCTCAGAGTCAGGCAAACTCACCATTTGACTGCAGTGCAGCGGGAGAGCCGCCCCGATCTCGCTTCGGCGTCTTTCCAAAAGGTTGTTGTTGGTTATGAGATTCAGAGTTGGTCGCACCTTGGTTCTCGCGGGGATTCTGGCAGGTTCAGTATCGCTGCCGGCTCAGACGCTGGATTCCAATCCCGACGCGCCCCACCCTCCGGCTGGCGGCTCACCGGACCAGGTCACGGCCCCCGCCGTTACCCGAGCCCATAACAACACCTACGTCATTGGGGATGACGATCTGCTGGAGATCAACGTCTGGAAAGAAACCGATTTGTGCAAGACGATTCCGGTGCGCTCCGATGGCAAGATTTCGCTGCCCCTGGTCGGGGAAGTGCAGGCGGCGGGCCGCACTCCGGTTCAGCTGGAAGACGAAATTCGCAGCCGGCTTCTCAACTTCATCACCGAGCCGGCCGTCACTGTAATGGTGCAGAAGATCAACAGTCTCAAGTTCAACGTCATGGGCGAGGTCATCAAACCGGGCTCCTTCGCGCTAACCACCAACATGACCGTGGTGGATGCCATTGCCACGGCGGGTGGGTTCAAGGACTTCGCCAAGAAGAAAGGCATCTACGTCCTGCACGCCAACGCCGATGGCACCGAATCACGGACCCGGTTTAACTACAGCGACTTTGTCAAGGGCCACAACCCCAAACAAAACGTCAAGCTTCAGCCAGGAGACACGGTAGTGGTTCCGTGAAATCGAGTATGATCGCGAGAATTTGCCTGATTCTGGCCCTGCTGGCAGCCATCCCCGGATGGTCTCAAACGGACACGCCGGCAACCGGTACGCAGGCCCCCGCGGCACAGAATGGCGCGGAGGATGCCGATAACCAGGTGACGAACACCGGCATGCTGACTCCGCCTCCCGTAACAGGCGAGGCATACGCCGCCGCTCCCGGGAATGAAGTACGCAACAACTATCTGACCCTCGGCGTGACCAGTACGGCGGGATACGACGACAACGTGGCCGCCGGTTACAGCACCATTCCCGAATCCGACATGATCTATTCCTTCTGGCCGACGGTCAGTCTGGACAAGAACACGCTGCGCATCCGCGAGAAGTTCAACTACAGCCCCGGGTTCACTTTTTACGAGCCGCACACTCTGCACAACGCGAGCGACCAGAACGCGTCGGCCAACATCACGCTGCATCCCTCGGAGACCACCACCATCAGCATGCTCGACAGTTTCGTGCGCAGCTCCACGCTGTATAACCAGCCTAACGGGAGCAGCGGAGGGGCGGTTACGGGGGGTACGCCCGGCCAGGTAGTGGGCGCCATTGCCCCTTTTGCCGACCGCATTACCAACTCCGCCGATGTCGAGTTGAGCGATCAGCCGGGCGAAAACCAGATGATCGGCATGAGCGGGCAATATTCCCAGCTGGATTACCCCGACGCCAGTCAGGTGCAGGGACTTTATAACTCCAACTCGTATTCGGTTGGAGCATTCGGCAGTGACCGGCTCAGCGGCCGTCAGTATTTCGGCGGAAATGTCCAGCACTCCCGAGTCGTAAGTTATCTGAAGGTCAGTGACAGCGTCCTGCAGTCCGACAACATCTTTGGTTTTTACACGATTTATCTCCGCAACTCGCCGCAGAGCGTCATATCGATCTCGGTCACCGGAGGTCCGGAGCACTACACCGCCGTCCAGATCCCCGAGCCGTCGCTTGAAGCCTGGGCTCCCGCCGTGACGGTTGCCGTAGGCATGCAGCAGCACCTGTGGAGCATGGCCGTCAACTATTCGCACAACGTAACCGCCGGCGGTGGACTGCCCGGCGCTTACCGCGAAGAAAGCGTGCACGGTTTCTATCGCCGCGAACTTACTCCCACCTGGGACATCAACGTTTCGGGAATCTATGCTCTGAACACCAACATTACCCCGAAGTTCCCGCTGGCCGAACCCGGCGGACACACCATGACCATCGGCGTTTCCGCCGAGCACAGGCTGACGCGAAGCCTGACGTGCACGGCCGGTTATGACCGGATGCAGGAAAGTTATAGCGGGGTCGGAGCGCTCTCCCAGTTTCCCAACAGCAATCGCGAATACGGCTCCATTACCTGGCAGTTCAGCCGGCCCCTGGGAAGGTAAAGATGGCAGAAGTCTACCAAGCGGAAGAAACGGGAAAACTCGATTTCGGGCGATACCTCGATGTGGCGCGCCGCCGTCACATGTACTTCCTCATCCCCCTCCTTCTCGGTTGGATGGTGGTGTGGGGAATCAGCTGGGTTCTCTCGCCTCGCTACAAATCGACGACGCAGATTCTTGTCTCGGAACCGGCGATGTCGAAGAACTATGTGACCCCTAATGTCGACGACGATCTGCAGGCGCGTCTGCAAAGCATGCAGCAGCAGATCCTGAGCCGTACGCGGCTCCTGCTGATCATCGACAGCATGCACCTGTACCAGGGTGGCCGCAAACCGATGACCGACGACGACAAAGTTGTGCAGATGCGCAAGGAAATCAATATCGATCTGGTGCGTGACGCCCAGACCGCGCGCGTCACCGGATTCAAGATCGACTATTCCGCGCAGAACCCGCGCGTCGCACAGTTGGTAACTGGCCAGCTCGCCGACCTGTTTATAAGCGAGAATAACCGGAACCTCATTGCCGAGTCGGGAAATACCACCAGGTTTCTCGAGGACGAGTTAGCCAAGGCTGCCGCCGATCTTGCCGCCATGGACGCTAAAAAGAAGGCGTTCGAGGCCACCCACGTGGGCACCCTCCCTAACCAGGAGACGAGCAATCTGCAGATCCTCACCGGCCTGCAGGGGCAGCTGACCAATGAACAGGATGCGCTGAATAACGCCACTACGCAGCGGGCTATGCATCAGACGCTGATTCAGCAGCTCCGGACCAACCCTACCGCGACGCCGCGCGCCGCAATCGTTGACCCCAACAGTGTCGAGGCCATCGATATTCAGCTCGGAAAGCTGCGCGATCAGCTGACTGATCTGAGATCGCGTTATACCGACAGCTATCCCGACGTGATTAAGCTGCGAGCGCAGATTGCCCAGACCCAGAAGCAGCGAGATGTGGCCGTGGCCGAGGAGAAAGCCAGGGCGGACAAAGTCGCCGGACCTGACTCCCTTACCCTGGCGCAGCTGGAGGCGCAACTCAAGTCCGATGAGGTGGAGATCGAGAACCGTAAGGCTTCCATCGCCGGCCTGCAGGCCAGAATCGCCGAGTACGAGTCCCGCATCAATGCCGAACCGGCCAGCGAACAGCAACTGGCCGACATCCAGCGCGGCTACGAGCAATCCCAGGCCAACTACAACGATCTGCTCAAAAAGAAGCAGGATTCGCAGATGGCTACCAACATGGAAGAGAACCTGCAGGGCGAGCGCTTTACCATGCTGGATGCCCCGAGCCTGCCCATCAAGCCCGACTTTCCGAATCGGCTCGAGTTCTGCCTGGCTGGCTTGCTGGCTGGGCTGGCGCTGGGTTCCTTTTCGGTAATCGGATTCGAGTTTGCCGACGATCGTCTGCATAACGAGGGCGACATCAAGGACATTCTTCCTGTTCCGGTAATTTGCGAGATTCCCGAAGTCAGTAATCCGTCCGACGAACAGAACAACCGCAGAAAAGTCCTCATTGGCTGGGCGGCGGCGGCGGCGGTCATGGTCATCATTCTGGTGGGCTCGGCAGTCAGTTATTTGCACGGCTAGGTTCTTCCCGCAATGTATAAAGCGTTCTTCAAACTCGCTCGCAATCCCTTCGATCTGACCCCGGATCCGACCTACTTTGTGTCGACCCGCAGGCATAACGAGGCCCTTGCCGCGCTGCATTATGGCATTCGGCGCCACAAAGGATTTGTCGTCGTGACCGGCGAAGTCGGGACGGGAAAGACCCTCCTGCTGCGCTGCCTGCTGCGCCTGCTCAAGGAAAGCAGGGACATTGCCTACGCCTATCTGTTCAACAGCCGCCTGTCGGCCACGGAGTTTCTGCAGTACATTCTTTCCGATTTCGGACTGCCCGCTTCCGGTAAGAACAAAAGCGAGCTGCTGCTGGACCTCGGCCAGTTCCTTGTCTCGCGCGGCGCCAAGGGGCTAACTACCGTTCTGATTGTCGATGAGGCGCATCATCTCTCCGAAGACCTGCTCGAAGAAGTGCGCTTATTGTCCAACCTCGAAACGACCGACGACAAGCTCCTGCAGATTGTCCTCGTCGGCCAGCCCGAGCTGGACGAGAAACTGGATTCGATCGGGCTGCGACAGCTCAAGCAGAGAATTGCGCTGCGGGCCCAGCTGGGCCCCCTCGATTCGAATGAGACAAAGGAGTACATCGAACATCGGCTTCGCGTGGCCGGCGTCGAGGGGGAGCCGAGCCGGTTGTTCCCTGCCGACGCTGTCGAAGCGGTCTATCGTCATTCGCGCGGATTCCCGCGGCTGATCAACACCGTCTGCGAGAACGCCCTGATCATTGCCTACGCAAGACAGATTCCGGTAATAACTCTGGATGTTGTAGAGGATGTAGCAAGAGAGTTCCGCCTGGACAGAGCTTTCTTCAGTGACTCTGAAACCAGCGGGAACCAGAACGAGATGGATGTTCAGCGAGCGGCGAAAGTCCTTCGCGATTTGTATTCGGCTCTGCGCAAGCCTGTTGCCCGCAGCGCCGATCTGAATGTGCCGGTTTCTCTTGAAGCGAGTGAGTATGAGCCGAATATTTGACGCTCTGCAAAGATCCGAAGCGGAGCGGTCAGGCAAAGAGTTATCGCAGACCCCGGATGCGACGGAGTTGCTCCGTCATGCCGAGCGTCGCGCGACCTCCGAGTGGGAAACCACTGCCACAACGGCACCGGAGCCGACGGAGCCAGAGCGGCCTGTCAGCCGCCCCAAACAGCGCTCTTCATCGAACGGTGCGGCCTCTTCGCCGGCCAACGGTGCACGCCGCCCCGCGCCGCCACCGGTCGATGAGCAGGTGGCAGAGCCGCGGCCGGAGATCTTCGATGAATTCCGGCTGTTGAAGATCTCGGCTCCCGCTCAGGGCCGGCTGGTCAGTGTCTCGGACAAAGACAGCCCGGCGGCTGAAGCTTTCCGTCTGCTGGCGGTGCGTCTGCGCCATCTCCGCCGCGACCGGACGCTGAAAAAGATTTTGGTTACCAGCTCGATTCCGCAGGAAGGGAAGAGCACCTGCTCCGCCAATCTGGCATGTTCTCTTGCCTTGCGCGCGCAGAGGAGAACCCTGCTGCTGGAAGGCGACATACGCCGGCCATCGCTGGCGCCGATGTTCGGCCTCACTCCGCGCTCCGGGCTCTGCGAATGGCTGCGGGAAGAACGAGAGCTGAAAGACAGTATCTACTACCTGGAGGGCCCCGAACTCTGGTTCATGCCGGCGGGTAGTTCTCCCAGTAATCCCCTGGAGCTGCTCCAGTCCGCCAGAGTCGGCGTTCTTATGGATCAGTTAGCCGGGCTGTTCGACTGGATTGTCATCGATTCCCCCCCGGTTCTCCCTCTGGCCGATACCAGCGTGTGGTCGCGGTTGTGCGATGGCATCCTTCTGGTAACCCGTCAGGGAACGACGGAAAAGCGGCAGCTGCAGAGAGCCGTTGATGCGCTCGAGGCGCAGAAGCTGATTGGCGCATTGCTGAACTCTTCAGACAGCGCGCCGCATACGGACTACTACTACACGAGGAGTTCTGCCCGGTCCGACCAGAGCTAGGTCGAATCGCCTGGCTGGAGCCGTGGAGAAGCCTTGTACGCGATCCAAACTGGAACGACACCGATACAACGCAGTTAGAAAAACCGCCCTGAGTAGTTCCTGCCCAGTTACCGAATAAGTAAAAAGAACGGTCTGTTATTTCGCACCTGACGTTCGAACATTTACAGATGCTCGAGAGAGGAGCGAGTTGTGACTCTGCCAAGGAATAACAAAATATCTGACATGGTGGATCCCATTTTTGATGCGGCTGCTTACGGAGAACGCGACGTTCTGATCGAGGAAGCCTTCAGACGGCGGATCGCGATCGAGAGGAAGCGCACCGAGCGGTCCAGAGAGCCATTTCTTCTCATGTTGCTCGAGGCCGGCTCGATTCAGAACGCCGCTGCGACCGACAAGACGCTCAGCGGCATCGTCGCGGCCATGCAGTCGTCGACTCGTGAGACCGATGTGGTTGGCTGGTACAAGGATCGCAGCACGGTCGGCGTCATTTTCACCGGCCTGGTGGTGAGCGACAAAAATTCCGTCCTCAGCACGATTCTGGGCAGGGTCAGCACGGCTCTGCAGCAGGAAGTGAGCCTCGAGAAATTTAACCAGATCACTTTCTCCTTCCACTTCTTCCCCGACGACTGGGATGGCGACAATTCAGGGCGGCCCAGTGATCCTATCCTGTACCCGGATCTCTTCATTCCCAGCAACGACCAGCGCGCTCTTCTGCGCATCAAGCGCGTCATGGACATTGCGGGAAGCCTGCTGATGCTGTTCGTTTGCCTTCCCGTTTTCGCGGTCATTGCGCTCGCGGTAAAACTGACTTCCAAAGGTCCGATCCTGTTTAAGCAGGATCGCATCGGTCAGTATGGCCGGCGGTTTACCTTCCTGAAGTTTCGGTCTATGAAAGTCAACAACGACGCATCCGCGCACCGGGAGTACATGAAGCAACTGATTGCCGGCGTTGCGGATCGCGTCCCCGCGAACGGCAGCACCGAGGGCGTCTATAAACTGGTGGGCGACAAGCGCATCACACCGATCGGAAAGTTCCTGCGCAAGACCAGCCTGGACGAATTGCCACAGTTCATCAATGTGCTGAGGGGCGATATGTCGCTGGTCGGGCCGCGTCCGCCTGTGCCCTACGAGCTGGCGGCGTACCAAACGTGGCATCGTCGTCGCGTTCTTCAGGTCAAACCGGGGATCACCGGATTGTGGCAGGTCACGGGAAGGAGCCGGGTCCGCTTCGACGATATGGTTCGTCTCGATCTGCGCTATGCGATCTCCTGGTCGCCGTGGCTCGACTTCAAGATTCTCCTGCGCACTCCCGGTGCGGTGATCAAGGGAGCCTACTGAGTATCGGCTGGATCGCCTTCCTGCTTTCCCACTAACATTCATCCCATTCGAATCTTCGGGCTGACGCGGCTCGGCAACTTTGCGCGTCACGCCCCCGTTCTCGTTGAAAGT
>Ga0181519_10003512_pt1 | contig 12906 bp, 11 predicted proteins | sample PEATcosm2014_Bin_26_FD_121102 | JGI IMG/M metagenome (GOLD analysis project Ga0181519, IMG submission 121102) | Peatland microbial communities from MTU Mesocosm Facility, Houghton, MI, USA - PEATcosm2014_Bin02_10_metaG | ecosystem: Environmental > Terrestrial > Soil > Wetlands > Peat | place... | reverse complement strand
GTGCGATGCGAGACCTGCAGCTTTTCGGCAAGACTGCGCGCGGTTTGCAGCCGGCCGCCTCGGAGGAACTGCACGATACGGAAAAGGCGGTCGGCGCGGCGCATACCGGCATTCTAGACGGCGTCGTGAAGTCCGAGGCGGTTTCCTTCCGTGTCGTGGATTTGCGCGACCCATCCCACGTTCGGGATGTGGTTTTTCGGCTCGACAATTTTGCCGCCGGCCTTCTCGACGCGGGCGAGCACCTGGTCGATGCGGCCTTCGCAGTTGAGGTAGATGACGGTGCCGTCCGGAGACGGACGCTGGCCTTCGCCATGCGTGACGCATCCCGAGATGCCGGGGCGTTCGTAGGGAAAGATGGCCATTCCGGGAAAGTCGGCGAGGTGAACCATCGGGGTGGCGAAGATGGTTTCGTAAAAGCGCGTGGCGCGGGCGAAGTCCGCGGCGGGAATTTCGAACCAGGTGATGGTGGAGGTTGCGGTCTGTTCTGCAGTGGTCATGGGTGTGTCCTCTCGATTTTGGGAATTGAGTACGAGAGGAGCATAGGAGAGGGCTGCTGACAGCGTGGTGTCAGCAGACATGCAGGGTCTGCAGGGTCAGGCGTACCTGTTCAGCCGACCTCTTCCGGCGGGGGAATTCGAGCGGTTGTGGCTGGGTACGGTCGGGATGCTCTGCCTCGCAAGCGACTAACGCGAAGCTCCGACTTCGGACAGGATGATGTGCGCTTTCAACCTGGCGCGTGCAGTCGTGGCCGGAGGACGCAGAGTTTGGCCACTGTTCGGCTCCGCGACGGCCCGAGCGATTTAGGCGGGTTCGCGCGCAACAAACTTTAGTCGCCACACTGAAGTTGTATAGTGCGTCATCCTATGTTTAGTAGTTAATGAACAGTACGAAAGTAACTCACCCGGCGCGCAACGCCAGAATAGTTGGGACTCCGTTGAAATTCAAATGGGACAAGAGGTTCGGGCCACGGCTTGGAGTCCTTCTTGCAGCGATGTTCGTGGGATTGGTGAGTGGAGCGAATCTTCTTCCGGAGAGGGCTCTTCGTTATTTGCGGCCGGAGGGGGCGTCGAGCTATTGGCATTTTTTTGCCGGGCTGGCAGTCGCCGGCTCCTTTGTTCTTGGGCTTGAAATTATCGAACGGTCCATCGATCGACAGCAGCGGCTTGACCGGTATCTTCTCGACGCATTTCTCGAACATATTCCAGCCAACGTCTTTTTCAAGGACCTGGACAGCCGGTTCGTGCGGATCAGCAGTGCGATGGCAAAATACTGCGGCCTGAAGGATCCGGCGCAGGCTGTAGGAAAGACGGACGCGGACTTGTTCAGCAGGGAACATGCGGAACAGGCGCTGGCGGATGAGCGAGAGATGATCCGCACGGGGCGGCCCATCATCGGCAAAGAAGAGAGAGAGACCTGGCCGGATAGTCACGAGACGTGGGTGCTGACGACAAAGGTGCCGCTCAGGGACAGGGATGGCCGAACCAGGGGGACGATGGGAATATCGCGGGACATCACAGACCGCAAGCAGGCGGAGCTGCGAGTCCGGCATGCAGCACTGCATGACACGCTGACGGGGTTGCCGAACCGAATGCTTCTGGAAGACCGCCTGAACCAGGCCATAGCCTCGGCCAGGCGCGACAGGACCAGCGTCGCGGTCCTGGTGGTGGACCTGAATCAGTTCAGCTGTGTGAACAACATGAGGGGATACTATGTGGGGGATCGCCTGCTGGAGGCGGTGTCGGCGCGACTGAAGGGTGTGGTGCGAGAGAGCGATACCGTTGCTCGCCCTGGAGGGGATGAATTCGCCATCGCCCTTCCGGGAATATCGGAAAGAGGAGAAGTGGACCTGGTTGCGAGAAAGATTCTCAGGGCGATCGCGGAACCATTTCAAGTCGAGGGTCATGAAATACGAATCACGAGCAGCATCGGCATCGCGCAATTTCCGAGCGATGGAGAGAGCCCGGAAAAGCTCCTGCAGGCCGCCGACGCCGCGACGATCGAATCGAAGAAGCGGGGGAGGGGAGAGCATACCTTCTTTTCGCCTGCGATGACAGAGGCCAGCCGGAGGCGGCAGAGACTCGAAACGGATCTGGCGCAGGCATGGACGCGAGACGAATTTGTTTTGCACTATCAACCTTTTATCGAATCGGACTCGGGCCGCATTACCGGAATGGAGGCATTGCTCCGCTGGAAACATCCGGACCAGGGGCTGATTTCTCCGAATCAGTTCATTCCCCATCTCGAAGAAATGGGAATGATGGTGGAGGTTGGCCGCTGGGTACTGAAAGCCGCCTGCCGCCAGAGCGTCGGATGGCAATGCCAGGGATTTCCGGCCATCCGAATGGCAGTCAATGTGTCGTCGCAGCAGTTCTATCAGGGCAACATTGTAGATACGGTCGAAGCGGTAATACATGAGACGGGGCTGGATCCGAAACTGCTTGAACTCGAACTGACAGAGAGCCGCATGCTCGATAAATCGGACGCGACGATCTCGATCATGCGCCGCCTTAAGAAAATCGGAGTGAGTCTGGCGCTGGATGACTTCGGCACCGGCTGGTCTTCACTTTCGTATCTCAAAAGCTTCCCGCTGGATCGGATCAAGATCGATCAATCGTTCGTGCGGGATCTCGCATCGGAGCCCACGGCGCGAGCGATGGTGAAGAGCATCCTCGGTTTAGGGCAAAGTATTTCCGTTGCCTGTATTGCCGAAGGGGTGGAGACGGCTCAGCAACGGGACTTCCTCAGGAGCCAGAAATGCCCTGAGATGCAAGGCTTCTATTTCAGCCGTCCCCTTGCAGCTGTGGATGCCACCGCGTTGTTACGCGCGGCGATGCTTGACGCGAAAGGCGTGTCCGGGAAATGGGGCGCCAGAGCTGCCGCAGCCAGCGCACTCTCGACTTCAGGCCTCCAGCCGGCGGTTTAGTCGAGGGGGTAAAGGATCCGACAATACTCCGAGCTTTCCTCTCGGCATCCGGAATTGACAGGGTGACAGTCGTTCAGCGGTTGCTCAGGACAGGTTGTGGGGTACCCGGCGCTGAAGACAGCACAACTAAGAGCCCGGGCCCTGATACAAAGAAAGGCCCGGAGCCATCTTAGGAGGCGAAAGGTTACAAAATCCGGCACAAGCATTTCATCTTTAACAGCCGATCAACGGGCCGGGTAGCAGCTTCGCCGTCGTCGAAGAACAGCTCTCAGGGGCTGAAGGCCGCTTGATTTTGGGCACGACCGAGGTCGTGGCCTGATACAAAACCAAGGGACAAATTCTTTAGCGAACGTCTGAGATATATGGCGTTGCGGCTTTGGCGTGCTTTATGAGCCCCGCTTCGATGGCGAGTCTCACCCGCCGCATTTCGGCGCCGCGAGATTGATGCGACCAGTTCTCCAGGCAAGGTCCTTATCAGACCACTCCTGTTATCGAGCAGCCAGACCAATCATCCCCAGTGCTTAATCTTTGGCCAGACCGCGCGCAGATCCCATTTCAATCCGCGGCAGAGCCAGATGGTGAAGTGCTCGTCCTCCCGCGACCAGGGGTTGTCCGTCTTCTGACCCGTATCGATCACGGTCTGGAAGTGCTCGCGATCGCCGTTGCCGTCGCTGCCGAGAATGATCATCGTGCTGCCGTCGTAATCGCGCGGCCCCCATAGCCAATAGGAATTGTGCGCGCTGATGGCGCGGGGCAGGCCGTACTTCGGGCCGAAGTAATCGACGGCCGCGGCCTGGCCCCATGAATTGGCGAAGATGGCGGTGCGAGCACGCTCGCTGGGCGGCAGGCTGTTGTAGACGGCCGCGGTCTTGCGGACCATGTCTTCCCATCCAAATTCATCGGCGAAGAACTGCGGGAGCGGGCCGGTGCGCTGGTTCTCGGCCTTCGGCGGAGCGATGCCCAACGCTTGCTGGTAGCGGAGATACGTCTCGACCGGCAGAAGCGGGATCGCCAGCGGCGCGAGCACGACGCCGGAAGCGGCCAGCAGCCCAGTGTAGGCTCCGCGCAGCCAGGCGCTGCGGATCCATTGCGTCCATCCCACCGCGCCTGCGGCGAAGATCATCGGATAAACCGGCGAGACGTAGTAGTTCTTGCCCTGCGTCGCCATCAGCGCGCCGAGGACCACCAGGAATGTCCAGGCCAGGATGCGGTAGCGAGTACCCGCGCGTGTAAACAGCCAGGCTAAGCCGCCGACCCATAAGAGCGCCGAGACAGGATTGAGAATGTTGGCCTGGTCGATGAGAAACGCGACAGGACCACGGCGTACGTCACGCGAGGTCATGCGGACGTTGTGCTCGTATTCAAGAAAAGGGAAGTGATGATGCACCAGCCAGACGAGGTGCGGCAGAAAGATCAGGAACGCAGCAAGACAGCCAAGCCAGAACCATATCGAGGCGAGAACCCGGCGATGCGGCGTGAGCGCGAGTCCGAGGATCAATCCCACAGCGAACAACGCCATCGAGTACTTCATTTCAAGGCCGAGGCCGACGAGAATCCCGATCCAGAGCCACCAGCGCGGTTCCGCGGTTTCGATATAGCGCAGGACACACCACGCGCAGATCATCCACAGGAGCGGCTCGAAGGCGTTCATGGTAAACCAGTGCTGCATCAGCATGTAGATGGGCGCGGTCAGGACGGCCATGGCGGCGATGGCTTGCGCCACGCGGCCGCCGCCCATCATGCGTGCCATCGTGCCTGTCAACCAAACGAGCGCCGCTCCGGCCAGAGCCGGCAGGAGCCGCAGCGCGATGAGCGAAGTGCCGAGGGTATGGCTGACCAGCCAGGCGATGAACGGCATACCCGGCGGATGGTCGACGTAGCCCCAGCCGAGGTGCTGCCCACAGGCCAGGTAGTACATCTCATCGCGAAAGATGCCGTAATGCGGCGCGGCATTGAGTTGCAGTACGAGCTTGAGGATCGCGATGGCCGCGACGATCGCCGGTCCGGTGGCAAACCACCGCTCATGACGCGGGGAGCCCGCCGGCGAGATAGTTGTCGATGGATTCGTAAGCGAGCCCTCGTAGCTGTCGTAAGGTGCTACCAGCGATGAGCCTGGGGGGACAGCGTAGCGGACGAGCTTCCCGGTGGGTCATGAGATCGATGGACGCAATGGAGAGGCCGACCCAGGGAAAACACCGGACGGGAACAGTCTACCGGCGGAGGCCTCCAACGACAGAACGTTAATTGGGGTAGAACCTTATTGATCGATGAGGTGGAGTTCTTTCCCTGGTTTGAAACGAACCGCTTTGCCGGGAGCGATGCTGACTTCCGCGCCGGTACGGGGATTTCGGCCGATGCCGGTTTTGCGCGGGCGAACATTGAAAACCCCGAAGCCGCGCAACTCGATGCGCTGGCCCTCGGCGAGGGCTCGCTTGAGGCTCTCGAAAACGGTATCGACGGCAGCCTCCGCCTTGTTGCGCTGGAGGCCGGTACGCTCAATCACCTGGTGAATGATGTCCTGTTTTATCAAGGTTTTCTCCGATCAGGCGAACGATCCGCTTCAAAGCTGATCGTAGAAACGTTTTCCTGCATTGTCAATGCGTTGACCTGCCGTAAGATTCGGCGTCCACGCCACTCCGGGGTCACGCCTTGACCCTTGGGTCGAAGTTTTGCGTGACGTGCGGACATTTGCATGTGAAAATCAACGTACACGCGGTACCAGATCATTTTTGCGCCACATTTCCTGATCCGTTCGGACGCCACCTGAGATTATCTGCGCCGATCGGAAGGGCCAGTACCGGATGAATACAGGGAATTGCTCTGCCGAAGTCGTAAGAGCCTTATGGATACCATCTCTCATCTCCCCGGACCGCTCCGGGTAGGATTGCTCGATTTCGAACCGATTCGGATCGCCGGATTGCGGGAGATTTTCGCCTCTCAGCCCAATTTCAGGATTGTGGCAACAGACTGGACCATGGCCTTCAGGGAGAAAACCCTCAATCTGGCGGTCGTCGTTTTGCGAGATCAGACGTTCTCCCTGGCGCTGCTGGCGAGGCTGCGGTCACGGAATCAAAATCTCAAGATTCTTGTGGTCGGCTGCGGCTCCGAGCCAGAGAGAATCATAGACGCGGTCAATGCTGGAGCCAAGGGCTGGCTGGAGGAGACCGCTAATCCGATCCAGGTGCTGCAGGCTGCCTGCGCCGTACTGGATGGATCGATGTGGGTTCCAAGACGCGTTCTGTCGACGTTCGTGGACCGGACCCTTGACGGCGCGGCGGCACGCAGGCGCCAGAAGAACCCGCGCTTTACCGAGCGCGAGGAGGAAGTTCTGCAGCAGCTGGTTCTGGCGCGGTCGAATCGGGAGATTGCTAAGGCGCTCAGCATTCGGGAACAAACGGTGAAGTCCTATGTGGCCCGGCTGATGCGGAAAGCCGGCGTGGGGAACCGGATCGCATTATCGGTGCAGGCGGCCAGTGGCGCGTGGGGGGAAAAGGAGCCTTAGCGCAGGCCGCGACGTCAGGTAAACAGAATATCTGTTATCAGACGTAACCCGCCAAGCCAACTTGACTGGGTCTTTTCATGATGGACGAGGTCCCGCGCCCAGGTTGACTCTTCTTACTACGCGCTACGGCGCTCAAGAAACAGGTAAACCCGTTCGGCGAGGGTCTGGTCGGGATACGAGCGCTCGCATGCCGAGGGCTTCCTCGTGAATACATCGACAAGCGTGAGTTTGGTTGAGACAGGAATGGGCGCGCCATCTGGCTCGCGTCTCTCATACATTGTGATTGATGTCATCAGTCGAGTCTCCAAAGCAAAAATGCGAACAAGGCCTACCCGAAAAGGCGCGGCTAAGATTCCAAAAAATTCGCCTTGCAATTTAACACGCCAGCCGGATTCCAAAGCGGAATTCAGCGGTTGAACGTAAATGGTGCCATTTCCAGGCAGCGCGCGCAAGGACCCGTTACTTTTTTGATCTCAGGCTGGGTACTATCGGTTGAGAACCTTCGTACCGCAGGAACCATATGGGCTCATTACAGTTGCCCTCTGGTGCGACACGCGTCTCGCCGGTCACTTCCGTCAGGCGGAAATGCCCAAAACATCCCGGCCAACAAGGGCCTGGGTTTCGGTACTCTGTAGCTCCGGGAGGCACAGGCGCTCCACGATCTCGCGCCCCACATCAGGGACCGGCAGTGGAGCAATGATCGTGATCCCTCCTGCCACTTCGCTGAGCATTAGATAGGACTCGCGGCAGTTGTAGAGAAAATCGAGCGGGTATTCAGGCTTGCGGGCTCGCGCGTGGATGGGGTCCGCATCGAGCAAATAGCTGATGTCCGGCCGCGGAACCAGCTTCATGACCAGGCGCACGTAAGCGCGGATCAACCAGTTGTGCAGCGTGAGATTGACCAGCTCGTCGTAGGCATATCGATCGCAGATCACGAAGTCTGTATCGGAGGCCAGTTCCCTGCCAACCGTGCGGCGAAGCGACACCGCATCAGCGAGATAGAGGCATAACCTCACAACCGTCATGAACCTTGATCTGACGTTTTTGTCTCGCCGGTTGATCGGAGCCTCGGGCGTTCCCACACCCTTGTCGCCCTTGAACAGAGTGTGGCCGGTCGTCTCACGCAATCCCGTGAAGCACGCTACGTCGTCCCAGAATGTAATCACGCGAACACGCAGACCGGCTCCCCGCAATCGAGCGCACAGAAGATCGATCTGGGTGCTCTTTCCGGCGCCATCGATACCAGAAAAGCTTAGCAACCTGGGACGCTGCGATTTCATTCGTGACGGCATTGCGGGGGCCCTCCTGGGAATCGATCGGCGAGACTCATTCATTGGTTCGATGCGCGGCTGGGGCTTGCGCTTGACAGCGCCACGACAGTTCCGACGGCGGCGCCCGCCGCGATCAGCAGCCCAACCTTAATGACGAAGGATCGCGTTCGTTTTTGACGGGCCGGAGCGATAGCAGCCCCGGAAGGCCGGGAAGCGGCAACTCCGGTACCGGGTTGGTAAGGCGCGGCCGCGGTGCCCATCGGTTGCGACGGGCCGTTCTGTTGTTGCGGAGCTGTTTGTGAAGAAGTGGGTTGCTGGCTCGCCGCGCTGGTTTGCGGGGCTGCCGGAGAGGCTGCAGGGTTTGGGCTGTCCGGCAGCAGGTTCGATGGGCCGGCGTCCGCGGCCTGCTCATGTGCCGCAGGGCTGGCCGTCTGCGGCAGAGGCTCAGTTGCGGTCGTTTGCGGAGCTGGCTGAGCTTGCTGCTGCGGCGTTGTCGCCGCTACGCCAAAGGGCGTGGCGAGCACAAACATCAGGAAACTCGCGACCAGCCGATGAAACCACCGTGCTGCAATCCTCATGTCTTACCTCCGTACCAATCCGGCTAAATTCAAATGCCGGAAGCAAACCATCACGCAGCTTCCTTTGATTCTCGATGTGGTTCGCGAACTGCCACCGGCATATTCCGGGGAAGCTGATGAAAGCTTTTAACTGCCTCAGCGGTCGTGTCGAAAGTCTCAAACAGCCTTGCTACTCCCGTGCTTACCAGAACCACGGCTGCCGCTGGCGGAACCGCAGCCAGCTTGACGTCTCCATTGCGCTTCATAGCCTCCTCGAGACAATGCAGGAGGAGATGAATGGCGGAGGGGGTGTTGCATTCACCGAGAGTGGAGCAGTCGATGACCAGCCGCGGACGATTTACGCTCATGACGCTGCTGATTTCGTGAAGGAAGGTGAACTTCTGCTTCATGCTTAGCTCGTCCGGGAATTGCCTGACTGCGACGGCATGTAATCCAGATGTCATATCTCCTGACTCCTCCTCTTTATCCGTCTGTTTCAGAACGAACCACACTTAACCGGTAGTCTGCAATAAGCGCGCGAGTTCAGCTTCGGGATTCCGCACAATGTGACCTACGATATTCTTTCCGTAGCGCAGCAGAGTGACGAGATTGGTTTTGTACCAGCAACACTCCGTCATCCGTGGCGATAGTCCGCATAGGAAGCGGAGCTTCTCGACTCCGTTCGGAGACGCCAGCATGGCTGCGGCCAGGCGATGGTTGCCGTCGAGGACCGTTACCGGTTCCGTGTCGCTGGTGCCGATCAGAACGACTGCTCCCAACTCCGCGTCCTGCTGCCCCAGCCGTTCGCGAATCGCTTCGATCTTCGACTGGAAGTCCGGATGGGCAAGGCTCTGAGGGCTGCGCAGGCGCTCGACGACGGTGGGAGCCGAAAAATCACCCTTTGCGAGCTTGCGCCATTGTGCTCGGGGAAACACCCTGATCTGCCGGAATTCCGCTGGGCGCAACTCCACCTCATACCATTCGGTATCTTTCGGAAGCTCCTTCCACAGCGCCAGGTGGCGGATGAAAAGGAGAGCGCGCCTCTTTGCGTTTTCGCCGGGATCGTCGAAGTTTGGATGGTTGACCAGGTGACCCAGTGCGTCACGATATTCATGGAAAGCGGGGCTATGAAAGTCGCTCCTGAGAAACTCGGCAATTACTTCGTCTTCCGAAATGCGGCGAATAATCCTGATCGGGCCGGTACCGGCCTTGCGCTGCATCAGGCGCGATTCTGCCAGCGAGTTCAGGATAAAGGGCACAGCCACAACGACGAGCAACACCATCATCGCAATCAGCTGAACCCAGATAACCTCTCGTAACGACGAATGGAATCGGCAGATACCGGCAATTACGACGCCGCTGAAAGCCAGCTGAATCCAGCTGGTATTTGCGATTTTGTAGGACATTTCGTAGGTGATGATCACCACACTGAGTGAGTACACGACCGTGGTGATGGCGTACATGGCCAGCAGGTATGGGAGGCCATATTCGCCGGTAATGGAAAAGCCCCGTCCAAACAGGGTTATCCAGATGCCTGCCGGGGCAAGACGCAGGCCGAGAGCGAGAGCAGAGCCGATAACCAGTACAAGGAAGGAAGAAATCGCGATGACCTTCAGTCCCCTTCTCTCTTCCTGGCGCGTACCGGCTACCAACGGAAACATCGAGTTCACCACCGCGGAAGAAAAGGCAAAGATCACGCGGCCAACCATAGCAACCGCGGCATAGAGTCCCGCCGTTGTCGGCAGAAAAAAGTGCTTCACCAGAACGATGTCGCAATTGTTGATCAGGACCTGTCCGGAGAAGAAAACCAGGGCCTGGAAAGTCTCTCGCAATGCGTAGTCGAACCGCAAAGGATTCGGTATGCGGGGCGCCGATTTGGGTATAGCAGCAAAGTAGGCAACGGCAACCGCTGCCGCGTTGGCGGCGACCACCCCGCGAACCCCAAGACCGAGCTTAATGAGCAGCAGGGAGCCAAAAAGGCGAACGACTCCTTCCAGCACCAGGTTGGTGGCAAGGCTGCGGAATCCGCAAACTCCCTGGATGTAACCTCGCCGGCTACCGAGGGGAACGTAAAACGCCACTCCCGCCGCCAGGATCGCGACGAGGACGGGACTGGGCAGATTGAGGTAGGCGGCGATCTGCCTCTGAAACAGAAGAAGCGCCAATGCAGTGACGATGCCGCATGCCCACGCGGCGTGGTGAAATCCGCGATAGACAGCGGACTGGGCCTCCGGAGAAACCTGTTGGGCAACCACCTTGGCGGAGACGATCTGAAAGGACAGGGTCGCGGCGGAGATCAGAATCAGAAGAGTGTAGACGGCCGTGGCATGACCGTAGCCCGTGGGACCAAGAAACCGCGCAACTGCCATGTTGTAAGCAAAGTTGGTTGCGGTTGCGAGGCCCGAGCCCAGCAGCAGCACGAAACTTCCCGACAAAATGCGGGCGTGCAGTGTGCTCAATCGCTTTGTCGTGATTGTCCCCAAAGCTGCAAACTCCGTCGCAGTACAGTTAGCGGCGAAAATCGTCCGATTTCATCGAGGCGGCCTCGCGCTCACAAGAGGCGTTTTTGAACTGAGCATTGGATGCGACAATCACCATGGCGGCTGCCCCCGCCTGCACGCCGCATGCGTTCTCGGCCGCGGCGCCGGACAACCATGATCCGGGCGCCGGCGTCCAAGATTTATTCCCGTAATGGCTCGTATAACGACTGCACTTCTTGCCCTTCTTCTGCTCGCTCACGGATGTTCTCAATCGCCATCGCAGAAGGTCATACGGCTTAGACCGAAGCACGGCAGCAGCGCGCCGCAGCTTCTGGCCGTGTACGAACCGTGGTTCGGCCATCCCAACCACATTTCCGTTGGCTATTCGTCGCACGATCCGGCCGAGCTTCGCAGGCAGATCCGGCAGGCAAAGGCCATGGGTATTTCCGGCTTTGTCGTGGACTGGTATGGCGATCGCGACCCCTTCAACGACCAGACCTACGCCCTGATGCGGACTGCGGCAGCGGAGCAAAAATTCAAAATCGCAATGATGTACGACGAAACCGACCGCGAAGACGGAGCTACGGACGATGCGCTCTCCGACTTCAGGATGTTTCGCGAGACTTACCTGTCGCCGGATTCCGTGGGCAGGCAGGCCTACCTCGAATACGAGGGGCGGCCCGTCATTTTCATTTTTCCCAAGGGGATGCACACGGACTGGAATCGCGTCCGGGCAGATCTGAATCAGTGGGAACCAGCGCCGCTGCTGATCTATGAAAACCTGCCCGCCGCCTATGCCAATGCATTCGACGGCTTCTACGCCTGGGTGCAGCCCGGGAAGAAGGGTTGGGCGTCGGACGGCAGCAACTGGGGAGATGACTATCTTTCCGACTTCTACAGCACCATGCAGACGAAGTATCCCGATAAGATTGCTGTGGGCGGAGCCTGGGCCCAGTTCAATGACACCAAGGCGTCGTGGAGCCTCAACCGCCACATCTCAGCGCGCTGCGGTAAGACATTTACCGACACGCTGAATTACTGGCGGCAGTACTATCCGTCCGACGATACCTTGCCCTTCATACTCATTGAAACCTGGAACGACTACGAAGAAGGCACAGCTGTCGAGCCGGGCATTCCCGCCTGTCCGGCTGGATCGCAGGAGCAGCCCTGATTCGAACGGCCTTTAAGCAATCCGGAGTATCTTTGCCGCCGGCTGCTCCTCCTCGAAGGCAGACTGGTCACCCAAAGTGCCGGCCATATCCGAGGCGTAGTAGACCTTGTTGATGATCGACAGAGGTCTCTGACGGACTTCGTCGTAGACGCGACCCAGATACTCACCAAGGACGCCAAGACAAAGAAGCACTGCGGCTCCGACAAGAAATATCGCGGAACCTACACCGAAGCCGACGGAGTTCAACGCGTTGCTCGATAACAGGCTCGAAAGCACCAGCAGTGCGGCTGCGCAGCAGGAAAGTCCCGAGAGCGCGAAGCAGAGCCGCAAGGGCTTGTAGCTGAAGCTGGTAATCGCGTCCATCGCATACTTGATGCGGCTGATGAACGTCAGCTTGCCGTCGCCGGCAGCGCGATCCTGCCGATCGTAGTAGACGACCGTATTAGCGTAACCCACCCATGCTCTCAAACCGGGAAGGTAGCGATTATTTTCGCGCATGGTGTTGATGGAATCGACCGCCTGCCGATCCATGAGGCCGAAGATGCCGGCGTTCAGAGGAATTGGAAAATCGGAGAGTGCGCCCAGTACGCGATAGAAGAGCGGAAACAGTCTGGCAAGGAGCTTCCGTCGCTCCTGGCGGCTCCTTCTTACAGCCACGACGACCTGAGCTCCCTGGTGCCAGGCTTGAATCAGCTCCGGCAATACCTCAGGCGGATCCTGAAAATCGCCATCCATCAGCACCACCGCGTCGCCGCGTGCCGTCTGCAGCCCCGCCGAGATAGCCCCCATGTGACCCCAGTTCCGAGACAGATCCACCACCACAGCGTGGCAATCCTCAGCTTGTAAACCGCGCAGTAACCGGAGTGAGGAGTCTTTTGATCCGTCATTGACGTAGACCACCTCCCAGTCCTCGCCGATTTCTTTCAACGCCTCGGCAACGGCTTCGTGGAAGAGGGCGATATTCTCTTCCTCGTTGAAGATTGGTACGACGACCGAGATCAT
>Ga0181519_10003511_pt1 | contig 12908 bp, 11 predicted proteins | sample PEATcosm2014_Bin_26_FD_121102 | JGI IMG/M metagenome (GOLD analysis project Ga0181519, IMG submission 121102) | Peatland microbial communities from MTU Mesocosm Facility, Houghton, MI, USA - PEATcosm2014_Bin02_10_metaG | ecosystem: Environmental > Terrestrial > Soil > Wetlands > Peat | place... | reverse complement strand
CCCGATCTGTTTAGTCAACTATGAGCTGACGTCCCCCGGCACTGCGAGGCGTCCGGCCTACTGCTGCGCGGAGCCCCGCTCGATGATCCTCGCGCGCTGCTGCGCGAGCACGTCAGGATCGAACCGCTCTGTCATCCACCGCCTGGACCACCGGGCCTCCTCTGCGAAGGCCTCGTCGTCGCCGCGGTGCCCAAGCTCCTCGTACATCGTCCGCAGCTCGCCGATGGCCTCGGCACCAGACTCAGCAACGGCGAGCGCCAGCTCCATTGCGCGCTCGAGGAGTCGCTCGTGGGGCACGACCTCGCTCACGAGCCCCCACGAGCACGCGGTCACGGCATCGATGAAGTTCCCCGTCAATGACATCTGACGGGCCCTGTTGATCCCGATCAGCTGCGGCAGGCGGATCGTCATGCCTCCGCCCGGCATGACACCGACGCGGGCGTGGGTGTCGGCGAAGGTGGCGCGATCCGATGCGATCATGAAGTCGCATCCGAGCGCGACCTCGAGCCCGCCGGTGACCGCCGGGCCGTTGACGGCCGCGATGATCGGCACCGTCGACGGCGGGAACAACCCGCGCCAGCGGGCGGTCCGCCGCGGTCGCGCGGTCGTGACGTCGTCGTAGGTCCGCGCCAGGTCGGTGAGATCGAGCCCTGCGCAGAACGCCGGATCGCGTCCGGTGAGGACGGCCACGCGGACGTCCTCGTCGTCCCCGAAGCCCTCGATCACCTCGGCCAGGGAGTCGATCATCGCGCCGGTGAGGGCGTTGCGCGCCTCAGGCCGGTCAAGCGTGACGATGGCCACCGGACCAGTCATCTGCAGGGAGATCATGCCGCTCTCTCTACCACCGCGACGTCGTATCCGTGCGTGAGGCGCCTCGGACCTATGCGGGACCCGTGCCTGCCGCATTGCACGGCCTCGGATCCCAGGGCGCCAGCGGCTGTGCCGTCGCGGTCGGGGCGGAGAACGAGTTGTCGGCAGCCACGTCCGGCGGGTCGTAGACGGTGGTCGGCGTGACCGTCGGCGGGACGGTGGTGCCGGCATGCGACGTCGTCGTGGTCGTGTGCGGCTTTGCGTGCCCCTTGCTGGGCGGGACGGTCTTCACGACAGCCGCAATCGAGATGTCAGTGCCCGTCTGGAGGGTGACCTGTGCGCCGGGCGTGACCTCTGCGGGGTTGTAGCCGAGGATCGCGGGTCCCTGGACCTGCTGCAGCACGGCCTCGGCATCCTGCAGGGCCGGATTGCTCCAGTTGCCCGTCTTCGGGGGCGGTGGGCCTCCGTACCAGACGACTGTCTCGGAGAGCGGGCCCACCGGGGTCACGTCACCGGTCGACACGACCTTGAAGCCATGTGGCGCGAGCGAGGCCGCGACGGTCGCCGCTTGGTTGGCGGTGCCCGTCCCGTTGACGACGGACATCGGGAACGACTGCGGCTTCGGCAGGGCCGCGTCGTTCCACGAGCTCGTGCCCGATGCCGCGCCGAAGATCTGGTTGACGGTCTTGTAGCCGCCGGGCTGGATCGGGAACTCGACGTCTCCGTACTCGTAGCCCTTGTACATGTAGGTGCCGACCTGGTCGAGGATCACCGGGTAGGTCAGCTGCGGGACGTCGCTGATGCTCGTCCCCGCGTACGTCTCGGCCAGGCTCACCATCTCGCCCTCGTTGAATGCCTGGTCCACCGTGAGGTTCGGGAGCACCGACGTGGCGATGCTCTGGTCGGTGAAGGGATTGCCGAGCCCGCGCGCCGCGACCTTCGTCGCGAGCACCCGCAGGAACTCGTGCGTGCGCCGGATGCGGGCGATGTCGGACTCGGCCTCCTGGGGCCACGTGGAATGGTCGTTGCTGCCGCCGATCGGCTGAATCTGGAGGTGGCGTGCCCTGACGACCTCGAGCGCCTCGGTCCCGTTGAGGTCGTAGCAGCCGGCGCGAGGGATGTTGAGGCTCGACTCCGCGTCGAAGACGGGCCTCGGGAAGTACATCTTCACCCCGCCGAGGGCGTTGACCACCGAGGCGAAGGTGTCGAAGTTGAGTTCCACGTAGTGGTTGATCGGGATCGCGAAATCCTCCTCGATCGCCGCCGCCAGCTGGCTCGGCCCCTCGTAGAGGGCGGCATCGATCTTGTTCGCACCCTCGATCCGGGCATTGGGGACGAACAGGTCCCTCGGGATCGAGAGGAGCGCGACCCCGTGGGTGGCGGGGTCGAGGTGGATGATCATCACGATGTCGCTGTTGATCCCGGTGACGCCCTGCGAGCAGAGCCCGTACATCGGGTTCTGGACCTTCAGCGCGCAGCGGTCCGTCGACCCGACCAGCAGGATGTTCTCGGTCGATCCGGAGGCCTGCAGGTGGTCGACGTGGGTGTGCTGGATCAGGCCCCCGAGGTAGAAGTAGTCCCACACCCCGAACCCGACGACGGCGAACAGGACGACTGCGACCGCGATCGAGATCCCTCGGATCCATCGGAACCGTCGACTGTGCCGCTTGCGGTGCGAGGCCCGCTTGCCACGGCCGTCGATCGTGCGTCCGAGCTGAAGCAGGCCCTCCTGGTTGGGGACCTCCCCCACGGGCCCACCACCGGACACGCCTGCGTCGATGGGCATTGGAGGAATTTACCTGTTCCGGCGGAATGCCAACGATCGCCCGGGATCGCGAGGCGGAGCCACCAGAGTCGAGGAGATGACCATTGGATAGGGTCCGGTGGTGCCCCGTCGGATTCGGCCCCTTCGCGCGTGCACCCGGACCCTGGTCGCCTTCGCGGCCGCCGGGGTCCTGTCGTTCCAGGGACTCGCCCTCGGCCCGGCCGGGGCTTCGGGGAAGGCGGTGCCCGACATCGCTATCTCCGTCAAGGGGAACCGCCTCGTCGATGCACTCGGCAAGTCGGTCCGCCTGCTCGGGGTGAATCGATCAGGGACCGAGTACGCCTGCGAACAGGGTTGGGGGATCTTCGACGGGCCGTCTGACGCGGAATCGATCGCTGCGATCGCCGCGTGGCACGTCAACGCCGTCCGGATTCCGCTCAACGAGGGGTGCTGGCTTGGCGAGTACACGACCGCCGACGATCCAGCCGCCGATGGCGCCGACCCAACACCGTTCGAGGGGGCTGCATACCGGTCAGCAATCGTCTCCTACGTGGCCCTCCTGCACCGCTACAGGATGGTCGCGATCCTCTGCCTCAGCGCGCTGGACGCGCCCGACGGTCTCGGAGTCCCCCCTATGGCGGATGCAACGTATTCCGCGACGTTCTGGAGCTCGGTGGCGAAGACCTTCAGGACTGACAGGGGCGTGCTGTTCGACCTCTACAACGAGCCGAACGGGATCTCGTGGTCCTGTTGGCTCGACGGGTGCCAGGTGCAGACACCCGATGGGCCCTATCAGTCCGTGGGCATGCAGGCCCTGGTCACCGCCGTTCGCAAGGCCGGGGCGGCCCAGCCGATCATGCTCGGGGGGCTCGGCTACGCGGGCGACGACTCGCAGTGGGCAGCACACCTCCCGCGCGACCCCGCGAAGAGCCTCGTCGTCAGCTTCCATACCTACAACTCGACGAGTTGCAGCACGCCGACCTGCTGGGATCGGACGATCGTCCCGCTCGCCAGGGACTATCCGGTGGTCACCGGTGAGGTCGGCGAGTACGACTGCTCGACGGGGTTCACGGACCGTTACCTCTCGTTCGCGGACGCGAAGGGCATCTCGTACCTCGGATGGGCGTGGGACGCCATCGCTCCGGGGAGTTGGAGCTGCACGACGCCCGCACTCATCACCGACTACGCCGGCGACCCTTCACCCGAAGGCGCGGCGCTCCACTCGCACCTCGCGGAGCTCGCAGCGCGGAAGGAACTTCCGCCGATCGTGTAGGTCGAGAGCAGGACAGACCCCCGACAGGACGCGCCAGCCCGACTCCCACCGACAGCGCTGCGATAGGTTCGAGCGTGCAGAAGGCGAATGCATCGAAGTCCCTCGGGTCTCAACTCTGCTGAAGCGATCCGACGAATGCCTTCGTCTGGGAAAGAGACGATGCCGAACCGACGAGAAGAGGTCGACATGGAACGCAGCAACCAACTCAACGGGGCATCCCCGGCGCGCACCGTCCGACGCGCCAGATGGTCCAGGTCGCGCAGGGTCGCAGCCCTCGGCTCGGTGCTGGCGGCGACGCTGGCCATCGGCACGATGGGGGTGGCCGTGTCCGCGGCGACGATCGGCAACCCGCAGCCCGAGCTCGCGCAGTTCAGCGTGGGTACGCCGGGTAACGACGGCGCGGGCGTGGTGCTCCCGGACGGGAACACCGTCTACTCGTGGTCGAGCGGCGACAGCACCCTCAAGGTGTGCACGCTGCACCCGGGGAGCCGCGCGTGCGTCTCCACGGCGACGCTGACCGCGGACTCGAGGAGCGGGACCGCCGACAATCTCTACGGACCCCCGGTCATCCTCTCCACCGGTGGCAAGGACGTCTCGGTCATCGCCGACGACCTCGGCGGCAACTCGGGCATCGACGGGGAGGTCCTCTCGTACAACAGCACGAACGATGGCGTGACCTTTGGACCGGCGACGATCGTCAGCACGTCGATCTACAGCGTCAACGCGGGGACCGTCGCGGGGGGCCAGGTCGTGATCGCGGACATCAACCCCCATCAGGGCGTCGAGGTCCAGGCAGTCGAACCGCAGGGCGGATCGCCGACCGAGTACGCGCTGCTCACCCCGTCGAGCTCGGGCTACGAGGACCTCTTCGTGTCGGCATACGACGGCGGCGTGCTCGTCGGCTTCGATGACCTCACGAACGCGTACGTCTACTACGCGCCCGCGGGGAGCGACTTCAGCAGCACCTCGTCGTACTCCCTCGTCGGCACGTTCGACAACGAGCTCGTCGCGGGGCTCTCGGGCAATGCGATCCTGACGACGCCGGGCGGAGTGAACAGCTCGCTCACGAGCGCGGGCATCATCAGCTTCTTCGACGGCTCGGGCTTCGGATTGACCTACAAGGTCCCCGACTCGAAGGCCGGCGACGACGGCTACTTCATCCTTCAAGAGACGGGACCGGCCGCGCTGCCCGGGTCGACCAATGCGACCGGCGACTACCACGTGTTCTTCGAGGGGCGCCGCGACAGCTACGACCTCATCGAGGAGTCCACGACAAACGGGCAGACATGGACGCCGCAGACCTTCTACGGCACCGCCGTCTCGTCCAACGACCCGGTTCCAGTCCTGGGAGCGACGGGGGCCGGCCAGGTGCTGGAGTCCGCTTCGCCGATGCTGTCCCAGCCCGTCCTCAACACGCAGGGCGTGACAATCTCGCTCGAGCACCCGACGGTGCTCATCGGCAAGCCCGACGTCCTGCGAGGCCAGGCCTCCTGGCACATCGCGGGTCTCGGCGTCGTGCTGCAGGAGGAGATCAAGCACGACGAGTGGCAGAGCGTGACCTCGACGCACGAGTCGGCCACAGGCGGCTTCACCTTCACGGTGCCGGGCAGGACGGTCACCTATCGCGCGGTCGTCTCCGACGACCCCGGTTACTTCCAGTACGGCTACTCGAATGCCGCGACGCAGGTCGCTGTTCCACCGAAGAAGAAGTAGCACGTGGAGGTCACCGGGGTGCCCGTCGGCACCCCGGTGACCTTTCCTCCTGCCCACGGAGCACCTCGCGACCACCGGTGCGGCGCGGCGCGGCCAGCTCCCGCCGAGGAGCCGCGAAGACCACCGGCCTCACATGGTCCGCCACGCCTTCAGCGGCACTCGGCGCGGAGAACCTGGTCGTGATCCGCGAAAGAACTGCCGCCCACGCGACGAGAGGGGGGTGAGAAGCCGGTTCTGATCCGAGGAGGATCCATGCGTGAAGAGCCCAGCGCTCCCGTCGAAGCACCACAGGGTGCTGCCGAGCGGGCCGACAGTCCCGATGCCACCGCGCGCCGCCGGCAGCCCACGTGGCTCGTTGCGATCGTCGCAGTCGCGGTCGTGGCGCTCGTCGCAGGCGTCTTCTGCATCGCGGGACTCCTCCTCGGCCGGTCGCGCTCCTCGGCACCTGCAACGATCACGGTCACCGGTTCGGGGACGGTCCAGGGGACGCCGGACACCGCGAACTTCCAGGTCGGCGTCCAGACCGTCGCGCGCACCGCAACCGAGGCCCTCGCGCAGAACGATGTCCGCGTCGCGCGCCTCGAGGCTGCCCTGGAGCAGCACGGGGTCACGGCGAAGGAGATGCAGACCTCGGGCCTCGACATCTACCAGAACACGGACGCGGCAGGGAACGCGACCGGATTCACGGTCGACGACAACGTCACCGTGACGATGCACTCGATGCGAAGCGTCGGCGGCGCGCTCGACGCGGCCACCAACGCGGCGGGGAACGGCATCCAGCTCTCGGGCATCACATTCTCCATCTCGAACGACTCGAACCTGCTGGCTTCAGCCCGGGCGCGGGCAATCCGCAATGCGCACGCAGCAGCTGCGCAGATCACCAAGGGTGCTGGAACCGGTGTCGGCGGCGTCGTGCGCATCACCGATCAGGAGAATGCGGCGACGACGAGCATCATCGTGCCGGCACTTGCGGCCGAGAGCAACGCCTCGAACGTCCCCGTCGAAGCAGGGAGCCAGCCGGTCTCGGTCCAGGTCACGGTGGTCTACTCGCTGGGCAGCTGATGGCCCCGCGTCCGCGCGGGGACCAGCGGCGCAACCCGGTCCAGCAGGGGCTGCGGCGTTACGCTGCAGGCACGGACCGTCCGTGGGTTCGCATATTGAGGGGGCCGTGATGGCACACAGGAAGCTGGCGGTCCTCGGGTTCGTCGCCTTTCCCGTGCTCCTCGCAGGCTGTGGTGGCGCTGGCTCCGTCGCGACGACGACTACGACGTCGGCCCCCACCACGTCCACGACCTCGCCGCCCACGACGACGACCACGAGCGCGACGACCGCAGCGTCCGGGTGCGTGCTCTCGCAGCTTGCGATCACGTCCTCCTCAAACGCCGGGCTTGGGCACATCGGGGCGATCCTCGTGTTCACGAACGCCAGCCAGGTGACTTGCACGCTCCAGGGCTACCCGGGCGTCGCCATGCTCAACGCCCAGGGCGCCCAGGTCGTCCAGGCCATCCGGACCCCCAGCGGGTACCTCGGAGGCATCCAGCCCGGCACGAGCCCCCCGCTCGTCACCCTCAAGCCGGGAGCAGCAGCGTCGGCGACACTCGAGGGCGATGACGTGCCGACCGGGACGGCGACGACATGCCCGACGTACCCGAAGATCCTCGTGACACCGCCAAATGCGACACAGTCGGCGACGCTTCCGGTGTCCATGCCGGGTTGCTCCCCAGTCCAGATCCATCCTGTCGTCCCTGGGTCGTCGGGTTCACTCGGCCTGTGACACCGTGCGCGTTGCGGCCCACACACGAAGTTGCGCGCGACGGTGCGATGCCTGCATATGCTCAGCGGGCGTGGACTTTCGGACAACCTGACAACGGGAGCGAATGATGGCGAATGAATGGGGGCCTCTCGGGGCACTTGCAGGTGAGTGGCAGGGCGAGAAGGGGGGCCTCGACACGGCGTTCTCCCACTCGGAGGGCAAGGTGCTCGGCACCCCCTACACGGAGAAGGTCAGCCTCAAGCCCTTCGGACCAGTCGACAACGGCGATCAGCACCTCTATGGCCTCGACTACAAGACCGCGATGTGGCGCGGGAGCGAGGACAACCCCTTCCACACCGAGGTCGGGTACTGGCTCTGGGATGGCGCCACCGGCGAGCTCGTCCGTGGCTTCGTGGTCCCGAGGGGCATCACCGTCCTTGCAGGCGGCACCGCCGCCGCGGATGCGACCACGTTCTCGCTCAGGGCCGCCAAGGGCGAGCCGCTGTACACCATCGGGGAGAACCAGTACCTGGCGAAGAACGCCAGCTCGCTCAGCTATGAGGTGACCATCACCCTCGGCGAGGACACCTGGTCATACGACGAGATCACGATGCTCCAGATGAAGGAGTTCGCGGAGCCCTTCGCGCACACCGACCGCAACACCCTCCACCGGGTCGCCTGAACCGCCTGACTGCGAACGCCGGGCCCAGCGCGGCCGGTGAGCCAGCGGGCCATCGCTGACCTCACGGTCTGGCGCTTGCCGCGCTTCTCTCGCGGAGCCGCGGACCGAGCCTCCCGCGGATCAGGACGATCTCCATGCTGTTCTGCAGGCCGATCCAGGCCGGCAGCGCGTAAGTGGCGAACGTCCAGTGCGTGATCGTGAGCAGCGTGATGAACGACGTGAGCGCTCCGACCAGGTACGCCGTCCATGTCTCGGTCTCGGGTGCGCGGTATGACTTGCGCATGGTGGGGATCGCGGCGAACACGTCCGCGACGAGCAGGACCCCGATCGCAAGGTTCCCCTTGAGGGTCACGAGGTAGACGGCCACGCCGACGAGGCAGATCGCGCCGCATGCCCAGTCGAATGGTGCGATCGCCCAGGATCCCCGACGAGCGACGAAGCTCGCCACGACGACGATCATCGGTGCGATGAAGTACGAGAACGTCATGACGGTCTGGATGCCGACCCCGACGTGGATCTGCACGATGAACGTGACGAGGGGGATGAATCCCCAGAGGAACCAGGTCACGCGGTGGGGGAAGGTCTTCCCGCTCAGCGTGTCGCGGACGTAGCCCGTGATGCCGAGGATGCCGATGACGGCCGCGAAGTAGACGAAGTACCCGGGGAGCACAGCGGGCAGTCTCCACCATGTGGTGACCACACTGCATCAGTCCCGCACGGTGGCGTCCGGAGGGTGCCGCCCGCGACTGCGATCACGTCCGAGCCTCGCGACCTCTGGAGGGGCGCGAGCGGGTGCTTGGTACGATCGAACCGTGCACATGCAACGGCACGCGCGACGCGCATGAGTCGCCTGACTGAGCGAAGCCTGGAGGGCGCGCTCCTGCGCTACCAGGTGATGGCCAACATCGTCGGGACCCTCATCATCGCGCTCTTCACGTTCTTTTTCATCAACGTCTTCACGGGCCACTGCAAGCTGGAGGTGGAGATCTTCGGCGTCGGCCACGGGTACCTGTACCTTGCCTATCTGGTCACCGCGGGATTTCTGGGATTCAGGGCCCGCCTCAACGTCATCTACATCCTGTGCATGATCGGCGCGGGACTCATACCGGGCATGACCTTCGTTGTCGAGGCTTGGATCGTGAAGAAGGTCCGCATGCAGATGGATGCGGACAGCGTGCCGGCATCCACGACTCCCTGACGTCACGGACGCCGATTGGCCGCATCGGCGTGCTGCAGGGAGTCTCGCAACCTTCGCAGCGCACCTTCTCCGAGCTTCAGATCGCCCAGCTGCGCAGGACGCGGTCGCTGACGAGGACGCTGCAGGTGCCGGACGTCAGTACGACACGCCGCAGAGTCCGAAGCGGGTCAGGAACCCCGAGCTGTCGCCGAGCTGCTGGGAGACGTCGACCTCCGCCTGGCTGAGATCCCCAGCCACGTGCGCATGGCGTGCACCGGCCTCGGCCAGGGCAGCCGGCCACTGCGGCGTTCCCGGCCCAGCGCTCCGCGCGGACGCCGACGAGCTCGCCTGGAGGGAGTCGGTGACCGCGACGATCGCGAGGCACATCTCGTCCGACGAGCCGTCCCCCCACAGGACATACCGCGGCGGGAGGTTCCGCAGGTACGGCAGCTCCCCGCGCAGGGCGGGGTTGAAGGAGCACGAGACCTGCAGCCGGTCGCCCGGCACGACCTTCACCGGGGACGCCATGTCGTAGGACCGCTGGTAGTGGAAGTTGTAGCTCGGGACATCGAGCAGGACCCTCGAATTCGCGGTGCCTGGGTTGAGCGTGACCTTGAAGGTCTGTCCCAGCAGGTGCATATGCGCCGTGATGTCCCAGATGTAGGCATCCGAGCCAACCCGCCAGGTGCACGTCGAGTCGTCGGACGCGACCGGCGTGCCTCCGCTGCAGGCGTCCTCGAGCAGGTTGTCGAAGGTGACCGCGCCCGGTCCGAACCGCTTCCCGATGTCGGTGAGCGAAGCGGAGCGGTTGCACAAGGAACCGGTGACTCCCGCCGGGCAGGGCAGGTCGATGGGTGCGGGGTAGAGGTCGATGTGCAGCGGAAGCAGATTCGAGCCTGCGGCGGGGACCATCTGCAACGTGACCTTGGAGCGATCCGGCTTGTGGCCAGTCAGCAAGTTGTAGTGGATCTGCATGACGATCATGCTCCCGACGGGCAGGGGCATCCCCGTGCCCGTCGGCTCGACATCTGAGCCGTGCCCGGGCGCCCAGCCCGAGAGCCACGACGACGACCCGAGGTCCGCGATCGTGCCGACACCGCCGATGCCTGGGCCGCCGAAGCACGTCCAGCCCTTGCCTCCGTCATTGAGCCTCGTCGCCGCGGCTGCCTGTGACGGCGGAACCCAGTAGAGGATCGCATGGTGGACCTCGAACGGCGTCCCCGGGGTGAACGTGGTCGTTGTGATCATCTGGTCCGACGCGATCTTGGGAGCAAGCAGCGCGCAGTGGTACAGATCAGTGCCCCCCTTGGGGGCCACCGGATTGAACGCCTTCGGCAGCTCGAGGGTCTCGGTCGTCACGTGCGGTGCCGATGCGCGGAACGAGGCTGCGGACGAGATCGCCGCGACCCCGAGTACCGCGACGGCGATGGCCGCAGGCACCACCAGGAGCGGACGAATCCTCGACATGTCCCCTGCGCCTCCTGCCCGGCGACTCGCGTCGGCCCCGAATCCGCATCGTAAGCGATCCACTGCGAACCCGGGAGGCGTCGGGCGGTCGGCCTCGCCTGGCGGCTCCTCGGCACGCATCATCGTGACGACTGTGCGAAAGCCGCCTGAAGGCATTGCCACACCATTGACGGTGGCCCGTTCCGAAGGCGTCGAGGGCGTGTCACTTCAGTTTTGTACGGTGCCGTTGCCCGCTCGGAACCACGGAAAGGTTGTGCGATGCTGCGACTCATAGATGTCATTCCATTCGGACAGCGAAAGCCCACATCAGGAAACGGGCCGGTACGATTCTCCACACTGGACGGCGTCCTGGACGTTCGGATGCACATTCGGCGCCACGAGGAGGCCTTCCGCTTCGGGGTCGACGCACGGAGCCTGGAGGTCTCGAAGCACCGGTAGATGCTGGGCTGCGCGACACCGGCCGACCTGGTCGTGCCCGCGTCCGCAGGGAGCGTCCGTGTGTATTTCGGTACTCCCCCGTCGTCGATTGGGACGAATGACACACGCGCAATGCGAGGCAGACGTGTGACAGTTCCGTGTGCAATTCTCCCGAGCACGACGCATTGTTCCGCGATAGTTTCCGCGAGGGCTGCCGGTGACAAACACCGGGGTCAAGGAGGACAGTGATGTACCTAATTGCTAGGCAGGCGCAGCTGCAGGGCGCGGATGCAACCGAGTGGGCGACCACCATCCTCGGGCGCGTGCGAGAGGTCACCGACCATGACGTCAGTCTCTGGACGCGAGTGCTGTCTGAGAACGTCAATGCCGTCTCGTGGACTTCGTGGTGGGACGATCTCGGCGTGATGGAGGCGGCCTTCATGACGTTGGCGACAGACGAGAAGTACCTGGCCCTCGTCAAGGAGGCAGGGGACTTCGTGGTGGGTCCGGCGCACGACCGGCTCTACCAGGCGGTCCACGGCGACCCGACCGCGGGGGCCAATTCACAGTACGTCTCGGTCGTCTCCGCAGTCGCCGCGTCGGGGAACTTCGCACGCGCCTTCACCTCGGGCATCGAGATCGCCCAGAAGGCCGAGCAGGTCGGCGGGCACGCGGTGACGTTCACGCGAAACATCACCGGCCCCTACTCGGGCGTCGCATGGCTGACGGGGTACGAGAGCCTCTCGGACTTCCAGTCGAGTACCGAGAAGCTCAGCGCCGATCCGAGCTGGGTGGAGCTGGTGGACGGCACTGATGGCGCCTTCGTCGGAGATGGTCTGTCGACCCAGTCATCGATCTACCTGAAGCTCGCCTAGCTGCGGGTCCGGTGACGCGGGCAGTCTGAGCCGTCCGCGTCACCGATCGCGGCAGGCTCTTCGCTGGTTCGCGTCGCGCTAGACCGGCATCCGGCCGAGTGCGACAACGCCGAACATGGCGATGGCCTCGACTGTCGTCGGCAGGTCGGCCTGGCGGTCGATGTCGAAGACGATCGTCGTCGCTCCTGTGTCCGGACCCGCGATTGCCTCGCGGAAGCTCGGGGCCGCGACGGAGTCCTTCGATGCGGCATCGAGCAGGATCACCGAGATCTCACCGGCATCGACCTGTCCGGTCACCGTCACGGAGAGGCTCCCTGACTTCAGCGACGTGGGTCGCTCCAGCCTCCACGCGGTCACGTGCATCCCCGCAGGGAGCCTCGTCGTTGGGCTGCGCGGGTCGGCGGGACCCACGAGGAACGTTCCGGATGCCGCCATCCTGCCCTCCTCGTCGGCGAGTCGCGTGAAGTCCACCAGCAACGGTCCGTAGAAGGGGACGTCCGCGCAGACGACCTCGCCGTACATGCTCGCGCCTGGACTCGACCGGAGATCGCCATCGAGTTGGAATCGCAGCTCGAAGCGATCCATGGGAACGTCTCCGAAGCTGAACGGGAGGTCCACACCCCGTGCGACGACGCTGACGCTGTTGCCCTCGTAGCGGCCGTGCAGCGAGAAGGCGAAGGGGCTCGCCGGGTCCGTTCGTAGGACACCCTCCGCATCGGACAGCGCACCGCGCACGAAGAGGACGAGCGCGCCCGTGCGCTCGGTCTCGGGCTCGAGCAGGACCGTGCCGACGAGCCAGTCATAGCTGTCGAAGCCGATCTGGTTGACGCTCGTCGCGAAGGACGGCAGCGCGACCGACAACCGGTGGAGGTGCAGCACGGCTTGTTCCGGCGCCCCGAGCACAAGCGGAAGCGACGGATCTGCGCGAGCGACCGTGAAGCAGATCGTCTGGTCGATGTCGCCGTGCAGCGCGATG
>Ga0181519_10003506_pt1 | contig 12914 bp, 10 predicted proteins | sample PEATcosm2014_Bin_26_FD_121102 | JGI IMG/M metagenome (GOLD analysis project Ga0181519, IMG submission 121102) | Peatland microbial communities from MTU Mesocosm Facility, Houghton, MI, USA - PEATcosm2014_Bin02_10_metaG | ecosystem: Environmental > Terrestrial > Soil > Wetlands > Peat | place... | reverse complement strand
GCGGCGGCGGGGCGGTTGTCGTGTTCGGCGCTGCTGGCGACAGCATTACCTTCGGCAACTCGGCCGGGGTGACCACGGGCCTGACCCAGCTGATCGCGGGCGCCGGCACTGAAAGCCTCGGTGGTGCGAGTGCCGTCAGCAGCCTGGACCTGATCGGCTCGTCCGATACCGCGGCAAACGACACGCTGACCGGTGGCTTCGGCAACGACACCCTCCAGGCCGGCGTCGGTAACGAAACGCTGACCGGCGGCGCCGGCACCAACCTGTTCGTGTTGAACACCGCCGTCGATGCGGGCGGCAACATCACGATCGCCGATTTCGCCGCCAGTGCCACCAACGAGATCGCTTTTGGTGGCTACTCGCCGAGCGACGTGGCATCGGCACTCGCGGACGGCACGGAAGCGAACGGCAACTTCACCATCACGCTGTCCGACAACACGACCGTCACGTTCGTCGGCGTTACCGGCGCCAGCGAACTCACCGGCCACATCTTCACCTTCTGATCAAAAGCTGCTTGACGCGAGAAAGGCCGGCCGAAGGGCCGGCCTTTTTTGTGCGCGGGCGCCGCGTCGGCGCACCGACGTTGGTGTTAACGCCGCCCGGCTCGCGGTCGATGCCAGTCTCGGAACAGATGAAATGGGGTCTGGGGCCGTCCTGCGCGGCACGCCAAGACGTGACGGCCCCAGCCTGGTCCGGGGGCAGAGCGCCATAAGCCAAGGTTAAGGTCACAAAGGCCAGGGCTCTGCCCTGGCCCCGCTGGGGCCGGAGGCCCCAGACCCCATTCATTAAGAATCGGCGGGGGAAACGGCGAAGCCAAGTAATTCACTTCATTTGAGGGGTTCGCCTAGAAGTTAGGAGAAGCCGCGCAGCGCAAACGGGGGTCTGGGGCCTCCGGCCCCAGCGGGTCCAGGGCAGAGCCCTGGCCTTCTTCTGCGTCAATCGTAAACCATCACGCGCTAGGGCCGCCCGCCCGCGCGCATGCGCGACACGTTGGAAATGTGTTCGCTCAGGCTAGTCGAAAACACGTGGCCGCCGGTTCCGTCGGTGACAAAATAGAGCGCGGGCCCGCTCGAGGGATGCAGAACCGCATGGATCGATGCCAGGCCGGGACTGCAAACCGGCCCCGCGGGCAATGCAGCGACAACATAGGTGTTGTACGGGTCGACGTGTTCCAGGTCGTCGCGGGCGAGTGGACGATCCAATGCCCCCAGCCCGCCGCTGGCGGTGTATGAAGCCGTCGGATCCGCCTGCAGGCGCATGCCCGCCTGCAGCCGGTTCAGGAACACGCGCGCAATCATCGGCCGTTCTCCCGTCAGCCGCGCCTCACGTTCGACGATGCTCGCCAGGATCAGCGCCTCACGTGGAGATCGCAGCGCCAATCCAGGCGCCCGCGCGGCCCAGGCAGCGGCGAGCGCTCGGGCCATCGCAGCGCGAGCCCGCGCCATCACCACGTTCACCGGCGTATCCCGTTCAAAACTATAGGTATCGGGGAGCAGCGCGCCTTCTTGCGGCAACGACAGATCGCCGCTGAGCAAATTCTCGGCCGCAAATATCCTGGCGATCTGCGCCGCGGTCAGCCCTTCCGGAATGGTCAGCCGGTGCTGTATGGGCCGCCCGAAACGCAGCACCGACAAAACGGTCTCCAGGCTCGCCGCGCGGGGAAAATTAAGCTCGCCGGCGCGCAAGGGGCCTTCCGTCCACGTCGCGAGCGCCGCGGCGCGAAACAGCCATGGAAACCTGATGACCGATTCGCGCAGCAGAGCGTCCGCGACGACCTGCAGGCTGCCATGCGGGACCACGACATCCCGGCTTTCCGCGAGCGGCCCCGGCGCGGCGTATTGGCGCAGCATCGCGTAGCCGGCTCCGGCGCCAGCGGCCAACACGATCAGCACAATGGCAATCAGTTTGCGCACCTGGTCACCCGGCTAGGAAAGGCCAGGGCTCTGCCCTGGACCCGCTGGGGCCGTCACGCCTTGGCGTGCTGCGCACGACGGCCCCAGACCCCATTTTACCTGTTCCAAGACTGGCGGCGGCAGCGAGCCAATCGACCAATCCACGGTCCTGCGGGACCAGCACAGAAAACGCCCGCCGCGCAGCGCTCACGACAGCGGCGGCACACCGCCGTCAAATGCGCCGGAAGATCACGCTCGCGTTGGTGCCGCCAAATCCAAAGCTGTTGGACAGCACACAGTCGATCGGCCGTTCCTGCGCCGTGTGCGCGACGCGGTCGATCACGCTCTCGCGGCTCGGCCGATCCAGGTTCAGCGTCGGCGGTGCCACGCCGTCGCGAATCGCGAGCAACGAAAAAATCGCCTCCACGGCACCGGCCGCGCCAAGCAAATGTCCGGTCGCGGACTTGGTCGAAGACATCGCCAACCCGCGCGCCGCGCCGCCGAAAAATCGTTCCACGGCCTCCAGCTCCAGATCGTCGCCGAGCGGTGTCGAAGTACCGTGCGCATTGACGTACTGCACGTCCTCCGGCACCAGGCCGCCATTCCTGAACGCGGCCCGCATCGCCCGGAACGCGCCGGCATGCCCTTCGGCCGGGGCCGTGATGTGATAGGCGTCGCCGGAAAGTCCGTAGCCCGCGACCTCGCCATAAATCCTGGCGCCGCGTGCGCGCGCGTGCTCCAGCTCCTCCAGCACGACCACGCCGGCGCCCTCGCCCATCACGAAGCCGTCACGATCCTGGTCCCACGGCCGCGATGCTTGTTGCGGATTATCATTGAAAGCGGTGGACAGAGCGCGCGCGGCGCAAAATCCACCCATGCCCAAAAGGCACACCGGCGCCTCGGCGCCGCCGGCCACCATCACATCCGCGTCGCCGTACATGATCAGGCGCGATGCGTCGCCAATCGCATGCACGCCGGTGGCGCACGCCGTGACAGCGGAATGGTTGGGACCCTTGAAGCCATATTTGATCGAGAGATGACCCGATGCCAGATTGATCAACGCGGAGGGAATGAAAAACGGCGAGAGCCGTTTTACCTTGCCCTGAAATACCTGCACGCTGGCTTCATAAATCGTCTGCAGGCCGCCGATGCCCGAACCGATCATGACACCGGTCGATTCGCGATCGTCTTCATCTTCCGGCGTCCAGCCGCTATCCTCGACCGCTTCGATCGCGGCCACCATCGCAAGGTGGATAAATCGATCCATCTTGCGCTGGTCCTTCACCGGGATCCATTCTTCGAGCGAAAGGCCGCCATCCCCCCGCGTGCCCGCCGGCACCTGGCCGGCGATCTTGGCCGGCAAGTCCGTTACATCAAACGATTGAATCGCCCGGATGCCGGATTTTCCCTCGATCAGCTGCGACCAGACGTGCGGAACGCCAATGCCCAGCGGGCTGGCAATTCCCATACCCGTGATCACAACGCGCCGCTCGTGCGCCACCGTGCGCGCCTCGGCCACCCGGCTTAGCCGGCTTTCTGCTTCTCTATATAGTCGATCGCGTCCTTTACGGTGCTGATCTTTTCGGCGGCGTCCTCGGGGATCTCCACGCCGAATGCCTCCTCGAACGCCATGACCAGTTCCACCGTATCCAGGCTGTCGGCACCCAAATCGTCGATGAACGACGCCTCGGGGGTCACCTTGCTCTCTTCGACGCCCAGGTGTTCCACCACGATTTTCTTAACTTTTTCGGCGATATCGCTCATCGGTCTCTGACCCTTATTTGTCGTTGGCTGATGTAAACTATTCGGCCGGACAGGCGATTTCGGCGCCGCACAACCCACTCCGGACGAAGCTCAGGGGCGCTTAGCACGTCTCTTTCACCCCCGCAAAGCCGTGCCCGGCCAGGCCGCGCTGGCCACCGCGACGAAACATGGCAGAATTGACCCGGTTTCGCCAAGCCCGCGTCAGCACCGCGCGCAGCAGGAGCAGTCAAGTGCGGCGCCCAACTCTCATAATACCACCAGACTTGGGGGGGCGTGTTGTGGCCGCGTTGACGCTGGCCTATCTGCTCCCCGTGCTGCTGACGATCGCGGTGCTGACCCCGCCCTGGCAGAATCCCGACGAGCCGCTGCATTTCGCGCGCGCGGTGCAGATGGCGCATGGCGGCCTGCTCGGCTATCGCGCCTGGAACACCGCCGGCGGGCTGTCGGATCCGGCGATCTATCAGGCCTATCAGCCGGTTCGCCACGCCGCGATGCACCCGGCCGAACGCCTGTCGCAGGCGGACCTTTCCGCATCGGCGGCGGTTCATTTTAGTCCCGTGACATCCTACCTGTCCTTTCCGAATACTGCGCAATATCCGCCGTTCTTCTACATGGCCGACGCCGCCGCCTACTGGATCGGCAGGGCGTGCGACCTTTCCATTGACCGAACCCTGGTACTGGCGCGCGCCGCCAATGCAACGCTGTTTTGCTGCGCCGCGGCCGCCGCGCTGGCACGCGCGCGCCGCGCCCGCTGGCTGCTCGCCGCCGTGCTGCTGATGCCCACGACGCTGTCACTGGCCTGCTCGGCGGGCCAGGACAGCCTGATGCTGGGCGCCACTTCTCTGTCGGTGGCGCTGCTGGACCGCGTGACGGATGAGCGCCGTGCCGCCTCCCGCATCGAAGCCTGGGCCATCGCCGGGCTGCTCACCTGCGTCGCCATGGCACGCCCGCCCTACGCCGGCTTCCTGGCGCTGCTCCTGCTGCTGCGCCCGCGTCCCGCCGCTGTCAGCCTGCGCATCGCCGGTGGCGCCGCCGCCGCCGTGCTCGCCTGGTGCCTGCTCGTGGCACTGCACACCTCGGTCCGGTTCAGCCATGCGGATCCGCTGGCGCAGCTGGGCTTCCTGGCCGCTAACCCCGGCCAGATAACGGCCATCATCGGCGCTACCGCTCGCGCCTACCTGGCGGACTACTGGCAGCAGCTGATCGGTGTGCTCGGTTGGACCGACACACCAGTGCCGCTGGCCTATGAGTGGTTCGCGACGCTGGTACTGATCCTGGCCGCCGGTGCCAGCGCGGCGGGCCCCGCACGGCTCATCTGGGCACCTCTCGCTGGCATTGTTTTCACGGCGGTCGCGATTTTCGTGCTGCAATTTCTCACCTGGACCTGGCCCGGCCAGCTGGTCATCACCGGCGTGCTCGGCCGTTACTTTACGCCCCTGGCCCTGGTGCTGGCGCTAGCGCTGCCCACCTGGCCATGGGCCGTGCGGCTGCGCGGCGCGGCGACGGCCGGCATTCTGGTGCTCGCCGGGGTCACGCCTGCGGTCATGGTACACGCTATCCTGGTTAGGTATTATTTGAGGTGAGGAAGGCCGGGGCTCTGCCCCTGGACCCCGCTGGGGCCGGAGGCCCCAGACCCCATTCAATTAAGAATGGTTGGGGAAATGGCGAAGCATGAATAACCCAAACAGATTCATTGGCTTCGCCCAGATAACAAGGAAAAGCCGCGCAGCGCTAAGTGGGGTCTGGGGCCCCCGGCCCCAGCGGGGTTCTAGGGGCAGAGCCCCTAGCCTTTTTCCCTAAATCATCGCCATCCCGCCATTGACGTGCAGCGTCGCGCCGGTCACCCAGGCCGCCTCGTCGCTGGCGAGATACACCACCGCCGCCGCCACGTCGGCGGGCTGTCCCATCCGCCCCAGGGGTATCGACTCCACGAGCCGCGTCCGCTGAGCCTCCGCCAGGCCGTCGGTCATCTTCGTCTCGATAAAGCCCGGGGCGACCACATTCACCGTCACGCCGCGGCTGCCGACCTCCTGCGCCAGGGCCTTGCTCATGCCGATCAGCCCGGCCTTTGCCGCGGCATAGTTCGCCTGGCCCGGGTTGCCGGTGGCGCCGACGACGCTGGAAATCTGAATGATCCGCCCGGCCCGCCGCCGCACCATGCCTTTCAGCGCCGCGCGCGCCAGCCGGAACGGCGCCGACAGATCGACCTCCAGCACCGCCCCCCAGTCGGCATCCTTCATCCGCAACGCCAGCATGTCGCGCGTCAGGCCGGCATTGTTGACCAGAATCGCTAAGGGTCCCGCTGCGGCCTCGGCCGCCGCCAGCAGTGTGTCGGCGGCGGCCGGATCGGCGAGATCGGCGGGGCACACGTAGGCGTGATCCCCCAGCTCGCCGGCCAGCGCCTCCAGCGCGTCGCGCCGGGTGCCGGAGAGCGCCACGGCGGCGCCCTGGGCATGCAGGGCGCGCGCGATCGCGGCACCGATGCCGCCCGATGCGCCGGTCACCAGCGCGCTCTTGCCGTCCAGCCTGAACATCAGAAAACCTTTTGCAACGCCTCGATTTCGGCCGGTGTGCCGGCGTTCCACATGGACGCATCCGGCAGAATCCGTTTCACCAGGCCACTCAGCACCTTTCCGGCGCCGAGCTCGACGAACGCATCGACCCCCATGGCGCCGGCGGCGATCACGCTCTCGCGCCAGCGCACGGTGCCGGTCACCTGCCGCACCAGTTGCGCCTTGATCACCGCGGGATCGCTCGTCTTGGCGGCGGTGACATTGGCCAGCAGCGGCACGACCGGCTCGCGCAGCGTCGCCTCGGCCAGGGCCGCTTCCATCTTGTCCGCCGCTGGTGCCATCAGGCTGCAATGGAACGGCGCCGACACCGGCAGCACCATCGCGCGCTTCACCCCGCGTGCCTTGGCGATCTCCACCGCGCGATCGACCGCGTCCTTGTGGCCGCTGATGACGACCTGACCGCCGCCATTGTCATTGGCCACTTGCACGACCTGGCGCAGGTCGGGTTGTCCGTCGCGGCGCCACACCGCCGCCTCGGCGCAGATTTCGGCGGCTTGCGCCGGTTCGACGCCCAGCAGCGCGGCCATCGCACCCTCGCCTGGCGGCACCGCCGCCTGCATCGCGAGGCCGCGCAGCCGCAGCAGCCTGGCCACGGTCGCCAGGTCAAACGCCTCGGACGCCGCGAGCGCACTGTATTCGCCGAGCGAATGGCCGGCGACCAGGGCTGCCCGCTCGTGCACCAGCACGCCGCCTTCGCGCGCCAGCACCCGCACGACGGCCATCGACATCGCCATCAGCGCCGGTTGCGCGTTCTCGGTGAGCATAAGCTGATCGGCGGGACCGTCGAACATCAATTTCGACAGGCGTTGGCCCAGCGTGTCGTCGACCTCGCCGAACACCTCGCGCGCCGGGGCGAACGCGGCCGCCAGATCGCGGCCCATGCCGACGCTCTGGCTGCCCTGACCCGGAAAAATGAACGCGTAGACAGGCATGGGACAGGCTACCGTAGGATCAGGCGCGGCGGTATCGCGCCCGTACGTAACACTGTCAAATGCGCGCCGCCGCCGCGCGGCGCTGCCGAGTGAGGAGTTTCATGGCGTTCCTGATCGAGTCCCTGATCGGCAATCCCGTGCAACGGCACGACGAAAGGCGGCTGACCATCACCAAGCGGCCGCTACCGCAGCGCCCGCGCGACTTCTTCGAGCTGTTCGCCGCCATGGGCGCGAACGCCACGATGGACGGCCTGTTGCGCGGCGTCGACTTGAAAGGCGCCGATCCGCGGCTGATTTTCTACATGATTCTCGAACGTTGGCCGACCACCGAGGAACTTGCTTCGTTGGAAACGCCATACCGGGCGCCCAAGCATATCCGCGCCCTGCTGCGTACGCCCGAGTTTCGCACTCCGATCTGCCGACGCTTGTTCGAAGTATTTCAGGAGCGGCAACGCCTGCTTTACGTCCGAATTCCCCGCTGCGCCTATCGGCACGTCATGGCGATGTTGGAACGAAAGCATCCGGTTGTGCCGCTCGATTTCGGCACCCCAAATTTTCGTGACGTCGAGCTCGTGGTGCGCACGCTTGGCGAGCTGCTGGGCCTGTTCGGCAACTCGCGGACCCTTGTCGTCGCGCAACCGCACATCGCCGCTTTTATGGCGCCGCCGGCGCATCAGGCCGCGGGCGAGGATCCGCTCCACTGGGAGCTTGCTCAGCCACCCTGCCGGTCGACCGATCGGCTGTTCGCGATCATCCGCCCCCCGGAAGACATCCTCCTAAGCCAGGTCAACGCCTTGCTGACCGCGCTGCGGCAGCCGCCTGCAGACCAGGAACCCCCCGACATCGCAGCCGAGCGGAAGCGCCTGGGGCCGCTGCCCAAACCCGACCAGTTGACTGAATGGGCGCAGCTGGGGCGGCGGATTTTACGGCGCCTCGAATCTACGAACCCGATCTGCACGGCGCTGGGCGACGGTACCGCCGCGAACGCGCTCGACACCTGTCTTCGTTCGCCGGTCGAGCTGGTGGGGTTGCATGGCTACTCCGAATGGGCGCGCCGCGCATTCGACAACGCGCCGCCCGATCCGATCAATGTTTCCACGGTATTTCTGCGGCGCGAGGACCTGGCACCCGAGGAGGCCGCGCATTTGGCCGCGCTCACGTCGGAGGACCAGATTTTCTATGCGCGGTTTGCGCAGCGATGCGCCGTCGTGGAACTGCCGCACGTGAAGGGCTTCGAGCTGTAATACAAGTAAGGCCAGGGCTCTGCCCTGGACCTGCTGGGGCCTGAGGCCCCAGACCCCCATTCATTTAAGAGTCGTTTGGGGAACGGCGAAGCCAAAAATCCATTTTGTTTATAGGCTTCGCCGCGAAATAAGGAAAAGCCGCGCAGCGCAAATGGGGGTCTGGGGCCGCCGGCCCCAGCGGGGTCCAGGGGCAGAGCCCCTGGCCTTTCCGGGAGACTAGAGGGAGCGCCGCGCGCCCAAACGATCCGTCAACCTGGCTGTCGTACCGTGCCGCGCATGGACGATGCGGGCACGATTGCCGGCCATTATCGGCTGGACCCGGCGCAGCCGTCGGCACGTTCGGTGGGTGGCCTACGCGCATTTGCCGCGACCGACGAACGCGACCCGGTGCGCAAACTCATTGCCTTACAGCTCCGCCCGGATCTGCCAGCGCGGCCGCGCTGGCTCGCTCCTCAGGGCGCGGTACCGGTCGAGCACGCCATGATGGCGCTGGACCACGGGCCTGGGCGGGACCCGGGTGGGCAGCCATGCTGGTTCGTACTCTGCCCGGCACCACCGGGGCCAGCACTCAGCGTGGCGCCCGCCGTGTGGGGCGAGGCGGAAGCGCTGCGCTGCCTGCTGGTGCCGGCGGCTGGCGCCTTGTGTGCGCTGGCCGAGCGCGGGCTGACCCACCGCGCGATCCGCCCGGACAATGTGTTTCGTGCCGCCGCGGGCGAGAAGGCGACGCTGGGTCCGTGTTGGGCGGCGCCGCCCGGCAGCCTGCAGCCCGCCGCCTATGAGCCACCGTATGCGGCGATGTGCCTGCCGACGGGGCGCGGTCAAGGCGGTATTACCGATGACGTATATGCGTTGGGGGTGCTGCTACTCTGGTGCGTGCTCGGCGGCGCCGCGGACTGGGCGGATGGCGTCGCGCTGGCGCATCGAAAACTGGAGCATGGCAGCCTGGCGGCGCTGGCCGGCGGGGCGCGGCTTAGTGCATCGCTGCAGGATTTGCTGCACCTGATGCTGGCCGACGAGCCGGATCACCGTCCGACACCGCAGATGCTGCTGGAACCGAACCAGGCGCGCAGCCGCCGGTTGGCCACGCGGCCGCCGGCGCGTGCGACGCGCGCGCTCGACATCGGCGGCGAGAGCGCATGGTCGGCGCGCGAACTGGCGGCGGCGATCGCGCGGCATCCGGAGCAAGGCGTCGGCCAGCTGCGGGCCGGCCTGGTGGACCGCTGGCTGCGCCGCAATCTAGGCGACAACGGCCTGGCCGCCCGGGTGGAGGAATGTGTGCATCGCCGTGCCGCCGAGGCGCTCAGCGACGAGTCGCGCGCGCAGGCAATGCTGGTGATGCGCGTCGTCGCGGTGCTGGACCCGCTGGCGCCGCTGGTATGGCGCGGCGCCACCCTGTTCCCCGATGGGCTGGGGACGCTGTTGGCCTCGGTGCTGGCGTCGGGCAACGGCCCGATCGCGGTGGCACTTGAGGAGCTCGTGGCGAACGATGGCATCACGCAGTGGTGCGGCTGCCAGACCAGGCGCCGGGACTTGCCGGCGCTGAAGCAGGATGCGCGGGATTGGCGCGGATGGCTGGCGACGCGCGGGCCGATGGGCGGGGTCAAGCGGCTGGTTTATGCGCTGAACCCGCTGCTGCTGTGCGGGTCGCCGCTGCTGGGCGGGCGGCTGGCGGTGCGGCTGACCGACCTGCTGCCGGCGCTGGAGGATGCGGCGGGACAGGCGGACCGGAAACGTCCGCCGATCGACGCGGATATTGCCGCGTTCGCGGCGGCGCGGGCCGATTTGGCGCTGGTGGTGGAGCTTGGCCAGGTGGATGGCTTCGCCACCGAGGCGGACCGCGCCGCGGTGCTTGGGTTTTTCGGCCGGCTGCAACTGCGCACCCACCCGGCGCCGTTACCGCGGCTGGCCGCGTGGCTGCTGGAGAGCGGCATGATCGCGCTGACGCGCTGGCACAGTCTGGCGACGCGCAAGGCGCTGAGCGAGGCGTTGGCGCAGCACGCCCAGGCCGGGCAGATCGCGCCGATGCTGGCGCTGGCGGAGGATAGCGGCGCGCGGGCGGCGGACCGCAGCGGGGCCGCGCATGCCGCGGCGCGGCTGGAGGCGATCGCGGCGGAGCGGGCGTTTCTGGCCGCGGACGCGCCCCAGCGCGCTGCCGGCGCCGAGCGCGCCGGCCAGGATATCGCCGCGGCCACCGGGCTCGTGGCGACGCTGGCGGCCGTGCTGGTGCTGGCGCTGGCCGCCTGATGGCGCGCGCGGCAAAGGGCCAGAAAGCCTACGCGGCGAAGGCAGGCGGCCGCGCCGCGGCCGGCGGCCGGCGCGGTGGGTCGCATCTGTGGCTGCAGGGGTTGGTGTGCGGCGCCGTGCTGGCGTTCGCGACGCCGGTCGCGGTGCTGGTGGGCGTGATGCTGATGCCGGCGCTGGCGGCGACGTTGATCGAGACGCGGCCGGGGCGGCCGGTGACGCGCGCGGTGGCGCTGGCCGGGGCAGCGTTTACGGTGGCGCCGGTGTGGCATTTGATTCAGGCGGGCGGCGGCGTGCCGGCGGCGCTGGACGTGCTGGCGGACCCGGCGGTGACCGGGCCCGCGTGGCTGGCCGGCGCGTGCGGCTGGGCGCTGTGCGAGGTGCTGCCGGTGCTGCTGCGCGGGGTGGCCGCGATGAATGCGCAGGCGCGTGTCGCGGCGTTGGATGCGGAGGAGAAGATGCTTCGGGGGGCTTGGGATTTAGAAGAAGGCTAGGGGCTCTGTCGTCGGCGGCCATGCCGCGCGCCCCCGCGCCGCCGTGGAAGGCCCACCGCCGGCGGCGATATGCGTTCCGTCAGCCGAATTCTTGGTATCCCTCGCACCGCCATATAGGCGACAAGGGCGACTGGGCAATCGCAGAGGTTTGCCAAACTCGGCTTCATGCTATGTTCACCCCAGCATTGACGGTAAGCTGAAGGCGCGTGCTCCCAAGCACGTTGGGGATAAGCTCCTAGGACGTGCCGAATGGAGGAGGTCCAAATAAAAAGCCTAGGTTGTATGACTATCGCGGTTGCCTTGGTGATGACTGGGGCCGCTACCGCCTCGCCCCCCCCACATCCGCCCTATGTCGAACTCTGGAACCAAAACAGCAACTTCGGCGGCAGCGTGAACTCGCAGAATTACGAATCGGCAATGGAACAATATGATAGCGCCGCGGCGGATGATTTCACCATCCCGGCCGGCCAGAAATGGTTCATCAGCGAGGTCGACGTGGCGGGCGCCTATGTCAACGGCTCCGGCCCGGCTTCGTCGGTCATTGTGGGCTTCTTCGGAACCAAGAACGGCCTACCACACAAGGTCCCACAGAACGACCATGACTATTTCACGCTCAATTGCACGGACAATGCCGGATCGTTTAAGTGTGTGCTGCCGACCGGCTCGCTCAACAAGCCAGTGGTGAGGCTCAACGCCGGCACATGGTGGGTGTCGGTGGTCGCCAACTGCAATTCCCAGACCTGCGGGACTTGGAACTGGACCACGATTACCTCTGTCACCGGTTACCAGGCCGTGTGGGAGAATGAAACGGGCGGATACGATATTATTGAGTGCTATCGATGGGCGCCATTGCCAACTTGTTTTGGCGGCTCGCCAGCCGATTTGGCGTTCACGCTGATTGGATTCTCAAAGCCTGACTGAACGTGGCGTTTTTTTCGTCATCGGGCTCGCTCATGGGTTGTCGAATTCAATGTAAGGGAAAACGCGCGTTGCTGTCGCGCCGCTGCTGGTTACAACCTGATAGTCACCGGAGTGGCCAGCCAGAATGGATGCTGTGTGCGTTATATCGGTGCACGACGTCGATGAATTGCTAATCGTACAGGTGACGCTCGTCGGTCCCCCGTCCACCCGGAGCGAGCAGATGTCCGATTGGCCCGTTCCTGGTGCGTTAGCGACGACACAGCCAAGATTTTTGAAGGTGCCGCCCATCGCGACGTACTTGTTGACCGTTAGTTCCGTAGCGGACGCGGACGGGCACAGACCATCGAGCGCATAGTAGGAAGTCGCGCTCGCAGCCTGCTGCGTGTTGCAGTAGCTTCCCATCGTCTGTCGCGTTTCCGTGCCACTTATGGTTGCGCAAGTCGGGCCTGTACCACTTGTCCACTGCAAGGCATTGTTCGAACCGGAGCACGACATCATCGTGATATCTTGTGCGTTGGCGGTCGATCCGGTAGCATTGCCCTTTAGTGTGTTTCGCATCATCCGCGCGGCTTTGACCTCGATTCCCGCATCGCGCGACAGAAGTGAGCACGAATGGACACTGGCCAACTCACGCATTGAGCTCATGAAGTTGTGTTTTGTCAATGGCGACAGGCCTTCAGGCCAGCAGAGCGGGGCGATCGTCGATCGAGGGCAGCGCCGACCTGGCAACCGCAAAGAGGGGCAGGCGCCCGATGAACAGAACCCATTTTATGGTTCCGAATCTAATAAGCGGGGTCTGGGGACCTGTCCCCAGCGGGGTCCAGGGGCAGAGCCCCTGGCCTTCGCAACCGCG
>Ga0181519_10003505_pt1 | contig 12915 bp, 12 predicted proteins | sample PEATcosm2014_Bin_26_FD_121102 | JGI IMG/M metagenome (GOLD analysis project Ga0181519, IMG submission 121102) | Peatland microbial communities from MTU Mesocosm Facility, Houghton, MI, USA - PEATcosm2014_Bin02_10_metaG | ecosystem: Environmental > Terrestrial > Soil > Wetlands > Peat | place... | reverse complement strand
TCGAGCAGTTCGGACTCGGCAAGCCCCGCACAGTCGTCCTCCGCCGTGAAACGCGCGATGTTGAAGGCCGCATCGACGGTATCGTGCAGTGCCTTGCGCGAGAAGTCAGATGTGCTGGCATTGCCACGGCGCTGACCGATGAAGACGGTTACGCCCACCAGCTTGTCGCGATTGCGCTCGATGGTCTCGACCTTGCCGCGCCGCACCGAGACCGACAGGCCGTCGCCCTCGGAGATTTCGGCCGCCGCATCGGTGGCGCCGAGCGAACGGGCGTACTGTAGTACGTCGCTGACGATTTCCTTGAGTTGATCCTGGGTATGCGTGAAATGCTGGGTCGCTTGGGACATCGGCGCGATTTGGTCAGTGGCTAATTAGGAACCGCCATCTTAGCGCGACTTCTCCACCATCGTGTGTGGACCCAGCAACTATTTGGACGGCGCGCGCCGCGTTACAATAGCGCCCATGACGCACATTCAACGCTTTAACAATATTGCCCACGCCGAGCTTTCCGACGAAGGCCCGAGCAAATCCCAGCGCAAGCGCGAGTCGCATGCCTTGCAGGATCTGGGCGAAGAACTGGTCAATCTTGGCAAGGACGCGCTCGCCCGCGTGCCCATGCCCGAGAATCTGGAACGGGCCGTCCGGGACTGCCGCAAGATCACCGCGCATGAAGGCCGCCGCCGCCAGATGCAGTACGTGGGCAAGCAAATGCGCACCTTGCACGAGTCGGAAGTCGAAGCCATTCGCCGTGCCCTGGACGTCATCAATGGCGTCTCGAAGGCAGAAACGGCCAAGCTGCATGCCCTCGAGCGCTGGCGCGAACGCCTGTTGGCCAAGGACGAAGCCCTCACGGAACTGCTCACCCAGCACCCGGAAGCCGACGCCCAGCACCTGCGCACGCTCGTGCGCAACGCCCGCCGCGAACAGGCCGCGCAAAAACCGCCCAAGGCCTTCCGCGAGCTGTTTCAGGCACTCAAGGATCTGCTGGGCACGGGATCGGCCGGCACTTCCGCATCTTCGGAAGATGCCGATAGCGATCTGACGGAATTCCCAACGCGTGAGGAAGATTGATGGTCGCCCGCTCACATCCGGACGAACTCCGCGTAGGCCTCGTCTCGATCAGCGATCGCGCGAGCCAGGGCACCTATGAGGATCAGGGCATCCCGGCGCTCCAGGCATGGCTCGGCAGCGCGCTCACCTCGCCGTGGGTGGCCGAAACCCGTCTGATTCCCGATGACGCCGACGGCATCACCGCCACGTTGATCGACCTGGTCGACACCGCGCAGTGCGATCTGGTGCTCACCACCGGCGGCACGGGGCCGGCACGGCGCGATGTCACGCCGGAAGCCACGCTGCGCGCGGGCACCAAGGAAATGCCGGGGTTCGGGGAGCAGATGCGCCAGATCAGCCTGCGCTTTGTGCCCACGGCGATCCTGTCGCGTCAGGTGGCCGTGATCCGCGAAACGCCGGACCACGCCGCCCTCATCATCAACCTGCCCGGACAGCCCAAGTCGATCAAGGAAACGCTCGAAGGGCTGCGCGATGCAGACGGCAAATCGGTCGTGCCCGGCATTTTTGCCGCCGTGCCCTATTGCATCGACCTGATCGGCGGGCCATACATCGAGACGGATGACGGCATCTGCAAAGCGTTTCGTCCCAAGAGCGCGATTCGCTCACCGAAATCGGCGTGATCGCCTGCCCACCAGACTTCCCGGGTCATCTGCTTGGGTGATGCCAAGCAAAAACGCCAGCGATTTCGCTGGCGTTCTTTATCATGTGGCGGACATCAGGCCGGGGCGGATGTTGGCGCTTCCGGTGCACCGGGCACGGCCGTCTTCAGGAAGTGCTCGCGGTAGTACACCAGTTCGTCGATCGACTCGTGGATATCGGCCAGCGCCGTGTGGGCGGCCCGCTTGTGAAAACCCTTGTAGACAGTGGGCTCCCAGCGGCGGCACAACTCCTTGAGCGTGCTGACGTCCAGATTCCGGTAGTGGAAGAATGCCTCGAGCTTGGGCATGTAGCGCGCCATGAAACGGCGATCCTGACAGATCGAGTTGCCGCACATCGGCGACTTGTTCGGCGGTACATACTGGGACAGGAACTCGATCAACTGTGCTTCGGCCGACGCTTCGTCGATAACCGACGTCTTCACGCGGTCGATCAGCCCCGAGCGGCCATGCGTCGACTTGTTCCAGTCGTCCATGCCGTCCAGGACAGCGTCGGACTGATGGATCGCGAAGACCGGCCCCTCGATGCGACGCGTGAGCGCAGAATCCGTGACGACGACCGCCACCTCGATGATCCGGTCGCTGTCGGGCTGCAAACCGGTCATTTCCATGTCGAGCCAGACCAAATTGAACTCGGCGCGCGCGAGCGGCGTCTCGGCTGCGACAGACGTGGGATTTTGGGATGGAATGACAGACATGATCGGAAGACTCTGGAAAACACACCGGTAGGCGACCGGCACGGCGCCTGCCCGGTCGAAAGAACTTATAATTCTCGCATACTTCGGATTCTCCTCAAGCGCATGTTCACTTATCTCTTCGTGATCTTCCTGCTGGCGATGGTCATGACCAAGCTTTGGCTGGCCGCCCGTCAGGTCCGCCACGTGCTCGCCCATCGGGCTGCCGTCCCCGAACGATTCGCCGACACGATCACGCTGACCGACCACCAGCGTGCCGCCGATTACACGGTCGCACGCACGCGCCTGGGCATGGCCGAGATCTTCGCCCAGGCGGTGCTGCTCGTCGCATTCACCCTGCTTGGCGGCCTGAACCTGCTGCATATCGGCATCTCCGAGTGGCTCGGGGAAGGTTATGTGGGTCAGATCGCGCTGATTGCTGCCGTCCTGCTGATTTCCGGCATCGTCGACCTGCCCTTCACCTATGTGCGACAGTTCGTGATCGAGCAGCGCTTCGGCTTCAACCGCATGTCGCTCGGGCTGTTCATCGTCGACATGATCAAGGGCACCGCAGTAGGCGTCGTGCTCGGGCTGCCGCTGCTGTTCGTCGTTCTCTGGCTGATGGAGCGCGCGGGGCCGTTGTGGTGGCTGTACACGTGGATCGTCTGGGTCGCGTTCAATCTGTTCGTGCAGTTCATCTTCCCGCACGTCATTGCGCCGATGTTCAACAAGTTCGAGCCGCTCGCGGACGCGTCGCTCGCGCAGCGCATCGAGGGATTGATGCAGCGCTGCGGCTTCGCGGCGCGCGGCCTGTTCGTGATGGACGGCTCGAAGCGCTCGGCACACGGCAATGCGTACTTCAGCGGTTTCGGCCGGGCCAAGCGCATCGTGTTCTTCGACACGCTCATCGAGCGACTCTCCCCCGCGGAAATCGAAGCCGTGCTCGCGCATGAGCTGGGTCACTTCAAGCGTCGCCACATCACCAAGCGCCTGATCGTCGCCTTCGCGTTGTCGCTGGTATTCCTCGCCCTGCTCGGGTGGCTGGCGGGACGCACGTGGTTCTACACCGATCTCGGCGTGATGCCATCGATGACGGGCAGCAATAACGCATTGGCCTTGGTGCTGTTCTTCCTCGTGCTGCCCGTGTTCGGCTTCTTCGCGAGCCCGTTGAGCAGTCTGACGTCACGCAAACACGAGTTCGAGGCCGACGCCTTTGCCGCCAGCCAGACGCAAGCCAGCGATCTGGTCAACGCCCTCGTGAAGCTGTACCAGGACAACGCGTCGACACTGACGCCCGACCCGGTCTACACCGCGTTTTATTACTCGCATCCGCCTGCATCCCAGCGTATCGACCGTCTGCTGGGGCACGCATGAAGCGAAGCAGCAAAGGTAAGGCCACGCCGGTCGAGACGACCGCTCAGGAACGACGCCACGGCCGCGTCGCCGCTGCCCACGGTCGTCACTATGTCGTGGAGGCCGATGACGGCGAAACGGTGCTGTGCTTCCCTCGCGGCAAGAAGAGCGAAATTGCGGTTGGCGACGAAGTGGCCTGGGCACGCACGGGCGATCAGGGCGTGATCGAAGAGATTCTGCCGCGCCGCAATCTGCTCTATCGTTCGGACCAGTTCAAGAGCAAGCTCTTCGCCTCCAACATCGACCAGTTGGTCATCATGCTGGCGACCGAGCCGTACTTCAGCGAAGATCTGCTCGGCCGTGCGCTCGTGGCGGCGGAAGCCAATGCGTTGCGACCGCTGATCGTCCTGAACAAGACTGATGTGACGGACGCCCTGCCCGCAGCACGTGAGCGTCTGGCGCCTTATCGTGCGCTGGGCTATGAAGTGGTGGAGTTGTCCGTGCGAGCCGATCCGGACGCGGCAAAGGCGTTGCTGCTGCCGCGTCTGGCGAATCAGGCATCGTTGCTGCTCGGCCAATCGGGCATGGGCAAATCCAGCCTCGTGAACCTCGTCGTGCCCGATGCCGACGCCGCGACCCGTGAAATCTCCACGGTGTTGAACTCCGGCAAGCACACGACCACTTTCACGCGCATATTCCATTTGCCCGACGGCGGCCTGCTCATCGATTCACCGGGCTTTCAGGAGTTCGGACTGCATCACCTCAAAGAGGGCGCGCTGGAGCGCGGATTTCCCGAGTTTCGTCCCCTGCTCACCGGGTGCCGGTTCTACAACTGCCATCACCTCAAAGAGCCGGGTTGCGCCATTCTCGAAGCGGTGGCCGACGGACGGATCTCGAAACAGCGGCATTCGCTCTATGCTCAGCTCGTCCACGAATCGGAGCAGGAGATTCCCTACTGAGGCATCCGTGCATCCGGATCGGCAATAAACAGTGCCGGCGTTCAAGACTTAGTGGCGCAAGCAAGACGTCCCTCCGCAACGAGGTACGCGAGCTGAAGATCAACGCCCAGGCCGAGCCGTTCAACTCCAGGTCGCTGACCGTTGACGCGGTTCGGCACCTGGGACGGGTGGTCTAAGGGCGACAACAGGACGGCGCAATCTCTGAACAGGGATAAAGGCAATGGCACTGTCCTGCGCATCGCGTTGTGCTCACGCAGCAGCTTCGTAGAAGCGCAATCCGATGATTCCGCTGAGCGCCAGACCGAGGAAGCAGGCTCGGGGCCAGTTCATCTCCTCCTGAAATACCAGCGTCCCCACAACAACCAGTCCAATCGTTCCGATACCCGTCCAGATGGCGTAAGCCATTCCAATAGGGAGTGAGCGCAAAGCCAGTGCCAGCAAGTAGATGCTGCCCAGCCCAGCCATCACGGCAACGATGCTGGGCCCCAACCTGGTCCAACCCGCATTCAATTTCAGAGACACGCCCATGACGATTTCCAGAGCGGCGGCAAGAAACAAATAAGTCCACGCCACGGCCTCAGCCCCCGGTGGAAGCAAACCGTTCATTGGGCGCGTTGGAGGCCGGCTTGTTTGCGAGAAGTCCCGCCTGTACCGCCGGCCGCGCGGCGATCACATCGAGCCACCGCTGGACATGCGAGTAAGGCGCGATGTCCAGGCGCAATTCTTCCCAGGTTCTTAGCCAGGTGAATGCGGCAATATCGGCAATGCTGTAATTTTCCGAGGCGATAAAAGCAGATTCGCTAAGACGGGTGTCGACGACTTGGTAAAGACGCAGGGATTGCTTCTGGTATCGCTGAATCGCCTCGGTATTGCCCGTTTTCGAGGCGTGCAAAAACCACCATAGCTGCCCCAACATCGGGCCGATGCCACCTATCTGGAAATGCAGCCATTGCTGCACGGCAATGTTCTCAGTTTCCGTCGCGGGCAGCAGGCAACTCGTTTGCGCTGACAGATAGGAAAGGATGGCGCCAGACTCAAAGACGGCCAGACCAGCCTTTCGATCAACGATGGCGGGGATCTTGCCGTTCGGGTTGATCCTCAGGAAATCCGGTTGATGCTGGTCGCCCCGGTCAAGATCGAGATCGAACTGCTCGTAAGCCAGCCCGGCCTCCTTGAGAAAGATGCTGACTTTCTGCCCATTGGGTGTGTCCGCCGTGTAGAACGCGAGATCGCTGGCTTGTGTCATGTCTATCCTTGTCGATGATTTGCGTTGCAATTACAATTATTGCAAATGCAATCGTAAGCCACGATGGCGAGTCGTGCAATAAGCCCATCAACTGAGGTCGAACATGAGTCTGGAGCGTCTTTGTCCGCCCGCACCCACCCCGCAAACACGGCTGGCAGCGGCTGCATGCCTTGAAAAACTTGCCGGGAAAGATTTGGAGAGCGCTTGCCTTGCCGCCTCACCCTACCGCGCGATCCAAGCCATCGCCCGGGGCTTGGCACAAGACGATGCGACCCAGAGTAAGGTTTGGATCGTGAAAGCCTCTCCAGGCAAGTCAGTCCAGCAGACGCCGCCGATGGACGACGCTGACACGGGAGTCGGCAATATCAGTGCGTGGCCGCTGTGGTTTCGAGATGGGGCCGAGCACTTCGAGATGCCATTGCTGTATTTGCTTCGTTCCGAGTCCGTCGCCGGGCTGCGAGCAGCGATAGACGAAGCCGCCGATCGCGGCATCCTGTGCAACGACGCCGAGATCACCTCGTCACGGTGGCCGAAAAGCGTGCAGCCTGCCGTTCCGCTTTGGCTTGCCAGCAGCGTGAACGGTATCCCCTACGATCCCGCTTCGGGACAGGAAGCGCTCGCTATTTTGCGGTCCGCCATGCAAGCCATGTACATGGACGACGAGCCGGGGTTCTTTTATATGACCCTGCACGATGACGACGGCAAAGTACCCGCACCCTCACAAGCCCATGTCAATGAGGCGTACAAGGGCATGTACCGACTCCTCGCCGCCCCCGAGTCGAGCGCCCCGGCAGTCCGGCTACTGGGCGCCGGTCAGGCATTGGGAAAAGTGATCGACGCAGCCAGCCTGCTACGAGAAGACTGGAACATCCCCGCCGAGGTGTGGAGTTGCCCAAGCTATACCCGCCTGGCGCGAGAAGGCCACGAGGCCGAGCGCTGGAACATGCTCCATCCGCTGTCAAAGAAAAAGACGTCGCATATCCAGACGTGCCTTGGGTCTGGGCAATCCCCTGTTCTGGCGATCACCGGATATGGGCAGCACATTGCCGATCAGATCGGCGCCTTCGTCCGTGCTCGTTTCGTTGCACTGGGCGCCGACTCTCACCGGCAAACGAATGGATTCCCCAGCGCGCAATGGATTGTGGCTGCTGCGCTCAAAGCGCTTGGTGATGAAGGCGCGTTGCCCATGCGATATGCCGAAGAAGCATTGAAGCGATATGCGCTGGCCTGAAATCCAATAGCGCAATCTCGCTTCAGCAACCTTCAGTCACCCTGAGTTCGGGCCGCAGCAGCGGCCCTTTCCAGCGCCGAGGAAAGCTTGCCTTGCGCGTCGGCGGCATTGCTTTATGACGTGGGTTTCCATCATTTTTCCCGGGGGCGTACCGAGACGTTCAGTGGCGAGATGGTCGATATCTCGCGCATACAAGAGATGAGCTTGGCATGCAGGACTTTTCGGCGCGGGCGTGTATTGACCCAGTGAAAACCTATCAGACGTCGCCTGACTTGCGTCAGCGTCCAAGTGCGCGATCGTCTCTCAGCGTCATGACTGCGCTCTCGATACTCGCAACAATCTTGTCGTCTTCACGCTGGATCTCACACCGGTAATGGCTGATCGTCCTTCCGCGATGGGTTGCCCAAGCGTGAGCGCGCAGCCGGGACTGCCAAACCGGGCGCAAGAACGATGCCTTGAGATCAATACTGGTAAAACTTTCGCCTTCATTGATCAAGGTGGAGTGAGCGGTGCCGATGGCAGCATCTGCCAGTTCGCATAGCAATCCGCCGTGAACGGTTCCCTGCTGATTTCCGTGTATGGCGGCATCCGCATAGAGCTCAATTTCGGCATCGGCTTCCGAAATCGAGACGATTCGAAATTTCAACAACTGGGAAATTGCCGTCGGATAGCGCATATGTGTGCTATCGCCCTCCACCAGTGAACCGTCCAACTGGCGTCGCAAATACTCCAAGACGGGCAAGTGTCGACCAAGCGTTGTCATATGAATTCCTGTCGTCAATGTCGCCCCCAAGTCTAAAAGCGTAAAATGAGACAATCAAAAAATTGTCCTAATTACGGTTCATGGCTGCGTCGTCCATCTCCCGTCTGATCGAAGACTTGGCAGCTGATATCCGCAGCGGCAAGCTTCCGCCTGGCAGCCCGTTACCTACGCATCGCCAACTGGCCACACAACATGGCATAGCGATTGCCTCGGCGAGCAAGGTATACACACGTCTCAAAGCGATAGGGCTGGTCGTTGGCGAGACGGGGCGAGGTACTTTCGTGCGCGACCGTCCGCAGCAACACGAATGGGATGGCGGCGACGAAGCGCGCCGAAGCACCCATGCGGCAGATCTCTCTTTCAATCATCCAACCTGGCCTGGTCAGGGAGACATGCTGCGCACGATGCTGCGCGAACTGTCGCTATCTGGCGATCTTGCCGCCCTGCTACACCAGCAGCCCCCGGGAGGGCGAGAACACGAAAAGCAGATCGTTGCTGACTTCCTCGCCAACGCTCGCGGCATTCGGACTGAAACGGATCGCCTGTTTTTGGTCAACGGTGCGCAACAGGGACTGGATATCACTGCGCGCGCTTTACTCAGCCCGGGGGATACCGTAGCCGTCGATGCGCTGACGTACCCGGGATTCAAGATGTTGGCTCAGGCTCAGCACTTGGCGTTACAACCGGTGCACAGCTTGACGGATGGTCCAGACTTGGATGCACTCGCGACGCTATGTCAACGCAAGCGAGTGCGTGCGATCTACGTGATGCCAACCATGCACAACCCGCTGGGTTGGGTACTGACGGCCGGTCAACGCCAACACTTGGTGGACATTGCTCGCCACTACGATTGCTTGCTAATCGAGGATGCTTCGTACGCGTACCTTGTCAAGCAATCGCCTCCTGCGCTCGTTACGCTCGCGCCTGAACGCACGGTATATATTGCGAGTCTCTCGAAAAGCCTGGCCAGCGGATTGCGTTTCGGATTCATCGTCACACCAGAGAAGTACCGGCTCCCTATCAAGGCGACGATTCGCGCCAACTACTGGAGCCTGCCGAGTCTCATCACGGCCATTGGTACACGCTGGATCGCGGACGGCACCGTTGCCCGACAAGAAAATAGAATGCGCCAGGAAGCATCAAAGAGACAGGCTATTGCACGCCAGGCGCTTTGCGGGATGGACGTCATTGCGCATCCGTCCTCTCTATTTCTATGGCTGCGGCTGCCGCCCGAATTGAGAATGGATCGAATCGCCACCGCGCTCGCCGACCACAATATCGCTGTTTCCAAAGCGACGGCCTATTCGACCACTCGGCATTCGCCGCACGCATTGCGATTGGGGTTAAGCTCGGTTCCTCGGGAAGAACTCTTCTCGGTGCTGACGCAAGTGCGCAGCCTCATCGAACATTTTCCGATTTGATTTTTGGCTCGTGCCGATTGGGCGAAAAAAGGCTCACAACCTTGAGCATCTCGTGGGCACGACGCAACCCCGTGACCTCGCGCGCCAAAGCCTTGAGGCACTGTGCGCTCTCTGACCGCCAAGGAGACGCTGGTTTGCCTGCCCATTGCTCCGCTCTCTCAAGAGCTGGAGCCGCCACCCAACCTGTAGCGATTCAGCCGATAGCGTCTTCGCATCCAACTGAGATTGAGCGGCGCAGCCTGTACTTTTCGCAACCCGAACTAATTGTTAGTTCACTTTCCGCCAAATGGAAATCGGCACATCCCCATTGGGCCGCGGGACGACGCGATAGCTCAACTCGCCGTCTTTAAGCTCGTAGGTCCGCTTTTGTTGCTGCCCCTCCCAATTGGGAAAGGATGCGTTTTCGATTTGGAAAGTCAGCGTGGAGCTGGCCGGATCGATGCTGATCGTTCCGAAGTGCGTGCTGGAACCCATGACGGCCGCTTTGTACTCGGCAGCGGTTGCAGCGCTCTTGTCGGCGGAGGCAAACCGAGGACGCTCGGCCTTGAAAATCTGTAGTGAGTAATGTCCCTGTGCGTCAATAATCAGCATGCCCTTTGGGGCAGCGCCATAGTCGCGTGCCCGTGAGCCATCGGGGTGCTGCACATCCGCAGCGACCAGGGTCCATGTTCCCACCATCGAGGGGTCGACCGTCGCTGCGTCAGCAGGTGAAACTGCTGCCACCAACAGGCTCGTCGAGACAACGGCACTAAAAAGACCGTGTTTGAGCATTGTCCGGCTATTCATAAACTGACTTCCTCCGTTACCTGGGTTTTAAGCATGGCGTTATCTAGGCCGTTGCGGGGCGCATTGCGCGATCGAATGTCACTCGCCGTTCACCTGGCGGTTGTTAAATGCGTCGAGCCAACCACGCTCCCCAAAACAAGCTGGCAAAGAACCGGACAGGTGTCGCGAAACCAGATGTCTCAAGTAGAGAAATCACCGCCTCTTCCGACTGAGGTGGCTCTGCGCCATGCAAAATCTTGTTCATCTTGGATTGGACTTCTTCCGGTTTCGCGCCATTCATGCGCCAACGGGCTGCCCAAGCCGCCATCAACAAGGGTTGCGAAGCATAAGGTCGATAATTTCCCGCGACGATCAAGGGGGCAGCCGGGAGCAATCGCGCTGCAATCTGCGTCAGAATTTCCTGCTTTGCCTCATGCCCGGACAGGTGATGCAACACGCCGATCATGATGGCTGCATCGAATGACGGGGTTGATTCAATGTCTTCGGCAGTACCAAGAACGGTTTGCACCCGATCTGAAACACCCGCGTCGTCAAGATGCGCACGAGCCAGTTCCAGCATTGGAGGCGATGGATCGACAGCGACAAAGGACCATTCTGGCTCTAACCGTGCGGCAGCGATGATTTCACCTGCTGTTCCGCCAGCTCCGATCACCAATAACCGCGCCGCGTTTCCTTCGCCCAGCGCGGCAGACAGCATGCACGCGGAAAGCTCATGACAAGCGTCATAACCCGCGAGTGCGATCCGACTCTGAGAGGCATATTCTCCTGCGCGGGCAGCATCGAATTTGCGGGCGGAATTCTGCGCCATAAAGCCTCTTGCGTGTCGTGTTTGAGTCGTGGGCTAGCGCACCACCCCGCGTCATGATAAAAGATTCAGGATCAACATCCAGATAAAAATCATGATCCAAAGTTCTGAAATTGAACGAAAACATGATCGGCTGGTGGCGTTTCTGAACGCCTTTTCCCTGAGCGCAATGCATTGCGAATCCGTAGAAGAGGCAAATCTCTTAATCGTCGATTCTCGGGGTTCGGGTGAACCCACCTGCTTGATCTACCGAGCACGATCCACAGCAACGCTGCCAGCAGGGGCGGTGTTGTACGCTGCGATGAAAGTGGATTTTGGTGGCAATGCAAATCCGCTGGTCGGTGCTTTGCCAGATGAGTTGTGTTTCTCGCTGGCTGACGATTTGCAATTGCGTGAATTGTCGAAGCTAATCGTGGCCGAGGTGAACGTTGCTCGTTGCGGCGGCGCCTCGATCCGGGCGAGGTTATCTGAAGTCGTTGTGGTTCTGGCGATCCGTAAAGCAATAGCCGTTGGCACCGTCGATGCTGGATTGCTTGCGGGACTTGCGCATCCCAAGCTGCACGTCAGCCTGATTGCGATGCACGACGATCCTGCGCGGAATTGGCAAATTGCGGATCTCATGGCCCTAGCGGAAATGTCGCGCGGGCCATTCATCGCTGCCTTCAAACAGACCGTCGGCCAGTCGCCCGGCGCCTACTTGAATGGATGGCGTTTAGCGTTGGGGCGAGCACAACTCCGCTCCGGGCGGAGCGTCAAAGTTGTGGCGGCAATGGTTGGCTTCGGTAGCGCCGCCGCCTTTTCTCGCGCGTTCTCACGCAAGTTTGGTTATCCGCCGACCCAAAGCAAGTCTCAACACTGAGACGGACGAGACCGAATTGATCCGTGCGGCACTGTTTGCAGCTTTAGGCGCTGACCCGGTGCTGATGCCGCAACCAAAATCATATGGCAGGCGCTGCGCAATATCACGGCCGATTGGGGACGAGCGGCCAAGGACAGGAAGACTGCAATGAACCGATTCGCCATGCTTTTCGAAGATCGGTTCGTTTGACCTTCCGTGTAACGCTCTACCCGCCTTGAACACGCAATTTCTGAGACCCCCTCTGCGGGGTTTTCATGCGTGCCATCTGTTGCTCAAACGTCACCCCAGCCACACGGCCAGGGTCAGCAGCAGCAACAAGAGCATCCACAGCAAGACCGCCCGCCACACCAGACCAACGGCCGCCTGAAGCGTGCGAGGCGTGCATTCGCTGCCGACCGGCAGGACTGCGTCATCCCCCTGATTGAGCGCGTCGACGCTGGAGACTTCCGCTAAAGGACCGGCGAGTCGCGCACCGAGCGCGCCGCTACCCGCCGCGAGCAGGATGCCTTCGTTTTCGTTCGGCCACTGCTTTGCGTAGTGACGCCAAGCGTAGATCGCATCTTCGAAGTTCCCGACGATGGCGAAGCCGATGGCCGTCAAACGTGCCGGCACCCAGTCGATCACGTAGAACGCCTTGCGTGCGAAGGCGCCGAACGCCGCGCTACGATCCGGCACGTTCTCCGTCCAGCGGCGCGACAGGTATTCTGCGAGACGGTACAGCACCGCCCCCGCCGGACCGACGGGCATCAGGAACCAGAAGAACACGCCGAACACGTGACGATGCGAAGCAATGACCGCATGCAGCAATGTGTGGCGCACAATTTCGTCCACCGGCATGTCGACCGTGTCGATACCGATCCACTGACGCAGGATCTCGCGGGCTTCGTTCACGTTATCGTTGTTCAACGCAACGTGAATGTCGGTGAAGTAGTGACTGAACTGCCGGAAGCCCATCGTCAGATAGACGATGAACACGTTCCATGCGAAGCCCAGGAAAATGTTGACCCGCATCAGCAGGTAGTAGATGACACCGACCGCCAGCACAAACGGCAACACAACGACCAGCCACGCAAGCACACCGTGACGCGGCT
>Ga0181519_10003504_pt1 | contig 12917 bp, 9 predicted proteins | sample PEATcosm2014_Bin_26_FD_121102 | JGI IMG/M metagenome (GOLD analysis project Ga0181519, IMG submission 121102) | Peatland microbial communities from MTU Mesocosm Facility, Houghton, MI, USA - PEATcosm2014_Bin02_10_metaG | ecosystem: Environmental > Terrestrial > Soil > Wetlands > Peat | place... | reverse complement strand
TGGACGTGAAACTGTTCCCCAGCCTGCCGGCGGCCCCGGACCAGCTCAAGCTGCTGGCCGACACCCTGACCGCCAAGATTGCGGACCGGGTCACGGGCGGTTCGGCGGCGACGGCGGCCCAGGGCGTGGCTTCAAAACCATGGCCCAAAGGCGGTGGCGATGGCCGCGCCAGAAGCAGGCGGCACCGGGTGTTTTTCAGTCCGCACTCAGGCTTGCGCTCTTTGCGGCGGGACTTTAGCTTGCTGCGACATGTTTTGGAGACGCGTTTCATTGCTCCTGCTGGCGGCGGCTTTGACCGGTTGCAACACCATGAAAAAATTCTGCCCATGCGCCGCGGCCCCCGCTCCGGCCGATCCGCTCGCCGCGTTTCAGCAGCGCGCCGTGAAATATAATTCCATCGTCACCGTGCCGGTGTTTGAAACGACGCCGGAAGCGGTCCAGGCGACCGCGGACAAAACCATCGCCGACGGCAATGCCGCGCTCGACCAGATCGGCCGGCTCAAGCCGGGCGAAGTAAATTTCGTCAACACCATCCGCCAGCTTGATGATGTCAACTACCTGACCGGCACCGCTTCGGACCGGCTGGGTTTGATCGAACAGACCAGCACCAACGCCGCCGTGCGCGACGCCGCGACGGACGCCATCAAAAAGCTTTCCGGCTGGTCGGTGGGGACGGATTACCGCGAGGACGTTTATGCCGCGGTGAAAGCTTATGCGAACACGCAGCCGGGGCTGGCAGGCGAGGACAAAAAACTTTTTGACGAGACGCTGCGCGATTATCGCCGGGCCGGTCTGGACCTGCCGAAAAGCCAGCGCGATGAAGTGGAAAAATTGCGCAAGCAGTTGACCGCGCTGGAAACGGATTTTGAAAACAACGTCACGAAAGCCACGCAGCCGCTGAAATTTACCAAGGCCGAATTGGCCGGCGTCCCTGACGCCTTTCTGGCGCAGCAGGGCATCAAGACCGGCGACGATGAATACACGCTCAAGGCCAACATCACGTTCCATTACCTCATGGTCGAGGACAACGCGAAGCTGGAAGCGACGCGCAAGAAAATGACCGTCGCGCAATACAATCTGGCGCGCGAGGACAACCTGCCGCTGCTGAAAAAAATCCTCGTCCTGCGCGACGACATCGCGCACCGGCTCGGTTACGCCAGCTTCGCCGATTATGCGACCGAAACGCGCATGGTGAAAAACGCGGCGACGGCGATCACGTTTTTGGAAAATCTCAAAACCGGTTTGCAGCCGAAGTATGACGCCGAGCTGGAGGAGTTCCGCCAGTTGAAAATCAAGGAGACCGGCGACACGAATGCCAGAATCTACATCTGGGACTGGCGCTATTTCGCCAACGAACTGAAGAAGACGAAATACAATGTGGACGCCGAGCAGTTGCGCGTTTATTTCCCGATGAACCGCGTGCTGGACGGCTTGTTCACGATCTACCAGCACATCTTCGGCCTGAAATTTGAGCGCGTCGAGGCGCCTTACAAGTGGGTCGGCGATTTGCAGCTATACACCGTTTCCGACGCGAAAACCGGCGAGCCGCTCGGACTCTTTTACCTCGACCTGTTCCCGCGCGACGGCAAATACAACCATTTCGCGGAATTCGGCATCTCCGAAGGCAAGCTGCTGCCGGACGGAAAATACCAGCGCCCCGTCTGCGCGCTGGTCTGCAACTTCCCGCCGCCGCAGCCGGACAAGCCGTCGCTCATGTCGCACGACGAGGTGGAGACGATTTTCCACGAGTTCGGCCACGCGATGCACACGATTCTGACGCGCGCCAAATACTCGCGCTTCTCCGGCACCAGCGTGCCGCAGGATTTCGTCGAGGCACCGTCGCAGATGCTGGAAAACTGGGCTTGGGACAAAACGGTCTTGGACAGCTTCGCGGCGGACTACCGCGACCCGAAGAAAAAAATTCCGGCGGACATTTTGAACCAGCTCAAAGCCTCGCGGCTGGCGACGGAAGGAACCTATTATCGCCGGCAGCTTTCCTTCGGGCTGATGGACCTGGCGCTGCACACGCAAATCCACTCGACCAACGCGGACGACGTGGTGCCGCTCTCGAACCAAGTGTTGAGCGACGTGTCACTGCCGGTGCCGCCGGACACGGCGTTCGTGGCCTACTTCGGCCACATCACCGGCTACGGCGCGGGTTATTACGGTTATGCGTGGGCGGACGCCATCGCGGCGGACATGGCGACGGCGTTTGAAAATTCGCCGGACGGCTACTTCGACAAAAAAACGGGCATGCGGATGCGCAACGAAATTTACGCCGTCGGCGACTCGCGCGATGTCAACGTCTCGATTGAAAAATTCCTGGGCCGCCCGCGTTCCATCGAGCCGTTCCTGAAAAAGATCGGCGTGGATAATTGACGCCGCGCACCGCCGGTCGCGCCAGGGCCTGACGGACAAGGCGATGGAGGCGATGCTGCGGAAGCGCGGGCTGGGTTCAATGATAGCCGCCCACCGGGCGGTTCAAGAGCAGCAGTATGACCACAAGGAGAGCGACCATGAGGGAGCCAAAAAAATTGCCACAAAACGAATTTGTTTCTGATGCGAGCTTGGTTTTCGTCTGTGGCCCATGAGGACAAAATGATGGCAACGCCTCAAAATCGCAAGGTGATTTTCAGCCCAGCCAGCGCGCCAGCAGCGGCGCAACGGCCAGCGCGGGCAGGTAATTGGCCAGCTCGACGCGGCGGATTTCCAGGATCACCAGCGCCACGAGGCCGGTGACGAGGCCGGCGGCGAGGCCGGCATAATGGGCCAGGGAATGCGCGTCCAGCCACGGCTGCGCGCCGAGCTGCACCGCCAGCGTCAGGCCGTCGAGAAACAGAAAGACGGGTATCGCCGCCAGCGCCGCCGGCCAGCGGAATGTTTTCACAAAGCTCATCATGGCCAGGCCGTCCATGACCGCCTTCAGCAGGAGCAGGTAAAAGTAATTTTCCAGCCCGTCGGCGACCGCGCCCAGAACGCCCAGCGGCGCGGCGCAAAACAAAATCGTGGCGGCGGCAAAGCCGGCGGCGGAACTGCCGGGCGGATTTTTCTGCGCGGCGGCAATCAGGCCCGAGGCGTGGCGGCCCAGGCGGTTGGAGCATTTTTGCAACCGCAGGGCTTTCCCGATCCAGTAGCCGAGCACGACGGCCAGGGCGGCCAGTGAAATTTGTTTCAGGCACGCCGTAAAAGTTCCGTGGATGTTTTCATAAACCAGCCGCAGCCCGTAGAAAACGGTGAACGCACCCAGGGCGGACTTGAAAAAATTCTGTGTCCGCGCGGAAACCGGTTCGCGCGCCGCCAGGCCGAAGAGCGCGCCCAGCAGGATGCCCAGGGCGTTGAGAAATGCGCCGATTGCGATGGTCACGCGCCGATTGTGACGCGGGCGGCGGACAAAGGAAACGAAGAAAAAGTCCTTTGGAGGCGGCGGACGCCGTCGGCTGCAGACATTTTTTGCGCGGGCCGCCAGCCCGGCGATTCCAAGTTTGGTGCCCGCGCCGCGGCTGAAAATTGATCCGCAGTCCGGCCAAAAATCCGCGTCGCCCTGAAAAATTGGATTGCTTTGAACCCTGCGCGCTTCCCAGAATCAAAGCTGACCATGAAGCTTAATCGTCTTTTCATCCTGCTGACCGCGCTGCTGGAATTTTCCCCGGCCGCGCCCGCTGAAAATCTGGCGTCCATTTTTACCAACGCCGTGCCCGCCGCCCGCACCGCGATTCCGCGCCGCTCAAGCATCATTTTCATTGAGTGCCACGGCCTCGGCTGTGGCGATTTGAGCTGCTACGGCCAGACGAATTTCCAGACGCCGAACCTTGACCGGCTCGCCGCCGAAGGCACGCGGTTCACGAACTATCGCGCCGCAAGTGACGAACTGGCGCTGGCGCAAGCCGCGTTGATGACGGGGAAAAGCGCCGCCTTCACGCCCGGCGAACTGACGCTCGCGCAACGCCTCCGGCAGGCCGGCTACCGCACCGGGTTGCTGGGCGAATGGACGCTTGGCGCCCAGCCGTGGACGCAGGGCTTCGATGATTTCGCCGGGTTTCTCGACGAGCAGGAGGGGAAAAATTATTTTTCCGATTTCGTCTGGCGTTACGCCCCCAAAAGCGTTTTGGACGAGACCAACCGGACTTTGCATGCTTTCATCGGACGGGAAATGATCTATCCGAACACCGGCGGCCAGCACGGCCGGTATCTGCCCGACGTGTTTTTGAGCGCGATGGTGAATTTTGTCCGCGTCAACCAGCCGGACTTCGCCAACCATTACCGGCCTTTTTTCCTGCTCCTGAACCTGCCCGCGCCGCGCAGCGCCACGACCGGCCAGGATGATTTTCCCGTGCCGACCGACGCGCCGTTCACCGGCGAAAACTGGCCCCAGGCCGCGAAAAACCGCGCCGCGCTCATCACGCGCCTCGACGACGGCATCGGCCGGCTGTTTGAACAACTGAAAAAGCTGCAACTGACCAACAACGTCGCCATCTTTTTCACCAGCGCGGCCGGCCCGGAGAAATTTGCGGACACGAATTTGAATTTTCTGAAGCTCGTCGGCGAAGTGCGCGGCGGGGATTCCGAAGCGCGGCTGCGCGTGCCGATGCTGGTGCGCTGGCCGGGACACGTTCCCGCCGGGCGGGTCAGCAACCTGCCGTGGAGCGCGCCAGATTTTGCGCCGACCGCCCTGCAAATCGCGTATGCGCAACCGGCGCCAGACGCCACGGGGATTTCCATTTTGCCGGCGCTGCTCGGCCAGCCGGGGATGAACACGAACGCCGCGCCGGACCGCCTTGATCTGCCGACGCGATCGTTCTAACGCACCGGCGCGCTGCTGGGCAGCGGCGCGTTCAAGTCGCGTTCGCGCTCGACTTTTTTGACGGCGAGGCTCATCCACACAATGGCCAGCGCGACGCCCAGCACCACCGCCGCCGCGACCAGCCACGGCCACTTGTAGCGGCGCGGATCCTTGGTTGATTCATTCATCCTGGTTTGCATCGTAATCCCGGTCCGCCCCGGCGGCGAACAAGATTACGCGCTGATTCCCCCGCGTCAAAACTCGACCCGGAGGGGATTTGCGCTAGATTAAGCGCCGTTGTTTCATGCACGACCAGGAATCGCCAGAAAACCTGCCCGACGAACCGGTGGAAAAACCCGCCGCTGAAAGCGCGTATTCCGTTTTGCGGAACGCGGATTTTACACGTTATCTGATCGGGCGCTTCGTCGCGTCGCTCGGCCAGCAGATGCTCGTGGTGGCCATTGACTGGGAACTTTACCGGCGGACGCATTCGGCGTTGTCGCTGGCTTTTGTCGGCCTGTCGCTGATGGTGCCGATGATTTTGTTCACCGTGCCCGCCGGGCATTTCGCCGACACCTTCAACCGCAAAAAAATCATCCTGGCCGCCACCCTCGTGCTCACGGCGGTGAGCGTGGGGCTGGCGCTGTCCTCGGCCCTGCTGTTCAACGTCGGGTGGATTTATTTTTTCCTCTTCATTCTCGGCGCGGCCAGGACGTTTCTATGGCCGGCGAGCGCCGCGTTTGTGACCAGCCTGGTGCCGCTGGATGAATTCGCCCGCGCCGTCACGTTCAACAGCGGCGCGTTTCAATTTTCCTCCGTCGTCGGCCCGGCCGCGTTCGGCGCGGTGGTGGCGCTGACGCCGGGCGCCGTGGCACACAGCACCGCCTGGCCGGTCTATGCGCTGAATGCCCTCGCCTCGCTCGCCTGTTTCGCGCTCGTCGTGCCGATCAAACACGAGCACAAGGTGAAGCCCGCCGAGCCGGTCTCGGTCAAAAGCCTGGTCGAAGGCTTCCGCTTCGTTTATCAGAGCAAAATCATTCTCGGCGTCATCACGCTGGATTTGTTCGCCGTGCTGCTGGGCGGCACGGTGACGATCCTGCCAATGTTCGCGCAGGACATTTTTCATGCCGGGCCCGGCGGCCTCGGCTGGCTGCGCAACGCGATGGCCGTCGGCGCGGTCATTTGCGCGCTCACCATCGCACACCGGTCGCCGCTGGAAAAAGCCGGCCGCGCGATGCTCTGGGCCGTGGCCATTTTCGGCGTGGCGACCATTCTTTTCGGCCTGGCCAATGCCAACTGCATCGGCCGGTGGGTCGCGCTGCCGGATGCGGTCTGGTTCTGGCTGGCGTTTGCGATGCTCGCGCTGGCCGGCGCGGTGGACAACATCAGCGTCGTCGTGCGGCAGACGCTGGTGCAAATCCTGACGCCGGACGAGAAGCGCGGGCGGGTCTCGGCGGTCAACAGCCTGTTCATCGGCACGTCGAATGAACTGGGGGGGTTCCGGTCGGGCATGGTGGCCTGGCTGTTCACAACGCCGACCTTTTTGGGCAACGCGGCGGCAACGGGTGCGATTGTGTCCACCGTGACCGGCGGCGTCGGAACGATTTTAGTGGTGCTGGCCGTGGCGTGGATCTGGCCGGAAATCCGCCGCTACGGAAAACTGGCGTGAAAAAGTTTGCGCCGGACTTTATAAATTGCCGTAAAAGTGATGCGGTGAATGGAACGCGGCTCACCAGTATTCTTCGACATGAATGGTGCCCGGTTCCTTGCCGGCCTTGGCGGCGAAGCCTTTGCCCTCCAGCATCGCCTTGACGATGCTGACCATTTCGGGATTGCCACACAGGAAGACTTCGGCCTGCGCCGGATTCAGCACGACGCCGGATTCCTTTTCCAGCACGCCCTGTTCCACCAGCGTCTGGATGCGACCGGTATGACCGTGAAAATGCGGATCCTGATCGGGCCGCGTGATGCTGGGAATGTAGGTGAGATTGGGACGCAGCCGCGCAAGACTTTCGAGCTCGCCGCGATAGCCCAGATCCCAGCCGTAACGCGCGCCGTGCAAGACGACAAACCGCCGGTGAGCATCGTTCACCAGCATCGTGCGCAGCATGGAAATGTAAGGCGCCAGACCGGTGCCGGTGGCGATGAGGACGACCGCCTTTTCGGACGGGACACGGTCGAGCGTAAAAATGCCGCTGGCTTTCGGGCCGAGAAACACCCGGCTGCCATGTTTCAAGGCGAACAGGCGCGGCGTCAGTTGGCCGCTGGTGATGAGCGTGAGATAAAATTCCACATACCGCCGCTCCAGGCTGGACGACGCGATGCTGTAGGCGCGGCGGATCAGCTTGTCCGGCGCGGCCGCCGCCTCTTCCGGCGCGGCCTCGGCCACGCGCGGTGCGCTGCCCGGCAGCCCCAGCACGGCAAACTGGCCGGGCTTGAAATCAAACAGCTCCGCGTCGGGCCGCACCCGGAGAATCACCAGTTGCGGATTGATCTCCTCGCGGCCGATGACGGTGGCGTTGTATGAACCTTGATTGTCTGCGCTCATGATAATGAACCGGATTTTTCAAAGCCGGGATGATTGGATTCGATCTATCCGCAGCCTTGCACCAAAACCCGGGCGAATTATGAGGATGCCGGCGACTAATATCAATGTTTCCCTGCAATTATCTGGAATCTAAAAATGACCTCGGCGGCGGCGGACCGACTTGATTCGCGTGCGGAAAGCAGCCCGGTGCTGAAAGCCAAAAATATTCGCGTCATGGAATGGTCAGGCAACCAACGGAAATATAGATTATCCAAAGTTATTCATCGGCTGCCGGCGGCTCCGGCGACTTTAGCCGGACGCCCCAAGGTCCGTGCTGCCAATTGAAATCAAGCCGGGGCGCACGTCGGTTGGCCGCCCGACGAAAAACCAAAACTTTTCCGCCGGGAATTGGGATTATGCAGATGACAAACAAATGGGTTAAAACTGGTAGGGCGGGCAGTCCTCTGTCCGCCGAACGCATGGGTTTGCAACCGACGACGCGCACGGAGTGACGCGCCCTGCCAGAAAGTTTGTTAACTGCATAATCCTGCCGGGAATTTCTTTTGCCGGTTGACCTGTCGGCTTGATAGGGGTTGGGCGGCATATTTTGACTTTCATGCTGCACGCCATGGCATTGCGCCCCTCATTTTGTCCTGTTTCAATGCACGATGGCAGGGGCCGGACGGTTTTGAGACACATTGGGGCAAGAAACGCTCATTTCCCTTCAAAGGTTTCGTCGCAACCGGCAAAGGTCGCCGGCCAACCTTCAAAGGAAAACAGTTCCGATGGAGAATTTCTACGCGGGCGGCCCGCCCGGCATCAAGGGATTGGGACAATCCGCGCGCCGAGGCCCGCACCAGGATGGTGCGGGCAACCGCAGGCGGGATGGCGGCGGGGAGGTTTCCAGCGGTGCCGGCAGACGCGGGCTTGCATTTTATGGCGGGGAGGTTCAGTTTTTAACCATTCAAGCGGCAGGCCATTTTCAAAATGTTCCGCGCTGATCAAAAACGATTCTCACCATGATGCCAAATTCATTTGTTCCCGTTAAACTGCCGGTCGCGCTCCTGGCCCTGTTCGCGGCGTGTCTCATGACCGGTTGCCAGACAAACTGTCCCCGGTCGGACGTCACCAAGCCACCGCCGCCCGGCTTTGCCGCGCTCTTTGACGGCAGCGATCTCAACGGCTGGTGGGGGGCGACCACCGAGGATCCGCGCCAATACATGGCTTTGCCGGCAGCCGAATTTGAGAAAAAACATGACGCCAGCCTCAATGACATCCGGCGGCACTGGACGGTGCAGCAGGGCGAACTGGTGAATGACGGCCAGGGCCTGTTTCTCACCACGGATAAAAACTACGGCGACTTTGAACTGCTGGTGGACTACCAGACGGTGCCGCTGGCCGACAGCGGGATTTATCTGCGCGGTTGTCCGCAGGTTCAAATCTGGGACTCGACGGAACAGGATAAATTTTCTCTCGGTGCGGACAAAGGTTCCGGCGGCCTGTGGAACAACAGCCTGGGCACGCCGGGAAAAGATCCGCTGGTGAAGGCGGACAAGCCGTTTGGCCAGTGGAACCATTTCCGCGTCATCATGGTTGGTTCCCGGGTGTGGGTGTGGCTGAACGGCCAGCAGACCGTCAACGGCGCGGTGCTGGAAAATTATTACGACCGCAAGCTTCCGGTGCCGCCGAAAGGCCCGATCCAGTTGCAGACGCACGGCGGGGAAATCCGCTGGCGAAATCTTTTTATCCGCGAGATTGGCAGCGACGAGGCGGACCAGCGTGTCCGTGCGGTTGATCCCAAAGGATTCAAATCTGTTTTCAACGGCAAGGATTTCACCGGCTGGGCCGGGCCGCTGGATTGCTGCCGGGTGACCGACTCGGCCATTGTCTGGCAGCCGCAGAAAGGCGGCACGATCTACACGCAGCAGGAGTTCACCAACTTCATCGTCCGCCTGGAGTTCAAGCTGCCGCCCGGCGGCAACAATGGTTTGGCGATTCGTTATCCGGGCAGCGGCGACACCGCTTATGTCGGCATGTGTGAATGCCAGGTGCTGGACGATCATTATGAACAGGCCACCGGCGAGAAAATTGATCCGCGCCAGGCGCACGGCTCGGCCTATGGCATGGTGGCGGCACAGCGCGGCTATCAACATCCGATCGGCGAATGGAATTACGAGGAAGTCACCGTCGTCGGACCGACGATCAAGGTGGAGTTGAACGGCACGCAAATTCTCGACGCCGATCTGAGCATCGTCACCGATTTCATGCATAACTCCCCGCATCCGGGCAAAGATCGCACGAGCGGGCATTTTGGCTTCGCCGGACACAATGACCCAGTCATGTTCCGCAACATTTCGATCAAACCACTGGAGTGAGTTTTCGCCGAATCCACGGAGAATGATCCGGCTGGCGCAGGATTCTACGATCCAATCGTCCCGCGCAATCACCATGCCCGAACCGCCGCCGGCCGGTTCCTATTCCCGCAGTGGACGCGGAGGTTCAATCCAGGAACGCGTGCAGATGCCCGCTGCCGGGGATTTTACTTTTGTTCAGCCAGTTTGACTGGCGAGGAACCCATGACTGCTTCTAGTTCAAAGATTATTCAAACGGTTCAGGTGCGCGAACTGGTTGAGTTTGTCCTGCGGCGCGGCGATCTCGGCGGGGAACACCAGTTTGTCGGACCGGACCGCGCGCTGGCGGGAATCCGAGGCCATCAAAAAATCCAGCGCTCGCGCCCGGCGGGTTATCAGACCGAAATTCCCGTTGAGCACCTGGTGGAAGCGGATGAATTCACGCTGCAAATCCGGGGACGTATTGACGGGTTGCTCGTCACGCCTCAGACGGTTCTGCTGGAGGAAATTAAAACCGTGCTGGGAACGTGGAATCATCTGGCCGACCCGCTGCATTGGGCGCAGGCCAAATTTTACGGATTTATTCATGCGCATGGACACGCCTTGAACGAACTCGCCATTCAACTGGCATATCTGGAATTGGAAACCGGCAAGGTGACAGAGTTTCGCCAGACATTTTCGTTCGGCGAACTGTCCATTTTTTTCAATGCAGCCACCGCCATCTATGTGGACTGGCTCCGTGAATGTCACCAGTGGGGCCAGGCGCGGGACAAGTCCATCCGCGCCCTCGCGTTTCCCTTTCCAGCCTATCGTAAGGGACAACGCGAACTGGCCGTTGCGGCCTATCGGGTGCTGGCCAGTGGCGGGCGGCTGTTCCTCGCCGCGCCCACCGGCATCGGCAAAACCATTTCCGTGCTGTTCCCGGCCGTCAAAGCGCTGGGGGAAGGAAAGCTCAAACGGATTTTCTATCTGACGGCCCGCACGGTCGGACGCGCCATCGCCGAAAAGGCGTTGGCTGACTTGCGCCAGACCGGCTTGAAGCTGCGCGCCGTAACGCTCACCGCCAGGGAAAAAGTCTGCGTTCGCGCGGGCCAGCCCTGCGATCCGCTGACGTGTCCATTGGCACTCGGCTATTATGACCGCATCAAACCCGCGATCCGCGAAGCCCTGGCACACGAAGAAATCACCCGCTCCGTTCTGGAAGCCGCGGGCCAGAAGCACCAGGTTTGTCCGTTTGAACTTTCTCTCGATGCTTCCGTGTGGGCCGACACCGTGATCTGTGATTACAACTACGTTTTTGATCCGCAGGTTTATTTGCGCCGGCACTTTGCCGAAAACGGCGGCGAACATGGTTTCCTCGTGGATGAAGCCCACAATCTGGTGGACCGGGCGCGGGAAATGTTTTCCGCCGGGCTGGATGGCCGGGAGATTCTTCAAGTCAGGCGCGCGGTTAAACACGCGGTTCCGCGTTGCGCCAAAGCCCTGGCCAAACTGCATTCGGCCATGCGGGAACTTGGCGGCGACAATGCGGAGATCGAAGCCCCTGCGGAAATTTCGGACCCAGCCGTCGAACTTAATTTGTTTCCTGCTCAAGCCGCAGCCGCCAGCAGGACACTCAATTCGAGCAGCCAAACATGGCAGTCTGTCAGCAGAGATGAAAAAGCCAGCATCCGCACGAGCCGCGATTTTCCGGAGGCATTGATCGCGCCGGTGGAAGCCGCGCTCGCCGGGGCGGAGACTTGGCTGGCCCAAAACCAGACGGCCGATTTCCGGGAGGATTTGCTCGCACTCTATTTCCGGCTGCAATCGTTCCGGCGCACCGCCGAACTTTATGACGAGCATTATGTGACCATCACCGGAAATTCCCCGGCGGTGAAGGTCCGATTGTATTGTCTGGATCCTTCCGCATTGCTCCGGCAGGCGCTGGCCCGGGGCAAGGCCGCCGTCTTTTTCTCCGCCACCCTCACACCGATGGACTATTTTCGCCATTTGCTGGGCGGCTCGCCGGACGATCCGGTGTTGCAATTGTCATCGCCGTTTCCATCCGAGAACCTGGCGGTGCTGATTCAAGACCGGATTCAAACCCGTTTGAAAGGGCGGGCGGAATCGCTCGGCACCGTGGCGGCGGCGATCGGAACCTTGGTGGCTGGACGCCCCGGCAACTATCTTGTCTATTTTCCTTCGTATCAATATCTCAACGCCGCGCTACAGGAATTCCAAGCCCGTTGCCCTTCGGTCTCAGTTCTCGTCCAGCGTCCCGGCATGACCGAACCGGAGCGCGAGGCGTTTCTCGCCGCCTTTGCGGTGGAACATGGAAAAACGCTCGTCGGGTTTGCCGTGCTGGGCGGAATTTTTGGGGAAGGGATTGACCTGGCCGGCGAGCGTCTGATCGGCGCGGTCATCGTTGGCACGGGCCTGCCTCAACTTTGTGTCGAGCGAGATTTGATCCGAGATTATTTCCAGCGGCAAAATGGTGCCGGTTTTGGATACGCCTATACTTTTCCCGGCATGAACCGCGTGCTCCAAGCCGTCGGGCGGGTCATCCGGTCGGAAACGGATCACGGGGTGGTGCTGCTCATTGACGCCCGGTTCAATGAATTGCGTTATCGCCGGCTGTTTCCAGCGTGGTGGAGATTTGTCCGCGTTCGCAGTTCGGACGGGCTGCGGAAAACACTTGATGATGTTTGGAAACACTGGTTGTGATACAGCGACCGGCGCCAGTTCCGCAGCAAAAGAAGGCTTGCAAGGAGAAACCTCATTTGGTTCCCGGCACGGCATGCAATTGCAGCACCGCAGTTACGAGTCCGGGCGAAGTTGCCGTCAAGCGGATGGCTCCATGATGATTGGTTGCGCCCACAACCACCAAGCATTTGCCGTTGAACGCGTGACGGAAAGCGGCTTTGTCCAGATCGTGGTCGCCAGGATTGCCGTTGCCGACGCCGGCAACGCAACCTGCGCCTTCGACATGGAATGTTACTAGGTTGTCGGCTGTCGGGACGATGCGGCCCTGGGCGTCCAGAACATCCACCTCGACGGGGGTAACATCCTCCGCGTCGGAGACAAGCGTAGTGCGATCCGTCTTGAGCCGCAATGCGGCGGGAGCGCCTGTGGTTTCGACGGTGGCCGTGGCCGCGGTTGAATCACCGTTGTAGCCTTTGGCGGAAACGCTGCCCGGGGCATATTTCACAGTCCACTCCAGATGTCCGTTGCACGGCATGTCTTTGGCGCCGAGACTTTCACCATTATGAAATAACTCAAC
>Ga0181519_10003502_pt1 | contig 12924 bp, 9 predicted proteins | sample PEATcosm2014_Bin_26_FD_121102 | JGI IMG/M metagenome (GOLD analysis project Ga0181519, IMG submission 121102) | Peatland microbial communities from MTU Mesocosm Facility, Houghton, MI, USA - PEATcosm2014_Bin02_10_metaG | ecosystem: Environmental > Terrestrial > Soil > Wetlands > Peat | place... | reverse complement strand
GCGCCCAACGCATCGACAGCAACCTGACCCTGAACAGCTACGATCCGTATTACCAGACCTCTCTGGGCTTCAATTTCAGCCAGCCGCTCGCGCGCAATTTCGGCATCGACGACAAGCGCCGGCAGATACTGCTGGCCAAAATAAACGCGCGAACCACCGACGATCAGGCGCTGGCCACGGCCTCGAACACGCTCTCCCAAGTGCTCGACGCGTACTACGATCTGGTCGCGGCCTGGAAGAACGTCGCGATCCAAGAGGATGCGCTGCGTCAGGCGCGCGTGCAGAGCGAGAGCAACGGCCGGCTCGTGCGCCGGGGCGCCGCGGCGCCGGTCGACGTCATCGAGTCCGATACGCAGGTCGACGTATTTCAGAACGACGTCTATTCGGCGATCGCCAACGTGGCCAGTTTGCAGAACCGGCTCAAACAACTGATCTTGAGCGATCCGTCCGACCCGGTCTGGATGGCCAACCTAGTGCCGGTCTCGGCGGATACGGCGCTGCCGCCCGAGCCCGACCTCAAGGACCTGGTCGTGACCGCGCTGCGCACGCGACCCGAGGTTGCGGAGTTCCGCGCGGCCGTGCTCTCGAATCGCGTCGACGTCGCCTACTTCCACAATCAGACCCTGCCCCAGATCAACCTCAATCTGGGCGTGACCGAACAGGGCTTTGCCGGCGCGCCGGCGCCGCTCAGCCTCAACCCGTTCTTCGGTGCGCTCGGCGCGCAGGTCGAGGCGATCAACGAACTGGTGGCCCGGGTCAACTCGCTGACCCCGCCGGGCGTCGCACCGCTGCTCCCGATTTCAGGGCTCTCGACGGCGCTGCCCGGCTACACGATCGGCGGCATCGGCCAGGCCTATTCGAGCATGTTCGCGTTGCGCTATCCGCAGTACACGATCGGTGCGAGCATCGGCTTTCCCATCCGCAACCGCACAGCCGAGGCGCAATACAAGATCGCGCTCGAACAGCGCAATCAACTCATGACCCAGGAGGTGGCGCTGATCCAGCGCCTGGAGTACGAAGCGCGCAACGCGTTGCAGACCTATCGCAGCGCGCGCGCGCGCCTGATTGCCGCGACGGCCGCGCGCAAGGCCGCCGAAGCGGTCTCGGCGAGCGAATTGCGTCGCTTCAAAGCCGGTGAGTCGACGACGTTCTTGGTCCTGCAACGGCAGATCAACGTGGCCACCCAGCGCGGCGCCGAACTCCAGGCCCAGACCGACGTGCAAAAGGCCCTGGTGGAAATCGACCGCGTCAGCGGCGGCATCTTAGCCAACAATCAGGTCAAGATCGACGCCCTCGGCGCAGCCCCGCCGGCCACGCTGGCGCCGGAGTTGAACCCGCTCACGCGCTGAGCCTACTCGTCGTCCGGATCGGAGGCGGAACGGCCGGCGTGGACCTTGGCGATCGTGGCTGCGGCGTGTTTGCGCTCTTTGGCCAATTGGCGTTCCTCGCGCCACATCTTGTAATGATCGCGGGCGAGACGCGCGCGCGTCGGCCAGGTGAGCAGGACGTAGAGCACCAAGGCGCTCACACCGAGGCCCACGACGCGCAGGACCTGCCACGTCAGCGTGTTCCTCACGCGCGCGCGCGCTCGAGCACGGCTACACGGGGTGGCTTAGGGCGCCGGCTGCGGCCTCGTCGACGAACCAGATCAACTCGCCGTCGTGCGGGTTCACGATCTGAATGGGATGCACCGTTGGGTCGTACGTTCCTTCGCGAACCTCGTGGAGCGCCGCGGCTTTGGCGGCGCCGCCGGCGGCGATCGCGACCGTGCGGGCGGCGTTGATCACCCGCGGCGTCAACGTGATGCGGTAGGTCGAGAACTTCTCGACCCAGGGAGCGCGGACCAACGCGTCGTCGTCGGTGAGGGGGTCGGTGCCTGGAAAGAGCGAGGCGGTGTGGCCGTCGGGACCCATGCCGAGCATGACCAAGTCGAAGACCGGCGCCGGCCCGAGTTCCGCGCGCAGCACGGCGGCGTAGTCGCGTGCCGCGACGGCCGGCTCGACTTCACCGTGCATCCGGAAGACCTGGGTGGCGTCGATGCCGAGCGGCTCGAGGAGTCCGTCACGCGCGGTCTTGTAGTTCGATTCGGGATCGTCCGGCGGCACGCAACGTTCGTCGCCGAAAAAGAAGCGGACACGCGACCATGTTAGCGCGGTCTCCGCGAGCGGCGCGGCCAGCAGGGCGTAGACGGCCTTCGGCGTCGAGCCGCCCGAGAGCGCGACGTCGAAGCGTCCGCGCGCGGCGATCGCGTCGAGCGCCGTCGCGATGAAGTAGGCGGCCACGGCACGCGCCAAGGCGGCCTCGTCCGCGAGGACGACGAGTTTTCCCGGAGCGGCCATCAGCAGAGTAATTCGCGCGCCGTCTCGAGCGAGGTCTCGAAGATGCGGTCGTGGGCGTTCTTCAGGAGCGCGCGTTCGATCAGGGAGACGTTGTCGACGTTCTGCAACGGCGCGCAGCGCGTCGCCTTCGCCTTTGCGCCGGCCACCGAGAGACAGACGGTATTGGGATCGTCGGACAAGGCGGCGGTGTAGGTCGAGTCGTCGCTACTCAGCACGACGCTGAGAACGCGGCGCACGTCGCCTTTGATTTCGCGCGTGAGGCTCACCGTCCGCCCGTCGCGGGCCCGGAACGCACTCGCGTCGACGGGCTGCCAGGAGAGCCTACTTCCTAGCCAACCGGCCAGGTAGCACGCCTCGGCGTCAGAGCCGCTCTGGATGCGCAGGCTATTTATGGAGAAAAGATCTTCCCTCAAGGCAGGGTCGTCGAAAAACTGAGCGATCATGTCCATCCAGGGGCCGAGGCGCATGAAGGCGAGGTCGTGCAACACGACGGCCGGATGGCCGGTCAGGAACTCTCCGAGGTCTTTGATGCGCGATTCGCTCTGCTCGAGCCCGCTCGAATCGACCACGACCGTTTGGGCGATCTCAGCGAGTCGCGCGAAGGTCTCGCTGCCGAGCAGGTCGATCCCGTTCCACCACAGGATCGTGGGCACGTCGCCCACCGTGTGCTCCTTGGCTAGGCTGAGAATCGCCGCGGCGTCGAGCGCCACGACGCCGACGTCGTGACGGCTGCCCCCGAGCGCGACGCCGGCCGTCATGCCGGTGGCGTCGAGCACGACGAGGCGGCACGGGTGCTTGAGGGCCACCCGCTGCGCGCGCTCGAGGACCCATTCCCGGTGGCCTGGATCGTCGACGAAGACGACGAAGTTCATGGTGGCGACGCGAACGGCCGCCGGCTCCGCGTGCATCAAATGCGCCTCCATTCACGCCCGTCGGCGACCAGCAAGGCATCGGCCGACTGGGGTCCCTGGCTGCCGGCCAGGTAGTTGGGGAAGTCCGCGGCGGGGACGGCCTGCCAGCGGTTGAGGATCGGCGTGACGGCTTGCCAGGCTGCTTCGACCGCGTCCCAGCGCGTGAACAGCGTCGCGTCGCCGCGCATCGCGTCGCCGATCAGCCGCTCGTATGCGGGCGCCGAGACCACGCCGAAACCCGTCCCGTAGTTGAAGTCCATCGTCACCGAGCGGATGTGCATGCTCGGGCCGGGCACCTTCGCGTTGAAGCGCAGCGAGACGCCTTCCTCGGGCTGGATCTTCATGACCAGCGTGTTGGTCTCGATCTGGTCGCCGCCTTCGCCGAAGATGCGATGCGGCAACTGCCGGAAAAGGACGGCGATCTCCGAGTATTTGCGGGCGAGCCGCTTGCCGCTGCGCAGGTAGAAGGGCACGTCGGCCCAGCGCCAATTGTCGATGAAGAACTTCACCGCGGCGAAGGTCTCGGTATTCGAGCCCGGGTCGACGCTCTTTTCTTCGCGATACCCGGGAACCGGATTACCCTCGACGAGTCCGGTGCCGTACTGGCCGCGCGCCGTCACCTTGGGGACGAGGTCGGGGGTAATCGGGCGCAGCGCGGAGAGCACCTTGAACTTCTCGTCGCGGACGTGATCGGCGGCCGGCGAGATCGGCGGCTCCATGGCCACCAGCGCCAGCAGGTTGATCACGTGATTCTGAATCATGTCGCGCAGCGCGCCGGACGACTCGTAGTAGCCGCCGCGCCCCTCGACGCCCACCGTCTCGGCCGCGGTGATCTGAATGCAATCGACGTAGCGGCGGTTCCAAATCGGCTCGAAGATGACGTTGGCGAAGCGCAGGGCCATGATGTCCTGGACCGGCTCCTTGCCCAGGTAATGGTCGATCCGGTAGACGTGCTTTTCCTCGAAGACCTTGGTCACTTCGGCTTGCAGCGCGCGTGCCGATTCGAGGTCGGTGCCGAACGGTTTCTCGACGATCAGTCGCGACCAGCCGTGGGCTTGATCCTTGGGTCCGAGGCCCGCGTCGCTCAACTGCTCGACGATCTTGCCGAAGATGCTCGGCGGCGTCGAGAGATAGTAGAGCCGATTACCTTGCGTGCCCAATTCGCGGTCGTTCTGCTCGAGCCGGGCGCGCAAGCGGCGGAAGGCTTCGGCGTCGTCGAAATCGCCGGAGACGTACGAAACGCGTTGCGCGAAATCGCTCCACAGCGGTTCTTTGGCCGGGCCCGTGCGCGAGAACGTGTCGACCGCGTCGCGCATCTGTTGGCGAAACTGCTCGTCGCTGAAGGTGGAACGCGCGAAACCGACGATGCCGAACGCGGAGGGCAAGATGTCGCCCAGCCGCAGATTGTACATCGCCGGGAAGAGCATGCGTTTGGTCAGGTCGCCGCTGGCCCCGAAGAAGACGATGCTGCACGGGTCGGTGATGCGGCTCGAGTCGAGCCCGGCACGCAACGGGTTCGCGGCTGCCCCGTTGGCGTCGGTACGGACGAGCGACCCGAGTTGTATCGACATGTTCTCCCTAACCGGTGGGCGGGGTGGCTTCAGACCGTCGCGGAAGGTTCCTCGTGTTTGACTGCGTGGCCGCCGAACTGATTGCGCAACGCCGCAATCACTTTAGCACTGAATGATTCCGGCTGGCGCGAAACGAAACGCGAGAGCAGGGCCATGGTGATGACCGGGGCGGGCACGTTCTCGTCGATGGCGGCCTGCACGGTCCAGCGGCCCTCGCCTGAGTCGTCGACGTAACCGCGGATGTCGGCGAGGTTCGGATCCTCGCGGAAGGCCAATTCGGCGAGTTCCAGGAGCCAGGAACGCACCACGCTCCCGTGCAGCCAAAGTTCGGCGAGTTGGTGCAAGTCGTACGTGAACTCGGACTTCTCGAGAATCTCGAAGCCTTCGCCGTACGCGGCCAGCATGCCGTACTCGATGCCGTTGTGCACCATCTTGGAGAAGTGCCCGGCGCCGCTCGGGCCGACGTAGGCGTAACCGTCGGGCGGGGCCAGCGTCGTGAAGACCGGCTCGACGCGGCGCACCGCGGCTTCGTCGCCGCCGACCATCAAGCAATAGCCGTTGGCCAGGCCCCACACGCCGCCGCTGGTGCCCGCGTCGATGAAGGCGACGCCTTTGGCTTTAGCCAGCGCATAGCGCGCCTGGGAGTCCTTGTAATTGGAGTTGCCGCCGTCGACGATCGCGTCGCCCGGCGCGAGCAGGCCGAGCAGTTCGGCCACCGTCGAATCCGTCGGGCCGCCCGACGGCACCATGATCCACACCGCGCGCGGCGGGGTGAGTTTGGCGACCAGGTCCGCGAGCGACGTTGCGCCGGTCGCGCCGTCGGCGACCGAGTGCGCCACCGCTTCCGGGCTGCGGTCGTAGACCGCGAGTTGGTGGCCGCCGCGGATCAGGCGGGTGGTCATGTTGGCGCCCATCCGGCCGAGGCCGATCATCCCGAGTTGCACGTCAGCCGACCTTCGCGGCGAGCGCGTCGTCGACGGCTTCGGAGAGCGCGGCCAAGGCGAGTTCCGGTGCGACGGTCAGGTGCAAGCGGAAGCCGCGCCGGCCACGTTTGTCCAGCGATTCGAAATCTCCCAGCGCCTGCGCGCGTTCGAGCGTCTTGAACGTGCCCATGCCCGGAATCGAGAGGTCGAACTTCGGATCGGCGGTCAACTGCAGAAAGACGCCGGTGGCCGGGCCGCCCTTGTGGAGTTGCCCGGTCGAGTGCAGAAAGCGCGGACCGAAGCCGACGGTCGTGGCGACTTTTAGCGCGTCGCGCACTTTGAGGCGGAGATCGTGCAGCGCCAGTCGATGTTCGTCGTTCATCTCGAGGTAGGCGGTGAACGCAAAGTAGTCGCCGGCCTCGACCTGCGCGAAGAGCGCGGCGAGCGCGGAGGCGAGGTCGCCGCCGAGGTCGAGATCGCGCGAGCCGGCCAGCGGGATCACGTTTGCCACCGTCGTCGAGAGCGCGACGGCCGGCTCTTGGAAGCTGCCGGTCTTCTTGAAATCGGCCAGCAGGCGTTTGGTGTTGTCCTTCGATTCTTGCACGTTGGGTTGGTCGAAGGCGTCGATGCCGAGCACCGAGCCGGCGGTGGCCGTCGCGATTTCCCACAGCGCGAACTGCGCGCCGATGTCGCAGCGGTCGCTCATGCTCAGGCGCACGACGGGAAATCCGGCATGCTCGAGCAAGGCCAATCGGGTTTCGATCGCATAGCCGTCCATCTGGCCTTCGATGTGTTCGCGCGTGGGCAGGCCGCTGCCGACGTAAGCGAACACGCGGTCCCGGCCGTACTCGTGCGGATCGCCGAGCGCTTCGCCCTCGACCGGAATGATGCCGGTGCCGCTCTTGCCCGTGCTCTCCGCGATCAATTGCTCGGCCCAGGTTCCGAAGGCGGCAACTTCAGGGTTGGTCACGATCGTCAGTTTGTCGTGGCCGGCCTTGGCCAAGGCGCCGAGCGCCGCCCCGAAGCGAACCGCCACCGCCTCGCGCACGCTGACCGTGCGCGCGTTGGAGTGCAGCGCGCTGACGCCGCGGTCGAGGATCGCGCGCACGTCGTACCCGGCGATCGCCGCCGGCACCATCCCGAAGTACGAGAGCGCCGAGTAGCGCCCGCCGATGTCGGGATCGTTGCTGAAGACGCGGCGGAAGCCGCACTCCTTGGCCTCGGCCTCCAATTCGGTGCCGGGGTCGGTGATCGCGATGAACTGTTTGCCGGCGTCGCGCTCGCCCACGGCCTTCTGCACGCGCCCGTAGAAATAGCGGAAGAAGGCCTCGGGCTCCGTCGTCGTGCCGCTCTTCGAGGCCACGATGAACAGCGTGTGCGGGATGTCCAGCGCGTCTTCGAGCGTCTTGACTTGTTGCGGATCGCTCGAATCGAGCACGTGCAATTGCGGATAGCCCGGCACTTGACCGAAGGTCGCGCGGAGCACGTCGGGCGCGAGCGAACTGCCGCCCATGCCCAGCACGACCGCGTGCGAGTAGAGTCGCGCGACCTCCGCACCAAAAGCGCTCAATTCCGCGGCGCCTTCGAGCACCTGTTCGGGAAAGTCGAGCCAGCCCAGGGCGTGCGTGACGATCACCGCGGCCGCGTCGTCCTTGGCCCAAGGTCCGGGATCCTTGCGCCAGAGTTTTTCTAGAATGTTCTCGGCTTCGAGTCCGCTCAAGGTCGCTTCGAGATCGACCTTCGCATCGCCGAGCGAGATGGCGATCTGTTGGTGATTGCCGCCGAGTTGGGTCATCTTCTTGTCGATGGCCGCGAGCATCGCCGCGTAGGAAGCCGCGAATGACTTGACGCCGTCGACCTGCAACTTCTGGGTGACGTCGAAGAGCGGAATCTGCGCCTTGGCCAGTGCGCTCAGTGCCGACCGCGCACCATCGAGGTCTTCCTCGATCGAGTCGGCGCGCACGCTGCCGTTCAAGAGCAACGCGTCGAGGGTGGCCGGCGGCAAGGTATTGACCGTGTCGCGGCCGACCGCGTTCTCCACGTAGAGCAGTTCGGGGTAGGCCGGATTCTTCGTGCTGGTGCTGGCCCAGAGCGGGCGCTGGACCTTGGCGCCGAGCTTCGCGAGCCGCTGCCAGCGCTCGGTCGCGAAGGTGCCGCGGAAGCGCTGATAGGCGATCTTCAAATTGGAGAGTCCGGCCTTGCCCAGCAACTCGCGCAGTTCGGTCCGGCCGGCCGCGATCTTGTCTTCGAGCAGTTTGTCGACCGCGGTGTCGATGCGGCTGACGAAGATGCTCGCCACCGAAGCGATGCGCTCGACGGGCAGACCTTCGGCCGCGCGCCGTTCGATGCCCGCGATGAACGCTTCGGCCGTCGCCTCATAGGTCTCGACCGAGAAGATCAAGGTGACGTTGACGTTTATTCCCGCCGCGATCGTCTGCGTGATCGCCGCCAGACCGGCGGGCGTGGCCGGTATCTTGATCATCAGGTTGGGCCGGTCGACCGCCGCCCACAAACGCTTGGCGGCGGCCACCGTGCCCGGCGTGTCGGCGGCGAGCAGCGGTGAGACTTCCAGGCTGACGAAGCCGTCGCCGCCGTTGGTCGATTCGTAGAGCGGCCGGAAGGCGTCGAGCGCGTGCCGGATGTCGTCGATCGCGAGCGCTTCGAACAACGCGCCCGGGTCGCTCTCGACGCCGATCAAAGAGCGGAGTTGCTCGTCGTAATCGGTGCCGCTGCCGATCGCCTTTTCGAAGATCGTCGGGTTGGAGGTCATGCCGCGCAGGCCGACCCCGATCAGCCGCTGGAGTTCGCCCGAGGCGAACATGCTGCGCCTGATGTTATCGAGCCAGATGCTCTGGCCGACCTCGGCCAGTTGCCGGAGTTGCTCGCTCATGCCCGTCACTGCTCCCAAAGATTACGATGCGACCAAGAGTCGCGAGGCTACGGCGGCGACGTTCTCGGCCGTGAACCCGAATTCGGTAGCGATCGCCTGCGCCGGCGCCGACGCCCCGAAATGGTCGATGCCGACTGTTACCCCACGCTCACCGACCCAACGGTGCCAACCGAAGGTTGCGCCGGCTTCGATCGACACGCGCGCCGCCTGCGGCGGGATTATCGCATCCCGATAGCCGCTCTGTTGCGCGGCGAAAAGTTCCATGGAGGGCATCGAGACCACGCGCACGTCGGTCCCGCCCGCCTCGAGCAACTTGGCCGCATCCAAGGCCAGCGAGACCTCGGAGCCCGTCGCGATCAGCACGATCTCGGGCAACTTGTCGGGATCGCCGTGAATCACGTACGCGCCGCGCTCGATCGGCACTGAGCGCTCGCCGAGAAACGGCACTTTTTGGCGGGTGAGCACGATCGACGACGGCCCGTTGTGGCCGAGCGCGAAGCGCCAGGCTTCGCGGGTCTCGACCGCGTCGGCCGGGCGTAGGACGATGAGGTTCGGGGTCGCACGCAACCCGGCGAGTTGCTCGACCGGCTGGTGCGTCGGGCCGTCTTCGCCGACGTAGAACGAATCGTGCGTGAAGACGAAGATCACCTTGGTGCCGCTCAAGGCGGAAAGCCGCACGGCGGCCTTCATGTAATCGACGAAGTTGAAGAAGGTCGCGGTGAAAGGCACGAGCCCGCCGTGCAGGCTCAGACCGTTAGCGATCGCGCCCATCGCGTGTTCGCGCACGCCGAAGTGTAGATTGCGGCCCGCATAGTTGCCGGGTTGAAAATCGCCGAGACCCTTGAGATAGGTTTTGGTCGACGGATCGAGATCGGCCGATCCGCCGACGAGTTCGGGCACGTCGGCGGCGATTGCGTTGAGCACCATGCCGCCCGCATCGCGGGTCGCGACCGCGCCGTTCTCGGACGTGAAGGCCGGCCAACTGATGTGCTCGGGCAACGTGCCGGCCAGCGCGCGCTCGTATTGCGCGGCCAGGTCGGGCTCCGCGGATTTCCAGGCGTCGTATTCGCTTTGCCACGTCGACTGCAGCGAAGCGCCTTTGCCGCCGACCTCGCGCCACCACGCGAGGATGTCGTCGGGAACGAAGAAGGCCGGTTCGGTCGGCCAGTCCAGGACTTCTTTGGTCTTGCGCACGTTGTCGGCGCCAAGCGGCTCGCCATGGGCTTGGAACGTGCCCGCGCGCGGCGAGCCGAACCCGATCTCGGTGCGGACGGCGATGAACGACGGCCGCGGGTCGGCCTTGGCGGCGGTGATGGCCGCATCGATGGCCGCGACGTCGTTGCCCTCTTCGCTTCGGACGAGTTGCGTGTGCCAGCCGTAGGCCTCGAAGCGCGCGCCGCGGTCCTCGGTGAAGGTGACGTCGGTGCGCGCCGCGAGCGAGATCAAGTTGTCGTCGTAGAGCAGAATGAGTTTGCCGAGTTGGAGATGGCCCGCGAGCGAGGCCGCTTCGGAGGCGACGCCTTCCATCAAGTCGCCGTCACCGCAGAGACAGTAGGTGTGGTGATCGACGATCGTGCGGCCGGGACGGTTGTACATCGCGCTCAGATGCGCTTCGGCCATGGCTAGGCCGACGGCGTTGGCGACGCCCTGACCGAGCGGACCGGTGGTCACCTCAACGCCGGGCGTGTGGTGCACTTCGGGATGTCCCGGCGTGCGGCTGTGCAGTTGACGAAAGTTCTCCAAATCGCTGAGATCGAGGCCCATGCCCGTCAGATAGATGAGCGAATAGAGCAGCGCGGAACCGTGTCCCGCGCTGAGCACGAAACGGTCGCGGTTGGACCAGTGCGGGTCGGCGGCGTTGAAGCGCAGGTGGCGCGACCAAAGCACGTACGCCATCGGCGCGGCGCCCAGCGGCAAGCCGGGGTGCCCCGAGTTGGCTTTCTGAACGGCATCGATGGAGAGCGCGCGGATCGCGTTTATCCGCTTTTGATCGTCGGGCGTATACGGCACTGGAACCTCTTGGGAGACGGGTGGACCACGGTGCTTCGCCGCGGTCCGGCCATACTCCCGATGCCCTCGAAACTCAATGGTGAGACGCCCTGGGGTGCGAAAGCCGTCCAGCGATGGATTCCTTACAGGCTCAACGGCTCAAAGAGCGGATCGAAGCCCTGGCCGCCGACCCCGCCGACGTACGCGGCGCCGCCGGCGCCGCGGTGGACGAGGTGCTCGAGGCACTCGACTGGGGCGAACTGCGCGTCTGTTCGCCCGACGGTGAGGCTTGGGTCACACACGCTTGGATCAAACAGGCGATTCTGTTGTACTTTCGCCGGCACGACAGCGTGCCGGTCGGCGGCATCGTCGCCGGCGGCGCCGAGGGTTTGAGCTTCGCCCCGACCTACTTCGACAAGCTGCCGACCAAGCGCAACTATGCGGACCTCGGTGCGCGCTGCGTGCCGCCGGGTGTCGCCCGCTTCGGCTCGTTCCTGGGCCGCGGGGCGATCCTGATGCCGGGTTACGTCAATATCGGAGCCTATGTCGGCGAGGGCTCGATGGTCGACACGTGGGCGACCGTCGGCTCGTGCGCCCAGATCGGGCGCGACGTCCACCTCTCGGGCGGCGTCGGGATCGGCGGCGTCCTCGAGCCGCCGCAGGCGCAGCCCGTGATCATCGAAGACGGGGCTTTCGTCGGGTCGCGCTGCATCGTGGTCGAGGGCGTGCGCGTCGGGCGCGAGGCCGTGCTGGGTGCGGGTCTGGTGCTGACCGCCAGCACGCCCATCGTCGACGTGCGCGGCGCCGAGCCGGCCCTGAGTCGCGGCTTCATCGCGCCGCGCTCGGTGGTCATTCCCGGCAGCCTGCCCAAGCAGTTTCCGGCGGGGGAGTTCGGCGTGCCCTGCGCGCTGATCATCGGCGAGCGGACCGCGGCGACGGACCGCAAAACTAGCCTGGAAAGCGCGATCAGGGACTACGGGGTGTCGGTGTGAACCCAGCGATCGAAAACGTGGGCGGTTCGGTGATTCGGGCGCTGCACGGGCGGCGCAAGCCGAGCACGATCAACCTGGGCATCGGCGAACCGACGTTAATGCCCAACGTCGAGTACTTCGAACGCGCGACGCGTTGGGTGGCCGAACACGGCTGCCGCTATTCGACCAACATCGGCGACCCCGATCTGCGCGAGGCGATTGCGGCCTATTACGCCTATCCCGGGCTCGAGCGCGCCGACAACGTCTGCATCACCGCCGGTTCGCAGGAAGCGGTGTACGTCGCGCTGCGCACGCTGCTCGATCCGGCGCAGGACGAGTTGCTCGTCGTCGAACCGGCCTTTCCGGTCTATGCCAAGATCGCGGACGTCGAGCGCATTCCGATGCGCCGGGTCACCTCGACCGCGGCGACCGGTTTCGCCATCGACGTCGATGCGATCCTCGAAGCCGTCGGGCCGCGGACGCGGATGATCGTGTTGTGTTCGCCCTCGAATCCGACGGGACGCGTGCTCTCGAAAGCGGACGCGCGCCGCTTGGCCGACGGCTTGCTGGCGCGTTCCGGTCCGCCCATCTACGTGTTGCACGACGAGATCTATCGTGAGATCGTCTACACCGACGACGCCGGCGAATTAGGCAAGGTCTATCCCTACACGCTGGCCATCAACTCGTTGTCCAAGAGCAACGCACTCACGGGCTTGCGCTTGGGCTGGGTGATCGCGCCCCGCGAGGTGATGCCGGAGATAGTGAAGATGCATGGCTGGGTGACCTCGTGCGCCAACACGTTCTCGCAGCGGGTCGCGCACGCGATCTTCGCGGCCGGCGATCTCACCGGCCACCGTGCGTGGTACGCGGGCCAGTGCCGCGAAGCGCTCGCCGCCGCGCGCGACGCGGGCCTCGAAGCGCTCGAACCCGAGGGCGCCTTCTATCTCTGCTTGCGCGTCGGCGACCTCGACACGCTTGGCTTCGCGAACACGCTGCTCGACGAGCGCGACGTCGTGGTGATCCCCGGCGACATCTTCGCCTCGTCGTTACGCGGCTGGGTACGCACCAGCTTCGTCAGCCCCGTCGCCGCGATCCGTGAAGGCTACGCCCGCATCGCCGCGCACGCCCGCGAGCGAACAGGGTTGCTTCCGGCGGGTTCGCCCGGAGCTTAGTCTCCGGCAAACAGGATCAGATTTCCATCGGGGTCGGCCACAACGAACGTCCGCGCACCCCATGGTTCCGACCTGAGTTTCTGATGGAACTCCACGCCCGCGTTTTGAAACTCTAGGTAGAGCGGCTCCGCGACATCGACCGCAATGGAGGCGGAGAG
>Ga0181519_10003501_pt1 | contig 12926 bp, 15 predicted proteins | sample PEATcosm2014_Bin_26_FD_121102 | JGI IMG/M metagenome (GOLD analysis project Ga0181519, IMG submission 121102) | Peatland microbial communities from MTU Mesocosm Facility, Houghton, MI, USA - PEATcosm2014_Bin02_10_metaG | ecosystem: Environmental > Terrestrial > Soil > Wetlands > Peat | place... | reverse complement strand
GCAATCCACACTACACTGCGCGCCGCCACGGCCCACGAATGCCTCAGCCGCCTCAGCCACTGTTCTCCCCATACTGAGCCCGCCGCGTACAGCATGGGATAGGCTGGCGCCAGGTAATATTCGCGGCCTTTCGCTACCACGAATAGCACCAGCGGCACAACATACATCCAGCCCAGCATGCGAAAGCGCCGTCCCGCCGGAGCCATGAAATAGAAGTAAAGCCCGGCCAGCCACAAGGGAAAAGCGAAGAGCGTAATTCGGATCTGATTGGGCAGAAAACCCGTGGTCCGTCCCCACTCGATATCGCGCTCGTGTATGTCTTTTAAGAACTCCAGGGACACGAAATGCCGCTGCGCCTGCCAGACCAGATTCGGAGCGAAAACGGCAATCGACAACGCCACTCCCAGCCACAACCACTTGCTCGCCAGATAGCGGCGCGCATTCGTCGCCACCACCCCCACCACAATTCCGATGACGAAAAATCCCATTGTGTATTTCGTCATCATGCCGAGCCCGAGCGTAGTTCCGATTGCCAGCCACCAGCGCGGGTCTTCCGTCTTCAGCAGCCGGACCACAAAATACGCCGCCAGCACCCAGCACAGGTAATCGAACGAGATGTATTGCATTACTGCACCGGCTGCCAAGCAAAATGGAACCGCCGCCGCTGCTGCAACCAACTGCGCTCCGCGCCCACCGCCCAATTCGCGGGCCATCAGCCCTGTAAGGACTACCGCCACCGCTTCCGCCAGTGAAGCGAAAAAGCGAAATCCCGTGAGCGAAGTCCCGAACAAAATCAGCGACAGCCTCGCAAACAAAGGAGTGATCGGCGGGTACGCCACAAATCCCCAAGCCATATGGCGCGCATCTTCGAGGGTAGCAAGTTCGTCGCGATGAAACCCGTATTGGCCACCGGTGGCGAGATGCACGATCACCGTGGCCGCGGCGACGTAAATCAGGATCGCGACATCGCCCGTCCACCGCGACCTATGCCCAGCCGCCGTGGTTACCGGCGACCCATCATCTTCTCGAACTTCAAGGGGATTTGTCATTCTGAGCAGAGAGGCATCTCCGCGGCGGACGCCAAGATGCCGCGGAGTTCAAGGAGCCATACTCCCGAAACGGCTAGGTAGCTGCGGGACTGCGCACCCCATAGACAGGGCACAGCCCCGTCGCACACACTGCTAGCGCTTCTCGACCTTCACGTACTTCTGCGGATACTCAGGGCCAATATAATCTGCCCGCGGCCGGATCAGCCGATTGTCATCCAACTGTTCGATAACGTGCGCGGTCCACCCGCTCACGCGCGACACGGCGAAGATCGGCGTAAACAGATCAACCGCGATCCCCAGCGTGTGATAAGTCGAGGCTGAATAGAAATCCACATTCGCGTTAAGCTTCTTCTCGGCCTTGACAAACTGTTCGATCTTGTCGGAATACTCGAACCACTTGGGACTCCCGCTTGACACTCCCAGATCGCGCGACATCTGCCGCAAGTGCGTCGCCCGCGGGTCCTCCGTGTGATAAACGCGATGACCGAAGCCCGGCATTTTCTTCTTTTGCGCCAGCAGGCCCTTCACATAGTCCACCGGGTCCGCTCCCGAACCGTCAATTTCCATTAGGATCTTGAACACAGCCTCGTTCGCGCCGCCGTGCAGCGGCCCTTTCAGCGCCCCGATCGCCGCCGTAATCGCCGAATGCATATCGGACAGGGTCGCCGCCACCACACGCGCCGCAAATGTCGAGGCATTGAGCTCATGATCGGCATGCAAAATCAGTGCGATGTCGAGCGCGCGCTCGGCCGTCTTCGAAGGCGCATCGCCATTGAGCATCAGCAGAAAATTCGCCGCATGCGATAGCGAGCGGTCGGGTTCGACCAGCGGTTTGCCCTTGCGGATGCGATCGTAATTCGCCACCAGCATGGAAATCTGCGAGGTCAGCCGGATCGCTTTGTTCACGTTTGCGTCGTGATCGTTGCGCGTGTTTTCGGGATCGTAGTAGGAAAGTGTGGAAGTCAGCGTACGCAGCATATCCATCGCGGGTACGTGCTTGGGCACCAGTTGCAGCCGGTAAATAATGGACGCGTCCAACTTGCGCTCTTCCGCCATCCGCCACTTGAGCTGCTTCAATTCTTCGGCGTTTGGTAGCCGCCCGAACCACAACAGGTAGCAGACCTCCTCAAAGGTGGAGTGGTCGGCCAGTTCGTGGATATCGTACCCGCGATAGGCAAGCACTCCCCGATCCCCGTCGATGTAACAAATGCCCGAGGTGGTCGCGACCACCCCTTCCAGCCCCTTCGGCGCATGCAGACCCGTAACGCTAGCCATGATTCCTCGCTCGCAAGCAGAACTTGATTCGACCTTCCGGATTCAGTCAGACGACTGAATCCTCTCGCCACAACCTTAACAGACGCGGCAACCCAACCCTACTCTTATACCGCAAACAAAGCCCGACATGCCACGCGGCATCCGCGGTTTGGCATCTGTCAACATGCATTCCCATGCTATGATTTCCGACTTCGAAAAGGAGGCTCATGCCCAACCCCATCTGCCACTTCGAAATCGGCTGCCGCGATCTCGCCAAAACCAGCGAATTCTTTAGCAAACTCTTTGACTGGCAGATGTCGCCGATGGGCCCGGCGGCGATGATCCAGGCGGGCGGCGGCATTGGAGGCCACATCACCTCCCTCGGTCACGAGCCTCACAAATACACCATTTTCTATGTAGGAGTTGAGAACGTACAGGCTTACCTGGACAAGGCAACCGAACTGGGCGGCAAGTTGCTGGTCCCACCGGTCCCGATTCCGACCGGAACTTTTGCCTGGTTCGCCGACCCCGAAGGCAACACCATAGGCCTGTTTCAAGCCAAGAAGTGAAAATCGCGCGGGCCCCTTCCCGGCAGTAAGGCGGGTGCCGCGCCCGCGCAAACCACCGCGCGTTCGAATGCAGATGTAGGAGAACATCCGCCCCAGTTTGGCACCCGTTCCGTGCTCCCTACCTCGGGACCCCGTGCGGGGAAGCTTTAACCTCTGCAAATGACCTCGAACCTCTGCCCTCGCTACTCTGGCCAAATCGAAGCAGCGGTCCGGGAAAAAATCTGTTCGCGCATAGTTTCCGGGATCGCAAGGGCGCGAAAGTCGTCAACATTCTGCTTGATATCGGGAACTCCCGGGCCCGGCCAATCAGTCCCAAACAGAGTCTTGTGCGCGGTTTCGGAAAGACGCGGAAAATATTCCAGCAGCTTCTTCGGAGGAATGCCGCTGATATCGAGATACATGTTGGGATGCCGCCGGAGCAGAAAAAATGCCGTCTCCATCCACAGCGGCCGCCCGCCATGCGCCAGAAGAATTTTCAGCTTCGGAAAATCGACGGCCACATCGTCCACATAGATCGGATCGCCATATTTGTTGCGCGCTCCCGGAAATACCGAAGTCCCCGTATGAAACATGACGGGAATCCCGTTCGCCTCCGCGGCGCGATAGATAATTTCGAGCTCATTGACGCCATGAAGATAGTCATTGGGATAAAGCAGTTGATGCGGCGGATGAATCTTGATCATGCGAATGCCGAGCCGCAGAATGTGTTCCACGTCGGCGAGAATGTTTTTCGTGTGCCGCGGATGCACGCTGCCACAGGCAATCAGCCGCTTCGGATTCTCTTTCACATAATCGGCGACAAACTGATTGACTTCGGGGCCGAAGCCGATCACCTCGGGCGCAACGTAATTGATCAGCGCGGCTCGATCGACTCCACAATGGTCAAGATACCTGAGGAAAGCCGCGGGCGACCGGCTATAGGATTCGATCTCCTCAAAGTTATGACGTTTCTTCTTCATCAGTTCAAGCGCAGCCGGCTTGAACAGTTCGTAAGGCTCGATATGGACGTGGCAATCGGTAATCAAAGAAGGTCTCTAGGGAACTCGCATGTCTTTTGAATAGCTGCAAGCCATGAGGCGCGAGCTTGGAGCAATTGAGACCGGTCGGCAATCGCAGCCGAATGCCAAAACCCGGGTAATGCCGATTTGTGAAAGCACTTGGGAGGATCTGCTCGCACTCGAATCTCGCAGCTCAATACAGCGGCACTTTCGGATCGACTGTGCGCGCCCAGCCATCCACGCCGCCGCGCATCGACTGCACTTTTTCGAATCCCTGCTGTCGCAACCAGTTGGTCACGGTCAGCGAGCGCACGCCGTGATGACAAATGACAACGATGTGCTCATCCGGGTCGAGCTCTTGTTGAGCCCGGGTCGGAACATCGCCCATCGGAATATTCTTCGCGCCTTCGATCCGCGCCGTCTCAAACTCCCATGGCTCGCGCACATCGAGGAGCATGAATGTTTCGCCGCTCTTCTGCAGCGCCTTCACCTGTCCTGCTGAAATCTCAAAGTCCATCGAATTCGTATCCACGCCTCCGCCTGCGACCATAAACTCCGCAAACTCCCTATGAGGATCATGAATCCCTCAGACCTATGACCTGGCTCGTCGCAGCGTCGTCAGGCTCAAGAGCCCCGCGAGCCCCCAGAGCACGCCCGTCGCAATCCGCGCCGTGCGCACATCCGCGAGTTCGATGTTGCGCCACAGCGTCATGCCAAAACCGATCAGAAAATTGATTACCAGCAATCCGAAGAACAGCCGCTCGCGTAAACACTGCGTATCTACGGCGAGGGCGATCAGCAGGACGACCCATACCATGTACGTGGCCGCCGTCCACGGATCATGCGGCCATTCCAGCTCATTGCGCAGCACGCGGCTGAATGACACCCAGGTAAAGTAAGCACAAGCCAGAACCCCTGCAATTCCCCACAGAGGAGTGCGGCACATCAGGTGACCGGAGCTATAGGGCGGCTTCGGTTCCACTGTCTTGGCGGGAACTTCTATTTGCCTGTCCATTTCGGCGGTCTTTTTTCAAGGAAAGCAATGATACCCTCGCGCGCGTCTGCCGTCGAGATCAGTTCTTCAAAATAAATTTTCTCCGCCCGCGCCAGCCCCTTGTCGAAGTGGATCGCGTCCCAGGAATAGATCGCTTTCTTGGCATGCGCGAGCGCCGCGGGGCTGAGGTTGGCGAGTTCCGCTAGTGTTTCTTGAACAAGGCCGTCAAGTTCCTCGCCGCGCGCCGAGCGGTTGGCAAGGCCCATGGCGACCGCTTCGTCTCCGCTGATCTGGCGCCCCGTCAGTATCAGTTCGCTGGCGCATTTCTGGCCAATCAAAGCCGGAAGCGCGACCGCCGCGACCGGCGGATAACATCCCAGCTTGATCTCCGGGAATCCCCAAGTTGCGTCGCGTGCGGTGTAAACCATGTCGCAAACTGCGGCCAACTCCGCCCCTCCGCCCAGGCATGCCCCGAGCACCGCAGCGATCGTCACCTTGCGCGATCCCACGATCGCCCGGATCACCGAGTGGAAGCTGGTGAGCATCTCATGCACCTGCTCAGGGACGTGTGCCTTGATATCGACCCCGGCAGAGAATGCACGCGCATCACCCTCGACGAGAACGACGGAGATATCCGGCCGTGCCTCAATGTCGCTGAGCGCCCGCCGTAACTCCCGCATCATTGGGATGTCGATGACATTCAGGGGAGGGTTCGCCAGCCGAATCCTGCACACCGGGGGACGAAGTTCGACCCCGAGTCCCATCTCGATCTGACCATGCTCTGTAGTATTCACCTGCATGCGGCCCTCATAAGTTAATTGCCGAATTGCGCGGCTCCCCGATCGTGGCGAACGGGTCGCGTGCCCCTTCCTTCTCTTTGATCCACTTCTTCTCGTTCCGGATGATGTCGAGAAGAAGCGCCTTGTCCTGAGCGCTCGGAAGGCAGTCGGCAACATGCCCCCGGTACGCCCGCTCGTCGAGCGCCTCGCCGGTCTCGGCGTGGAATGGCTTCCCTGCCCAGCGTCCGATGCTGCGGTTGAACTTGATATCCGGCGTATAAAACTTTTTCTCTCCGGGCCGGAGAAACGTGTTCAGCCGCTCGATAAGACCAGACACTTCCTGCCGGTAGAGATGGCGATTGTAATCGTTGAGGTCGTCGAGGTCAGCCGTCTTGTCATTCTGCGGTTCATCGTAGCGGCCCTTGATCCCCCAGACATACGCCCAGTGCGCCGACGAAGAATGGTCTGTGCCGAAAAGATCGTAGGAGCTCGAAATCCATTTGTTGAGATACTTCTGCAGCAGCAGTTGCGGAATGACTCCGGCCTCGACCACGCGGCGCAAGCCGTCATTGCCGGTGCCCATATGGAAAGCCTCCTCGCGCAGCATGTATGAGGTCGAACGTCCGAGCGGCGCGAATGACGAATACTTCAGCATCTGAAGCTGAAACTTTCCATCGCGATCGACGAAATCGGTGTAGGTAAAGAAGTCGAGCCAGTTGTCGACATCCACGTTGAAAGTGCCCAGTAGCCGGGCGTTTTCGAAGGCGCGACGTTCCAGCATCTTCTGCGCCTCGACTTTCCCCGAAGAGCCGAAGAAGTCGATGAGCAGGGCGCACATCTGCCAGCCGTGGCGCATCTCTTCGATCATGACGCGGGTCAGGGCGCGGCGATCCCAGTCGGTGGGCGCGGTCTCAAACAGATTGCGCTGCTGCTCGACGCTGGCAAATTCGGTGTCGCCCTGGTAGACGATCATATTCATTAGGGCGTCGCGCATTTGCTGCGTGGGCACCTGGCGCAGGTTCTCCCACTTGCGGCGGCCTTTATACGAGCCGAACTGGATATCGTCAGTTTCGATGGCGCCATAAAGCGTGTCGAAGTGGAAGGCCTCGACGTCTTCTTTATTGACGCCAACCTCCTTGCGCCACTCGTTGAATAATCCTTCCCACTCGCTGAAGTTTCCGATCTTCGGTACTTTTCCTGGCATAAGTCAAAATCCTTTCACCGCCGAGACGCCGAGTGCGCCGAGAAAATCCATCCCCATCCTGAACCGCACTCTGCGCGTTAAAACACCGCTCTCAGCTGCCGAGACAGCCGGGGCAGCCGTCCCTCGCGCCCATCGAGCTATTTTGCTTTGAATTCCGCTGGGCGCTTTTCTACGTACGCGGCCAGGCCTTCTTTGGCGTCTTCGCTCTGGAACAGTATCTGCTGGTTTTCTCGCTCGACGGCCAGCGCGGACTCCATCGGAATCTCCCAGCCCGTCTGCACGGCGCGTTTGATGCGGCCCACGGCCTTGGCGGCTTTGTTGGGCGGCGTGAACTGGCGGGCGTACTCCATGATGTTTTCCATGAAGCCGTCGCGATCGAAAATGTCGTTGATGATCCCGAGTTCTTTTGCTTCTTCGAACGAGAAGGTGTTGCCCGTGACCATCAGTTCGATGGCTTTGCTTTTGCCGACCATGCGCGAGAGGCGCTGCGTGCCACCGGTGCCGGGAAGAACTCCAAGATTCACTTCAGGCAATCCGATCTTTCCGGCATCCTTGCGGGCGATGCGGATGTCGGCGGCCATGGCGATCTCAAGGCCTCCACCGACGCAGTGGCCGTTGATAGCGGCAATCACGAGTTTGGGCGTGTGCTCCAGGCGCAGTAGCGTTTCATTGGCGTGGAGGCAGAAATAGTATTTGAAGGTTGGATCGACCGATGCGAGCATCTTGATGTTCGCGCCGGCGGAGAAGAACTTATCGCCGACGCCGGTAAGCAGGATTACATGAACGTCGTTATCCATGCGCGCCTTGAGGATCGCTTCATCAAGCTGGCGATTCATCTCGTAGGTGTAGGTATTGGCGGGCGGATCGTTCATTTCGATCACGGCGACGCCGGCATCGGTGCGGTAGTTGATGAGTTGCTTAGTGGTTTCGCCGGTGGAGGGTTGCAGTGTCGTTGCCATAGTTGCTCCTCAGAGTAGTTGTTTTGCCGAACGCCTGGCGCTGGCGGATTGCGGATCTCGCGCTCGATCTCGCCTTCGCCCGCGAACGGCTCGAGATGACAAAGGTTTGGTTTGCGATTTCTCGCTTCGGGATGGCGAACTTCTTGATTTCCGAATCTTGCCGCTTCCCAGACCTGACAAAATAATCGCGCTCATTTGCTGTGTGAGGTCTTGGGCGGTGCCGTCGAGGCGCGGGTTGTACCAGGTGTAGATCCAGTTGATCATGCCGAACAGGCTCATGACGGCGGTACGGGAATTGAAGTCGAGATGATGCTGGCGCTTCAGGTCCTCGATCAGCCCAAGGCAAATTCGATAATACTGGCGCTTGATTGCAGCGATCTCAGAACCAAAACCATTTTTCAGGGCTTCATCTTCGTGGGCGAGTACCTTCAGGCCGCTCTGGTTGGTCACGAAATATTCGAGATGATTCTGAATAAAGATGCGAACCCGTTCGTCCGGATCAGTGACACTTTCGAGGCGCACTTTCAGATTCTGGACGATAGTCGAGAAGGTGTGTTTCTGAATCAGGTAGAGCAGACGTTCCTTGGATTCGAGGTAGTGATAGAGGCCGGAGAGTGACGTGCCGGACGCGCGGGAGAGGTCGCGCATGGAAGCGCCTTCGTATCCCTTCTCGCAGAAAACATCGGTTGCATGGCTGAGGATTTCGCCGAGGCGGCGATTGAAGCGCGTTTCAGGTGGCACGAGCACGGAAGTCTCGCGGCGAATTCGTGTCGCACGGATGGCGGGAGAGGCGGACATTAATATCACGTGGTTCGAACGTTCGTTCCAATCATAGAACAAAGTAATTTTCATCACAAGGGTGTGTGACATAGCAAAATACGCGCACGAACCGGGGGAGCGTCATCCGCGACCATGCATACCCGTCATTCATCAACGGTTGTGATTCTAGAAATGTCAGTTCGGGGTGGTAGCAATCAGGCGTTCGACTTCAGCTTTCTGCTCGCCGGTTAGGGGCAGGAAGGGCAGGCGCGATGGCCCCCCGTAATATCCGTTGAGATCCATTGCGTACTTGATGCCGGGAACTCCCAATTCTCCGGCGACGTACTGGGCGACCGCTTTGACTCGTTCCTGCTTTTCGCGGGCCAGATCAACGTCTCCATCTTTGAGGGCGGCGAAGATCTCGTAACACGCGGTCGGCGCGGGGCAGGCGAAGGCGAGGACGGCGCCAACGGCCCCGCGGGCGAGGGAGGACTCGAGCTGGTGCGCTGCTCCGACCATCACCTGGAAGCCGACTTCCTTCTGGCGCGTTCTTAGATCGCCTACGACCGAGACGGCGGCCGACGAGGGGCCAGACTTGTGGCCGGAATCGGAAGGTGAGGACGTCTTCCGGACAGCTCGCCCCTCGCCCGCGCCAACTTCGATCTCACCCGAGGACGCTGCTCGCCCTGCTGATTTGGCGGAACCTGCCAGGGACTCCACACTTACCAGTTCCCTGCTTTCTTTTTCGTGCTTTTGGGCGGCCTCGGCTTCCGCGGCTTTGATCATGCGCGGCGTCACCGCATCGAAAGTTTCCGTCACCGTGGCCGCGCGCTTCACGTGGCGCGTGCCATCCACAATGGCTCTGACTTTGTCTAGATTGCCGCTTGATTCCTTAATCGCGATGATGTTCGGGTGATTGGCTAGCTCGATGACAACCTCGGCGGGAATGTCGTATCCCGTGGCGGGCGGAAAGTTGTAGATCACGATGGGCAGCGGAGACTGGTCGGCGACCGTGCGATAAAACGCGAGCAGGGTTGGGGGATGCATCTGCTTTTTGTAGTAGTGCGGGGTGCGAACCATGGCGGCGTCATAGCCCAACGAGGCGGCGTATTCGGTGAGCCGCAGAGTCTCAATGGCAGACTCGATACCGGTGCCGGCAATCATAACTTTGTGGGGCGCAGCCGCAGCGATGGCACTCTTGAGCACGTCGCGGCGCTCCTGATCGGATAGAAGGATTGCTTCTCCGGTTGAGCCCTGAACGACAATGCCCGCCACTGGCGTGCGGGAATATCGTTCCACGTTCGCCTCGATTTTCTTGTAATAGACGGCGCCGTCGGCGTAAAAAGGCGTGGTGATGGGCGGGAAGATTCCGGATAAAAGCATAGAGTGCTCCTGGCCACTAGCTCCTGGCTGTTAGCTTAACAGCTTCCAGGCTGCGGTCTCCGGGCCTGACACTTATGCTTTTTCCTAGCCGCAGTTGGGCAAGATTCTTCCCATGGGATCGACGGTGTCCCGGTATTGCTCTTCAGTACCGACAAAGAAACGCGTGAAGGGCGTCGCGGAGCGTTCGTCGAAGATCGTTTCGACCTGCCAGATCAACCCGCCTTTGCAGACACCGGCCGTGGAGAGCGGCGTGCGGCGGCTGCCAGCGTAGTAGAAGAAATCGTCTTTGGCGTGGCCTCTGGGCGGATCGGAAGAGGTCGCGGTCATTCCCTGCGCGTTGAGTTTGAGGAGGCGGCGTCCGTCTTCAGTCGGGATCGGGGGCGCGTCTTTCTGACGAAAGTCGATACGGGCCCACCCTTTGAAACCTTCGGGAATCAGATAGCGCTCCGGAGGACGATGCCGGAAAGCGAGATCGAACGCCGCCGGCCCGAAGATGACCGCAGCGATGAAGATGGGAAGACCGAGGATGCAGATGATGGCAAATTGCGATTTGAGATTCGCCATGCAGCGTGTGTAGGGATTATGCATGGCAGCCGGACGGTTGTCACCTGTTCGGCACGATCACATCATGGTCGGATCGTTGGGAAGACGCGGACCGGCCGGCATTCTGCGAGAGGGCTCGCCCGCGCGAGCGCGCTCAGACTGCCAGCGCGGAACTATGAATCTCAATCGCAATCGTCGGGGGATGGAGCAGCGTGTTGTGAATCAGGCACTGATGCACGGCGCGATCGATCCCTTCGAGATGCTTGGGATCCAACCCGGCGGCTACATCGACGAAGATGCGGAAGTCGTCCAGACGCGGCGGGCCGTCCTGCAAGCGCTTCTCGGCGGTGACGCGGACTTTGGTTCCGGCTTCGGCGAGCTTGTGTTTGCGCAGGTAAGCAGCGGCATAGAACGCAGCGCACGAACCGAGGGACGCGAGCATGAGTTCGGGCGGAGTCATGCCTTCGTCGAAGCCGCCGTTTTCGGCTGGCTGGTCGGATGCTATGACGTGCTGACGGGCTCTGATTTCAAACTGAACGGCGCCGAGATGTTCAATTAGGACTTCCATGATCTCCGCCAGTTATTAATTCTCATTACGATTCTGTCGGGTCCGCTTCTCTGTGTCGCAAAAGCGCCGCATCCAAATGCCGGCGGACCAGGGCGCGGGCGCGATGCAGACGCGACTTCATAGCGGCGGGCGAAATCGAAAGCGTATGCGCGACCTCGTCGCCTGGCACATCCTGCAGATCGCGCATTTCGTACACCGTGCGATAGGCGGCAGGCAGCGCTGCGATGGCGTCGAACAGCAAGGCCTTCATCTGCGCCAATTCCAGCTTCGAATCGACGGGTTGCTCCTCGCCCGCAATTTCCCGGCCCTCTTCTTCGAGCGATGAGAGCTGGAGCAGCGGCATCAGTGCCTCGCGCTTCCGCAGTTGCCAGCAAACCCGATTCGCGATTTTCGCAAGCCAGGCTCGAAAGGCCACCGAGTCGCGCAACTGGTCGAGATGGCGGTAAGCATTGAGCAATGCCTCGATCAGCACATCCTCGGCGTCCGCCTGATTGCCGCAGACGCGGAGCATCTGTCGGTAGACGGCATCCTTGTGCTGATTGACCAGTGTTTCGAAGTTCACGCATTGATTCTTTCAGCGCATCCCCGGCTTGAACGTGACGGCAATCACAGTTGGCACGATTGCGGCCGCGCGCCTTCTGTTCTGCGGGGAGTCGTGCGCGCCTTGTTCCATGGCATGCGGCTCAAGAGACCGGCCAGCATGCAGATATCAGTGAGACCAGCGAAGGTGAGGCCGACGCCCACCGCCGCGGCGAGATAGATCAGGTTGTGCTGGACAATGACCGACAAAACGACACCCGAGAGCACGATCAGACCGGCGATCAGGCGGACCTGCCGCTCGAGAGAGAAGCACGATTTCACGCTGGCGACCAACGGTCGCCTGGCGGCATGCCACGCGGCGGTACCGCCGTCGAGAACGGTAACGTCGGAGCGGCAGCGTTCGATAAGCCCTGCAACCATACGGGCTCGCTTGCCAGCCTGGCAGACCAGTATGATAGGGACTCCGGGGAGGAGGTCGTCGAGGCGGGCCTCAATTTGCTCCATGGGGATGTTGACGGCGCCGGGAATGTGACCCGCAGCATATTCGCCGGGGGAACGGACGTCGATCCACTGAAATTCCCTAAGAGTACGAGTGTCAGAACTGAGTTCGGAAGCTGTGATCGTGTTCATTGGCCCAAAATGCCCTCTATCTATGAAGAGCGCGGGTTTTGGGAAAAGGATTCAGCGAGTGAGAAGATTCTTACTTTCGATGCGGTGGGCAAAGGATGGGAATGACTTCGCGTTTGTTGCGGCGATAGACGCGGAAATCAGCTTCGTCGGTGGTAATTATTAAGTGGCGCGGGTACAGTTCGCTCATACGGATGAGGCAGAGATCGGCGAGGTCCGGTTTGCGATCGGCGTACCGGCGGGCAAGATCTCGCAAGGCTGCAAAATTTGGATTGAAATCGAAGGCGACACGCATCATCCCATCTTCGAGAAGAGCGAGCACGATCGAACTGGACTCAAGGTGGAATGCGGCTTCGGCGAGGACCGCTTCACAGGTCAGCAGTGGCTCCGCGATTCGTCTGGCAATATCGTCAGCCCAGGCATGGTATTGATCGTCATGGCTTGCGAAGCCCACGATGAAGCCGGTATCGGCGATTCCGATCATCTATTTTCGAGAAAACCCTTTGCGGGTGGACAGGTCGCGCGGACCGCCTTTAATGATGCCGGAGTACCGCATGAAACGCCGCTCGCCGCCATTTGCCATAGCGGACTCCAACTGCTGGCGGACCAAGCGGCCCATGGGGATGCCGGTGCGCTGAGAGGTTTCCTTGAGCCAGTCGAGAAGGTCGTCCGGAAGGCGGATGGTGAGTGTGTTACTCAT
>Ga0181519_10003499_pt1 | contig 12933 bp, 22 predicted proteins | sample PEATcosm2014_Bin_26_FD_121102 | JGI IMG/M metagenome (GOLD analysis project Ga0181519, IMG submission 121102) | Peatland microbial communities from MTU Mesocosm Facility, Houghton, MI, USA - PEATcosm2014_Bin02_10_metaG | ecosystem: Environmental > Terrestrial > Soil > Wetlands > Peat | place... | reverse complement strand
CTCAGTGCCGGAACTCCGTGGCGCGGCCTGTTAGGCTGCTGAGCCGAGACTCATCTCGGCTTTTCTTGGCTTTCAAAGCAACGTCCGCACAACTGCCGACGTTCCATCGAGGACTGCGCCCCCAGCCCTCGGCAGGTCGGGGACCTGCCCCACTCAGTGCCGGAAGTGCCGCACGCCGGTGAACACCATCGCCACGCCCAGCCGGTCCGCCGCGTCGATCACTTCCTGATCGCGCACGCTCCCGCCCGGCTGAATGAACGCGGTCGCGCCGTTCTTCACAGCCTCTTCCAACCCGTCGGCAAATGGAAAGAATGCGTCCGACGCGACCACCGTTCCAGCCAGCGGCAACACAGCCTTCATGGCGCCGATCTTGACCGAATCGACGCGGCTCATCTGCCCCGCGCCCACTCCCGCCGTCTGCCCTGCACGCGCATACACAATCGCGTTCGACTTCACGTGCTTCGCTACCACCCAGCCGAACTCCAACGCGCGCCATTCTTCTTCGGTCGGCGTGCGCTTGGTTTTCACCACCGCCGCCGCGCGGTCCAGCGCGACCCGGTCCGCCCGCTGCACCAGAAATCCGCCGGTGATCGATTTCGCCACGAACCGGTCCAAACCTGGCGCCACTTTCATCAGCCGCAGGTTTTTCCTGGCCGCCAACACCGCCAGCGCTTCCGGCTCATAATCCGGCGCGGCCACGGCCTCGACAAACAGCTTCGCGATTTCGCGCGCGGTCTCCACATCCACCGTCCGATTGATGCCCACCACGCTGCCATACGCCGATACCGGATCGCATTCAAGCGCCTTGCGCCACGCCTCCGCCAGCGTCGCCTGCTCGGCGCAGCCGCACGGATTAGTGTGTTTGATGATGGCCACGGCCGGCTCCGCGAATTCGAGCGCCAATTGCCACGCGGCGTCCAAGTCCACCAGGTTGTTGTACGACAGCTCCTTGCCCTGCAACTGCGCCGCGCCGGCAATTCCCTGCCCCGCCCGCCCGTAGAGCGCCGCCGTCTGGTGCGGGTTCTCGCCGTAGCGCAGGTCCATCACCTTGGGCGCGCGCAGCGCCAGGTCTTCCGGCAGTTCGCCCGCCGCATCTTCCTGTTCCAGGCGTGCGCTTATGGCGGCATCGTAATCGGCCGTGGTGCGAAACGCTTTCTTGGCCAGGCGCCAATGCGTGTCCGGCTTGAGCTCGCCGCCGTTCGCGCGCAGCTCGGCCGCGATCGCTCCGTAATCTTCGGCCGAAACCACCACGGCCACATCGTGATAATTCTTCGCCGCCGCGCGGATCATGCTCGGCCCGCCGATATCGATGTTCTCGATCAGCTCCGCGCGCTCTACACCAGCCTTGCGCGCCGCGTCTTCGAATCGATACAGATTCACCACCACCATATCGATCGGCAGAATGTGGTGTTCCGCGATCGCGCGCATGTGCGCCGGGTTGCCGCGAATGGCCAGGATGCCGCCCGCCACATGCGGGTCGAGCGTCTTCACCCGCCCGTCGAGCATCTCTGGAAATCCGGTCACCTCCGCGACATCCTTCACCGGCACGCCGCCCTCGCGAATCAACCGGGCCGTCCCCCCGGTAGAGATGATCTCCGCTCCAATGGCATGGAGCGCCGCCGCGAATTCGACAACGCCGGTCTTATCGGTCACGCTAATCAGCGCACGCTGAATTCTAGCCATCTATGCCACGATAACAGACTTGGAGAGGTGCGATCATAGGCGTTCAATGAAGGTGCGCGACGTAATCAAGGCAATGGAGAAGGACGGGTGGATGCTGGACCGAACCCGCGGCGACCACAGGCAATATGTTCATCCGGCCAAGCCTGAGGCCGGGACTGTGACGGTTCCCGGTCACCCGAGGGACGACTTGCCTGTGGGGACGCTAAACTCGATACTAAAGAAAGCGGGACTGAAGAAATGAAAAAGTACGCGGTCGTTTTCGAGAAGGCGCCTAACAACTGGGCCGCCTATGTGCCGGACCTCCCAGGCTGCGTGACCACCGGCCGCACCATCGAGGAGACACGCCGCCTGATTGCGGAAGCAGTTGAGTTCCATATCGAAGGAATGCGGTTAAGGGGGGAGACCGTACCCGAGCCAACCGCAGTTGCAGAAACGGTGGAGATCCGGGCCGCGTAGGTCAGGGCGATGATTACGTCCCGTCCAGTCCCCAGGGTCCCCACGTCCCCAGGGTCCCCAACCGGCCCCAGTATGCACTGGGGAACCGGCGCTGTCCCTAGTTTCCGCTAGTTTCGGTGTCTCAGCGCACGGGCGCCGTCCAGTCCACGCCCGTCCCGAATATCACGAATATCCTCCGAATATCCTGATCGGTCGCCGCGCCCTGCGCCGCCGGCACTACCGCGCACCTTATAAACGGCGGTAAGCTCGAAGTGGCGCAACAGAGGGCCACACGCGAGCATGCTCGCATGATCGGCTCTAGGATCGCCACGAGCATGAGATCTCGCTGAAGAGGTGGAAAGGATCATAACGTAGCCGTGCGCCACAGCTCCCCAACCCGCCTGAGCCCGCGCGAACATCTGGAGCTCTTTGTGACTCGCGTTGACGAACTGAGTCAGACGACGCTGATCAGAACCAACGGCTTGGTGAATGAGTGGTCACTCTCGTTTGATATCAATCGCCCCTCTGTCTTCCGCTCACTACAACCGAACGAGGACCTGCTACGGTCGTACCTTCTGGTATTCAGAAGATTCATTTCCAAGAATGAACCGATTTTCATTGGGTACATTCACGGGCTATGTCGAAAACACTTTGCGAGTGACGAACTCATGAGCCACATTGAGGCGTGCCAGCGGGGATGGAAGCAAACGCTTGCCCAAGCCGGAATAAGAATGAACCTGGACGGCAGAGAAACCTCCTCGGAGCACATCGCGGATCTCTGGATCAACGGACACTACTTCCACGAAGATCCAGCGAAGGCAGAAGAGCTGAAGCAGTACGTTCCGCCTGCGATCTTCATGGTTCGACAGGAATTCCTCAATTTTGTAATTGAGAGCACGCGGGTAATCGGTGGGACCGGACACACGATAAAAGTGGCCCTACGGGATGGATGCGTTTCATTCTAGCCCAACCTCTACTCATCCGCTGTAGAGCGCCGCGATCACGGCGGGCAGAGAGGGCGCGGCCGCAGATGCCAGCCCGGCGCGGACGGGGCGCTGACCGTTCGCCAAGGGGTGCTGGTCCTTCCCCTCTTGTGTTATACTGAAATATAACCAAGGAGCAGCCCCATGCACTCTACCAATCTCCGCAAGGTCGGCGGCTCGGTCATGCTGGCGGTGCCGCCGGCGCTGCTCGATATCCTGAGCCTGCAAGCGGGCGCCAAGGTCGGCATCGCGGTTGAACGCGGCCGTATCGTCGTCGAGCCGCAGCGGCGGCGGCGCTATAGCTTGAACGAACTGCTCGCCCGATGCGATCCCAAGGCGCGGCGCTCCAAGCGAGAGCGCGAATGGCTCGAGAGCAAGCCCGTGGGCGGCGAGCTTCTCTGATGAAACGCGGCGAAATCTGGCTCGTCAGTCTCGATCCTACGTCGGGACACGAGCAGAAAGGGCGCCGTCCGGTGCTGGTCGTGTCGCCGGAGGCCTTCAACCGGATCACGAAGGCTCCCATAGTTCTTCCGATCACGAACGGCGGTAATTTCGCGCGGACGGCAGGTTTCGCCGTACCGTTGACGGACGCCGGAACCAAAACGACGGGAGTCGTCCGCTGCGACCAGCCGCGCGCTCTCGATCTCGCCACGCGCCACGGCAGGAAGCTGGAGAGCATTCCGGCCGCGGTGATGGAAGAGGTACTGGCGAGGGTGTCGCCGATATTCGAGTGAAGGCGCGGGGTTGGCAGGCGAAAGCGCCTGCCCCACTATGGCGGCCCGGCACGCGCCGGCACTGAACCGTTCGCCCTGTCGAGAAACAGCCATGACAAATCATGCCCGCCGACGTGGCGCACGCACTCATGCGTGCCGCGTCGGCACTCGTGCCGACGCTGGGCACCGCAGAAGCGACGACGCGTCGAGATGAGTCTCGACGCTGCACGCACGAGTGCGTGCGCCACGTCGGGAAAGCCGGGGACGGGAAAGCCACGGACGGGACGTTGAGGTCGGCTGGTCCTGGCGCCGTCAAGCGCGGGCTGCGCAGAGCCCACGCCGATTTGTCAGCCCGCCGGGGAGTCAAACTCGGCATCGAGAACGGCGGCGACTTGGCAGCGCAGCACGGGAACCTGTTTGACGGCTGCCAGCCACACCACGCCCCAATCGATGCCGAAGTACGCGTGCACCAGGATGTTGCGGAACGCGATGATCTCCGTCCACGGAATCTCGGGATGCCGCGACCGCAAGTCCGCGGAAACGCGTGCGGCTGCCTCGTCAATCACGGCCAACTTCTGTGCGACGGCGCTGCCGATGAGGTCGGACTCGCGGAATTCCGCCGGGTCAGGCCGAGAATGAATCGGGCAATCGAGTCGGAGGCTTCACAGATGTCGCGCAGGTACAGTTCTTCACGCCGCATACAGCGGGAGTGCCTCGCTGAGAATGGCATCCCGAAGCAGCGGCTTCAAGGCTGGCTTGGAGACCAAGTCCATCTTGCGGCCCAGCAGCTTGGAGAGCGCCAGCATCAAGCCGGCGTATTCGATGAAGCCGATTTCCGCTTCCGGGCGGAATTCCACCAGCAGGTCCACGTCGCTATCGGGCCGCAACTCTCCGCGCGCGGCCGAACCAAATACCGCCAGCCGCTCGACCTGGAAGCGGCGGCAGACGGCGGCCAGTTGGACCGCGTCGATGCCGATGTTTGGTGTGCCTGGCATAGAGCGCCCTACAGAACCCATTATGGCGCAAGCCGGGTCAGTCAGGGCTCAGGGTGAAGCATCGCCACTATTTGGCTATTCGAGTTATTCGAGTGAGCGGTCCAGAGGAAAGAAAAGCCGAGACGAATCTCGGCTCTGCAGGCAAGACTGCCCGCGCCACGGCCTCACACAAAAAAAGCCACGGGCAGCCGGAATCTCCGGCGCGAGCCCGCGGCTTTCACAATCAGAGCGTGCGAACGAGCTACTCTTTCTCGTCCTTCTCTTTCTCATCGATCTCTTGCCCTGTCTGGCGCGCCTTCAGGCGCTCTTCGCGGCGCTTGGCGCGGTCGGCGGCGCGCTTGACCAGCTCGGAACCAACCAGCTCGATCATCGCCACTTCGGCGCCATCGCCCTTGCGCGGGCCCAGGCGCGTGATGCGCGTGTAGCCGCCGCTGCGCTGGCCGAAGCGCGTGCCCAGCGTATCGAACAGCTTCTTCACCGCGGCCGGCGTGCGCAGCGTCATCGCCGCCTGGCGGCGCGAAGCCAGCGTGTCCTTCTTGGCGAGCGTGATCATCTTCTCGACCAGCGGCCTCACCGCCTTGGCCTTGGTCACCGTGGTGACCATGCGTTCGGTTTCGATCACGCTGGTGCAGAGATTGCGTAACAGCGAATTGCGGCTGTCCACCGGCCGCTTGAGTTTGAATCCGCCAACCCTGTGTCTCATGTGCTATTCCCCAACCTGGTCCTGGAAATCTTCCTCTGGGCCGTAATCGGACGGCAGCGGGGTCGCCGATTGCGGCGGCGTTACCAGCCTGCCATGCGCGTCGATCCGCATGCCGAGCGATAGCCCCATGTTGGCGAGAATTTCCTTGATTTCGTTCAGCGACTTGCGGCCGAAGTTCTTGGTCCGCAGCATTTCCGCTTCGGTCTTCTGCACCAGCTCGCCAATGGTCTGAATGTTGGCGTTCTTGAGGCAGTTGTAGGAGCGCACGCTCAGCTCGAGTTCCTCGACCGAGCGGTTGAGCACTTCGCCCATCTTATCGAGACCGCGCTCGGCGATCTCTTCGGCCTGCTCCGGCGTCTCCTCGAAGTTGATGAAGATCGTCATGTGGTCCTTGAGCAGCTTGGCGGCGTAGCCGACCGCGTCCTGCGGCGAAACGGCGCCGTTGGTCCACACTTCCAGTGTCAGTTTGTCGTAGTCGGTCATCTGGCCCAGCCGCGCGGCCTCCACCTGGAAGGTCACCTTGCGCACGGGAGAATGCACCGAATCGATCGGGATATAGCCCAGCGCCAGATCTTCGTCGAAATTCTTATCCGCGCTGACGTAGCCGCGCCCGGTCTTGAGGCGCATTTCGATGTTCAGCTTGCCGCCCTCGCTGACGGTGGCGATGTGAACGTCGCGGTCGAGCACTTCCACGTCGGCGTCGGTTTCGATCTGGCCGCTGCGCACGGGGCCGGGGGTTTCCACGTTCAGGCGCACCGTCTTGACGCTATCCCCGCTCAGCTTGAAGGGGATCTGCTTGAGGTTGAGAATGATATCGGTGGCGTCTTCGACGACGCCCGGAATCGGGCTGAATTCATGCTCGACGCCTTCGATGCGCACGGCGGTGATGGCCGCGCCTTCAATGGAGCTCAGCAGCACGCGCCGCAAGCTGTTGCCGATGGTGGTGCCGAAGCCGCGCTGGAACGGCTGGGCGGTGAACATGCCATACCGCTCGGTGAGAGTATCGGTATTGGCAACCAATCGCTTCGGTTTCTGAAAGCCCTTGAACATAAGTTCTCCTGGAAGTCGGAAGGCGGAATCGAGCACCGCGCCCGTCTACCGACTCCCGACTCCTGTCTTCTTCCCTGACTACTTCGAGTAAAGCTCCACGATGAGCTGCTCGTTCACTTGTATCTGCACCAGGTCGCTGCGCTGCGGGAGCGCGGTGATACGGCCGGTCAAACCTTCGCGGTCCACGTCGATCCAATTCGGCGCCGGGGCGTGGGCGGTGGCATCGCGCGCGGCCAGAATGGTGGGGTTCTTCTTGCTCGCTTCGCGAACCGAAATTACGTCGTTGGGCTTGACCACGGCGGATGGGATGTCGCACTTGCGGCCATTCACGTTGATGTGGCCGTGACGCACAATCTGGCGGGCCTGGTTGCGGCTGGTCGCGAAGCCCATGCGGTAGATCACGCTGTCCATGCGGCGTTCCAGAGCGCTCAACAGGTTTTCGCCGGTGATGCCCTTGGATGCCGCGGCCTTCTCGTACGCGTTGCGGAACTGCCGTTCCAGCACGCCGTAAATGCGGCGCACCTTCTGCTTTTCGCGCAACTGGAGGCCGTAGCCGACGATCTTGGGCTTGCGGTCCTTGCCGTGCTGCCCGGGAATGAAATTGCGCTTTTCGATGGCGCACTTCTCGCTGTGGCAGCGCTCGCCCTTGAGAAACAGTTTGGTGCCCTCGCGCCGGCATTGCCGGCAGACCGGGCCAATATATCTTGCCAAGTTCTTCTCCTTACCTTTCTACATACGCCCTGGGGACTGGCTCCACTGTCCCAAGGCGCGGCTTTTTCGCGCCGCGTGGACAGTGGAGCCTGTCCCCAGAACCAATCAGGTGCGGTTTACAGCCAAGCCCAAAGGGCGCCCCGGCCTTCTTCCCGCTTGCAGCAGATCCAAATCCAATATCAAACCCTTCTCTTCTTCGGCGGCCGGCAGCCGTTATGCGGAATCGGCGTCACATCGCGAATGGTGCGGACGTCGATGCCGGCAGTGGATAAAGCGCGCACCGCCGATTCGCGGCCCGAACCCGGTCCGCTCACCCGCACTTCCACCGACCGCAGACCGCTTTCGGAAGCCTTGTTGGCCGCTGTCATGGCCGCCTGCTGCGCGGCGAACGGGGTGCCCTTGCGCGAGCCGCGGAAGCCCAGCGAGCCGGCGCTCGACCAGGAAATGGTGTTGCCTTCCAGGTCGGCGATGGTGACGATGGTGTTGTTGAACGTCGCCTGGATGTGCACGATCCCGTTGTGGACGACGCGCTTTTCCTTCTTCTTGAAGCTTTTCTTCTTGCCCGCTTTTACTGGTGCTTTCGCCATAACTATGTTTTCGCCGCCGCTTTCTTCTTATTCGCCACCGTGCCGCGGCGTGGTCCTTTGCGCGTGCGCGCGTTGGTATGAGTGCGCTGGCCCCGCACCGGCAGGCCGCGGCGATGCCGCAATCCGCGGTAGGAGCCCATCTCGATGTGACGCTTGATGTTCATCGAGACTTCCTTGCGCAGGTCGCCTTCCACGGCGCCCTCTTCTTCCAGAATGGTGCGGACTTTATTGATCTCGTCCTCGGACAAGTCGCGCACCTTTTTGTCGAAACTGATGCCCGCCCGGAACAACAGCGACTTCGCCCGGGTACGGCCGATGCCGTAGATATAAGTGAGCCCGATCTCAGCCCGCTTCGTTGGCGGCAGATCCACACCGGCAAGACGTGCCATATTCTTCTCCCGTTATCCCTGTCTCTGTTTGTGTTTGGGGTTGACGCAAATGACCCGCACCACGCCTTCGCGATGGATCACCTTGCACTTGTCGCAAATCTTTTTTACCGACGCTCGTACCTTCATGATGTCTTTCCCGCGGGCCCTTTGCCCGATTCCGGGCCGGATATACCCGGCCCCAGCTTCTTAACGATCCTGCCCCGTCCGGGATCGTGAGGCGCCAACTCCACCTCCACCCGGTCCCCCTCGACCAGCCGGACGAAATTCCTTTTCACTGTCCCCACCAGGTGGGCCAACACCGGCTGCCCGGAATCCAGCTTCAACACGTAAATCGCCGCCGGCCGCTCTTCCACCACCGTCGCCCGGACCACGCGGCTTCCGCTCACGGCCGGGTCAGAACCCACGGGCCGTTCTCCGTCACGGCGATACAGTGTTCGAAGTGAGCCGAATTCGACCCATCGCTGGTCACCGCCGTCCACCGGTCCTTCAATACCTTGGCCTCCGGCCGCCCCGCGTTCACCATCGGTTCGACGGCCAGAACCATGCCTTCCTTCAACCGCGGATTCTCGTTCTTGCGGTCCACGTAATTCGGGACCTGCGGCTCTTCATGGAGTTGGGTGCCGATGCCATGGCCCACATACTCCCGCACCACCGAAAAACCATTCGACTTGACGTGGCGCTCCACCGTGCCGCACACGTCAAACAGCCGGTTGCCGGCCCGCACCTGATCGATGGCGAGTTCGAGCGATTCCTGCGTCACCCGCAGCAGCTTCCTGGTCTGCTCGCTCACCTCGCCGATCGGCACCGTGATGGCGGAATCGCCATAGTAGCCGTCCAGCTTCACCCCGGTGTCGATGGAAACGATGTCGCCCTGCTTGAGCACCCGCTTCGCATTCGGCATCCCGTGAACGATCTCGCTGTTCACCGAGGTGCACAACACAAACTTGAACGCTTCGCCGGCCGCCGGCACGTAATACCCCTTGAACGCGGGCTTGGCGCCGGCATCGGCGATCATCTTCTCGGCGGCGGTTTCGAGCTCCAGCGTGGTGATCCCGGGCGCCGCCATCTCCTGCATCTTCTGCAAGATCCGCCAGACCAACATTCCGGCCTGGCGCATTTTCTCGAGTTCCGCGGCCGTCTTACGCACAATCATCGCTTTTTCAATGACAGGCAAATCTGTTGCGACACGCGCTCCGGCGGCTCCTGGCTGGCATCCACATCGAGCATCAAGGCCGGCGTGGTCCGGTAGTATTCCAGCACCGGGCTCGTCTCACGCTCGTAAGTCTTGAGCCTTTCCTGAATTGCCTGCTCGTTATCGTCGTTGCGCGCTATCAGCGTTTCTCCATCCAAATCGCACACATTGTCCCGCTGGGGCGGTTTGAGAACGAGGTTGTACAGGGTGCCGCACCGGGGACATTGCCGGCGTCCCGTCAAACGGGCGATAACTATATTGTAATCAACTACGAGGTGAATCACCACCTCGCGAACCTCGCGCCCTTCGCACCACACCCGCAAATACCTCGCCTGCGGCAGCGTGCGCGGATAACCATCCAAAATGAATCCCTCTGCCGCATCGGCCTTGGCGAGCCGCTCTTCCACGATCCCATTCACCAGCTCGTCGGACACTAACAGGCCCGATTGCATGGCGGTAGCCGCCGTGGCCAATTCCACCCCCTGGCGAACCCGCTCCCGCAGCATGTCGCCGGTGGATATATGGGGAACCCCCAGGCAACTGGTCAGCAGTTTCGCCTGCGTACCCTTGCCCGAACCGGGCGAACCGAACAACAGGATCGCCTTCAAATTATGGCCTCCGCGCCCGCGATATGGCGAACGCGCCCCAGCAGACTGCGCATGGTTAGAATGAGCTCCGGCGCCCGCGAATTCTGCCCGACCGCGGAGTAAATCCTTCGTAATGGCGCATAATCAACTGCGCCTCGATCTGATTGATGGTATCCATCGCCACGCCGACCACGATCAGCAGCGACGTTCCGCCAAAGTAAAATTGCACGTTCAGGCCTTCCAGCAGGAAGCGCAGGTGCAGGTTCGTGAACACGCGGTCGATCCAGTTGCCGATCAAGGCCAGGTGCTGCAGCTTGATGCCGGAAATCATCAGGTCGGGAATCAGGCACAGGATCGAAAGGTACAGGCCGCCCACCACGGTGATCTTGGTGAGGATCGTGTTCATATAGTCGGCGGTATTGCGCCCCGGACGGATTCCCGGAACGAAGCCGCCGTACTTGCGCATGTTGTCGGCCGCTTCATTCGGATTGAAAATAATGGAAACGTAAAAGAAACAGAAGAAAATGATGGCCGCTACAAACAGCACGTAGTAAAGCGGCTCGCCGAACCGGATGATCGCCAGCGTGCTCGACAGCCAGACGCTGTTCTTCACGAAGGGGAACGAGCCGAGCTGCTGGGGAAAGGCCAGGATGGAAGAGGCGAAGATCACCGGGATGACGCCGCCCGCGTTCACCTTGAGCGGCATGTGCGTGGATTGGCCGCCCATCACGCGCCGCCCCACCACACGCTTGGCGTACTGAACCGGAATGCGGCGCTCGCCGCGCTCCACCAGCACGATGAACGCCACCACCGCGACCATCCCCGCCAGGATGACGATCATCTGCAGCGGGTTCCATTCGCGGGTGACGAAGGTGTTGTAGTAAATGTTTTGGATGGCGCGTGGCAGGCCCACCACGATGCCGGTGAAAATGATCAGCGACATGCCGTTGCCCACGCCGCGTTCCGAAATCTGTTCGCCCAGCCACATGATGAAGGCCGAACCGGTGGTCAGCGAAAGCACCGTGAGCATGATGAAGCCGATGCCCGGGCTGATGACGACTCCCTGCCCCATGGCCTGCAAACTGCCGGCGATGGTGGCGGATTGAATGACGGATAGAATGATCGTCAGGTAGCGCGTCCACTGGGTGATTTTGCGCCGGCCCAGTTCGCCTTCCTTTTGCAGTTTCTCGAGCGTCGGGACGACCACGGTCAACAACTGCAGAATGATCGACGCCGTGATGTACGGCATGATGCCGAGGGCGAAAATCGTCAGCTTGCGAATGTTCCCGCCGGCGAACATGTCGAAGAAGCCGAAGATGGAGCCCGACTGCGAGCTGAAGAACTCCTGCCATCGCTGAATGTTGATGCCCGGAGTGGGGATCTGGCCGCCCAGCCGGTACACGGCCAGGATTCCCAGCGTGAACGCAACCCGCTTGCGAAGGTCGGGGACCCGGAAGATGTTGGCGAACGCCTCGAAAAACCTCATGGTTGTCTGCGATTCCCGGCGCGCCTCAATCCGTCGCGCCGATCACCTGCGCCTTGCCGCCTGCCTTGGCGATCTTTTCCGCCGCCGATTTGGAGAAATGATGCGCTTCCACCGTGATGGCCCGCGTCAACTGGCCAGCGCCCAGGATCTTGAGACCGGCGCCGAGCTTGTGGATCACGCCCAGCTCGGCCAGCTTGTCGGCATCGAATACATCGCCCTCCAGCTTTTCCAGCCGTCCCAGGTTGACGATGGCGAACTGCTTCTTGAAGATATTGGTGAAGCCGCGCTTGGGGAGACGGCGATGCAGCGGCATCTGGCCGCCCTCGAAACCGCGCTTCTGGCCGAAGCCGCTGACTGCCTTCTGGCCCTTGTGCCCGCGCCCGGAGGTCTTGCCCGTCCCCGAGCCCATGCCGCGGCCCACGCGTTTCTTCAAGCGTGTTTGCCCGGCCGGGGGCTTTAGTTCGCTAAGATTCATTGAGTTCTCGTCTCCTCACTCGCCAGCGCGCTCCTGCGACGTGGCGCACGCACTCATGCGTGCCGCGTCGAGACTCTTCTCGACGCTTGCTCTCCCTCGCGTGGCGCGCGCCGGCACCAGTGCCGGCGCTGCACGCAAGAGTGCGCGCGCCACATAGCCACCGCTCGTCTTGCGATCCATCAATTGACCAATTCCAGCAAATGCGGCACCTTCTTGACCATGCCGCGAAAGCCCGGCGTATCGGGACGCTCCACCACCTGGTTGAGCTTCCGCAGGCCCAGGCCCTTCACCACCCGCCGGTGTTTTTCCGGGGTGCAGATGATGCTGCGCACCAACTTGATTTTGATTGTGCCGCTCATCAGAGTTTCTCCACCGCGATGCCGCGCAATTCCGCCACGGCCGCTCTGTCGCGCAACGATTCCAGCGCCACGATGGTGGCCTTGACGACATTGTGCGGATTGCGCCGGCCAATCGACTTGGTCAGCACGTTGGGAACGCCGCAGGCGGTAATCACCGCGCGCACCGCGCCGCCGGCGATCACGCCGGTGCCTTCCGGCGCCGGCTTCAGCAGCACCTGCGAACTCGAGAATTTGCCCAGCACCTGGTGCGCAATGGTGGTTTCGAGCACGTGCACCCGGCGCAGGTTCTTCTTGGCGGCCTCGATACCCTTGCGGATGGCCGAGGGCACTTCCTTGGCTTTGCCGACGCCGAAACCGACCACCTTGGCCGCCGGGTCGCCGATCACGATGAGCGCCGAAAAGCTGAGGTTCTTGCCGCCCTTCACCACCTTGGTGACGCGGTTGATGGCAACCACCTGCTCCTTGAGGTTGAGGCTCGCCGGATCGATCCGTTTGACTATGGCTCGCATTAGAACTCCAGTCCCGCTTCCCGCGCCCCGTCGGCCACCGCCTTGATGCGGCCGTGATAGGCGAAGCCGCCGCGAT
>Ga0181519_10003495_pt1 | contig 12938 bp, 10 predicted proteins | sample PEATcosm2014_Bin_26_FD_121102 | JGI IMG/M metagenome (GOLD analysis project Ga0181519, IMG submission 121102) | Peatland microbial communities from MTU Mesocosm Facility, Houghton, MI, USA - PEATcosm2014_Bin02_10_metaG | ecosystem: Environmental > Terrestrial > Soil > Wetlands > Peat | place... | reverse complement strand
GAACAAGGTGGCGATGTACAGGCCGACCACGCGGCCGAACTCGATCGGGGCCAGGTTGAGGAATGTGCCGTAGCCGAAGAGCAGGGCCGCGCCCGCCAGGAACAGGCCGGCGCGCGCCAAGCCCGCGTGATCGTAGAGCGCCTTGCGCACCACCGCGTCGCCGCTCACTTCCAGCGTCGTGGCGATGAGCAGCAGTACCAGTGGGCTCATGCCCCGGATCGTTTCCAGCAATTGTCCGCTCCCCCGCGAAATTCCCGACAGTGCCGCTAGGCCGCGTAACCCAGTACGGCAATGAAATGACAGCCCGTTCCGGCCATGACGAAACTGTGCCACACCGCATGCGCATACTTGATGCGCGAATCGAGCGCGAAGAACGCCACGCCCGCCGTGTACGCCAGGCCGCCGGCCACGAGCCAGGCCACCCCCGCCGCGGGCACCCGGTGGATCAGTGGAACGGCGGCCACCAGCACCAGCCACCCCATGGCCAGGTAAAGCCCGGTGGACAGCCAGGGATGGGACAGCCGGTCGAAGGCCTTGAGCAGGACGCCCACGACCGCCAGGCCCCAGACCACGCCGAACAGGGACCATCCCCAGGGTCCGCTCAAGGCGCCCAGGGCAAACGGCGTGTAGCTCCCCGCAATGAATACGTAGATGGCCCCGTGGTCGAGCTTCATGAAGATGCGCTTGGCGCGGCCCGGCGGCAGGGCATGGTAGAGCGTTGAGGCGAGATAGAGCAGCATCATGGTCGCGGCAAAGACGCTGGCGCCCACGACATTGGCCGGCCCGAAGCGCAACGCGGCGACGATCAGGAAGGGCGCTGCGACGATCGAGGCCAGCAGGCCGACGCCGTGACTGATGCTGTTGGCGATTTCTTCGCCCAGTGTTTGCGCCCGCGCGTCCATGGCCGCGATTGTCGCATCCGGGAGGCCCGCCATGGCGAGGCGGCTCAGTTCTTGAGCCGGTAGCCGGTGCGGAAAATCACCGCGACCACCGCCAGGCACGCCAGGAAGAATCCCAGGGTCGCGGCAATGCTCGCTTCCACGCCGACGTCGGCCGTGCCGAAGAAACTCCAGCGGAATCCGCTGATCAGGTAGACCACCGGATTGAACAGGGTGACGGTGCGCCAGGCCCCCGGCAGCATGTCGATGGAGTAGAAGGCGCCTCCCAGGAAGGTGAGGGGGGTCATCACCAGCATGGGTATGAACTGCAGCTGCTCGAAGCTGCGCGAGGCGATGCCGATGATGAAGCCGAACAGGCTGAAGGAAGCGGCGGTTACCAGCAGGAAGACCACCATCCAGCCCGGGTGCAGGATGTGCAGGGGTATGTAGAGGAACGCCGTGCCCAGGATGACCAGGCCCAGGACGACCGATTTGCTCGCCGCCGCGCCCACGTAGGCGAGCACGATCTCCATGGGGGAGAGCGGCGCCGAGAGGATCTCGTAGATGGTTCCGGTGAACTTGGGCAGGTAGATGCCGAAGGCGGCGTTCGAGAGGCTTTCGGTGAAAAGCGACAGCATGATCAGCCCCGGGACGATGAATGCGCCGTACGGCACGCCGTGCACCTCGCGCATGCTGGGGCCGATGGCGGCGCCAAAGACCACGAAATAGAGCGAGGTCGTTATCACCGGGGTGAGCAGGCTCTGCAGGATGGTGCGCAGCGCCCGCGCCATCTCGAGCTTGTACAGCGCCAGCACACCGTGGCCGTTGAACGCCCAATGGTTCATGCGCCGCTCCCGGCCGGCGTGCTCACGAGCTGCACGAAGATCTCCTCCAGCGAGCTTTGCCGGGTGTCGAGGTCGACGTACACGATTCCCAGCTCTGTCATGCGCCGGAGCAGGGCCGGCACGCCGGCGTCTTCCTGCGCGGCATCGAATCCGTATTCGAGGACGCGGCCCCCGTCGCGCAGTTCCAGGGCCCAGGGGGCGAGTCCGGCCGGGATCTGCGCTAGCGCCTCGCGCAGGTGCAGGCTGAGCCGCTTGCGGCCGAGCTTCTTCATGAGATCGGCCTTGTTCTCCACGAGGATGAGCTCGCCCTTGTCGATGACACCTACCCGGTCGGCCATCTCCTCGGCCTCGTTGATGTAGTGCGTCGTGAGGATGATGGTCACCCCGCTGTCGCGCAGCTTGCGCACGAGCGACCACATGTCGCGGCGCAGCTCCACGTCGACGCCCGCCGTGGGTTCGTCCAGGAAGAGGATCCGCGGCTCGTGCGCCAGGGCCTTGGCGATCATGACGCGGCGCTTCATCCCGCCCGACAGCGTCATGATGCGGGCCTTGCGCTTGTCCCAGAGGGAAAGGTCGCGCAGCACCTGTTCGAGGAAGCGCCGGTCGGGCGCGCATCCGTACAGCCCGCGGCTGAAGGCGACGCTGTCCCAGACCGTCTCGAAGGACATCGTGCTCAGCTCCTGGGGCACCAGGCCGATGGCGCGCCGCGCGCCGCGGTACTCCCGGGCGATGTCGTGGCCGTCGGCCACCACGCTGCCGCTGCTGGCCGTGACGATCCCGCAGATGATGCTGATCAGCGTGGTCTTGCCCGCGCCATTGGGGCCGAGCAGGGCGAAGATCTCGCCCTTGCGGATCTCCAGGTCGACGCCCTTGAGCGCCCTCAGCCCGGAGGCATAGGTCTTGGTCACCCCGCGAACCGAGAGGATGGCCGGGCCCGGCACGCCGGTGGGTGGGGCCAGGGGCTCCCCTGGCGCGGAACCGCCCATCATGCGCCCGCCGCCGGCGCGGCCTCGGCGTCCTCCACCTGGGGCGGCAGCGGACAATCGATGGCCGCGCACAGCGTGCGCAGGCAGCTTGCCGCCTTCCAGTGCGAGGTTCCGTCGATGAAGGCGATGGCGAAACACGCCTTGATCAGCTGCGGCTTTTCCAGTGGCGCGAGTTGGGCGAGGCGGTCGAAGGCGCCCGAGACCTGGGCCAGCGACAGCGCCTTTTCGGCGATCAGCGGGCCGGCGCCGGGCACCAGGGCCTGCCCGGCCGCGTAGGCGCGTTGCGGGTCCGCGGGCAGCCGGACATTGGCGATGAGCGACATCACCACCGTGCATTCGGCGCCGACCTCGCCGATGCGCACGCCGCGGCCGGCGGGGCGCACCGGCGCCATGCGCCGCTTGAGCACGGAGTAGAGCAGGAACTCGGCCAGCGTCACCCGGCCGTCGGCCTGGATCAGCACGTAGGCCAGTTGCAGCAGCAGGTCGCGTTGCGGCCCTGCCAGGGTGCGCAAGGCGGGCATGGCCAGATCCAGCAGCGGCAGTCGCCAGCCGGGCGGCAGCCGGGCGATCGTGTCGGCGTATTGCTCCATGGGGGCGGCCGCGTCGCGGCCGAAACGCTCGACGACGGCCGCGCGCTGCTGGGCGCGCACCGGCTCCGCGGTATCGAGCAGCATCGCCAGCACGAGGTACTGCGCATGGGCGGCGCTGCTCAGGGCCGGACGCAGCCCCAGCGACTCGATCTGCGCCTGCAGCGTGGCGGCGAACGACAGGTTGGCCGCGGGCGTCTGGCCGATCGTGGCGTGCAGGGCCGCGCCGACATCGGCCGGCGCCCCCGCGCGTGCCGGGGCGCCGCTGGCCGCACTGGCGGCGCCGCCCAGGGGGCTGAGCAGGGAAACCGCCGCATCGGCGGGCGACACCGCCTGGTACTGCAGCGGTGCAAGCGCCGCCTCTGCCTCGGCGTGCGACGCCTCGGGCGCGTCGGGAGCGAGGAACTCCACGGCGCGGCCGTAGATGCGGCGCAGGCGTTCGCCCAGCGGCGGGTGCGAGGCGAGCAGGCCGCCGGTCAGCGCGAGATTCACCGGCGCCATGAACATGTGCGACAGCGTCTCGGCGTGCAGATGCGCGACCACGCCCCCGCCGTCGCCGGCCAGGCCGCCGATCTTGCGCAAGGCGCCGCCGATGCCGTCGGGGTTGCGCGTGAACTGCACGCTGCTGGCATCGGCCAGGAATTCGCGCTGGCGCGATACGCTCGCCTTGATGAGGCGGCCGAAGAACACGCCGATATAACCCACGGCCAGGATGGCCAGCCCGGCGATGAACATGACCCGGGTGCCGTTGTCGCGCGAGTCGCTGCGGCTGTCCCCGATGGACATCAGGAACCGGCCGAACAGCGCGAGCATGAGCAGCCCCTGCAGCACCCCGATGAGGCGCACGTTCAGCCCCATGTCGCCATTGAGGATGTGGCTGAATTCGTGGCCGACCACGCCCTGGAGCTCGTCGCGGTTCAGGCGCGTGAGCGTGCCGCGCGTGACCGCGACGATGGCGTCGGCCGGGTGGATGCCGGCGGCAAAGGCATTGATGCCCTCCTCGGCGTCGAGCACGAAGGCGCGCGGCGCCGGAATGCCGGCGGCGAGCGCCATTTCCTCGATGACGTTGCGCAGGCGCCGCTCGGCCGGGTCGCGCGTGTCCGGATCGATGGCGCGCGCGCCCACCATCTGCGCCACGGCGTCGCCCCCGGCCTGCAGGTCCAGGATCTCGACGAAGGTGCCCCCGACGATGATGAGCAGCACCGCCGCGGTGGTTGCCTCGAAGAAGAGGTTGGGCAGGGCATGGATGCCCTCGCGCGCCCATGCGCCGTGCGGCGCGAAGACGCCCAGGTACACGCCGGCGAGCACCGCGTTCACCGCGAGCACGATGCAGATGACGGCCACCACGAACAGGCCCACCAGGAGGCGACTCGAGCGGCGCGCCGCCTCCTGGTGTTCGAAGAAATTCATCGCCACGGCGGCGCCCCGGCGCGGCGCCTAGAACTGGACCTTGACGGCCTTTTTTTCCTCCGGCGACTCGGTTGCCGCGAGTTGCTCGGCCGTCTTGAAGCCGAAGGCGTTGGCAAGCAGGTTGCCGGGAAACTGTTCCACCGCGATGTTGTAGCCCATGACCGTGTCGTTGAAGGCCTGGCGCGCGAAGGCGATCTTGTTTTCGGTGCTGGTGAGCTCTTCGCTCACCTGGAGCATGTTCTGGTTGGCCTTGAGGTCCGGATAGGCCTCGGCAACGGCGAAGAAGCGGCCGAGGCTTGCGCCAAGCGCGTTTTCCGCCACGCCCAGCTGCCGCACCGCGCCGCCGTCCGTGGGGTCTGCCGAGGCGCTGGCCTGCGCCGACATGGCCGCGCTGCGCGCCGCGATGACGGCCTCGAGGGTTTCGCGTTCGTGCTTGATGTACCCCTTGGCCGTTTCGACCAGGTTGGGGATGAGGTCGTAGCGGCGCTTGAGCTGGACGTCGATCTGGGCGAACGCGTTCTTGACCTGGTTGCGCAGGCCCACCAGGCCGTTATAGGCGCTCATGGCCCAAACGGCGATGACGACGATCAGGCCCAACAGTACATATCCCACCATCGTGGACTCCTTGGCGTTGCGGTTGAAGGTTTGCCGGCGGCCTCAGTGGCTTTCCGGGGTGACGTTGCTGGCACGCAGGAGGACCTCGGCGTGGGGATGCCCGCCGTGGGCATGGAACAGCGTGCCCTGCACGTGCGCCACCTTGCCGTTGTAGGCGACCGAAAAAGGCGCCCGCGGCACGATCTGCACCTGTTCCACCTTCTGCATGGCGATGTTGGCGACATCGCCGGGGGTCGCGTCGATGCACAGCGGCCGGGCAAGCGCCAGCATCCACACGCTCTCGGGCTGGTCGCCGGTGTCGAACGACTTGTAATGGGGCGGGCCCGGGAACACCTGCAGATGCAGGGTTCCGGCCAGGGTGACATCCTCCGGCTCGTAGCGCAGGCAATCGCTGGCCCGGGCCGCCGCGCCGGCGCCCGCCAGGACGGCCACGGCGAGCGCGGCTGCCATCGCCCGGCGGCGCGGAACCGGCCGGCCGCGAGCGGCGCGGGCCGTCACGGCGCGTTCGGCGCAGGCGCCGCCGGTGCCTGCGCGCTGCCGGCCGCGGGCGCGGGCTTGGGCTTGTATTGCTCCATCTCGGCGTCGCTGAGGATGTCGAAGAGGGCGACGACCCGCTTCACGCCGTTGACATGGCTCGCCGCCCGCTCGGCCAGCGCGGCCTCGGCGGAACTCACGCGCCCCAGCAGGTAGATGGAGCCATCGGTGCAGGTCGTCTTGACGACGCCGGTGGAGAGTCCCGGCACATCGAGCAGGGCCGAGCGCACCTTGCCTGCGAGCAGGGCGTCGTCGGTCTGGCTGCTGAGGCCGGCAAGCGAGCCGATGCCCAGTTCGTTGTGCACCGACTGCACGTTCTGTTGTACCGCCGCGAGCCGTTCGGCATAGTCGCGGTCCTGGTCCGAGGGCACCTGGCCGGCGAGCAGCACCTTCTGGTTGTAGGAGGTGACGTCGATCCGCACCGATTGCCGCGCGAAGTGCTCCTCGAAGGCCTTGTTGACGCGGTGTTCGATCTCGGCGTCTTCGAGCTGGATGCCCACCGATCGCCGGTCCGTGCCGACGACGGCGCCGCCGATGGCGGCCGCCGGGATGAACAGGATGCAGCCGTTCATGGCCGCGGCCAGGAGTACCGCTGCCGCCGAGAGGCGCAATCGCCCGGGCAAATCGCACATTCTCATTCTTCTTCTCCGAAAAAAGCCGACCGCAGCCACTGGATGCGGCTGCCCTCCACGATGACCACGTCGAAACGGCATTCGGGCCAGCCGTCGCCGAACCTGCGCACCAGGTACAACTGCGCCGCGCGGCGTATTTTGCCGCGCTTTCGCGCATCGATGCTGGCGGCCGCATCGCCGGGCCGCCGCCGGCAGCGTACCTCGATGAAGACCCAGGTGGATCCATCGACGGCGACCGCGTCGATCTCCCCCACACGGTAGCGTACATTGCGCGCTTCTATGCGCAGGCCGTGGCGGCGCAGGTGCGCGCAGGCCCGGTCTTCGGCCGCTTCGCCCTGGCGCTGCGCGGGGGCCGATCCGATGCGTTCCGCGCGCGGTGCCGTCGGGCCGGGCTGCCGGCGCTTCACGCTATGCTCGCTGCGATGACAGCCATAGACGATCCGGCGGGAGGTTCGCCGGCCCAGGACTGGTCCGGACGGTTTCCGTGGCGTGAAGCGGGCATCGCCGAGCAGGAATTCGCGCCCGGATTGTATGTAGTGGCCACGCCCCTGGGCAACGCCGCCGATGTGACCCTGCGCGCCCTCTGGGTGCTGCGCATGGCCGACTGCATTGCCGTGGAAGACACGCGGACCACGGCGCCCCTGCTGGCCCGCTTCGGCATCAGCCAGCGGCTCATCGCGCTGCACCAGCACAACGAGGCCGAACGTGCCGGCGTCCTGCTCGAGCGCCTGGCCCGGGGCGAGCGCGTGGCGCTGGTGAGCGATGCGGGGACGCCGGCCATTTCCGATCCCGGCGCCCTGCTGGTTCGCGCCGCCCGCGCCGCCGGCGTCCGGGTCATTCCCGTGCCCGGCGCCAGCAGCCTCACCGCCGCGCTTTCGGTGGCCGGCGTGCGCGCCGGCGACATCCGCTTCGTGGGCTTTGCCCCGACCCGCACGCAGGCGCGGCGGCGCCACTGGAGCGCCATTGCCGCCGCCGATTCGGCCGTGGTCGTCTTCGAGGCCCCGCATCGCATCCGTGCCACCGCCGCCGAACTGGCCGAGGCCCTCGAGCCGCAGCGCCCGGTCCTGGTCGCACGCGAGCTCACCAAGAAGTTCGAATCGCTCGTCCAGACCACGGCGGCGCAGCTGCCGGCCGTGATCGACGCCGCGCCGCCGCGCGGCGAATACGTCCTGGTCATCGATGCCGTGCCGCCAAGCGCGGTGGCCGATCCGGCTGCCGCGGGTGCGCCGGACGCGCCGTCGATCGATCCGGTGAGCCTGCGCTGGCTGCTGGCCCTGGCCCGGGAAATGCCTGCTTCGCGCGCCGCCGCCATTGCCAGCAAGGCCAGCGGCCTCCCGCGGGACCTCCTGTACCGCGCCCTGGGCCAGCGCGACGGTTCGTAGGCGCCGTCGTCACGCCGCCGGCTCCCGGGCGGCGCATCCGGCGGCCGGGCGAAAAAAGCGCCACAGGAGCGTTTCCTGGCGCCCATTTCGCGGCCCGGCGCCGGCGCCAGGGCCGCGCCCGGCCCGCCAAAAGACGTGACAAATGAGTCACCTGGACAGCAATTGCCCTTGCCCGACGTTGCTGCGGCAAGGTGGCCTCGAAATGCGGCCCATTCCGGGCTACTGCGCCGCGCCTGGGCCGGGTACCGTCGGCATTCGTTTCATCGCCTGGCAATGAACTCAACATCGATCGTCATTCCGGCCTTCCTCGCAAGCGCCGGCGTCATGCTGTGCAGCGGCGCCCAGGCGTTCGCGCTGCGTTTTCTGGCACGCCAGCGGCCCCTGCACGTCCTTTACGCCCTCATGTGCTTCGGCGCGGCGGCCTACCAGCTGTCGTGCGCGGCCTATTACGTTGCCGACAACGTCCCGGCCGCGGTGCTGGCCCTGCACTGGCAGGTCGCGTCGATCTGCGGCGTGGGCGTCGCCTTCTTCGGGTTTGTCGCCGTCTATACCGGGCAGCGCAGCGTGCGGCCGTGGTTGATGCTCGTCGGCGCCATCGCGGCGGCGATGCTGATCGCCGACCTGCTGTATCCGACCGGCATCCGCTTCCAGGACTTGACCGTGGGCGAGCCGATGCGCATGCCCTGGGGCGAAACGCTGGCGCACATCGCCGGCTATTCCAACCCGGTGAACCGTGCGGCGCTTTTCGGCCCCACGCTGGCGATCTCGCTCTGGGCGCTGCACCGCGCCGGCATCCAGTACCAGGGCGGCGACCGGCGCATGGCGGTCTTCCTCGCCCTGGCGGTGGCCCTGCTCATCGGCGCCGGCATCTGGGGCGCGCTCATCGATACCGGCGTGGTGCGCTCCTTCTACGTGGCCGGTTTCGCCTTCTTCGGCCTCGTCGGGCTGATGAGCGTCACCCTGCGCCGCGCGCAGATCCAGACGCTGGCCGACCTGCGCGCCGAGCGCGACCGCCTGCAGGATGCGCGACTGCGCCTGGAAAGCAGCGAATTCCGCCTGCGCCTCGTGCTCAAGGGCACCAATGACGGATGGTGGGACTGGAACATCGTCACCGGCGAGCACTCCTATTCGGCCCGCGGCTGGGAAGCCCTGGGTTACGAGTTCGAGGAACTGCCCTATGAAGGCCTGTGGGACATCCTCATCCACCCGGAAGACCGCGCCGCGAGCCAGCGCGCGCTGCGCGACGCGATAGACGGCGGCAGCGACCACTACAGCTTCGAGATGCGGATGCGCCACAAGGACGGGCATCCGGTGCCGGTGCTGTGCCGCGGCTACATCCTGCGCGACAGCTCGGGCAAGGCGATCCGCGTATCTGGAACGGATACCGACCTGACCGACCGCAAGCAGGCCTCCCTCGCCCTAAAGGCCGAACGCGAGCTCAACGAGCAGATCTTCGCCAACGCGCCGATCGGCATCGCGATCTTCGATGCGCAGGGCGATTGCGTGTCGGTCAACGAGGCGATGGCGCGGCAGGTGGGCGGCGACCCCGAGACGCTGCGCGGGCAGAATTTCCACCGCCTCGAATCCTGGAAGGCCTCGGGCCTCTACGAGCTGGCCTTGCGCACGATCGAGACCGGCGAGGCGACCTCGTCGGTGCTCAAGCTATCGAGCAGCTTCGGCAAGGAGATCTGGCTGTTCGTCAATTTCCGCCTGCTGCCGGACGGCGAGCGCGGCCGCCTGATGCTCATGACCGACGATCTCACCGAATTCAAGCGCGCCGAGCTCGAGCGCCAGGACATCCAGGACACCTACGAGATGGTGTTCGCCAACAGCATCGACGGCATCCTGCACACCAAGCCCGACGGCACCACGCTCAAGGCCAATCCGGCCGCCTGCCAGCTCCTGGGCATGGACGAATCCGAGCTGCTCCGCCGCGGCCGCGCCGGGGTGCTCGACATGAGCGACCCGCGCTGCGCGGCCCTGCTCGAGGAGCGTGCGCGCACCGGCCGCATGCGCGGCGAGCTGACCATGATCCGGGGCAACGGCGAGCGCTTCGAGGCCGAGGTCACCTCGTCGGTGTATCCGAACCGCGACGGCGTGATGATGGGCAGCACGATCTTCCGCGACATCACCGAGCGCAAGCGGGCCGAGGCCGACACGCACCGCCTGGCGTATTTCGACGAGCTCACGCGCCTGCCCAATCGCCGCCTTCTCCTGGACCGCATCGCCCTCTCGCTGGAGACGGCGCGCCGCACCGGCAAGTTCGGCGCCCTGCTTTTCCTGGACCTGGACAATTTCAAGCGACTGAACGACGCCCGGGGCCATTCCATCGGCGACAGCCTGCTCATGGAGGTCTCCCGGCGCCTTACCGAGCTGCTGCGCAGCGCCGATCTCGTGGCCCGGCTCGGCGGGGACGAGTTCGTTGTCCTCGTCGACAACCTGGGCGACGACATCGAGGCCGCGGCGCGGGCCGCGATGGCCGTGGCCGAGAAGGTGCGCGCCGTCCTGGAGCGGCCCTTCCTGATCGACGGAAGCCTCTACAGCGGCACCGGCAGCATCGGCCTGACCATGTTTCCCAAGGGCCGCGAAGGCGTCGACGACCTGCTGCGCGAGGCCGATACCGCCATGTACCGGGCAAAGGCGATGGGCCGCAACCGCATCGCCTATTACGAGTCGGCCATGCAGGCCGAGGTCGAGGAGCGCCTGGCGCTCGAGCAGGATCTCAAGGAGGCCCTCGACACCGACCAGATATGCGTGCACGTCCAGCCCCAGGTCAATTCCGCCGGCTCGGAGATCGGCGGCGAACTGCTGTTGCGCTGGACCCATCCGGAGCGCGGCGCGGTATCCCCGGCATTCTTCATTCCCGTGGCCGAGGAGTCCGGCCTCATCCTGCGCCTGGGCGAGCAGGTGCTGCGCACGGCCTGCGAGGCGCTGGCGCGCATGGCCGCCGCGGGCTCGACGCTGTCGCTGTCGGTCAACATCAGCCCGCGGCAGTTCCGCCAGGAGGAATTCGTCGCGCAGCTGCGCAAGCTGCTGGTTGCCACGGGGGCGCCGCCGGCCCGGCTCATACTGGAAGTCACCGAGGGCCTGCTCATCGAGGACTGGCAGGGCGTGGCCTCGCGGATGACCGAACTGGCCGACCTGGGCATCCGCTTTTCCATCGACGACTTCGGCACCGGCTACTCGAGCCTGTCCTACCTCAAGAAGCTCCCCCTGCACGAGATCAAGATCGACAAGAGCTTCGTGCAGAACACGCCCGACGACGCCAACGACCGCGCCATCGTCCGCTCCGTCCTTGCCGTGGCCCGCGCCTTCCGCCTGCACGTCGTCGCCGAAGGCGTCGAGACGCAGGCCCAGGCCGACTTCCTCGCCGGCCTGCAGTGCGACGCCATGCAGGGTTTCCTGTTCGCGCGGCCCATGCCGCTCGAGCACTGGCTGGCGCGCCGCGCCGCCCTCGTCACCGGCTGACGGGAGCCGCTTCGCGGCCGGCGCCGCTCCGGTAGACGGTGGTATCGCGGCCCAGGAAGGCCTTCAACTGGCGCGCGCTGTCTTGCGCCGCCGCGCGTTGCTCGAAACCACCCACCAATACCCGGTGCAGCCGCCCATCGGATTCGATGCGCACCGCACGGTTCGCCGCAGGCAGCGCGTCGGCGCCCGGTCCGGCGAGCAGGGCCCGTACCTGCTCGCGCAAGGCTTCGGCATTGGCAGCCTGGGCGAAGGCGCCCAGTTGCACGGCCCAGGTCGCGCCCGCCGGTGCCGGCAACGGCGCGGCAACGGGCCCCGGCGGCGCCGGTGCGGCCGTTGCCGCCGGGGGCGGTGACAGGGCAGGCGGCGCCACTCCCGGCGGGTCCACGGCGTGTGCCGTTGCCACGGACGACGCCGGGACCGCCGGCGCAACAGCGGGTGGCGGCGCAGAGGACGGCGCGACAGAGGACGGCGCGACAGACGACGGCGCGACAGAGGATGGCGCCGCAGAGGAGGGCGCCACGGAAGAGGGCGCCACGGAAGAGGGCGCCGCGGCGGACGGCGCCACGGCTGGCTGTGCCGCGGACGGCGGCGCCACGGTCGGTGCCGCCACGGGCGCCGGCGCCGCGGCCGCGGGTTCGGACGGCGCAGGCGCATGCGGCGCCGTCGGGGCGGCAATGGGCGGCGCCGTGGGCAGGTTCGGCGCCGCCGGTGTCGGCCCCGCTACGGCGGCCGGTGCGGCCGCGAGATCCGCGGGCGCCGCATCGGCGGAGGTGGCCGGCGCCAGCGGTATTTCCTCGGTTGCGGGGAGTGCCGCCACCACGCGGGTACTGACGGCCACCTCCGTTGGCGTGGGCGCGGCCTCCGCTGCCGTCGGCGCCGGGCCCGCCGCAACGGCAGCGTCCGGCGTTGGCCGCGCACCAGCGGGCCCATAGGTGCCCGCCGCGATGTCGCGCGCGGTGATCTTCCGCACCGTGACCTCGGCGCTGCCCGGTCCGACGATGCCCAGGCGGGCCGCCGCGGCGTAGGACAGGTCGATCACCCGGTCCTGCAGGAACGGCCCGCGGTCGTTGATGCGCACGATCACGCTGCGCCCGTCGCTGGTCCTGGTGACCCGCGCGTAGCTCGGTATGGGCAAGGTGGGATGGGCCGCGCTCATGGCGAACATGTCGTACGGTTCGCCACTGGCCGTCGGGTTGCCGTGGTACTGGCGCCCGTACCAGGAGGCCATGCCCCGCTGCTCGAAGGGGGCGTCGCTGGTGTCCGGGGTGTAGCTGCGCCCGAGCGCCGAGTAGGGGCGGTTGGCGCGAGGAATCAGCGCTTCGACGCGGGGAACCGCATCCGGCGCCTGCGCGAGGCCCGGGGGGATCTTCTCGGGCGGCCCGTCATCCTGGTAGAAATGCCCCGGCCGGCTCGCGCACGCACCCAGAGCCAAGCAAGCCAAAAAAGCCAATCCCCTCTCCCGCATGCGGGAGAGGGCTAGGGTGAGGGTGGACGCGCGGGCCAAACCGCCAAACCCGCCCGTCTCAGCTCTGCACGAGCTTGCGGTGGCGCTGGATGGTCATGAGCATCCCGCAGGCCATTCCGATGGTCACCAGGGCCGT
>Ga0181519_10003494_pt1 | contig 12940 bp, 11 predicted proteins | sample PEATcosm2014_Bin_26_FD_121102 | JGI IMG/M metagenome (GOLD analysis project Ga0181519, IMG submission 121102) | Peatland microbial communities from MTU Mesocosm Facility, Houghton, MI, USA - PEATcosm2014_Bin02_10_metaG | ecosystem: Environmental > Terrestrial > Soil > Wetlands > Peat | place... | reverse complement strand
TGCGATGGAGAAAGACTGGCAAGGTGTTCCTCCGGCCAGAAGGTCGATTGTTCCCACATCGTGTTTTCCAATCCTGGTGAAGTCGCCGGCGTTGATCACGGCGCCGTCTGCGGGCAGAGCAACAGTGTTGCGAATGGCCGCTGCGCGCTGCTTCGCCTCTTTGCGCGAGGCCGCATCATGCGGGCTAGGCATGAAGATGGGCCGCGATGCGCCATAGCGCGAGCGCAGCAGCCAGCAGCAGAAGGGATCGATCTCGGCATACATTGCCGGTTCCCAGCCGAGCGGCTGCCACGCCACCGAGACCGCTTCGATTCCTGAGCAGACGGAGAGATACCTCACGCAGCACTCCGGGGCTGCGGTCCACGCTTACGAACGCAGAGCGTCTGAAGCGCGCCGAGGATGTGTTCCATTGAGGTATTGCGGCCATACAGCACCATGTCCGCGTAGCGGACGGGTGCGAGGTCGCCGGCACGGTCGACCAGCAGCAAGGGCATGTGGTGTGCGACTTCGAGAATGCGATGGACCAGACGCCCGGCAAGGTCACCCTGCTGCGCATGGATGAGTACGCAGCAAGCAAATACCGCGCCCGAACCTCCAGCGAGTAGTGCGGCGTCCGCGCAACCTTCGATGGCTATAACCTCGTAGGGATGCAGCCGCAGTACGAACGCAATGGACGACAGCAGTTCGGTATCGGAGCAATAGAGCAGGATCGGTTTCTTCTGTCGCATGGCGATTAACTCCCGAACGCCTGGTCTTCGTGGACGTAGCTGATAACGACTCCGAGGGGATTGGTGAGCAGCATCTGGTTAGGAACTTCATCGCGGAATCCATAGACGACGTTCGCGGTCCAGCGTTCGCGGCTCTGCTCCTGTTGGTCACCTGACGAATAGAAGACCTTCTCGAATTCAATGTGAGCGCGATACGGAGCTTGCCGCGTATCGTCAAGCACAACTGCCTTAATCTCGATGTCCACATTGGGCGCGCTGGGATCGAGCAGAAAGGTCTCTAGCGTTTTGGCTTTGGTGATGCGCGCCAGGGTTGCGGACTGCAACTCGTTCGAGAAGAAGTTCAGGGACTCGGCAAAGTCTCGCTGCAAGGTAGCGTGGTTGCGTCCGTAATAAAGCTGCGCCCAGCGCGCCAGATAGTATTTGCTGACGCGCTCGACAGGAACTTTCGAGAAGTCGGCATTATTCACGACCTGGCCGCGCCCGATGTCCGAGACCGAGATGACGAGCGGCTTCAGCCGCAAGGCAGCGGTCTGGGCGCGATAGAGGAGCGCAAGCAACGCGAGCGCGACAATAGACAGAACCAGCACTGCTACCTTCAGGTAGGTGTTGGTGACGACCGGCTCGGCATAGAGTTCCAGGAACCGATGACCGGCATCGGTGGTTACAAAGTTTGTTTTTGTCATGGTGTCATTTCCCACTGAGGTCTACCCAGGTTCCCGCGCGTCCGCTGAGGATCGCGCCTGTCAGTTCCGGTATCTTGTGGAGGCCGTAGATGCAGACAAAGGCCAGCGTGAGCAGTGCAGGCAGCAGCGTCACGATGTTCGAGAGCGAGAGGGTGCCGATGACGCCGAACATCCCGACAACGACCTTCGAGAAGATGAAGATGAAAGCCGAAGCCACGACCTGGTAGAAGCTGAAACCGATGAACGCCTTGAACCATCCCCAGAACAGCCAGTCCAGCTTGGGCACGATGAACCAGGGAATGAAGATGGGGCCAATGAGTACGCAGACGGCCGTGGCGACATAGCCGTAAGCAATGACGGCGAAGACAAACGCCTGCATGACCATCAGCGCGAGGCTTGCGACCATCCAGGTCAGGTCTTCTGAGAAGCTGAAGATGCCCGGAGGCGCGCCCAACTGCTTCTCAGCGGCTGTAATCGAATCGACGATCTGCTGCGTGTTATCGGCCTGTATCTGGGCCGAGAGTTGAATCGCCTCTTTGGTGATGAGGTCGCTGAAGCTATACCCGACACCCGGTATCGGCGACGAGTAATACGTCAGCATGCCGAGGCCAAAGGCAATCATCAGGATCAGGTCGGCGAACTTGGCGAAGTGGAATCCGCCGCCATGTCCCTGCGCGGCGGACAGGGCGGATTTTACGCCGAACCAGACAATGAGGATCACGGCTAGACCACGGAAGATGTCGAGTCCCGTGGCCTCGATCGCCGCGCTCCTGGTGGTCAGCAGGTCATTGATGGCCTGCGATAGAAAGGTGAAATAGCTCTGGGACATGGCCTACCTTCCCGTGGTGCTGAGCGAGATGGTCTGAATCGCATTGGAGATGCCGCTCGTTGTCTGCTGCATCACGCTCGAGAAGTTCTGCTGGAAGTAGATCGCGTTGTTGATGGCACGGTTCTGCGCGTCGATCTGCTGTTTCTGAGCGACAAGCTGTTGCTGGATCGAGGCCATGAGGAGCTGGTTCGTATCCTGCTGCGAGTGAATCTGAAGCAGTGTCGCCGAGTTGATCTTCCCGAGCAGCGCAGCCTCTGTTTGCTGGCTGGAATCGGTCGAAAACGTGTCCGTATCGAGGTTGGAGAGCTTGGTTGCGAACGTCTGCTCGTCGGTGCGGATGGTGCCGAGAGTGGCAAGCGTATTCGTGGTGGTCGTCTGCGCAAGCTCCGACGTGGCGTACTGGTTGGCGACCGTGGCCTGGGTCCTCGAATCGAGCGAGGAGTAAGTACCGGACGGATAGCTCTGCGCCTGTACGTAGGCGCTCTTGTACCCCTGCTCCGCATTAACGAGCGCGCCGTAGTTGAGCGCGTTCACTAATGCGGAGGTGTTGCCATAGGTATTCGGCGGCGCCTGCAGGCTGGTCCACTGTGACCAGTCGGCCCGATAGCGCGCGCCCAGATTCTGCGGCAACTGCGACATCTGGTAGGCCAAGTTGTACATGGTAACGATCTGATTGCGTGTGGCGACGGCGGTCGTGTAAAGTTGCGATCCCTGCTCGATCTGCTGGATAGCGTGGGCGCTCTGGGTGGGGTCGTAGACGATGCCGGAGCCGAACTGCGCCTGCGCGGCAGGCGCGAGCAGTGCGGCAAAGGCGACGAGAGAAAATGCAAGTCTGCTATGCATTGAATTGCTCCTTTTCGAAAGGTGAGCGCGGCGCGTCAGCGGCCGTGCGATAGAGGTTGTTTGTCAGCGCGACGTGCGTCGGTTACTGCGCCATAGTGATATGGCGATGGCTTCGGCGGGCGCGAGGGAGAGGCACAGCCGAGCACAAGCGCAAGAAGCGCGAGCGAAGCAAAGCGCATCACATCACCCCCGGCATATCGTGGTTCTCATACGCAGGCAGAAGCATGTCCTGGGTGATATAAACCTTGATCCGGTGGCCTTCACGGATGGTGATCGTTGGTGGGATGTTGATGAAACGGTCGAGCACGTTCGCGCTCGACTGCGAAAGACTGGAAGCGATGCCAGACTTATATGCTTCTGTGCCGGACTGGTTGTCGCCTGCATTGTTATTGCTTGCTTGGGCTGCCCCGGCAATGACACCCAGCGCAATCGACGCGCCGAATATCTCGACGTAGTGGTTATTCACCTTGTCCTTAAGTCCGGTGGCTCCGGCCTGATCGAGACCGTGAAATTGGTCGAGATCGACGGAGTAGCCATCCGGCATCAGCAGCCGATGGAATGTGACGGCAAGGCGCTTTGCCCCAAGGCTGGCGACCTTCTGTACCTCGCCGAGGATGAAGGTGCCCTCGGGGATGAGCAGGTGCTGCCGGTCCTGGCTATAGATGGGGTTCGTCACCATGACTTTCAGCGGACCAGCAAACTCCCCATCAAGCCGGTTGACCAGCACCGTGTCGATGGTCGTTCCCTCGAAGACAACGAAAGGTTGACCGTGCGCGGAGTTCACGTTTACCTCGGGCGCACGTTTCTTATCAGTTGCGGTGGTGGCGACCTGCGCAGCAGCAGCCTGCGGCAAGCTCGCAGAGCGGGCCGGGGCATTGTCACTGGGGCCGGTGGATTCCACCGATGAGCGCGCGGCACCATCATCGGCTGAGACGAGGTTCGAGGCAAAGCGAGCCTTGAAGGCCAGTGCCTTTTCCGCATCCGCGACGGGATCGCGGGGCGGCTCCGTGGACTGTGCCGCCACGGGCGGCGGCAACTTCGCAGCAGGAGCCGCACCGCCTGGCTGCGCAGGATTTGTAACGGTCCCGGTGGTTGCTGATGACGGTCCTGTGCCTGCTCTCTGCGCTGCGGCCTGTTGCTGACTCTGACGCTGATCTGCGCTGAGGTCCTGCTCCAACTCCTGAATCTTCCTCTGGTTCGCGTCCGTAGAGGCTACTGTAGGTGACGAGGTTGCCTCTTTCGGCGTGGGCTTAGGATGGTTTTTCGAGAACATCACCGCCAGAAGAATCAGCACTGCGAGCCCGGCCACGACATAACCCTGCGCCTGTTTGGGAACCACGCCTTCGGGCAGGATGCGCTTGTCGCGGACTGCCGGAGTTGGCTGCTGCTGTGCCTGCGCGCCCTGGTGTTCGGGGGATGGTGGCGCGTTGGTTTGTTTTTCATCTGCCATCGGTGTCACCTACTGCCCTTTCCGCTCGAAGGAGAGCTTGTGCTTGCCGATTTCGAGGTAACCGTGATCGACAATCGTGGGGATGACATAGGTGCCATCCTTCAACTGAAAAGTGATGAGGTCGGGTTTGCCGTCCTTCAGCTCGTAGATGGAGAACTTCTCGGCTGCCGACGACTTAACGTAGGTGAACTTGTCGTCGTGATAGATGGCGGAGACGGCGAACGGACTTTGGTTGTGGTAGGCATAGTCGAACTTCAACGCCTGCGTGGGGTACTCCGAGCGGAACAACTCGACAGCAGTGGCGGCGCGGGTCTGCGCCATCTGCGCCGCAGTGCGGGCAGCCTCCACCTCACTGGCCGGCACGAGCTGCCGGACGCCATTGGCGGCGGCAAGTGAGGATGGGTCGGACGGCTCGATGACGACCTTCAGGTCGGGATCGCCGGACTCGACATCGTCCAGCGTGAACGAGTAGACAGTCCCCTTATCGGTAATCAGGTTGAGGTTGGAATGGATGCCTTCCTTCGCAGGATGCAGAAAGCAGTAGTTGCCTACGGTGTCAATAATCCAGAAATCCTTGTCGCCGGAAGCAACTTCCATGATCTTTTCGGTGCTGGGGAGTTCGATCAGCGTGGTGTAGCGCATCTTCGCGCGGACACTGACGATGTCGTTGGCGTGGTATTCAACGATGCGGGCTTGTTGCTGACCGTGGGCCACGGTCGCAACCAGGCCCAGTACCAGTGGGAGGATGGGAGAGCGATTCATCGGTTCACCTCGGGTTGTGTGGGGTTTGGGTAATCGTGGGCGAGCCGGATCAAGCCTTGTTCCGGCCCGAAGCGGACGAAGTAATCCTGCTTGCGGATGTTGTCGCGAGCGTTATTGGTCGCCATCCAATAGCCGAGCGCATCGACTTCGAGCACGAGCTTCTTAGTGCCGCGCGGTTGGATCAGCAGCAACTCACGCTTAGGCACCAGCGACTCCAATAACTCAAGCTGGGTATCGTTCAACTGAAAAATCTCGGCGTAGAGCCTGCGGTCGATGTTCGGGTTCGATAGGAAGATTTTGGTGGGGCAGGACTCGTTGACAATGTGCAGCATGTCAGAGGCCGCCAACTCTACGACCGATTGAGTTGCCAGCAGCATGGCCGCGTTTTTCTTACGCCAAGTTTTCTCTGCCCTGGTTATCCAGTCGCGGATTGTCCGGTTCTTGAGGAAGATCCATGCCTCATCGATGATGAACATCTTGAACGTCGAGGTGTTCTGAGGCTTTTCGATTTCGGACGAGGCCCGTTGCAACACGTAAAACAGCAGCGGTTCCAGGATGTCGGGGTAATCCGACCAGCCATCGAAGTTGAATGTCTGAAAACGCGAAAAGGTCAGCGTGTCCTCGGGATTGTCGAAGAGATGCCCGAACTGCCCGGCCTGGGTCCAGCGGTGCAGCCGTTCTCCGAGAGGCCCGAGAATGGACGCGAAGTTGGTGAGCGTCCGTATCTCGGCGGGCAGCTTGTACGCGCGCTCGATTGCGGCGAACAATGCCTTCTCATCTTCCGGGGTAAGCTCGTACCGTCCACCGGCCTCAATGAGCACCCGGAGAAATAGGTACAGAAAATTCATGTTCTCGTGCGTGGCCGCAAGCGAAAACGGATTGATCGTGAAGCCGGGATTTTTCAGACCGACGTTCAAGTACGTGCCGCCGAAGGCCCGCGTCAGCGTTTCGTAGCTGCCGCCGAGGTCGAAGATGAAGGTCAGAGGGGCATATTTCTGCACGGACTGAAGCAGAAAACTGGTGGCGAAACTTTTGCCCGATCCCGTGGCTCCGAGCATGAGGGCATGGGCCACATCGCCCGAGTGCATGTTCATGTAGTAGGGCGTTCCGTGCGTCGATTCGAGCACGGCGAGATATTCCCGTTCCAGATGCGGGTTCCACTGGTTGCCGCTATCGACGGTGAACAGGAATGACAGGTCGGCATAGTTGGAGTTGAGCGCCCATTGCTTGCGAAGGTTGAACTGCTTGTTGCCGGGCACCGTGGCGAAGAACGCATTCAAGAGGTTGTAGCGTTCCTCGTAGAGCAGCCCGTCGTGCTGGGTGAATAGCTTTTGAAACTCGGCCACTGCCTGCTCCACCTTCGCGCGGTCCTCGTCATAGATCACGACGGATAGCGTGAACTCGCCGAAGGACTTGCCTTCCATGCCCATCGCCGTGAGCGCATTGCCCAGTTCCATCACTGCCGCTTGTTTGGAGTCATCGACCAGTTCGTCATGCGGGCCAGTGTTCTGGCGGTCCTGGAGATTCGAGACGAAGCTGGTCTTGGAGTTATGATGATGCCGGCGGCGTGATGCAATCTCTTTGCGGGATTTCGCATTGTCCACTGGATGCCACTCGGTGACGACGTGGAAGTTGGCCGGGATGTCGAGCAGACCATTGAGGATCAATGGCCGAGTCTCGCTGGGAAGCTCCTTCAGCGTGAGGACGCGGACGTAATCGTCATCCATGCGCAGGTAGCCGCGATGGGCCTCCAGCTCCGAGCCGCAGACCTGCCAGTCGAGATGGCGCGCGCCGTAGAGCCGCGCATTCTGAAACTTCGAGGGGCGGAAGTTTACGAGACGGCGCAGTATGCGCAGAGTCTCCTCCGCCCCTGGCAGCTCGACCGTCATCAGGTCGTTAAGCTGCCCACTCAAGCTGTTTACTTTTTGCTGCAAGCGCAGCCGGTCGCGCTCGATCTGTTCGTAGATCAGCGTGCGTTCCCTGTTGCCGGAGAACAAAGCGTGCAAGTCGCGCAGCGACGAGCGCGGTTGCTTGGGCAACTGCGACAATGCGTGCAGTAGGCCGGTCTTTTGGTAGCTGCCGTCGATCATGACAACCCAATAGATCTCGACGCTGTAAAGGCGATCTGCCTTCGATTCGAGAAATGCGCTGCGCTGTTCCACAGCCGCGCGCACCAACGGGTTCATATACTCGGCATGGGGAATTGCGGGTTGGTTCCGCTTGAATAAAACCTGGTACAGCCGGCACTTGTCATCAAGTGAGCGGAAGGCCGCTTCGAGGCGCTTGACTGCGTAATCGCGGCCAGCGTGGTCGAGACTCTCGTAATCAATTCCGCCAATACGGAGTGCGGCGCCAAGGTCGCCTGATTTTGTCAGAAATGAGTGTTCGTCCCAAAAGCCGTACAGGTTCACCTGGGCGGCGAATGATCCCGCTTCCTTCCAGTCCTTCGTGATGTCGTCAACTTTGACCATCGTGCCTCGCAATGCGTATCTCTGTGTCGTCGGCCTTCATGGGGTCGTAGCGTCTACGGAACTTGCCGGAGTTAAAAAGCACGCGCAGAATCTCCACGTCATGCTTGGTTGCAATGCGGGCAATAATGACGCCCACGATGAACAGGCCGATTCCGCCCAGCAATGAATGAAGCAGAGAGAAGATGGCGCCCCCGGAGATCAGAGCAACGAAGAACAATCGCCGCTCCGCTCCGAGGACAGTCAGCGGACGGTTCATGGCCTTGAATACCGGACTGACCCTCGCATCCGCTGGCTTAGACATGGATCACCTCCTCTCTAGCTCGGAAAGAGCCAAGCCATGAAATTGACTGCGCCTATTGCCATACCCACGCCGAAGACGATCCCGGCGATGGTCTTCTTGGACTGGCCTTCGCCGTAGGCGAACATCAGGCCCCCGACGACGATTGCAACTAGCGACAGCCCGGTCGCAATCGTGCCGGTAAAGGCGGTTTTGAGTACGTTGACCGCGTTATCCCACGGATCGCTGCCAGTGCTTTGGGCATACACGGGCAGTGCCGTAAGGAAGAGCAGCGAAGGCGCAAGCCACCTCCGCCAGTGCGTGCGCAGCACCGCAAGGCGGGGGCGCGGACGTTTCATGTGAATGAGTATTTCCATGGGCTCCTTTCGTTTGCGAAACGGTTGAGTGGCACTTCCCGTTCGAACGTCATGGAGCGAAGGTAGGCGAGAATTGGGGGCTCGATTATTGCCTTTTCATCCCGGTCATTCCATCTGCGTCAATAATCGAGAGACACAGATTGTGGCATGTGCGACACATACGGGGGACGGAGATCATGTACACTTCTCGCGCCGTGGAGGCGCAGAGATGGGCATTCCCACCATGGCAGGCAAAGAAGGCGCGTGCATGACGCGGGTCAAGACGACAGAAATGACGATTCAGAACAGAGGCTTGTCTTGAGGCGCGGCGGGCACGCGGGTAACATCACACTCGCGTGGGAATGCCCGCACCAGAGAGTTGCTTCGCAGCAACCCTCTGGTGAACACGCTGCATGCGCTTCACCGCAGCATCATAGTATGCTCTGTCCAGCTCTATGCCGATGTACTTGCGGCCTGTCAGTAATGTCGATGCGCAAGAGCTGGCGCTGCCTGCGAAGGGATCGAGGACCGTATCTCCGCTGAGAGTGAAGCTGCGAATCAGTTGTGCGAGAGCCGCTACGGGCTTCTGTGTCGGATGCAGCTTGTTGCCGCTATATGGCATGTCGATGACATCGGCTACAGGTTGCCTGGGTAGCGGTGGACGGCCCTTCGCGAGCAGGTACGCTTGCTCGTGGCGATAGCTGAGGAACCTGCTCTTGGAACTGTACGCCTTCCGGAACACGATATGACCGACGGGCTGAAACCCTGCGTCTTTCCAGGCTGCGAAGAACTCATCGACCTTTGTCCAGCCATAAAACATGATTGCAACGCGATCCTGCTTGAGGACTCGATAGGCTTCAGCCATCGCAGGCTTGAGCCAGCTTGCATCGGCATCGTTCTGAATGGAACGCCCATTGCGGTCGCGGTAGTTCACCAGATACGGTGGATCGGTGAGGATGAAATCGACGCTGTTCGCGGGCATCTGACGCATCACTTCGATGCAGTCGCCGTGAACGATCTGGTTGGTAAAGCTGCTCTTCTGTGCGATTGCTTGTGACGTGGTTGCCATCTCTGAAATCTCCTTTGGTCCCATGTCTCTGAAGGCGACCGGGACACACCACGCGAAGCGATGCGAGGGTTCCGCCTCCCAAGGCAAGCGGGTGCATTTTCGGGAGGGCCGAAAGAATGTTCTGCGTCCTTTGCAGAAGATTGTTTTGGCGGGACCCGAAACCCGCGAGGGCGGCTGTCATGCCGGGGTCCACGCGGACAGTTCATCGTCCGTGGGGTGGCAAGCCGAAGCAGAACACGCGTAGTCCGCAGGGCGGCGGTAAAGACCCGAAGCAGTGTCCGGGCGATGCACAGAGCGGGGGATTGGAGATAAAGGACTCAATGGCACGTACCCTGGAAATCGCATGTCCGAAGGGCGGCTCCGGGATGGCTTCAGGCTATGCAATCGATATGTGAAGGGATGCGTCTGGACAACACGTTTGCGACACAGATGATCTTCGCTTTTCTCGACTTCATGCATGATCCGAGCTAGGGCTTTTCCGCTGCGAAAGGTGGGCGCCCTCTTCGGGTGTGGCAGTGCCTGGCACGCAGTCGAGACGCAGACGACCGGGTGTCATACTAGAAGACGATGTCCGCAAGCGAGCCCAGCACAACCATCGCCGTTTTAGCCGAAAAGCCGTCCGTTGCCCGCGATATTGCCCGCGAACTGGGCGCCAGCAAACGCGGTGATGGATTTCTTCACGGCAATGGTTATGTCGTCACCTGGGCCGTCGGGCACCTGGTTTCACTCGCGCAGCCGCACGAGATCAATCCAGACTGGAAGCAGTGGCGCTTCGATTCACTGCCTATGCTGCCCGCCTCGTGGCCTCTGGTCGTCTACGAAAAGGCCAAACCGCAGTTCGAGGTGGTGCGCAAAATCCTGAACTCGCCGCGCGTGGCCAAGGTCGTCTGCGCCACCGACGCCGGGCGCGAGGGCGAGCTGATCTTTCGCTACATCTACGAGGCTGCCGCGTGCAGCAAGCCGGTTAGCCGCCTATGGATTTCGTCGATGACCGGCGAGGCCATCCGCAAGGGCTTCGACAATCTGCAACCTGGCGTCAACTACGATGGCCTCGCCGACGCCGCGCATGGCCGCAGCCGCGCCGACTGGCTGGTTGGCATGAACCTCTCGCGTGCCTATTCGCTGCTCTATAACGAGAACCTTTCCGTTGGCCGTGTGCAGACGCCGACGCTCGCCATGATCGTCGAGCGTGAACAGACGCTGCGCGCTTTCGTCGCCGAAGAGTACATCGAGGTTCTTGCCAAATTCGAGGGGATTGGCGAGAGGAAAAAAGAAAACTATCGCGGCACATGGTTTCGCCCTCGCGACGAACAGGAAGACAAGGAGGCGCAGGCCAAGCTTTCGCGCCTGCCTGCCGACGGCGAAGAGGCGCGACAGATTGTGGCCCGCGCCAAGTCGGGCGAAGTGGCCATCGAGTCACTGCGCGCTGCAACCCAGCACGCGCAGCCGCCGCTGCTCTACGACTTGACCGAATTGCAACGCCACGCCAATCGCCTCTACGGCTTCAGCGCGCAGGAGACGCTTGGCTACGCGCAGGCCCTCTACGAACGGCACAAGCTCATCAGCTATCCGCGCACCGACAGCCGCCACCTGACCACCGATATTGTGGCCACGCTTGACCGCGTTGCCGCCGCTGTCGCGCCGAATTATCCGAAGCTCGTCGCCGAGGGAACCGGTAAGCCCACACTCGGCAAGCGCTTTGTCGACGACAGCAAGGTCAGCGATCACCACGCCCTGCTGCCGAACGCTGTGCCTGTGGGCCGTGTGCAATTGAGCGATCCTGAACGCAAAATCTACGACCTCATCTGCCGCCGCTTCCTGATGATGTGGCACGAGGATCACGTGCAAGCCGTCACCGCCGTCATTACCGCCATCACCAACCCTGGCGCGGATGCGCCGATCATTGATCGCTATCGCACCTCCGGTACCCTGGTGCAACAGATGGGCTGGAAGGTGCTCGACATCGTCGTCGAAAAGAAGAAGAAAAAGAGCGACGAAGAAGAAGACGACCAACTGCTGCCAACCGACCTGAAGCAAGGCCAGCCGCAGCACGTTGCATCCATCGAGGCAAAGAATAAAAAAACCAAGCCTCCCAAGCGCTTCACTGAAGGCACTCTGCTGACGGCCATGCAGACCGCCGGACAGACGCTCGATGAAAAAGAACTGTCGGATGCGATGAAGGAGACTGGGCTGGGCACGCCGGCCACGCGCGCTGGCATCATCGAAACGCTTCTAAAGCGCGACTATATGGTGCGCAGCGGCAAGACCCTTGAGGCCACCGAGAAAGGCATTCACCTGATTGAAGTCGTACACCCGGAGGTGAAGACTCCGGCGATGACCGGCCAGTGGGAGTCCTACCTTAAAAAAATTCACGAGGGCGAGGCGAAACTCGATCCGTTCATCTCAGGCATCGACGAATACGTAAGTGACGTGGTGCGCAAGGTGCGTACAGAGCCGCGGCGGGCTTACGTTTCACAAGACAAACTTCGCCGCGCGGCGGAGAACGGCGCAAGCAAGGAAGCCTCATCTGGGAAAGCAAGCACGGCGACCAGCGAGAAGAAAGCCACAAAAAAGCCTTCAAAGAGTGCGCGGCTTGAATCCTTGCTTAAAGAGCGCTTCAGTTTTGAGAAATTTTTGCCGGGACAAAAGTCCGCGTGCATGTCGGTGCTGGCGGGCAAGGACACTCTGCTTGTGCGCCCATCGGGCTCAGGCAAATCGCTCTGCTATCAGTTGGCCGGAGCGGCGCTCGGCGGCGTCACCATCATTTTCAGCGCGCATGAAGATTGGCTCGATGCGCAGGTAAATACTCTGCGCGAAAAGAACTTCGCGGCTGCCTGCATTCACGCCGGGCACTCTCGCGAAGAGCTGCGCGCTGCCTGCGTCGAATATTTGAATGGCCGGCTGAGTTTTTTGTTCGTCGCACCCGAGCGTCTTGCCGTTCCGAGCTTTCCAGAGATGCTCGCCAAGCACAAGCCCGCGCTGATTGTCATCGAAGAAGCAGATCGCATTGCGCCCGCGAGCGAAAGCTATCTTGCCGATTATGCGTTGCTCGGAGAACATCTGTCCAAGTTGCGCCCCGCGCCGATGCTTGCTCTGAGTTCGACCGCCATCGAGCCACAGCAGAAAGAAATCCTTGCGCGGCTCGGTATGTCAAGCTGAATCGAATTACGGCATGAGCGAACAGTATTTCAACGATGCCTAGTGTCCTTACGCGCTCATTGCCTAGCTTGCTCGCAATGGGGGAACGTCACGATTCGGCATGGGTCGAAGCTCGCGCCAGGAAAACATCTCGAACTTGAGACTGGGGCTTCGTTTTCTCCAGCGCGCCGAAGAGCGTCTGAATTGATCCTCCGAACACCGTATGCTTCGGGAACCTCCTCAGCCCCTGGCACCGTGAGTAAACACTGGAATGCTGGCGACATGCCGACATGTCGAGACCTATCTGTTTGCCTGTGAGCGCATTGGAGATTTT
>Ga0181519_10003493_pt1 | contig 12945 bp, 10 predicted proteins | sample PEATcosm2014_Bin_26_FD_121102 | JGI IMG/M metagenome (GOLD analysis project Ga0181519, IMG submission 121102) | Peatland microbial communities from MTU Mesocosm Facility, Houghton, MI, USA - PEATcosm2014_Bin02_10_metaG | ecosystem: Environmental > Terrestrial > Soil > Wetlands > Peat | place... | reverse complement strand
CCCCGAGTGCAGATCGGTCTTCGCGCCGCGCACTTCGAGCTCCGTGTAGATCATCCCCCGCAGCCCCACACACAGCGTCGGCAACTCCGGCGCAAACATCTCCGTATCCGAAATCAGCGCGAAATCCGCCTTCAGCCGTTCTGGATGCTCGCGCACGAACGCAGCAATGCGCTCACCGCCAACCTCTTCCTCGCCCTCATAAATCACGCGCACGTTGATGGGCAGCTTCCCATCTTTCTTCAGCAGCGCTTCCAGCGCCTTCACCTGCGTAACCAGCTGCCCTTTGTAATCGACCGCCCCGCGCGCATACAAATTCCCGTTCCGCTCCGCAGGCTCAAACGGCGGCGACACCCACTCGTCGAGCGGATCGGGAGGTTGGACATCGTAGTGCGCATAGCAAAGAACCGTGGGCTTCCCGGCCGCGTGAAGCCAGTCCGCATACACCAGCGGATGTCCTTCAGTAGCGCGGATCACCTCCACATGCTCCATCCCAATACGCTTGAGCTCCGAAGCCACCCACTCCGCGGCCTTCTCCACATCGCCCTTATGCTCCGGAGTCGTGGACACCGAAGGAATCCGCAACAGCGTCTTCAGCTCCTCCAGAAACCGCGCCGCATTCTCCCGCGCATACGCAACCGCACCAGCACTCATCACTCACCTCAGATCGAAGCAAACAGGCAAGTATACGGCGGATGAGATCATCCAGATGTAGTGCTCCGGAACTCCGCCCGAGCAGAACATTTTTCTATACTGTTCTCGTATGAGACCTTCCGAGGCCCTGGCACATCACCGCGATGAGATTCGCGTAATCGTCTCTGAGAACCGCAGCAGCAATCCCCGTGTCTTTGGATCGGTCCTTCGCGGAGAAGATGCCGACGGTAGCGACCTCGATCTTCTGATCGATCCCGCACCGGACACGAGCCTGATGGACATCGCTCGCATCCAGGGTCGTTTGGAGCGGCTCCTGGGGATCTCCGTAGACGTGCTCACTCCGCTTTCTCTGCCGGAATCCTATCGTAGCCGCGTGATGGCCGAGGCTCGCCCTGTATGAAGCCCGGCCCGGGACGAACGCCGGATTTTCTCCAGCATATCCTTGAGGCGATCGCTCGGATTTCCACCTATACGGCCGGAATGAGCGAATCGGACTTCGCCGCCAATCAGATGGTCCAGGACGCGGTAATTCGAAATATCGAAAACATGGGCGAAGCAGCCCGGAACATCGAGGCGTCAGACCCGGATTTCATTTCGAAGTATCCCCAAATTCCCCTGCATGATGTGTATCTCATGAGAAACCGGCTCGCCCACGGCTATTTCACCGTCGATGTTGGCCTCGTCTGGAATGCGGTTAAAACGGATATACCCGCACTGCGGGTTCAAATCCTCCTGATCACGTCCTGAACTCCCATAGCCGGCCCTCACCATCACCCATCCGGCCTGCCACCAATCGATGCCTCGAGAGCCTTCGTCACCGCCCCTGCGATATCGTCCTGCACCATCAGGATGTTGGTCATCGGCTGGTCGTAGGTTTCAGACCAGACAACGTATCCATTGTCCGCACGAATCAACCGCACGTCGACGCGCACCCAGGCGCCGGACTGGCGCACGCTCCCATCCAGAACGTAAGCCACGCTCAGCGTCCGCGCAATCTCCCCGACCGCAATCTGCTTGCCCTTGAAGTAGAACGAGGCTGTGGGCGAAGCCACCCGAAGCCCTGGAATCCTGCTGAACTTATCGATCAGCTCCTCGGTCATCCCATCCGCGAAGGTCTCTTGGTGCATTCCCTCAGTCAGGTCCAGAAGCGGCACCACCGCGATAGATTTCTGTGGCGGCGATTCCGCTCGAGCCGAAGCCGAATGGTCCGCCTTCGCATTCCGGTTATGAATCAGAAACGCGACCCCGGTGCCAACCGCCATCACAAGGCAAAGCACTGCGGCCGCAATCCAGGTGCGTCTCGCGGTTGGCGCGCGCCGTGGCCCATCACCCTCCCCGGCGGGCAACGTTCCCGCCTGAGCAGCAGGTTCGTCCACCCATGGCCCCACCGCCGCCACCATCCGATATCCCAGCCTCGGTACGGTTTCGATATACGTCGGCTCCTTCGGATCATCGCCCAGCACACGCCGTAGGGAGGCCACCGCCTGGTAGACGGAGTCCAGCGAAACCGCGACGCCCGGCCAAACCTCGTTGAGCAGGTCATCGATGCTGACTACCTCGCCGGCGTGATCGGCCAGGCAGACCAGCAGGCGCATCGCACGCGCCTCCAGCCGCGCTGTCTCGCCACCCCTCTCGATCCGGCCCGAAGCAGGGTCGACGCACCACGCGCCGATGCGCAGCCTTGTTGTGGCAGCTCGTTCCATCAACGGATCGGCTCCATCCATCCTTCAAAAATCTGAGAAGAGCGCTCGCCGATTATACCCACTAGCCCGCCAGCCACTTCCGTTTCGTTATGGGAGGGGATCACGGGATTTCAGAAGTATTCAGAGTCTTTCAGAACAGCTTCAGGACTTCTCCCATCCCGATACCGTACAACTGCACTGCGAACGAAGATCCAATCGGAGAAAAGATGACCCACAGCAAACGACTCCGCATTTTTGTAACTGGCGCGCTCGTTCTTCCCGTTGGCCTGGCGCTCTTAGCGAGCGCTGTCGCTGCGGCTCGCCCCACCTCAACGCCAGCTCAGGCGCTTCCTCCTCCAGGAACCTACAAGGTCGACCCGGATCACAGCTTCGCCTTCTTCAGCGCCTGGCATCACGTCGTCGGGCGCGTGCGTGGCCGCTTCGACAGGGTGAACGGCGCCATCATCGTATCGCAGGACCCAGCCGCCTGCGCCCTCGACATTGCCATAGACACCGCCACGATCAACACCCAGGTCGCCGAGCGCGACGAAGATCTTCGCGGTCCCGACTTCTTCGATGTGAAGAAATTCCCCGCGATGATCTACCGCGGCCGCGGCATCCACCGCGCCTCCGGCGTTTCCCCGAACAGTGTCTGGGTCATGGACGGCTACCTCACTATCCGTGACATCGCTCGGGTCGTGCCGCTGACGTTTACCTTCCCAGGGTTAGTGGTTCAGTACCCAGGGTCGCCGAACAATCCGCCCGGCAAACCCGCCCGTCCTGCCTTCCACGCATCTGCAGCGTTAAGGCGCGGCGATTTCGGCATGACCCGCGACAATCTTATGGAACTGGGTGCTCCTCCCGCTCCAGGACCCGACGTCGAAATTGAAATCGACGTAGAAGCGGATGCTACCTCTCCATCTCAATAAAAATTGAGCACCCAAAACCTCGCCGGCCGGCCAGCCAGGTCGGCTACGCCGTCACCACCCGCACTGCGGACGGCCGTTGCCATACGTTGCTTACCCACAGCAGGATCATCTGCGCAAGAAGCGCTCCGCAGAAATCCAGCGCCACATCCCGCGCCGAGCTCGTTCGCCCCGGAATAAAGCTTTGATGCCACTCGTCCCAGCTCGCCAGCAGCAGCGTGCACAGCAGGGCCAGCCCCGCCGCGTACCGGAAGCGTATCCGCCACGCCGCCCATCGTGCTTCCAGCGTCACGCGCCACGAGTCGAAGAACCCAAGACTGACCATTCCATAACCGGCAAAGTGGCCCGTCTTGCGAATGTAATGGTGAATCGCCGCCCAATGCTCTGAACTAATCGGCCCAAAAAGCTTGATCCAGAGCGGCAGCAGCCACCGGCTGGTGTTTTCCGCCGACATCGTTGCGGTCGATTCCGCAACAATGATCCCAATCCCGATCAACGCCGGAATCCAATGCAGAAACAGTCGTACGCGAGGATTGTGCACACTTCTCCGGAACACCAACATTCACTTCACATTCACTTCAAGGATACATCCCGTGCAACATCTCCCGCACTCCCTCTTCTGGTCCGCCGTGGCTCAAAAGTGATACAACAGTCATTAGTCCCCAGAGTCCCCCCAGCGCATGACCGGTCAGGAAAAAGTTCTCATCGTCGAAGACGAGCCGCACGCTCTCTCGGGCTTGGCGGAGCTTGTCTCAGGTTGGGGTTACCGCACCGAAACGGCTCGCGACGGCATCGAAGCGCTCGAAAAAGTGGCCGCGTGGCAGCCCGGAATCGTCGTCTCCGACCTCAAGATGCCGCGCATGGACGGCCTTCAGCTCCTGTCGCGCCTTGGCGATGCCAACGAAAAGATCACGGTCGTGATGCTTACGGCGCAGGGCTCCATAGAAGCCGCTGTGGAAGCCATGAAGAACGGCGCCTACGACTTCATACAGAAGCCGGTCGACCCTACTCGGTTGCGCGCCATCCTCACCAATGCTGCAAGGCAGCGCGATACCGAACGCGAGCTTGAAGTCACGCGCCGCAAGTTGCGCGAGACCGGCGTCCTCGGCTCCCTGGTCGGCGCCTCAAAGAAGATGCAGGAGGTCTTCTCCCTCATCGAGCGCGTCGCTACCAGCAATGTCTCGGTGCTCATAACCGGCGAAAGCGGCACCGGCAAGGAACTCGTCGCGCGCACCCTGCACGATCTCAGCCCCCGCCGGCTCAAGCCTTTTGTCGCGGTTAACTGCGCGGCCATTCCCGAAACCCTGATCGAAAGCGAGATTTTTGGCCACGAAAAAGGCGCATTCACCGGCGCCATCGAGCGCCGCGCCGGCTGCTTCGAGCTCGCCGAGGACGGCACACTGCTGCTCGACGAAATCGGAGAAATGCCCGTCGCCACCCAGGCCAAGCTTCTCCGTGTCCTCGAGGATCGCAAACTACGCCGCCTGGGCAGCAAGATTGAAGCCCCGATCGATGTCCGCGTGCTCGCGGCTACCAATAAGGATCCCGAAGCGGCGGTCGCCGACGGGCATCTCCGTGGCGATCTTTACTACCGCCTCAACGTCTTCAACATCCACATGCCGCCGCTGCGTGACCACAAGGAAGACATTCCGTCGATCGCCGAGACCATGATCTTCGATATGAACCAGAAGCATCAACGGCGGGTTTCCGGCCTCGACGCCGAGATGCTCGCGCGCCTCATGGCTCACGACTGGCCCGGTAACGTGCGCGAGCTGCGCAATACCATTGAGCGCGCTGTCGTGCTGTGCACCGACGGCCAGCTGCAGTCGCGCCATTTGCCTCCCGGCTTCGGAACCCGCCCCCCGCGCTCCGTCACCGAGCTGCCCGCCAATGCCATTCAGCTCGAAGTCGGCGCCACCGTCGGCGACGCCGAGCGCATGCTGATCTTCAAAACCCTCGAATCCACCCACAATAACAAGACCCGCGCCGCCGAAATCCTGGGTATCAGTCTCAAGACTCTGCACAATAAACTCCGGGAATACGGAAATAGTGCTACCCATGCCGGCGCGCTCGAAGAATAATAATGTGGCACCCGAGGGGCAATCTGGGTATGCTCCAGGTACTGATCCTTGATCGCTGAGCGCTGCCCCCCAAAGTCATGCGCCTCAAGACCAAACTCGTTCTCGCTATTACCGGGCTCGTCTTCTCCGTCGTGGTGGCCTTGTCCTGGATATGGCTGAGCCAGTTGCTCCAGCAGCACATCGAGCTTTCCTGGAACTCCACCGATATCCTCACGCATCAGATTTCATTTCAGGTCAATCGCGCCCTCGACAGCGGCCTTCCGGGCCGCCACATCGACCCCGATGATCCTGTCGCTGTGCGCGCCGCGGTTGCCGATACGCTTCGCCGCGATCCAGGCCTCAACTCCCTGCTTACCTCCATCGTCAACTACTCGCCCACGATTCTCGACGTCGCCGTCGTCGACCGCCAAAACCGGGCGATTATCGCCGTTCCCGATTCCTCACTCGACGACCAGACTCTCCCCAATCGCCCCGACTACTCTGTCCTCCGCCGCCAGTCTCTCATTCGCACCTTCCGCATCGTCTTCGGTCCACCCCAGGTCTACAACGTTTCCCTCGGTCTGGACCTGAATAACCAGCCTTTCCTCAATATTCGCATCGGCATCCGTACCACTTTTTTGAGGAACGCATTTCGTCCCTGGCTGGTCGAGTCGCTGAGCTTCATGGGCCTGGCCATGATCATCTCGATGGTGGTGGCCGCGTTTGTTGCCAATCTCGCCCTCCAGCCCATCGAGCAGATCAGCCAGCGGCTGGATATCCTGGCGGCCCAGGAGGCCCCACCGGAAGCCACCTCCCGCGAAATGCGGCGGACCCTCGAACCCGAGCTGGCGCCTCCCTCGCCTGCTGGAGAACGCGAATCTCGCCGGGGCGCCGACACCGTCGCCCAGGTCTCAGGCAAAATCGACCGTCTCGGCCAGCGCATCCGCAATGTCGAAGAAGTCTTCTCCGCCCTTCGCGAAAACCTCGATCAGATCCTCTCCAATCTGCAGGACGGTGTCATGCTTTTTACCCGCGATGCCCGCGCCGTCCTGGTTTCAAGCGCCGTCGAACGTTTCCTGAACATCGGCCGCGATCGCATCTTCGGCGCGGACGTCCGCGACATCTTCGACCGCAACACCCGCCTCGGCCGAATCGTCCGCGATGCCTTTGAAGGCGGCATGGCCATCGTGCAGGAGGAGGTCACCACCGAAACCGGCCGCCGCATCGAGGTCTCTCTGGACTTCATCCATGACTCCCATTCCCGCGACCGCAATTCGCTCGGCGCCTTGCTCACCCTCCACGATCTGGAATCCGTCCGTGAGATCGAGAGCGAGCTGGAAGTCTCCCGGCGCATGGCTTCGATCGGCCGGCTCACGGCGGGCGTCGGCCACGAGGTCAAGAACCCCATCAACGCCATCGTGGTCCACCTCGAGCTGCTGCGTAACAAAGTTCACGCCGGGGGCGACGCTCTGCGCCACCTCGACATTATCCAGAGCGAGATTCGTCGCCTTGATCGTGTCGTTCAGACCCTTGTCGATTTCTCCCGGCCCGTTGAGCTCCAGCTCAAGGATCAGGACCTTCGCGCGGTCGTCGCCAGCGTGCTCATGCTGGCCTCGGCCGAGTTCCAGACACGGGGCATCACCGTTGAGAGCGATTCCCCGGCCCGCTCCGTCCTCTGCCGCGTCGATGCCGATCTCCTCGAGCAGGCGCTGCTGAACGTCGTGCTGAACGGTGCCCAGGCCATGGCCTCCGGCGGCGCCCTCGAAGTCCGCCTCACGGAAGATGGCCGCTGGGCCTATATCCGCGTCCGCGACCACGGTGAAGGCATCCCCGACGAGATCCGTTCCCGCATTTTCGACCTCTATTTCACGACCAGAAAAGAGGGCAGCGGTATCGGTTTGGCAATGACCTATCGAATTGTTCAGATGCATCACGGCCAAATTGACGTAGAATCGAAACCTGGGAGCGGAACCACATTTGTACTGCGGCTCCCACTAATTTCTGCCGGTTCGGGACAGCGCGTAGTTCTGGAAGATACAGGGCACGCGATTCCCAGCGAGCTTGCTCGCCAGGGTGGTGAGACCCAACCAGAAAGGTCCGGACCATGAGATCCGGAAAGACGATTGCAGCGCTTGCCTTGTTCCTTGCGTTGCTGACAGGATGCGGCCAGAAGCAGCCAAAGACCACAGTGTCCCAGACTGCCCAGGCCCCGTCTCTGCCTCCATCGCAGATGGCCGCGCTCGTTCCGTCCGCCCCTCCGCCGATTCCCGCTGCCAAAATGCCTGCGGTCAAGCTGGACACCACGACACCACCCGAAACGAAGACCGAAACCGCTAAATCGGAGCCGCAGCGCAACAACAAGCACCACGCCAAACCTGCCGTCGCCCAGGAAACCCCGCCGGAAGCGCCGAAGGCCCCGCCTCAGACGGCCCCCCCCCGCAATCAGATCGCCCACGCCCAGCCCCCTGAAATGTCCCCCCTCGGACAAATATCGACAGGCAACGAAAACGCGAATACTGCCGATCGTCGAGGCATCTCCGATCAGATCGACGCCACCGAGAATCGCCTGAATGCAATCAAGCGCTCTTTCACTGCTGACGAGCAGAAGACAGTAACCCTGATCCGCACATATATTACCCGCGCACGCGATGCCCTGAAGGTCGACGACCTCGCCGGCTCCCGAAATATGTCCGACAAGGCGAGGCAGCTGCTTGAAGAGCTCACAAAGCCGTAGCTGCCCTCTGGCATCGCCGCCGCGCGTTCCGCTGGCAGCTTTTCGCCATTAGCTTTCGCTAACAGCTTTTCCGTTCTCTTTTCGCTGGATTTCTACTTCTCTCCCCACTTCAGCTTCGAGCGAAGCACATCGAAAAACCCGTTCTCTCCCAGCCGAATCAGCTTTACCGAGTAATCCGAACGGTTGCAGCGCAGCTCGTCTCCGAGGCGCAGCTGAATCGCCTCCTGGCCATCCACCGTCAGAAAAGTCTGGTCCGGTATGCCCTCGATGCGCACCAGAACTCGTGACTCTCCAGGCAATACCATCGGCCGCAGTGTCAACTGATGAGGACAGATCGGCGTAACAATCAGTGCATCGACTTTCGGAACCAGCACCGGACCGCCGGCCGCGAGCGAATACGCGGTCGATCCCGTCGGCGTGGCCACAATCACTCCATCCGCCCGGAAACTGGCGGCCAGCTTGTCATCCACCTCCACTACAAACTGGCCCATGCGCGCGATAGCGCCCTTCGCCGCCACCACATCGTTCAGCGCCTCATGCGCGCAATTCAGCTTGCCGTCACGCCAAAGCTCACTGTGCAGCATCGCTCTGGACTCAATGCAGCAGGCGCCCTGGTTCCAGGCCTCAAGATGCGTATAAATATCCGCGAGCCGAACCTCGGTCAGAAACCCGAGCGCCCCCAGATTGACGCTCAGAATTGGAACCCCGCTGCGCGCGAACACCCGTGCCGCCGCCAGCAGCGTCCCATCCCCGCCCAGCACGACCACCAGTTCCGGGCTCAGCGAGGCCAGCTCAGGCCGCGGGTGCACCTTCTCATCGGTCACGTAGTTCGCGCTGACCGGGTCCAGCAGAGGATCGTGCCCGTGCGCCTTCAGCCACAGCACCAGCTCCGGCAGCAACTGCCGAAGCTCATCCTTCTGCGGTTTCGAGATGATCGCGACGCGCGACATGTGCTTTAGTGTAATGCCCGCCCCAACCCGCGCCGTCCTCCGTCACAGTCGCTGCGGCAAAAAGTAACGGGCGGCTTCCGGCCGCTGAAATAGTCCTGTCGGCACTATGTAGTCGACCGGCTCTTGACCGCCAGGAATTGCGCCGGCACCGCCGTGCCCGTCCCATTTGTGAGCAATGGGTTGATGGTCTGCGTATCCGTCAGCGTAGTCGTATTCACCAGATGGACGAGATTGTCGCCGCTCGTGCTGGTGAAGAAAATCGACCCATCCGGACTGAAGATCCCCGCAATCGGGGCTCCCGCGCCCGTTGAAAGTTGAACAGTCCCCAGCATTCCAAAGGTTGCGAGCGTGGCCGACGGCGTGTAATAAGGCAAGACACCCGTTGCAGCACCAGCGTTATAGGTAACGAACGCGACCGAGGAGTTCGGAGACGGAACAACCTGATCGATCTCCGCAGCCGCGATCGGCAGTGTCCCTGTGTTGACGGATGTGTCGAGGCTCAACGGTGGTCCGGTATAAGCGGGGCAGGCTCCCACTGGAACCCCGGCTGGACCCGCAGCGCTTTGTTCGAGCCAGATATCCGAGAACGTCGTTGGGTCTGCTCCCAGCACATGGAACCCATCCGGCGTCGCGGCCAACATATTCGTCGTAACCCCCACATCGGCTGCAGGCGGGTAGTACGGCGGAGTCGAACTGCTGTTGGGGCAGAAGCTCCGGGCCGCCGTTGTATTCCCGCTGAGGAACGTCGCCACGCTGGGCACTGTGATCGTCAGCCCTGGTCCGCAGAATGGATCCCACGATGGGTTGTACGCCGGCTCGGTCGCCGTGCCTGCCGCTTCCAGCGGGCAACCGTACGTCGGCTGGTTCGTCAGCGGGTAGCTGGACCAACCCGTGTCGCTGTTGTTCACGAACAGCGTGTTCTGACCTGTGCTCGGATCGAGACCGCTGATATAAACCGTTGTTCCATCCGGCGAATATTGGGCGCGGCTGACCAGCCCGCCGATGCTCGTGTAGCTGCTCGAGCTGTTGTTGTACAGGTAAATAACCTGCCGCAGCTGGTCGTTGATTACGACCGTCGATCCAGTGGGCGAGACCGCCAGCACCACCCCGGGCACGCCTGTTATCTCCTTCGAAAGCGTGTTGTTGAGCGCGCTGTAAATCATCAGCTCGTGATAGCTGCCAAAGAACAGCGTGTCCCCGCCCTGGTCCATCACCATCGAGTTGGGAGTGTAAGGCAAGCGGATGGGCGAGGCAGCGCCGCCGGTGGTCAAATCGACTTCAGAAAAATAGGGCGATTGCGACGAAGCCATCCAGATCTGATTGCTGCTGCGTCCGGGTGAATTGATGGTGACGGTATTAGCCGTCACCGGCATACCATTCCCAAGTAATCCAATCAGATTAATGGGCGCCGGATTGCAAGTGGGCGGCTCACAGATAGCCGTGATCGTTGCGTGGCTGGGAAACGTGTCCGTGACGAGGCCGGTGCTGCTCACGCTCAGATTCTGCGGTTCCGTAGACGCATAGGTCAGCGGCACGCCGTTAATGGTCGCCCCCGTGGTATCCGTTACCTGCGCGACGACCGTCTGTGGCGAGCTGGGAGTGACAGTCGCCGTATTCGACCCGTTGATCGACAGCTTGATGCTGGCTGGAGGACAAGTCGAAAAGAAGCCCGCTGCCGATGTAACTTCGGAGGTGTTCGCGTTGATCACTGTCGATCCAGGAAGGTTCGCCGTCGCAATCCCGTTCGGATTCGGCGTGGTCGACGTGGTCCCGGTCACTGGATTGGTATTGGTGGGTTCCGTGGTGTTGTTAATCGTCACCACGCTCGCCGTAACCGGGATATAGACGATGGTTCCCACGTTTGCGTTTGGGCTCACGCACGAAGTCGTGCTGGGACTGCACAGTGTCACACCCCCCGGTCCGGTCACAGTGGTTTCCGCCAGCAGCGGCAGAGTCGCCCCTGATGACCCGGTCAGCGTCTGTCCCTGCGAAATGCAGGCCTGCTGGCTGGGAATCGTAATCGACGTAATCGGCGGGTGGACATAGATGTTCACCGGATTGCTGGTCACCGACGCGCCTGTAGCAGTAACCTGCACTGTGCCGCACGTAGCCGGGGTGCACCCGGAAAATGAGGAGAGCGAGGAGCCGGCCGGCGGCGTGCAGATCGTAAAATCTGAAACCCCGCCCGGACTATTGCGGTTCCATGTGCCCGCGCAGATCAGTCCCGACGGCGAGATGTCCGCCAGCTGCAGGTTCGAACTCGCATATACGTATTTACTGACGCTTTCCGGTCCTCCATTGCAGTTGTAAGCCTGCGGGGATCCGATATTCCCCGTCTGCCCCCACGACAGCGAAAGTCCCGTCGTCTCCGGCTGCAGCGTCACATACACGACCTGGCTGGTCGTAATGCCATAGGCATTGCCATTCTTAATGCAGTAATTATTGGGATTGTGGCCACAGCCCGCGATGGAAAGACCAACCGGAAGCGAACACGCAAACACCACTACAAAAGCAAGGAACCGCCGCATGAAACCTCCCCGTCTGAGCAGTCTGGCCGCCCAAACGGTCGATACACCACAGAATTCTGCGTGCCACTCAGGATAACAAAATAGACGCTGGAGGAGCACTGGCGTAACCTATGCGGCGCCGAAGAGATGCCGTCCGCCATCTCGCGAATTGGGCTGACTGTGTCTTCCGCCAATCGCCTTCGTCAGTCTCCCTGTCCGTAGAAGCTCCATCTCGAACTGCTTCAACGCTAACCGCCTTTCCGCTGACCGGCCCTCAGCGAACCGCTCCATGCCGCCCCTAAGGCATATAGCCCTCAAACCAACCCAGCGCCCGCTCCAGAACATCCCTCCGGTGCTCTGGGTTCACAAACCCATGCCCCTCGTCGGGATACACCACCAGCTCCGTCGTATCCCCCAGGTCGCGCAGCGCATGCCAGAACTCGAACGACTGCGGCGCCGGACACTCCCCATCGCGATCCCCAACCATCACCAGCACCGGCGTCTTCACGTTCTTGATGAAGTTGATCGCGGACATCTTCGCGTACACCGCCGGATCGTCATACACCGATGCCCCGAAGAACGGAATCATCCACTGGTCGATCGAATTCTCCCCGTAATAGCTCTGCCAGTTCGAGATTCCCGCCCCCGCCACAGCCGCCTTGAACCGGTGCGTCTGCGTCACCGCAAACATCGTCATGAACCCGCCATAACTCCACCCCGTCAGCCCAACCCGCCCATCGTCGATCGGATACTTCTTCTCGACCGCATCCACCCCCGCGAGAATGTCGCGCAGATCCCCATACCCAAAATCCTTGCGGTTCGCCTGCGTGAACTTTTCTCCCTCGCCATAGCTCCCGCGCGGATTCGGCATCAGCACAAAGTAATCCAGCGCCGAAAACGGAACCGGCCCGTACCCCACTCCCGGCCAGCGCGGGACCACAGCCGACGACGGCCCTCCATGCACCTCCACAATCAGCGGATACTTTTTCGCGGGGTCGTAGTGCGCGGGAAGCAGCAGCCATCCGTCCACCCGATAACCCTCATTCGTCCATTGCCAGGGTTCGGCGAGGCCCCATACCGGCTTGAGACCGTCATTCAACGAGGTAATCCGAGTGAAGTGCCGCCCCTCCGCATCCGCTCCGGGTCTCCAGGTCCATACCTCGGGCGCGCTCGCGAACGAGCTGCGAATCATCGCCGCTGTCCCGTCTTGCGCAAACGAAATGCTCATCTGCAACCCGCCGGAACCGATCGATTCCGGAAGAACGAAATCCACGTCTCTGTCATAATCCGGAGACGGATTCGATGTGGAAATATAGGCCAGCTCGCTCGCCCCCGATGCGATCTCCGTGAATTGCAGGGTTTCGTTGTCCTTCCAGCGCAGCCATGCGGGGCTTGCGGAGATATTCGGCGTCACGTCCTTCGGCTCCCCACCCGT
>Ga0181519_10003486_pt1 | contig 12956 bp, 9 predicted proteins | sample PEATcosm2014_Bin_26_FD_121102 | JGI IMG/M metagenome (GOLD analysis project Ga0181519, IMG submission 121102) | Peatland microbial communities from MTU Mesocosm Facility, Houghton, MI, USA - PEATcosm2014_Bin02_10_metaG | ecosystem: Environmental > Terrestrial > Soil > Wetlands > Peat | place... | reverse complement strand
GGGAACGCAAGGGATCTGACCGACGAGAAGAGGTGGTCGAAAGAAAGGCGTGGTTGGAGGAGGAGATGCTGTGCGGCGCCCTCTCCGCTCTCGCCAGCCCGGCTCGCCGCTGGCCCTCGCTGGCCGAGGAGATCACCCGGTTCGACACCCACCGGGGGCGAGGCCACGCCGGCAGGCCCTGCAAAGCGGTAAGAGAAAATTGCTTGACAAGCTCCGGGGTCAGTGCAAACGTTTAACCAAGTTTGAGGCGTTCAGAGGCTCGCCGAGTCTTTGACCGAGGCGCGGGCCAACCGTGCGTTGCAGGGGTTGGGAGATCTCATGGGTTTCGAAAGCAATTAGGTGTCCCCCTTCGCGCCGAGGCGGGTGACGATCAGGGACGTGGCGGCGGCGGCGGGAGTCTCGACGGCGACAGTCAGCAGAGTCCTGACCGGCGAACCTGGCATAGGGGCGACGACGACGGCATTCGTGCTTGCGACTGCGAAACGTCTGCAGTACAGGCCGTCAGCAGCCGCCCAGAGGTTGCGGACGAGGTCAAGCTCACTTCTCGGTGTCGTCGTGCAGAGCGTCGGCGACGGCTATGTCGGCGAGGTCGTGCTCGGGATCCAGAGCCGGGCTCGCGACCGTGGCTTCAGTCCCCTCTTCTTCGTATCGGAGGGACAGGCACTACTTGAGTCCGAGGCGGTCGACGTCTTCTTGTCTGAACAGGTTCAGGAGTTCATCTGCGTCTCGCCGACGCAGCGGCCGCACATCTTCCGTAAGGCGGTCGACAACGGGTTCCACGTCAGCGTCGTGAACTGGGACCCAGAGGTACCGGCTCGGGTGTTCGACGACCTCGAGCGCGGGAACACCAGGAATATCAGGCGGTTCGGGTCCAACTTCGTGGAGAAGTCCATTTGGCAGGTCAAGTTCGACGACCTGGGTGCAGCCGTCCTGGCGACTGAGCACCTGCTCGAGCTCGGCCACCGGAAACTTGCCCACGTTCGCGGGCCGAACGTGCGATCGAGCCTCCTGCGCCTTGTCGGCTACCGCCGCGCGCTCGAGGCCGCCGCGCTTTGGCCGCAGACTGTCATCACATCCGAGGATCCTGTGCTCGAGGCCAGGGAGCTCGCGATCATTGCCCACCTCAGAGGTCAGCGGCCACCTCTCGGCATCGTCGCATACGACGACCTGGCGGCTGTGGCAACTTTGCGGGCAGCCAACTCGGCGGGGTGGAGGGTTCCCGAGGATCTCTCCGTGATCGGGATTGACGACATTCCTTTTGCTGCCTACACGAACCCGGGTCTGACGTCGGTGGCACAGCCTAAGCCCGAGCTCGGTGCGCTCGCTGTCGACCTCCTCCTGGACGACGACGCCGGGCCCCCCGGTACGCGGGTGCTCGACGGCCATCTTGTGGTACGGGAGTCGACGGCCCGCGTGAGTGAGAAGGCAACGAGACGGCCCAGTCAGTCGCGAAGAGCTGGTCCGCCGACGCGCAGCGTCTCCGCGCCACGAGCAAGAGGCCGAAGGGGCAGCGCATCGTGAGCCTCGAGCTAGAGAACGTCAGTCAGGAGATGCTGTCAGAGGCCGAATCTGAGAAGCCTCTCGGCTTGCGCGCGCAAGCGCTCCGGCGACTGCGCCGCGACCCGGTGTCAGTCTCCGCCTTTGTCGTCCTCGTCTTTCTCGTGCTGGCGGCGTGCTTCGGGGGACCACTGGCTGCTCACCTGACCGGTCACCCACCGGATCAGCAGTACCCTGACGCCCTTTCCGCCGGCGGACAGCCCATCGGCATCATGTCCCGTACCTATCTCGCCAACGGTCTGGCCCACAATCCCCATGGCAGCCTTTTCATATTCGGTGCTGACTCGCTCGGGCGCGACCTGCTGGTCCGTGTTCTCTACGGTGCCCGGATCTCGTTGCTGGTGGCGACCGGGGCCACCGCTCTCGCACTGCTGCTCGGCGTCTCGCTCGGTCTGCTCGCCGGTTATCTCGGCGGATGGGTCGACGCCGCGGTCAACCGCATGACCGAGACCGCCATGGCCTTTCCGAACCTTCTCCTCGCGGTGGGTATCGCGGTTGTCGTCGGCCCAGGCCTGCTCAATGTCGTCATCATCATCGCCTGCTTCACCTGGTACTACCCGGCTCGCATCGTGCGCAGCTCCACGGCGGCTGCCAAGGAGATGACATTTGTGGCGGCGGCACACACGATGGGGGCGAGACCGCGGCGGATCCTCCTTGTTCACCTCCTGCCTCAGGTGTGGGGTCCGCTCCTTGTCTACGCGACATCGATCATCGCGAACAACATCATCTTCGAGGCGAGCCTTTCCTATCTCGGCGTCGGCGTCCCTCCCCCGACCCCGAGCTGGGGACAGATGCTGTCTGACGCGGTGACCTCGGGCATGTACCAGGTGGACCTGTCCCTGGCGCTCGTCCCTGGCCTCGCCCTCGTTCTCACCATGCTCTCGTTCAACCTCCTCGGAGACGGGCTCCACGACGCTCTCGACCCGGGGGCGACACGACGATGAGAAGGCGCATCCTCAATCGGCTGGGAGGCGCCGTCATCCAGGTGTTGATCGTGACCCTGTTCGCCTGGCTCCTCTTCTACGTCATCGCCCGCTTCACCGGTGCCTCCCCCGCGCAGCGCATTGCCGGAAAGACGGCCACCACCGCCCAGATCGCCCAGGTGGCCAAGTTGCTCGGACTGGACAAGCCGTACTGGCAGCAGTACCTGATCTTCCTGGGTCATCTCGCGCGGGGCAACTTCGGGTTCTCATATGTCCAGATGCGCTCGGTATCGAGCATCCTCTGGCCCGCGCTCAGGGTCACAGCGTCACTGGTGTTCGGAGCCGCGGCGCTGTGGATGCTCGTCGCGGCACCCATCGGCGCCCTCGGTGCCATGAGGCCGCGGTCGTTCGGCGACGTGGCGGGACGCGCCGTCTCCGTAGTCGGGATGTCAATCCCGGTGTTCTGGCTGGCTCCGATGGTCTCGTACTTCCTCGCCTTCCAGCCAACCCAAGGAAGGCTGCTCGGCATCCCTCTTCCGGGCAGGGTGACACTGTTCCCCATCGACGGTTATGTGGACCTTGGCACGAGTCCGGGACAGTGGGCCTATCACCTCGTGCTCCCCTGGGTCACGCTCGCGATCGGCTTCGCGGCTGTCTACATCCGCTACATACGGACGATGACCTCTGAGCAGCTGAGCGAGGACTACACCCGCACTGCCAAAGCCAAAGGAGCATCGACGACCAGGGTTCTGCTGCGGCACGTCGGCCGCAATCTGCTCCCCACCGTGACCGTGCTTCTCGGAGCCGACGTCGCTTACGCGCTGACCGGGGTGTTCTTCGTCGAGACCGTGTTCAATTTGCCCGGGATCGGCTTCACCGGTGTGAGTGCGATCGAGAACCTCGACTATCCGGTGATCACGGCCGTCGTGATCGTGTCAGCACTCGTCGCGGTCCTCTCGAACACGATCGTCGACCTGCTCCACGTCGTCTTGGACCCACGACTGCGGCGTCTGCCCGCCAAGTGACCATGTCCTGCCCGCCTCGTTCACGAACATGTAGTGCCTAAGAGAAAGGGAGAGTTCCACCTTGAACCAACCCATGCATCACGAATGGAGTGACCAATGAAGAAACGGCACGGCCAAAAGGCCGGGATCATCAGCATCGGTTTGATAACGGCCACATTTACGCTCTTCTCCTGCTCGGGCATCAGCGCGGGGTCCGTCGCGAAGGCATCGGGCCACGCAGGCGTGAGCGGCACCCTCACCGGTGCGATGTCCTCAGGCGCCATCGACAGCATGGACCCGAACCGCTGGTACTTCGCCGTCACCTGGGGCTTGGCCAACGCGATGTGCACGACGCTGGTTCGCTATGCGGACGTGGCCGGGACGGCCGGAACAGCCATCGTGCCCGGCACGGCCAGTTTGCCTGCAATCAGCTCGAACGGTCTCGTGTACACCTACACGCTTCGTCCCGGCGCCCGCTTTTCTGATGGGCAGGCGATAACGACCCAGGACATCAAGTACTCGTTCATGAGGCTCATGAACCCGGCGATGGACACCGGTACGGGCGGTTACTTCACCAACCTGATCGGTGGCGCCGCCTACCTGGCCGGGAAGTCGTCCACCTTGCCCGGCATCACGACGACGGCAACGACGGTCACGTTCCACCTGACCGTCCCTGACGGGGCGTTCCTCTACAAGACGGCGCTCCCCACGACCTGCCCGGTACCGGCCGGCACGCCGATGAAGCCGATCGAGAACGGCTCGCTCGAGCAGAAGTACGCCAGTGGCCCGTTCATGTTGCAGTCCTACTCGCCCGGGCGCCAGATCGTGCTCGTGTTCAACAAGAACTACAACCAGAAGCTCGGTGCCCGGGGGCACGTCGCGAAGATCGTCTTCACGATCGGCGTCCAGTCTTCACAGGCGGTTCTGCAGATTCAGGCCGGTCAGCTCGATTTTCAGACCTCGAACCTGGCGACTGCGGACATCTTGAAGATATCGAACGACCCGGCGCTGAAGAACCAGGTGCACACCTCTGCTCGACCGGACATCACCTACCTGTTCCTCAACAACAGCGTGGCGCCGCTCAACAAGGTTGATGTCCGTAAGGCGATCAACTACGCGATCAACCGGACGGCGATCCTGGCGCAGTGGGGCGGACCGCTGGCAGGGACGGTGACCGATCAGGTCCTCCCGCCGTCGTTCATCGACTACAAGGGCTACAGCATCTACCCGAGCACGCCCAATCTCACCGAAGCCCGCAAGCTCATGAAGGAGTCGGGTGTCAAGACCCCGATCAAGCTCGTGATAAGGGCTCAGAACGACGCCCCCGGGTTCATGAACATGGCTGATGTGATTCAGGGCGACCTGGCGGCGATCGGGATCGACCTGACGGTCGTGGGCTCGCCGAACAGCATCAACAGCTCGTACATCACCAACTACAAGACGAAGACCCCGATGGGGGTCGAGCCGTGGTCGGCCGACTTCCCTGACGGGGAGGCGATCCTCGGTACCCAGCTGGACCCGAGCGCCCCTGACGCTCCCTCGGCCCTGTCGCGGTTCAGCGATCCGGCCTTCATCCCGTTGTTCAAGAACGCGGCCGAGCAACGTGGTGCTGCCCGCATCACGGCGTATCAGCAGCTCGACTACAACGTGATGGCGCAGCAGGCGCCGATCGCCCCGCTGTTCAACCCCCGTTGGTACGACTTCGTGTCGTCTCGCTTGGGCGGCTACGTGTACAGCGAGGCCATGGACGCCATCAACTACAACACGCTTTCCATAAACGGATAGGAAGCTCCGATGAACGCGCCTGCCTGCGAGCTCGAGGAAGTCCCCCGCGCGTCGCGGGCAGGCGCGTTGTTGGAGGTCAAAGACCTCACGGTCTCGATCCCGACAGAGGGAGGACTGATCGAGGCCGTCCGGGGCGTTTCCTATTCGCTCGGAGCGGGCGAGACCCTGGGCGTCGTCGGCGAGTCCGGCTCGGGTAAGACCATCACCTCACTCGCGGTGATAGGGCTGCTGCCCAGGGCGGCCCGAGTCAGTGGCTCGATACTTCTCGAGGGACGAGATCTCCTGAAGGCCACCTCGAGGCAGTGGAACGGAATACGGGGCGCCCGCGTGGCCATGGTCTTCCAAGACCCGATGACGGCCCTGAACCCGATGCACAGTGTGGGGTGGCAGGTCGCGGAGTGCCTGCGGCTCCACGGCAAGCTGAGCCGGGCGGCGGCTCGCCGCCGAGCCGTCGAACTGCTCGAGATGGTGGGTCTGCCTCAGCCCGACCAGCTGGCGCGTCGCTTCCCGCACGAGCTCTCGGGCGGGATGCGCCAGCGTGTCGTGATCGCCATCGCCATCGCCAACGAACCGGACGTGCTCATAGCCGACGAGCCGACCACCGGCCTTGACGTCACCGTGCAGGCACAGATTCTGGAAACGCTGCGGTCGATCCGTAGCGAGACGAAATCCGCGATGATCCTCATCACCCACGACCTCGGTGTCGTGGCCGGAGTGGCCGACCGGGTGCTCGTCATGTACGCCGGCAAGGCGGTGGAGGTCGGTGACGTGGAGGAGATCTTCCGGTCACCGCAGATGCCCTACACGGTGGGCCTTCTTGCTTCGCTCCCGTCCATGGACGCGCGCCGCGGCACGCTGACTTCGATCCCCGGCACGCCGCCGTCAGGAACGAACTACGGACCCGGCTGCGCCTTTGCCCCCCGCTGCCCGATCGCGGAGCCACAGTGCCGAGAGAGTCCCCCTACCCTCGTCGCCTTCAGCCCTTCCCACACCGCGGCTTGCCGGCGAGTCGACGAGGCGGTCTCGTCGCCCGAGGCGCGAACGAAGATGGCGGCCCAGCTTGTCTGGGACGCAGGCACGGCCGGCTCAGACGACACAGTGCCCACAAGCCACCGAGCCGAGGGCGACGAGGCCGGCAGTGAGGTCGTGATGACGATCCGTAACCTCACGAAGCACTTTCGCATTCGCGGTGCCAGATACCGTTCCGTTGCGCTGCTGCAGGCCGTGAACGGTGTCGACTTCGACCTCCGCGCCGGGCGCTGTCTCGCGCTCGTCGGGGAGTCCGGTTGTGGCAAGACCACCCTCGCCCGCCTCCTGCTGCGCCTCGAAGATGCGACAGCCGGAAGCATCACGTTGAACGGTCGGGACATCACCGCCCTTGACGAGAAACAGATGCGCCCGCTTCGCCGACAAGTGCAGATGGTGTTCCAGGACCCCTACTCGTCTCTCAACCCGCACCTGTCGGTCGGCGAGATCATCGCTGAGCCGCTCATCGTCCAGAAGATCCCCGATCGCCGTAACCGGGTCCAGATGCTGCTCTCGAGCGTCAACCTCGACCCGGCCGCGGGCGTGCGCTTTGCGGCGGAGTTCTCCGGGGGCCAGCGTCAGCGGATCGGCATCGCCCGGGCGCTGGCGCTCGAGCCGAGCGCGATCGTGCTCGACGAGCCCGTCTCGGCTCTTGACGTGAGCATCCAGGCCAGCGTGCTCAACCTGCTTCGGGACCTCCAGCGCAAGCAGAACATGTCCTACCTGCTCATCGCGCACGATCTCGCCGTCGTGCGCCAGATCGCGGATGACATTGCCGTGATGTATCTCGGCACGATCGTCGAACAAGGAAGCGTCGACCTCATCTACGGCCATCCGGCGCATCCGTACACGACGGCCCTCATGTCTGCGGTGCCGATCCCGGACCCGTCCCGCGAGCGACAGAGAAAGCGGATCCTGTTGAAAGGTGAGGTCCCAAGTCCCGTCGACCCGCCCTCGGGTTGCCGGTTCCGCACCCGATGCTGGAAGGCGGACGCACGCTGTGCGGAACAGGTGCCACCGCTGCATTTGGTGGAGCCCGGTCACCATGTGGCCTGCCATTACCCGGAGGACGGCCCTTGGGTCCAATCCGCAGCGGCTCCAAAGTAGGCCAAATCATGGAATCGGCCACGAAGATGACTACAACACCGGCACCACAGACTGAGTGGACAAGCAACAACGCAAACGTTACACTGGTTTCTGAAAGCCATCTATAGCCGTGCTTCGGGCATCCACGTAGTCTGTAATATACCCGGTCACATTCTGTATGGCTACGGAAATCAATGCCACGATGAATCGAATGCTCACTCGGAGAGAGGACAGTGATGGACCACCGGCCAGGTCAATCTGCGGCACGGGACGACCGTTTCCGGCTCGGGCTGGTAGGCGCCGGGCGCATGGGGAGAACCCACCTGGATGCGATCAAGACTCTCCATGGAGTCTCGGTTGAAGCTGTCGCTGAGCCGAGGGAGGAGGCGCGCGCGGCACTGGTGCATGACGGCGTCCGCACCTTTGAGAGCCTCGAGGAGATGCTCGGGCATTGCGAGCTCGATGGCCTACTTGTGGCGGCCCCTACGGGAGTTCACCTGGAGACGGTCCGCCGCGCGATGGCGGCCGGCCTTCCGGTGCTTTGCGAGAAGCCCTGCGGCTTGACGGTGGCAGAGGCGACCGAGTGCGCGAAGGTGACGGAAGAAGCGGGCGGCACATTGCAGGTGGCTTACTGGCGTCGGTTCGTTCCCCGGCTCCAGGAGCTTCGCGCCCGGATAGCCCGCGGAGAGCTCGGCGACATACTGGCGGTGGACTGTCAACAATGGGACGCGTCGCCTCCTCCCGTGGAGTTCCGGGCGGGCAGTGGTGGCATCCTCGTCGACATGGGCGTTCACGAGTTCGACCAGGTACGTTGGCTCACGGGTCAGGAGTTCGGTCCGGTCAAGGTCGCCGTCTCACGGGTCGGGGCGAGTGCGGGCGATCCGGACTGCGCGCAGATCGTCGCCGAGCTGGACGGCGGGAGCACAGCTGCTGTGAGCCTCGGACGGTGGCACCCGGCCGGGGACAGCTGCAAGGTGGAGGTGTTCGGGACCAGGGCCACTGAGAGCATCTGGTTCTTGGAGCCGGTAACAGGGGACGCCGTGTTCCTCGAGGCGCTCAGGCGCCAGGTCGAGGACTTCGCTCGGTCGGTCTCCTCGGGAGAAGGTTCCGGAGCCACCGTGACCGACGCGGTGGAGGCGTTGAAGGTGGCGGAGATGGCTGGTGAGGCGGTCTCGGAGGCCTCCTGAACGCTGGAGCCGTACTGTCGGCTGCCCGGCGGCGCAAGCATCAGGTTCGTTCTAGTGAAGGAGTGAAGACGATGACAGCAAGAACCGCAATTGGGAACGCACCCGTGAGCTACGGGGCCTTCGAGGTCACAGTCGGCATTGACCCGAACGTCCCGAGTGCCGTCGAGGTGCTCGACGCCGTCCAGTCGGCCGGTTACGAGGGAATCGACTTGGGACCGCTCGGGTACTTCGGGCTCGGCGAGGACCTGGTCGAGGCCCTGAGCTCGCGGAGCCTGCTCCTCACGGGCGGGTACGTCGAGATCGACGTCTCGAGTGACGAGGCCTCGCGCAAGGGTCTGGCGGAGCTCGCCGAAGTGTGCAACCAGTTCGACTTCGTAAGCGGAGGCGTTGCGAAGCACCTGTTGCCGCGGCCCACGGTCGCGCTGATCGCGCCGGAAGGCTCGGCCACCGAGGACAGCGCGAGCCGGCTGAGGCGGACCGAGCGGATCGTCGGCGAGTTCGTCGACCAGTGCGCCCAGCGTGGGTACGAGGCCTGCCTGCACAACGAGCTCGGCACCGAGATCGCGACACAAGAGCAGATCATCTGGGCCCTCGAGTCGACCCCGGTCTCTCTCTGCCTCGACACGGGCCATCTCGTCGCATCCTCGGGTGACCCGGTCGAGATCCTCAAGAACTGGAGGGACCGGGTGAGCCACGTCCATTTGAAGGACGCTTTCGCCCCGGCTCCCGGCCACCCCTACGAGAGTGCGATGGTGCTTTGGGAGCAGGGCAAGTTCTGCAGGTTCGGGGACGGCGACGGTCGTGTGGACGAGGTTCTCGCGTTGCTCCGCGAGAGCGAGTACTCAGGCTGGATCGTCGTCGAGCACGACGTCTTGCCGCACGGGGCCGAGGCGTATGCCAAGGCGGCCACGGACCAGGTCTTCAACCGGCAGTACCTGCGCGACCGGGGCTGGTAGGCGAGTTGTCGGCCGTGACCGAGGCGGGGTGGCACCTACCCAGCGGGTCTTTGAGCTCAGGGCCGTGGTTGGCGGAGCTGACCCAGGATCGGGAGGGCTGGTCCTGGGCGTCGTTGCGGGTGCTCGGCCTCGGAGCGGGCGCTTCGCTCACGATCGAGAGCGGGCTCGAGGAGATGCTCGCTCTTCCGCTCGCCGGGTCGTGGGCCGTTGCCTGCGGTGGCGATGAGTTCGTGCTTGCGGGTCGCGAGAGCGTGTTCTCATCTCCGACGGACTTCTCCTACATCGGGCGCCATCTCACGGCGACGCTCACGAGCCTGACCGGCGGTCGGATCGCTCTTGCCGGCGCCTTTGCCAGGGAGGACCTCCCGTTCCGCTACGCCTCGGCCGGCGAGACGGCCATCGAGATGCGCGGGTCCGGAGCATGCTCGCGTCAGGTGAACAACGTGTGCATGCCTGGCGGCTTCGAGGCCGACCGGCTCATCGTCTGCGAGGTGATAACCCCTGCTGGCAACTGGTCGTCCTATCCGCCGCACAAGCACGACGAGAACCGACCGGGCGAGTGTGAGCTCGAGGAGATCTACTACTTCGAGATAGGGAACAGCCCGGGCGGCCCGGGGATGGCCTACCAGCGTGTGTACGGGACCGTGGAGCGACCCTTTGACCTGCTCGCGGAGGTGCGAAGCGGTGACATCGTGCTCGTCCCGCACGGCTGGCACGGTCCGTCGATGGCGACTCCCGGCTACGACCTTTACTACCTGAACGTGATGGCGGGACCAGGCGACCGTGCCTGGCTCATATGCGATGACCCCGCCCACGCCTGGGTCCGGGGCACCTGGGACACCCAGGCGGTGGACGCCCGCCTGCCCTTCTACACGAGCAAACGGGAGGCGACGTGAGCAAGACCCGCCTGACAGTCGGTCAGGCCCTGATCCGGTTCCTGGCAGCTCAGTACAGCGAGCGGGACGGCGTGGAGCACCGGCTCATCGAGGGCTGCTTCGGGATATTCGGCCACGGGAACCTGGCCGGCGTCGCGGAGGCCCTGCTCGAAGCCGAGCTGTCGAGGCCGGGAGAGTTCCGCTACTACCAGGCGCGCAACGAGCAGGCGATGGTCCATACCGCCTGTGGCTTTGCCCGCATGCGCAATCGTCTCTCGACTTTCGCCTGCCTCTCGTCTGTCGGCCCGGGTGCCACGAACATGTTGACCGGGGCGGCCACGGCCACCGTCAACCGGATCCCTGTTCTCCTCCTGCCCTCGGACGTCTTCGCAACCCGCGCCAGCGACCCGGTGCTTCAGCAGCTCGAGCACTTCGACGGGCGTGACGTGTCGGTGAACGACGCCTTCCGCCCGGTGTCACGTTTCTTCGATCGTGTGCAGCGACCCGAGCAGCTTGTGGACGCGCTGTTGGGGGCGATGCGAGTGCTCACCGACCCCGCCGCGACGGGTGCGGCGACCATCTGCCTGCCTGAGGACGTCCAGACCGAGGCCTACGACTGGCCGGACGAGCTGTTCGAGCGGCGGACATGGCATGTTCCCCGCCCGGCGGCTGACCCGGCCTCGCTGGCGCGCGCCGTGGAGATCCTGAAATCCGCCCGGCGACCTCTTGTTGTCGCCGGCGGCGGGGTGATCTACTCCGAGGCCACCGATGTGCTGAGACAACTGGTCGAGACGACCGGCATCCCGGTCGCCGAGACCCAGGCCGGGAAGGGCTCGCTCGCCTACGACCACGCCCAATCGGTCGGAGCCATCGGAGCCACCGGGACAACGGCAGCCAACGCGCTCGCTCGCACGGCCGACGTCGTGCTTGGTGTCGGGACACGTTGGTCCGATTTCACGACGGCGTCGCGGACAGCTTTTGCCTCGGAGGCTGTGAGGTTCGTCAACTGCAACATCGCCGGCTATGACGCCGCCAAGCACGCCGGCGTCTCGCTCGTCGGCGATGCCCGCACCGTGCTCGAACAGCTTGGCGGGGCGCTCGGGGGCTGGACGGTCGATCCTTCGTACCGACTGGAGGCAAGGACGCGGGCCGAAGAATGGGACCGGATCGTCGAGGGTGCCTACTGCGTGCGTCACTCGCCGCTTCCTGCCCAGTCCGAGGTGATCGGTGTCGTCAACTCGGTGAGCGGGCCGAGGGACGTTGTCGTGTGCGCGGCCGGATCGATGCCGGGCGACCTGCACAAGCTGTGGCGGACCCGAGACCCGAAGGGGTACCACGTCGAGTACGGCTACTCGTGCATGGGTTATGAGATCGCCGGGGGTCTCGGGGTGAAGATGGCCGCACCCGACCGGGAGGTCTTCGTGCTCGTCGGGGACGGCTCGTATCTGATGATGTCTCAAGAGCTGCTCACCGCTGTTCAAGAGCATGTGAAACTGACGGTGGTTCTCGTCCAGAACCACGGCTTCGCGTCGATCGGCTCCCTGTCCGAATCCATCGGGTCCGAGCGCTTCGGCACCGCGTTCCGCTATCGCGACCCGGTCTCTGGACGCCTGGACGGCGAAGTGCTGCCGGTCGACCTCGCTGCCAACGCCGCGGGCCTCGGCGTGGTCGCGTCGCGGGTCCGGACCGTCGCCGAGTTGTCCGAAGCGCTCGTTGCGAGCCGCGCGGAGACGCGTCCTGTGCTCATCGAGGTCGAGACCGATCCGCTGCTCCCCGCCCCCGACAGCGACTCCTGGTGGGACGTACCGGTTGCCGAGGTGGCGGAGCACGCGGCGACAGTGCGGGCACGGGAGCGTTACGAACAGGCCAGGACCGGCCAGAGGCGGTACCTGTGAGGCCGGGCCGACTTCGCAGCGTCGCGCACGCCAACGCACCGTGCGGGGGCGGGCGGCGTTCATGAGGCCTCGCCTGCGGATCGGGGTCGTCGGCACGGGCATGGTGGCGCAGATCATGCACCTGCCCTACCTGCGCGAACTTGACGACCACTACCAGGTCCGCGCCCTCTGCGACAGCTCGCGCACGGTGCTCGAGCACTGCGGGGCACGCTTCGGTGTCGACAGACTCTTCACCGACTGGAACGAGCTCATCGAAGAGGACCTCGATGCCGTCTTCGTGCTCACATCGGGGAGCCATGCCGCACCGGCTATAGCCGCCGCCCAGGCGGGACGACATGTCTTTGTCGAAAAGCCCTTCTGCTACTCGGTCACCGAGGGAACGGGAATGTTGGCCGCCGCCGAGCGGTCGAAAGTGGTCCTCATGGTCGGCTACCCGAAGCGTTACGACCCGGCCTACTCCCGGGCGGGCGAGGTCGTCCAGCGGCTCGAGGACCTGCGCTTCGCCCGCGTCACGACTCTCGAGGCCCCCTACGAGCCCTATGTCGCCCACCACCGTTTCGTCCGGGGTCAAGACGTCACCGAAGACCAGATCGAGGAGAGACGTGCAACGCACTCGCGTCTTGTCGACGAGGCGATCGGGTGCACCGTGGACGAGGCACGAG
>Ga0181519_10003484_pt1 | contig 12961 bp, 15 predicted proteins | sample PEATcosm2014_Bin_26_FD_121102 | JGI IMG/M metagenome (GOLD analysis project Ga0181519, IMG submission 121102) | Peatland microbial communities from MTU Mesocosm Facility, Houghton, MI, USA - PEATcosm2014_Bin02_10_metaG | ecosystem: Environmental > Terrestrial > Soil > Wetlands > Peat | place... | reverse complement strand
CGTTGCCAATGGAGTACGCCGTGGAGTGGTCGCGTCTGATCGAACTGCAAATGGAGGGTTCGATCGGTTAGGTCGTCGACGGACTGATATTTGCCGCCGTGGACACGTGCAAATTCTTGTCGCCCGTCGATCTAGGTGCGCTTGGAGAACTGAAGTCCGCGTGTCAACATGACCCGCGTGACCGGTAAAATCCGAGGTGATGTTCTCCTCTTGAGATATCAACCAGCGGGTCGAAGAGTTTGCGGTAGGTAGTGAAGCGGTGATTCTGGTGCAGTGAGTTTCGTGAAAGAATTGTTTCCATGGGAATGCGTGAAGAGTGCAAGCACTTTCAGAGTCGGACCTATAAGTCCGGTGAGGTGGCGCGCTTCTGCGTACTCGGCAACGCGCCCGATCAACCGTGGTCCTGTCCCGCTGACTGCATCACCTACGAGCGGCGATTCGCCGACGTTGGATGGTCCCACGGAACGCTGGTGGACAAGCCGGTCGAGAAGGAACCTGAATCGACCGTACCCATTGAACAGCGACGCGAGATCCTGGACATGGCGAGTGACATCGTGAACGCGGTCGCTCCCGACTTGCTTGAGGAACGTCGCCGAGAACTTGACGAGATGGAGAAAAAGGGTCGGACTGGCTGGAAGTTCTGGCGGCGTTAGTCGCCGTTGAACGCGGGCGTCCGTCTCTCTAAGAACGCCATCATCGCCTCGCGCAGGTCGTTGCTTTGAAGGTACAGGGTGTTCCAGTTCGCCACAAACTCCAAGCCCTCCTCGATCGTTCGCCCGTCGTTGGCCGCCAGTACGGCCTTGGTGCCTTGAACGGCGAGCGGCGAGTTGGCGGCGATCTCGTGGGCGAGTTCGTAGGCGGCTATCAGGACGTCTTTTGAACCTCCAACGTGTACCGAGTTCACGAGACCAATCGCGAGGGCCCGGTTTGCGTCGATGTCCTTACCGGTGAAGGCCAACTCGGCCACGTGACCCGCGCCCACGATGCGCGGCAGCCGCTGTAACGTGCCAAGGTCGGCGACAATCGCCACTTTGGCCTCGCGAACCGAAAAAACGGCGTCACTCGAGCACAGTCGGATATCGCAGGCGGTGATGAGGTCGACGCCGCCGCCAATGCAGTAGCCGTGAACGGCGGCGAGGACGGGAACCGAGAGTTTGGCGATTGACGTGACCGAGTCCTGCATCCGTCGCACCATCTGGTAACTCGAGGCATTCGCCACGGCCTTAGACGACGTCGACGTTCCCGTGACACCATCGGCGAAGCCCCCGCCGAACTCCTTGAGGTCCAGTCCCACCGTGAAGTGAGGACCCTTTGCCGCAATGACCAGTACTCGGATCGACGGGTCACTCGCCACTTGCGCCGCTGCGTCGGGCAAACCACGCCAGAGGGCGCTGCCCATTGCGTTGCGAGCCTCCTCGCGGTCGAGCCAGAGCGTGGCCACGTGATCATTTACCTCAAGTGTCAAGACCTCAGAGCTGAATGACATCGAACCTCCCAGCGCGTACTTGGCTCAGCCTAGGTCGTTCGAGGGAATTTCTCCCTCGACCATTACACTGCTCTAGTCCAGGAAACTATGAAAACCTTCGCTGATTCAGCCCTCTCCTTCATTTCCGAACGTCCCGACCCGCGCGTTCGCGAGTCGGCGTGGTCAAGTTTTCTCAACGCCGGGCTTCCCACCACGTCCGATGAAGTTTGGCGCTACGCACCATTGAACGAGCTGGACCTGGACCATTTCGTCGTCACTCGAGAGCCCACTCAGCCGGCCGATTCCCCTTTCGCCACGCAACTCTGTTCACAAAGCGGCTTCGTGGTTCGTGTCGTCGACGGATTTCTCAATTTGGGCGAGGCGACCGTCGAGGGGGTGAACGTACGGCGCGTCGAGGACGGTTCCACACTCGCCGGGGGTTCGGCGCTCGAACGCTACGAGAACGACTCCTTTTCGGTCTTGAACCTGGCCCTCGCTCCCGCGACGACAGTGATCGACGTCGCTGACGGCGTCGCGGTGGCGAAACCCATCGTGGTCCTTTACTCGACGACCGGCTCGTCGTCGTTCTCTCGCACCCACGTGCGACTCGGGCGTTCGAGCAGCGTGACCGTCATTGAGTACTTCGAGGGTGGAGTGGACGCGCTCGTGGTTCCCTTGAGTGAGTACGAGATCGGCGACAACGCCGCCCTGCAACTGGTCACCTACCAGCGCTTGGATTCGAGCGCGTGGCACGTGGCTCGAACGACCGGTCTCTTGCACCGCGACTCACGACTAAGCCAAGCGGTCATTGGTATGGGCGGTCACTACAACCGTTCGCGCAACGACGCGGAAATGCTCGGCGTCGGTGGCGAGAACGAGCTGCGCACGACGTTCCTCGGATCGGGTCACCAGGTGCACGATTTTCGTACGCACCAGTTCCACAAGGCTGGCCGCACCAGGTCGGTACTTCTCTCCAAGGGAGCCGTGGCCGATGAGTCCCGCTCGGTCTATACCGGTCTCATTGAGATCGAAAAAGGCGCGAAGCGGACTGACGCGCGTCAAACGAACCACAATCTTCTGTTGTCGCCGCACGCTCACGCGGACAGCGTTCCAAATCTGGACATTCGAGAGAACGACGTCATGTGCGCCCATGCTTCGAGCGTCGGTCCCTTGGATGAACTGCAGCGCTGGTACCTCGAGTCGCGTGGTGTCACACGCCCAGACGCGGAGCGACTCATGATCCAAGGTTTCTTTAATGAGATGTTGACGACCCTGCCCGGTAGTCTCGCGGCGCTCGTCGAAGACGACGTCACCTCCGCGTTGACGAGCCTGAAAGTAGTGGCGCCGTGAAGTGCCTCGACATCGGGGTCCTGGAGGATTTCGTCGACGGTCAGGCCCGTCAGGTGCGTGTCGGTGGGCTCGTGCTGGTCGTCGTGCGCATCGACGGGGACGTGTACGTCCTCGATGACCGCTGCAGTCACGAGGACTTCAGCCTGGCCGAGGGTGAGGTCAACGTCGCGGCCCACGAGATCGAATGCGCTCGGCACGGCGCGATGTTCCGGCTGAGCGACGGCGCACCGATGTCGTTTCCCGCCACTCGTCCGGTCGCTCACTACGAGGTGCGCTCGCGAGACGGACGGCTCGAGGTGGCGGTACTGTGACGTCGACACTGCGCATTCAGGGCCTGCGGGTCGAGGTGGCGGGCAAGGAAGTGCTCAATGGCTTTGACCTGTCGATGCAGTCAGGTGAGGTCCACGCCATCATGGGTCCCAACGGGTCCGGCAAGTCGACCTTGGCGCACGCGTTGAGTGGTCACCCCGGCTACAAGATTCTGGATGGCTCGGTCACGCTGGACGGTCGTGAACTACTGACCCTATCCGCGACCGAGCGCGCGCGCGCTGGCTTGATCCTGGCCATGCAGCACCCCATGGCGGTACCCGGCGTTCGTCCGATCGATCTCCTCGTCGCGGCGGGTGCCGATCCGACGGACCTTCGACGCCGGATGAGCGAGGAGGCGCAAAGGGTAGAACTGCGAACTGACGTGCTCGATCGTTTCGTCAACGTCGATCTTTCTGGCGGGGAGCGCAAACGCGCCGAGATGGTCCAGCTGGGAATCCTTCGTCCGAAGTTCGCGGTCCTCGACGAGATCGACTCGGGACTCGACGTGGACGCGCTCGGTGCCGTCGCCCGTCGGTTGTCGGCGGCCACGACCGAATGGAATTGCGGGGTGCTCGCGATCACGCACTTTCGACGCTTGCTCCAAGAACTCACGCCGACCATGATTCACGTCGTCACCGACGGAAAGGTAGTGGCGACCGGCGGGCCGGAGCTTTCCGAGATTCTCGAGCGCGACGGGTACGAACCCTTTCGCGTCACTAATTCTTAGATTCCTTACCTTTCTGCCGCAACTAAAGTTGATGAATGACCGACGGCAGTAACGGGGTACCCCCTGGCTCCTCGCGAGATTCGCGACGCGACAAGAGGCGCGCCCTCGCCAACGAACACCGTCTGGCGGCCCTCGGAGACGAGGTCGACGCGAGCAATGGTGTCACGCGCCGCAGACGGACCAGGAAACCCGGGCGAACTCGTCGTCGGGTCATCATCACCTTCGTGGTGTTGGTGGCTCTGCTCATCGGCGTGATTGGCGGTGGCTACCTCTACGCGCAGTGGCGCTTCGACCAGATCAAGAAAATCAAGGTCGTGGGCGAACTGCCCCAATTGACCGGCAAACCGTTCAATATCCTCGAGATCGGCTCGGACTCGCGCGCGGGTCTCACGGGCGCGGTCGCCGCACAGACGGGGGCGTCGAGCGGATCGGTCGCCGGTCAGCGAAGTGACGTGGTAAAGATCATGCACATCGACCCCGCCGCGGGTACGGTCACCGTGTTGTCGATTCCGCGCGACACGATGACCACGCTGCTCGCCAACCAGTCCCTCTACGGCAAGTTCAATCGCATCAACGTGAATTTCGGCAGCGGGCCCTCGCTGCTCGCCCAGACCATCACGGCGAACTTCGGCATCCCGATCACCCACACGATCGTCGTGAGCTTCGGCGGAATGATCAACGCCGCCGACGCAATCGGTGGGGTGTACCTCGACTTTCCCTATCCGTCCCACGACCCCTACTCGGGGCTCGCAATCTCGCATCCCGGCTGTCAGCTGGTGACCGGGTTCCAAGCCCTCGCGGTCGTTCGTAGTCGTCACTTCTATTACAACGTCAAGGGTGACAGCGTCTGGCCGGGTAATAACACCTCCGCGAACGAGCTTTACAACCTTGGATGGATCTACGACGGGACCAGCGACTTTGGCCGCATCGACCGCCAGAACGCCTTCTTGCGCGCGATGATCAGTCGAGCCAAGGGCCTCTACAACCCACTCACCATCAACACTTTCCTCTCGAAGATCCCCCAGGGGATCTCCCTCGACACCAATTTCACGCTGACCGAATTGATCGAACTCGCGGTGAAGTTCCATGGTCTCAATCCCGCGAACATGTTGACCTACACGTTGCCCGTCACCGACAGCCAGGTCCCTGGTATTGGTGACGTGTTGTTCGTCGAGCAGCCCGAGGCCCAGCAGATGCTCGTCAACATTTTTGGAAGTCAGTTACTGACTCCGGCGGACCCACCGCCCAACAGCGCCCTTGAGACTCCGTTGCCCCCGGTCGTCTCACCAACCACCTCGACCACGACCACGATCAACACGACGACGACAAAGAGCAAGCACAAAGAGCCGCCGGCAACGACAACGACCACCATCAATCAGTCTCAGGTCGTGCCGAACTTCGATCCGGCGCCCTGCACTCCCTAGGCCGAGACCTCGTCGAGCGCCTGGCTGAGGGTGTTCCATGCGAGGACGGCGCACTTGATTCGTACGGGGAACTTGACGACTCCCTGCAATGCGGCGAGTTCCCCCAGGGTGCGTGCATCGATGACCTCGGGTTTCGACGTCGTTTCGAGCGATGACTCGTGCACCGTCATGAGTTGTTTGAACTTTTTGATGGTCTCACGAACCTGGTCGAGTGGTTTTCCTTTCACGGCGGCGCTCATGAGCGAAGACGATGACTGGGAGATCGAGCAACCATGGCCGGTCAGTTTTATGTCGAGGAGTCTGTCGCCATCGACTAATAGGTAGACCACGACCTCGTCGCCGCACAACGGGTTGAAACCTTCGACGCGTATGGCTGGCGGGGTTGCGAGCTCGCCGCGATTGCGCGGTGAGCGGTAATGGTCGAGGATGACTTCGCGGTAGAGGTCTTCGAGGTTCGACATGCTCAGCCGAAGAGTTTCACGGCGTCGCTGAGAGCTTCGAGTAGCACGTCGGTGTCCGAGACGAGTGAATAGGGTCCGTAGGACGCGCGCGCCGTCGCGCTCAGGTTGAATCGCTTCATGAGCGGTTTGGCGCAGTGGTGGCCCGGTCGCACGCAGACCCCGAATTGGTCGAGGACCTGGGCGACGTCGTGAGCGTGCACTCCTTGCACGTCGAGGCTTATGACCCCGCCACGCTCGAAGGTGTTCGAGGGTCCGATCACTCGGATCCTTCCGTCGAATTCGGCCTCCAGGCGCGTCAGCGCGTCCTCAGTGAGGAATCGTTCGTACTCGTGCACGTCGTCCATGCCGAGACCTTCGAGGTAGAGCACCGCCGCGCCGAGTCCCGCCGCCTCGGCAATGGGCGGGGTTCCCGCCTCAAAGCGCGTGGGACCCTTGGCGGGAACGTAGCCCGCCGTGGAAACGTCTGCGATCATCCCGCCCCCGCCGAGGAACGGCGGCATGTCGGCGAGGATTGCCTGACGAGTCCAGAAGATCCCCAGGCCGGTCGGCCCGAGCATCTTGTGCGCCGAGAAAATGAAGAAGTCCACGTCGAGCTCGGCCACGTTAGTCGCCGAGTGTCCCACTGACTGGGCGGCGTCAACTGCGATCAACGCGCCGTGGCGGTGCGCGACCGCGGCCAACTCCTTTAAGGGATTGATGGTACCGAGCACGTTCGACATTGCGGTGACCGAGACGAGCTTCACGCCCTTCATGAGTTCGTCGATGGAACTGAGTTCCAGACGAAAGTCGTCATTCACCGGGATGAAGCGGACTTCGATGCCGAGAGCATCGCGCAACTGGAACCACGGCACGATGTTCGCGTGGTGCTCCATCTCGCTGATCAACACGACGTCGCCGGCCTGGAGATTGGCCGCGCGCCACGATTTTGCGAGCAGGTTGAACGACTCGGTAGCGTTCTTGGTGAAGACGATCTCGTTCGCACCGCCAGGCGCGTTGATGAAGCGGGCGATCGCCTCGCGCGCATGCTCGTAGTCGTGCGTTGATTCGTTCGCCGTCTGGTAGACGCCTCGGTGGACGTTGGCGTGACGCCGTTCGTAGTGGCGACTCATCGCTTCGATGACCGCACGCGGCGGGACGGAGGACGCCGCGGAGTCGAGGTAGGTGATGGGACGTTCGTTGATGACTCTCGTGAAGAGTGGCGTGTCATTGCGGACTCGACGGGCGTTGAAGCTGGTCACGGTGCGACCGGTCGAAAGGTGTCGTAGCCTTCGTGCTCGATCTGTTGGGCGAGCTCGGGGCCACCCGAACGCACGATCTGGCCGTCGACGAGGATGTGCACCTGGTCGGGCTCGATCTCTTCGAGCAGCTTCACGTAGTGGGTCACCACCACGACGCCCATGGTCGGGTGCTCGGCACGCACCGTGCGCACGCCTCTCGCCACGACGCGCAAGGCGTCGATATCGAGGCCCGAGTCAGTCTCGTCGAGAAAGGCGACGTCTGGAGCGAGCAACGCCATCTGCAGTACTTCGTTCCGTTTTCGCTCGCCTCCCGAGAAACCGTCGTTCAGGTGGCGTTCGGCGAAGGCGGGGTCCATGCCGAGCCGGTCCATCCACTCCATGAGGTCGAGACGCACCTCGAGCACGCTGAGTTCCTCGAGGTTCTTTCGAGCGGCGATTGCCTGGCGCAAGAACTGGACCACCGAAACCCCGCTGATGGCCTCGGGATACTGGAAGGCGAGGAAGATGCCAGCGCGCGCACGCTGGTCCGCGCTCCAGGTCGCGATGTCCTCGCCGCGCAGCAGGATCTGACCCGCGGTCACCACGTAGCCGGGGTGGCCCATCACGACGTTGGCTAAGGTCGACTTTCCGGCGCCGTTGGGGCCCATGAGCGCGTGCACTTCGCCCTCGCGCACCACCAGATCGATCCCGCGCAGGATGCTCGAACCCTCGGCGTCACAATGCAGGTTTCGCAGTTCCAATAAGGGCTCAGGCACGGGCTAGAGCCTACCGGTGGGGGTTGTCTGACTGACCAGTCGCTACCAGCCGCGCTCGACCCACTCGTCGAGGTGGGGCGACTCGGTGCCGATTGTCGAACTCGCGCCGTGGCCGGGCCAGATAATCGTTTCGGGTGAGAAGACCCGAAAGATGCGGTCCTCGATCGAGCGGATGATGGTGGGGAAGTCGCCGCCCTCGAAGGTGGCGTTGCCCGGTCCACCGGGAAAGAGCGTGTCGCCGGTAAAGAGCACTGGCGTGTCCTCCAGGGCGAAGGAGATGGACCCTCGGGTGTGGCCCGGCGTGTGCAGGGTGCGCAGGCGCAACTCACCGACGATGTGTACTTCGTCGTCTTCGAGTAAGTGGTCGTAACTGGGCAACATGCCAGCGTCCTCGTCGCGCACCCACACGTCGATTCCCGCCTCGCGCACTTCGGTGACCGCACCGATGTGGTCCCAGTGTCCGTGGGTCTCGAGGACCGAGGTGACGCCAAGTCGCCTGGCGACGCGCAGCAGTCGGTCGTGTTCGTTCGCGGCGTCGATGAGGGTGGCGACCCCCGTTCGCCGGCATCGCACGACAAAGACGTTGTTCTCCACGGGGCCCACGACCAAGCGGTGCACTTCGGCGCTGGCGTTCGACCACACGAGTTCGACGTCGTCCATCACTTCAGAATGCCACGTTCCGTCGGGGGTCCCCGATTGGCTAATGTCGCTGTGACCGGTTCTTACCGTCCGGTAGGGGGAAAAGGGATCGCCATGAACTTTGGCTTCAGCGAAGAACAAGAAGAACTCAGAAAGATGGTGCGCCGCTTCTTGGAGGAGAAATCCCCCGAGACCGAGGTGCGTCGACTAATGGCCACACCCGAGGGCTACGACCCGGCCGTCTGGCAGCAGATGGCCAGTGAACTCGCCCTGCAGGGACTCGGCATCCCCGAACAGTTCGGCGGACAGGGATTCGGCCCCGTGGAACTGTACGTGGTCTTCGAGGAGATGGGCGCGGCGCTCTTCTGCTCACCTTATTTCTCTACGGTGGCCCTCGCCTCGAACACCGTGCTCTTGGTAGGCAACGACCAGGACAAGTCTGCCTACTTACCTGGCATCGCTTCGGGCGAGACCATCGCCACCGTGGCGCTCACTGACGACACGGGAGACTGGGACCTCACGCGCACCTCGATGACGGCCGCGGCGAGCGGAGACGGCTTCGTCGTGAACGGCGTGGCGAACTACGTCACCGACGGCAACCTCGCGTCGCTCATCTTGGTGCCCGCGACCACCGCCAAGGGTCTTTCGTTGTTCGCAGTGTCCGGGGACGCGAAGGGTCTGACCCGCACGAGCCTCGCCACCATGGACCAGACGCGCAAGCAGAGTCGTCTGGAGTTCACCAACGTCACTGGTGCCCTCGTGGGTACTCAAGGCGAGGCGCTGGGCGGACTCTCGACGATGTTGCAGGTGGCCGAGTCGGCGCTCGCCGCCGAGCAGGTCGGCGGAGCCCAGCGCGTGCTTTCTAACGCCGTCGAGTACGCCAAGAACCGCGTACAGTTCGGTCGGCCCATTGGATCGTTCCAGGCGATCAAGCACAAGTGCGCGGACATGCTGCTCGACGTCGAGTCCGCCAAGTCGGCGGCGTACTACGCCGCCTGGGCTTCTCAGGAGTTGAACGACGAGTTGCCGATTGCCGCCAGCCTCGCCAAGTCGTTCTGCTCGGAAGCGTACTTCCACTGTGCGGCCGAGAACATCCAGATTCACGGCGGTATTGGTTTCACCTGGGAGCACCACGCTCACCTTTACTTCAAGCGAGCCAAGAGTTCGGAGTTGTTCCTCGGCGACCCCGCGTACCATCGCGAACTGCTGGCCCAACGCCTGGACATCTAGCCGAGCGTGCTCGCCCACGAGCAGCTGAAGAGCGCGAACTCCACCCTCGACCTACGTATCGCCACGTCCAGTGCGCGCCCGGACACGGGTCACGTGCTGGTCATCGTGCACGGATTGCCGCGGGCCCTGGGCATGGGGCGTCAAGCGGCGGGATTGTTGCCCGAGTTGGCCGAGCACTTGGCCAACGAGTCGGGATGGATCGTGGCGACGGGGACCTTCTCGGGCGTGGGGGGCAGCACGGGTACGTTCTCGGCGAGCCAGTGGAGTGCGGATCTTCGCCAGATCCTTAACCGCGTCGACGACCATGACCGACGGATCTCGCTCGCGGGTTTCGGTTTCGGTGGAGCGCTCGCCCTGGCGATCGCCGCGCGCGACGATCGGGTTCGTGGTGTGGCCACTTTCGCCGCGCCCGCGCACCTCGACCATTGGTGCAAAAGCGCCGAGGAGTTTCATCACGCCGTCCAGGTGGCGGGTGTCGTTGGTGACAAGAAGGACCTCTTGACGCCTGAGGCCCTACGCGCCGACGTGCTCGCGATCGACCCACTGGGTTCGATCGCGCTGGTACCGCCACGTCGCCTTCTTATTGGTCACGGTGCAGATGATCTCGAAGTACCCGTCTCGGACGCGCGCGACCTGCTCGCGAGCGCCGAGGGTCGCGCCGAACTTCGGATCATCCAGGGCGCCGGTCACCAATTGCGCGCGGACCCTCGCATGGTCGCGACGTTGTTAGGTTGGCTCGACCGCCACCGCTGAGAGGGCGTCGTCGAGCGCCGCACGCAGCGCACGCGCCGAAGTCTCGGGATTGCGTGAGTGAGTCAAGTAGCGCACGACCACGAAACGGCGCAGCCCCGCCGCGACCAGAGCAGCGACGTTGTCGCTCGTCACGCCACCAGTGACGTAGACGGGCCGGTCGCTGCGGCGTTCACACGCCACCGCGTATTGAAGGCCGGTACCTTCGCGTCCGGGTTTGGTCGGCGTGGCAACGATGGGTCCCGCACTGAAGTACGTCGCCTGCTGGCCCAGCGCTTGGTCGAACTCAGCGTTCGAGTGGGTCGAGAGTCCAACGATCGCCTGCTCGCCGAGCAACTCGCGACACCGCGCCACCGAGACGTCCTCTTGACCCACGTGCACGCCGTCGGCGCCCACACGGCGGGCGAGTTCCGGTGAGTCGTTCATGATGAACGGAACATCGAAGTCGCGACAGATCGGCGCCACGAGTCGGGCCGCTTTGACCCGGGCGTCGTCGTCGAGTCCTTTCTCCCTGAGCTGGACGACGTCCACGCCGCCGCGCAGGACCTGGGTCAAGAACGTGGTGAGGTCCTCTCGCACGCCCACGCAGAGGTAGAGGTTGCGCGAAGCGAGGTTGAACACGAGAGCCACCTTAGAAGTTCTAATGTCGTGGCAGATAATTCGGCGTCCGTGGGGCAGAATGGAGCCATGCAGATCCCGGCCAAGGCTGAGTACGCCATTCGCGCCTTGCTGACGCTCGCGGCGAGCGAGGGCTCGGTGAGCGCTGAGCACCTGGCCCAGCAACAGGAACTACCCGCGAAATTCCTCGGTGCGATCATGTCCGACCTTCGTCGCGGCGGTCTGGTCACGTCTCAGCGTGGACCCGAGGGCGGCTTTCGCCTCGCCCGGGACCCCGACTCGATCGTGATTGCCGACATCTTGCGCGTCGTGAGCGGGCCCATGGCCGGCGTGCGAGGTATGAGGCCCGAAACGCTGATCTACGAAGGTGAAGCCAAGCACCTGCGAGACGTGTGGATCGCCGTGCGCGGGACGCTTCGCGAGGTGCTCGAGCACGTCACCCTCGGCCAGGTCCTGCGAGGTGAACTTCCCGAAGCGGTGACTCGTTTCACCTCCGACCCAGATACGTGGGTAACCAGGGTCATATGAAGCGAGTTCATACCGACGGCGCGTGCCGCGGTAATCCCGGACCCGGGGGCTGGGCGTGGGCGAGCGGCGTCGATCACTACGCCAGTGGCGCCGACGCGCACACCACGAACCAGCGCATGGAAGTGATCGCCGTCATCGAGGCTTTGCGTGAGAACTCCGAGGACCCAATCGAGATCGTGAGCGACTCGAACTACGTCGTCAAATGTTTCAACGACCGGTGGTACCTGGGCTGGCGACGACGTAACTGGAAGAACTCCCAGGGTCAGCCCGTGGCTAATCGCGACCTCTGGGAGGTCTTGTTCGCTCTGACGATCGACACGTCGCGAACGATTACCTTCAGTTGGGTGAAGGGTCATTCGGGCGACCAGATGAACGATTTCGTCGACGACCTCGCCACGACCGCGGCGGACCTCCAGCGAGGTCAACACTCCTAGGGTGACGTCCCTTGCGGGCGGCTCAAACATTAGGATGCCCCGGGGGGTTAGAACGAGGAAAACCGAAGGGATAGGCCGTGGCAAACGAGGTCCAGCAGTTCGATGTCGTCGTGATCGGAGGAGGACCCGGAGGCTACGCCGCCGCCCTCTACGGGGCTTCCGCCGGTCTTAGCATCGCGGTCATCGAGCGCGACAAGGTCGGTGGCACGTGCTTGCATCGCGGTTGCGTGCCCGCCAAGGAGTTCCTCGAGACCGCCCACGTGCGCCAGACCCTCGAACACTCCGGCGCGTTCGGGTTTTCGACCAAGGAGATCACGACCGACTTCGCTGTCTCCCAGTCGCGCAAGAACGAGATCGTCGACCGTCTCTACAAAGGCCTTTCGGGATTGTTAAAGGGCCGCAAGGTCACCATCTTCGAAGGCACCGGACAACTCAACGCGGACCTCAGCGTGACGGTCCTCGACGGCGCGGACGCCGGCGTCGTCGCCAAGGGAACGAACGTTATTCTCGCCGCTGGTTCGGTGCCGCGCACGCTGCCCGGTTTTGACGTCGACGGCAAGATTGTCGTGACCTCGGACGAGTTCCTCGACCTGAGCACGCTACCCGCGACGGCGGCCGTGATCGGTGGCGGCGCGATTGGTTGTGAGTTCGCGTCGATGCTGGCCGACATGGGCACCAAGGTGACGATCTTAGAGACCCTGCCGTCGATCCTCACTGGCTGCGACAGCGAGGTCGCCAAGGTCGTCGAGCGCGCGTTCAAGAAGCGCGGCATCGAGATCCAAGTGGGCGTGACGATCACCGGCCACACGCCCAAGAAGGGTGCCACGTCAATCACCATCGAAGGTGGCGACGCACTGGCCGTCGACATGGTGGTGTTGTCCGTCGGACGACGTCCTCGCACCGAAGGACTCCTCGGCGAGGGCACCGGCGTGGTCGTCAACGAGCGAGGGTTCGTCGAGGCCGACGCCTCCCAACGCACGGCCAACGCGAACGTCTACGCCGTCGGCGACGTCGTGGCGAACACGCCCCAACT
>Ga0181519_10003481_pt1 | contig 12963 bp, 10 predicted proteins | sample PEATcosm2014_Bin_26_FD_121102 | JGI IMG/M metagenome (GOLD analysis project Ga0181519, IMG submission 121102) | Peatland microbial communities from MTU Mesocosm Facility, Houghton, MI, USA - PEATcosm2014_Bin02_10_metaG | ecosystem: Environmental > Terrestrial > Soil > Wetlands > Peat | place... | reverse complement strand
TTGAGGTTGTTGATGCCGCCGCTCTCGGGCTGCCCGGTGAGCAGGGTTGCCAGGCTGTTGCCGCCCGAGCCAATTGCACCGGCGTTATCAGTAAACTGATGGGAAAACGTCATCGTGCCGCGCGGATTTGCAGGTTCATAGATGGAGAAATGCTCGGGTCGGAGCTCGCCGCCAAACTTCCATGTGTTGCTCCCGGCGATCAAGGTGAACGTGTCAGAGAACTGAAGCGTCTTCTGTTTCTCGATGGCGGGAAGGAACGTGGGGCTGCCCAGATTCGAGGCGTCTGAGAATACAAGCTGCGGCAATCCACCATTGTTGGTGCCGGGCACATAGGGTACGCCGGGAAAGCCCACTTCGGCCGAGACATCCGTGCCATAGTTCGCTTGATACCTGCTGGTCTTGAGCCAGTTGAAGCCGGCACGAAATTCGTTGATCTTGTGCGGCGAGAAGATGTGAACCTCGCTTGCCGCGGCGGCATAGGCTGTGATCTGCTGAATGCCGTCGAAGAAACCACCGCCGTCCGCGAGACCGGGGAACGGTGACCCGATAATTTCAGGGCTGCTGCTCTCGCTGAAACGATAGAAGGCATTGTCGGCTTTAGTGAGGACCTGATCGACACGGACGTCGCCCTGATCAGTGGTTTGTGTGGTTACCGGATCGGATGTGTAGTTGTATCCCGCTGCGTTGACATTGGGTTCGGGAAACAGGTTGATCAACGTCTTGCCGAGCGAATCCATGCTCGTGGTTGGGATCACATTGCTCGGCGCGCCATTCACATAGCCGAAGGGTACGCCGCAGTAAGTATTTGGACCGGTCTGTTGCGTATGGCGCGTGTCAAAGATTTCACCCGCATACGTAGCCACGCCGTTGCAATCATTGACTCCAGTAGGGGTGGTGAAATCGAGCTGATCGGAGAAGTCGCCGGCGCGTTGGGCGTCGGTGGGCACAACAGAGTTAGTGTTCTGCGCCTGGCTGTTCCGCAAACCCTGATAGTCGACGAAAAACAGAAGTTTGTCGCGGATGATTCTCCCTCCCAGCGTGGCCCCGAACTGGTTCTGATGATACGGCTGCTGGGCGGAATCAAAGTAGTTCAAAGCATCGAAATCCTGGTTGCGCAGGAACTCGTACAGCGAGCCATGAAACTGATTGGAGCCGGACTTGGTGGTGGCGTTGATGACGGCTCCGGTGGCGCGGCCAAACTCAGCGTCGTAGTTGCCGGTCTCGATCTTGAATTCTTCAAGCGCGTCGGGCGGAGGCATCACAACATAGTTGGCTTCATTCAGCAGGTCAGGCAAATTGGAGTTATTGTCAACGCCATCGAGTAGAAAATTGTTGTCCAGTGAACGCGCGCCGCTGGCGCTGAAGCCGTAGCCGCCCGAGTCGCGCGCGCCGGGCTCGCTAGTTGTTACACCCACAGTAAGCTGCGCCAACTGAACTGGGTTGCGGCCATTCAGAGGAAAGGCGACCATCGATTCGCTGTTGATCACCTGGCCGCTCTCAGAGGAGTCGGTCTGTAGAAGCGGCGCGCTGTCACTCACTTCCACATGCTCATGCACATCGCCAACTTCGAGGCTCGCATCCACGCGCTGCCGCTGCTGCACATCGAGCGTGATCGGACCCGCAACCGCTTCCTTGAAGCCCTGCGCGGTAATACTAACCTTATATGTCCCGATACGCACCGGGCTGATCACCCAGGCTCCGGAGCTGTCGCTGTGGGCCTTATATTGAAGGTTGGTTGCCGTGTTGGTCGCGGTAACCGTGGCGTTCGCTACAAGAGCGCCGCTCAAATCCACCACACGCCCCTCCAGCGAGGCGGCGTCGCGCTGGGCAAATACCGGGCAGGATGCAGCAACCGCGATTGCCAAACACGACAGCTTCATTTTTAACGAATTGAATGACATATCGTCGCCTCCTCAAAATTTGGTTCCCAGCCGGTTCCTACAGACCCACAATAGTAGTGTGCCTGTTGCCGTCTGAAACGCGATGCAATGCAGTGTTTCAGAGAATCTCTGACCTTCACATGATTACGATGATTTAGCTTTTGCAAGAAATACGCGTCTTTGATGTTTCGTATTATTACGATATGCCTCACTTTATGTCAATAGATAAAATGAAAAAGATTAAAATGAAAATAACTGGAGGTTTTCGAAGGAATAAACTTCTTCTCTGCTGCTTCCTGAGATGTGATCAGAGGGTGCCGCCGGATTCACAGACCCATACGGAAGCCAGAACGCAAATGCACTCTTCTTTATAATTAACACATATTAATACACTTATCTTGTAAATCTCACACTCTTACGTTCGTGTCGTCAAGACTCTACGGCTTTCTAGTTGACGATTACTCATTTTGCCTTTATAGTTTCATTTGGTTTCGTTTTCTCATTCAGTGAAAGAGACTTCCCGCAGCGGAAGGCGGAAACCTGGGAAAGAGAGCCTCCATGCCACAGGATCAGCAGGCGTCTGCAATGGAAACCCTGACCATCAACACCTCCTATACCCGCCAGGAGATCTTCGCGCAGGCTGGACTCTGGCCGAGCACAGCACGAACCATTGTGGACGAGATCGAGCGGCTGGGTCTGGCTGGCCGGCTGAGCAATGCGCGAGTCATCCTGACCGGTGCGGGTACTTCCGCCTATGCGGCTGAGGCAATTGCCGCCGCATGGCCGGGGGCCAGAGCCGTACCTACCACCGATCTGCTGGTAGATGCGGAACGCTCGCTTGCCAACGTGGATCTTTTGATCTCGCTCGCCCGCTCCGGCGATAGCCCAGAGAGTGCAGCAGTCGTGCAGGTGGCGCGTTCCCTTCGCCCGGGCCTGTTTCAGCTAGCGATTGTCTGCAACGCCAACGGAGCGCTGGCGCAAAGCGAAGTTGACCAGGTGATCAGGCTTGACCCGCGCACAGACGACCACAGCCTGGTGATGACCGGCTCCTACTCGAATCTGGTAATAGCCGGACTTGCGCTGGCGCGGCCAAGCGAGGTATTGCCGGTCGTAGATTCGCTGAGTGTACGCGCCGAAGCCCTGCTCACCGAACTGGCTTTGACCAGCCTGTGCGCGGCGCGCCGCGTCGTTGACAGGGTGGTGGTTCTGTCTTCCTCTCCATTGACAGGCTGGCGTCAGGAGGCTGCGCTCAAAATTCTTGAGATGACCGCAGGGCGATTTCCGGTGCTGGCCGAAAGCTATCTTGGCCTTCGTCACGGGCCGATGGTCTTTGTCACGCCGGAGACGCTGGTCTTATGCCTGCTGTCGAGCGATCCGCAGCGCCGGGCCTACGAACTGGACCTCGTGGCGGAGCTGCGCGGAAAGCGAATCGGATACCTAGCCGGCATAGCAGAAATCGAAGATCCGGAGCGTTACTTCGACGCGGTTTTTCCTCCGGTTGCGCCCCACCTGGACGATGCGCTGCGCGCACCCTTCGAAATCGCCGCAGCGCAACTGCTGGGATACAACCTGAGCGTGCTATCAGGGTTGAATCCAGACAATCCCAGCCCCGATGGAATCATCAACCGAGTTGTGCAAGGTGTGCGGATTCACGCGCTGGATGAAACGGCTCTCGGCCGACGAGCATAGGTCCCGAGCAAAGAAGCCGTTCAAACACCTTTGCAATGCTATTCGGCGTACTGTCGCCGCTCGGGACGAGCTGTAATTCAATGAGGCTCTTTGATGGCTCTCACAGAAACATCTCCGGCCCCGCAGGCGCGCCTTCATCGCACGCTGGGGCTATGGAATCTGATCATCATCGGCATGGTGATCATCCAGCCCACTGCACCGATGGGCATTTACGGCGTAATCAGCAACAAGGCGCATGGGCATGTGGTCACCACAATCCTCATCGCCATGGTGGCCATGCTCTTCACTGCTATCAGCTATGGGCGCATGGCGCGCATCTACCCCAGCGCAGGGTCGGCGTATACCTACGTTGGCCAGGAGATGCACTCAGGCCTGGGCTATGTGGTGGGCTGGGGCATGGTGATGGACTACCTGATCAACCCGCTCATCTGCACGGCGTTCTGCGCGCAGGCGGCCATGAACATCCTGCCCGGCCTATCGTTCTATATCTGGATTCTCTTCTTCGCTGCCTTCTTCACCTGGACCAATCTGCGCGGCATCAAAGCATCGGCGCGCATGAACGAAGCGCTCTGTGCCGGGATGGTGGTAGTGGTGGCGCTGTTTCTGGCGGCTGTTGTACGCGCGGTATGGGGCATCCATCACGATCCTGGTTTCTTTACGCATCCCTTCTATGAGCGCGCCGGCTTTCAGCCGTCCAGCATCTTTGCCGGAACCTCGGTAGCTGTACTTACCTATATCGGCTTCGACGCGGTTTCGACGCTCAGTGAAGAAGTGGAGAATCCACGCCGTAACATCATGCTGGCAACGGTTCTGGTGTGCGTGATTACAGGCGTGCTCTCCGGCCTCGAAGTCTACGCGGCGCAGTTGATCTGGGGATCGAAGCCTTTCGCTGGCGACGATGTGGTTTCGGCATTTGCAGTGGTTTCGCGGCAGGCAGGCGGGGTGATTCTCTTCCAGATTGTCAACTTCACGCTGCTGATTGCCAACATGGGCTCAGGCATGGGCTCGCAACTCGCGGCTGGCCGGCTGCTTTACGGCATGGGCCGCGGCAACGCGCTGCCCAGAAGCTTCTTCGGCGCAATCGAGCCGAAGCGGCGCATTCCGCGCAACAACATCGTAGCTGTCGGCTGCTTTGCGCTGGTTGGTGCGGCGCTCTTGCAGTTCTTCTCTGACCGGCTGGGAGGAGGGGCTTACGAAATCGGCGCAGAGTGCCTGAACTTCGGCGCATTCGTAGCATTTATGGGCGTGAACGCAGCGGCTTTCGTGCATCATCTGCGGAACGAGAAGAGAAGCCGCCTAAGCGGATACGTTGTACCGGCGCTGGGTTTTCTGATCTGCGGATTCATCTGGGCGCATTTGAGCATGCCAGCGCTGGTTTTGGGCTTTGTATGGATGACGGCGGGGATCGGCTACGGCGCGGTGCGCACACGCGGATTTCGCTCCGAACTTGTAACCTTTGAAGTGCCGCCGGATGAGTCGTGAAGGGCGCTGCGCGCTTCGATTATGCGAGCAGGAGACCGCATCCAAGCGAACGGAGCCTGGCCTGAATATCTTCAGGAAGACTGGAGTCGCTGATCACTGTATCGATCTCGCTGAAGGGCACGATGCGGGCCATACTGCGGCGAGAAAACTTGCTCGAATCGGCAACCAGGATGATCTCGCGCGAGATGCTCAGCATGACGCGGTTGACCATTGTCTCCTCAAGGTTGCCGCCGCTCACACCAAAGTCGATATCGCAGCCCGCGCCGCTCAGAAACATCTTATCCGCCGAGAACTCTCGCAGCATCTCCTCGGTAAAGTGACCGCTGATCGAGGCCGACTCGCGCCGCACCGTGCCACCGACAATGAACAGTTGCACGCCAGGAGCGTCCAACAGCTCCGCGGCGATGTTCACTCCGTTGGTAATGATATGCAGCCCTTGTTTGTTCTTGATCTGCCGCGCGATCTCAAGGGTCGTCGTTCCGGAATCAAGAATGATGGTTTCGCCATCGTTGATCAGAGTTGCGGCCAGCGCGCCGATGCGCTGTTTCTCGGCAGCATACGCCTTCAGGCGCTCATCCACCGGGGATTCGCGGTGAATCGCCTCGGGTAGAACTGCTCCGCCATGGGAACGCAACACCAGTCCTCGCTGATGCAGCTCATTCAGGTCGTTGCGAATGGTAACGGCAGAGGTGCTGAATTGGGTGGCAAGCTCGTTGACCTTGACGCGGCCCGCGTTGCGCACCTGTTGAAGAATCTGTGTACGCCGTTCCTCGGCCATCATGGTGTCGGGCGAGGACTCGACTGCTTGTGAAACGGCTGTCGACTCAGGAACGACGGAACGTGGACTTGAATTGGAGCTTGCCATCTTTGCTATCTATTAAGTGTAAAGCACGAAACGAAAGCAAACGAAAAAATGTCTCCGAATTGAACGCGGAGGATTTATCGTAATGCGCTTCGGGTTCTCTGCCTGGTTTCCAAGTCATCCGGTCGCCTTCAGACTTCACCGGTCCCAGCGCGCGAGAAGCTGGCTATTTGACTGGGCGCGAGCCAGTGATGAGGATATCCACCAGTCTCCGGGCGCTTTGTTGCCAGTCAGGCCCGGACGCTACATGGGAGACGCCGATCAGTGCTCGAAGCAGGTCGAAGGGCTCAAGATCCCGACGTATGTCGCCGCTCTTAATGGCGCGCTTCACCAGCCCATCAATCGCTCCTTGGATCAGTGTACGCGAACTCTCGAACAGCTTTGAACGGTCGCCGACCATGCTATGCAGCGCCGGCGCAATGATCTGCTTTGCCGCGATGTGGTCGATGAACAACAGCATCCAGGCTCGCAATGCCTCAGTCGGCAGCATCGTTTCAGTGAACTTGCTTTCCGCCGCAGCCAGCTTTTCAACTTCACTTCGATAGACCGCTTCGATTAAGACGTCACGGGTGGGAAAGTGACGATATAGAGTGCCGGCTCCCACGCCTGCCTGTTTGGCGATATCGTCCAGGCTGGCGTCTGCGCCAAAACGGGTAAACGCCTCCTTGGCCACCTCCAGAATGCGCTCACGGTTCCTCAGCGCGTCTGTACGCGGCTTTCGGGGGACGGGTTGTGAACTCTTCCTCGCCATGCGGAAAAATAATTGCAACCGGAGACACTCTCCGGTAATCTCTTCATTCGGAGGATGTCTCCGTTTTATCCGGAACCTGGCGTCCTGTCAATGGCAGTCTTCGGTTAATGGAACTTGGAGAGCGAGGAATATGAATCCATTCATTTGTTATCGATCATCGAAACAGTCCAATTCTCGTGCCGTCGGCCTGATGAGGTCTGCGGAGCAAGAGTTGGCATCATTCTTCAATGCCGTTAAACAGTTGTTCGGGGGAGAGCAGGCGGAGCTTTCGGCGAAGGACTGGCTGGACGAGCTGGCCAAGATCGATGGCCTGCCCTCCTCAGCCCGCGACTGGCGATCGGTGACCGTCAAGGCTTCGGCTCGGCTCGCTACCCGAGTGAACGCTTCTTCTTTATCAGCTGAATTCACAAATGCTTAGGAGAAAATCCATGCGTGTGTTTGTTACGGGCGCGACAGGCTTCATCGGTTCGGCTGTCGTCCGCGAGCTGATCGACGCAGGCCATCAGGTGCTCGGCCTTGCTCGCAACGATGCGGGTGTAAAATCTCTGATCGCCGCCGGCGCTCAGGCGCACCGGGGCGATCTCGAAGACCTGGAAAGCCTGCGCAGCGGAGCGGCCACGTCCGACGCCGTCATCCACACCGCGTTCCGGCATGACTGGTCGAGGTTTGCGGAGAGCTGCGAACTGGACAAGCGCGCCATCGAGGCCATCGGCGCCGTGCTCCAGGGCTCCAGCCGTCCGTTTATCGTCAGCTCTGGAGTCGGAGTGGCGCTGGGCCGCGCCGCCACTGAGGACGATCCGCCGCTTTCTCCTTCTCCATCCCTTCCTCGGGTATCGGAAGCAACTGCTGCCGCGCTGATGGGGCGCGGAGTTCACGCCTCTGTGATGCGCCTGCCGCAGGTCCACGACACGGTAAGACAGGGCCTCGTTACCCCCCTGATCGCAATAGCCCGCGCGAAGGGAATCTCAGCGTACGTCGGCGAGGGTCAAAACCGTTGGCCTGCCGCGCATGTAGCGGATGTCGCCCATCTCTACCGGCTTGCCCTGGAGAAAGGCACAGCGGGGACCCGGTACCACGCCGTAGCCGAAGAGGGTGTCCCGCTCAAAGACATCGCGGTCGCTATCGGCCGCGGCCTGAACGTGCCCATCATTTCTATCTCGCAGGAGCAGGCCGGGGAGCATTTCGGCTTCCTTGGGTTCTTCGCGGGGAGGGATCCTCTGACCTCTAGCGCGCAAACTCGCGCGAAGCTAGGATGGGACCCCACCGGCCCCTCCCTTCTCACTGATCTCGGGAACATGCGCTATTCCTAAGTTCTGAACAATATTAGGCTGCGCAAGCCAGGCAAATTGCTGGTGCAAGCCCACTCAACACTGCCAATCACGGAGGAATCAAAATGAAAAAGACATGGTTCATCACCGGTGCCTCACGCGGTTTTGGCCGCATCTGGGCTGAGGCCGCGCTCACTCGGGGCGACCAGGTCACAGCTACCGCCCGCAATCTGGCAGACGTCGCCGATCTTACGGAACGCTTCGGCGACGCAGTCCTGCCCCTCACCCTTGACGTCACCGACCCAGAACAGGTGCGGCAGGTCGTTCAACAGGCGTACGCGCACTTCGGGAAGCTCGACGTTCTCGTCAACAATGCTGGCTACAGCCTGCTCGCGGCCGTGGAGGAAGCAAGCGACGAGCAGATTCGCGACTTGTTCGACGCGAACTATCTAGGAATGGTTCGCATTCTCCGTGCCGCTCTGCCGCTGCTGCGTCAACAGGGCAGCGGACACATTCTAGGTGTCTCCAGTGGCCTTGGAATTGGGTCGATGCCGCTTATCGGCTTCTACGCCGCCTCGAAATGGGCAGTCGAAGCGCTTCACGAAGCGCTGGCTCAGGAGGTTAGGCCGTTCGGCCTCCGTGTGACGGTTGTCGAGCCGGGCGCCTACGCCACCGACTTCGGTAAATCCGCGAGGATCGCCGATATTCTGGAACCATATGCCGACTTCCGAAAGCGGTTCATGACGAGATTGACCAGCCTGGAACGCGGCGATCCCCAAGCGACCGCGGAAGCCATCCTCAAGCTGGTGGACGCGAATGATCCGCCGCTGCGCCTAGTGCTCGGTTCGACAGTTCTGCCGGGGGCTCGCGCCTTATACGCGGATCGCATCGCCACCTGGGAGGCGTGGGAAGACGTTTCGAAGGCGGCGCAGGGCCTGCCCATGAAAACTTCAATTGCATCGTAGTTACACAGGTAGCAGAGCCGGTACCGGAAATTCAGACAAAGGTTTAGGTGGGGGGCTGCAAATTGCTGAATACACTTCACCATTGTTGCCATAAAAACCATGAGCGCCGGACGCACTTGCGAAATCGGTCCAGAGTCAATCGCGCGCCGTGGCTTGAGTGCGTCTCATAGAGTATCGGAGAGTGTATACTTCAACGAGAAACCAGAGCCTGACCTGAATCACGGCAGGGCGATAAAACACAGGATTTGGAATGGTAGAGATCACTTGTAGCGGTTCGTGTTTTGGAGCCGGGAGGGGTTGATATTCTCGGCATTTTAAATATCTCTGCTGAACAAGTCATCGATAGCCTATTGGCGATCCCGGCTTTTTTCCCAGCGTTTGTCTGCACCGGTTACGTGGTTGCATGGTTCACCAATCTTCACGGCTTCAGACAGCGCTCACTCGTGGAGCGGTTCTTCTGGAGCATTCCCCTATCTATCGCCATCTCCACCATTGCCTGTGTTTTGATTGGCAAGTTTCTCTCTCTTGCAGCGGCGGTTGTGTTCTTTCTGGCGAGTGCTGCGCTCTGGCTGATTGTGCTTGGCAGCGAATGGCTCCGTCTGCGCCGGTCTGGCAGCAAGTGGATCATAGGCTGGCAGCCGTTCGGTGGTATGGCGATGATCATGGCTATGATCTGGATCGCGGTGGCAATCCTGTCGCTTGTTGACCTCCAGAGTAACCAACGACTCTTCATGAGCGTCACTGCCAGGGATCACGCCGCTCGAGTCAACTGGACCGAGAGTATCCTCCGTACCGGCATTCCACCGGCGAATTCGTTTTACTATTACGGGCATTCCACCGCAATACGCTATTACTATTTTTGGAATGCGATCTGCGCCGCGGTTGGGAAAATGACGGGCCTTCCCATCCGCGCTGTTTTCGCCGCCAGCTGCGTATGGAGCGGATTCGCGCTCGTTGCCCTGATTGGGTTGTACTTGAAACACTTCCTTGAGCCAGGGGCACTTTTGCGCAAGCGCTTTCTGCTCTCGATATTCCTGCTCTTAGTCGCGGGACTCGGCATCTGCGTCCACGCGTGGAACGTCTTCATCCTTCATGGCTCTCTGACCCCAGACCTCGATTGGTGGTCTTTGGGGCAGATACCCAGTTGGCTCGATTCGCTTCTCTGGGCGCCGCATCATGTAGCCAGCATGGTGTGCTGCATGTTTGCGTTGCTTCTGGCCTGGATGGCCGGGAGGGATCGCATACACAACCATGCCGCGAATATCGCTCTGATTTCAGCCTCATTGGCAAGCGCCTTTGGCCTCTCTGTGTATGTGACGTTTGGGTTCTTTCTAGTCATGCTGGCGTGGGCGCTCTGGCAGTTCGCCATTGAACGCGCGCCTCGCTCTCCTTTGCTGTTGGCGGCCGGTGGCGCCGGCGCCATTGTCCTGCTCCTTCCATACCTCCTTGAACTGACGAACAATCAATCCAAGGTGGTTGGCGGCTCCATCTTTACATTCGCCATACGCGAGACGTTTCCCCCAGCAGGTCTGCTGGCGATGCCTTTTTTTCAATCACTGGCGACAGGACACCCTCTTGCGGCAGCAAACCTCGCCAATCTTATCCTGTTGCTACCCGGCTATCTCTTCCAGCTGGGCTTCTACCTCGCGATCTTCGTCATCTACCTTATTCCCACTTGGCGCCGCCGCAATCCACTCACTCCCGCGCAACGGTCGTTGGTGTTCATCGTTGCGATCACGCTCCTGATGATCTCTGTAATGCGGTCCTCGGTGCTGAGATTCAACGATTTTGGCTGGAGAGCGGCTTTGCTTCTCCAGTTCCCCCTTCTCCTAATGGCATCGGACACCCTTATCACCTGGGGCTTTTTCAACCATCGGGTCAACAAATCGGTTGACTCCGACGGCTTACCCCATTGCACCCCTAACTGGTTTCGCTCCCTTGCCTCTTTCGCGCTGGTCATCGGGTTATTCGGCACCCTTTGCCAGGTTCTCTTATTGCGTTTCTATCTTCCTATCCTGTGCGCCAACCATAATCAGGATGCCATCAAGCTATCGGACAAGGCCTATTTCTCATCAATCGGTTACACGCAACTGAATGTGTCCATTCCCCGTGATGCTGTCGTGCAATATAACCCTGGCTCCAAATTCTTTTGGTGGACGCTGCCGGATTTTTTTGGAATCGATCGTCAGACCGCCATCGACAGCGACCAGCCATGGTGCGGGTCCGAACTTGGAGGCGATCCCGAAGGCTGTCCAGCCATGGCTTCCGCCATCGACGCGCTGTTCAAGGGCGCAAGCGCGGAACAGGCGCGCGCGACTTGCCATCAATACGGCATCGGTTATCTGATCGCCAATGTTTACGATTCGGCATGGAACGACAGGGAGGGTTGGGTGTGGACGCTGAAGCCCGTAGTGTCAGACGAGAAATTCCGAGCGCTGGATTGTCATCAATGACCGACCGGGAATTTATAAATTGGCGCGATGAAATGGGCCTGCGTAAGTGTCCCCGTACATCAACCCGGTCAGATTGTTCTCTGCTAAAATCTGTATTCAGAACCACAACAGCGAATGCTTTGAGCAACCACGGGAATCACTTGCAGTAAGATGCCGGAGAGTGGAGTGAACAGAAAACTAATCACCATCATGACGCCCTGTTACAACGAGGAGCTGAACGTGCGCGAGCTTCATCGGCGCGTGTTGGCGATGGCGGCTAGTCTGCCCGAGTATCGCTTCGAACATCTGTTTATCGACAATGCGTCAAAGGATGGAACGGTGAGTGTGCTGCGCGAAATGGCCGCCGAGGACCCTGGCGTCAAAGTGATTGTGAACACGCGAAACTTTGGCCATGTGCGCTCGCCGTTCCATGCCTTTCTGCAGGCCGAGGGAGATGCGATTGGAACCCTCTTTGCCGATCTCCAGGATCCTCCTGAGTTGTTTGTTGAAATGATTCGCGAATGGGAAAAAGGCTTTCCTATCATTGCAGCAATCAAGGCGTCAAGCGACGAAAACGGCCTGATGTATCGCTTGCGGACGGCATACTACCGGCTGGTCGCCCGCTTGACCGATGTCGAGGTGCTTGAGCACTTCACGGGATTTGGACTCTATGATCGCTCTGTCGTGGAACAGATCCGGACGAAGTTTCGCGATCCCTATCCCTACTTTCGGGGGATGATTGCGGAGTTGGGACTACCCTGCGCCAGAGTTACTTACAATCAGAAGCGCCGCGAACGGGGCATCACCAAGAATAATTTCTATACGCTTTATGACATGGCGATGCTGGGCATTACCAACCTCTCCAAGGTGCCATTGCGGCTGGTGATATTTTTCGGATTCATTTCAGCTCTAATAAGCCTTGCGCTCGGGATTTTCTATCTGGCGTACAAGCTCATCTTCTGGAATAGCTTTTCGGTGGGCATGGCTCCGCTGGTTCTAGGCCTGTTCTTTCTGGGCTCTGTGCAATTGATCGCGCTGGGAATCATCGGAGAGTACATCGGCTCCATCCATACGTTTGTTCTGAATCGTCCCTTGGTGACAGAGAAGGAACGCATCAACTTCTAGGCGCATTCTTACCGCATGAATCACGGCTCCCACAAATCGTTTTGGCAATTGGCGCGCTACCTGCTCGTCGGGGGATTCAATACATTTTTTGGTTATGGACTGTTCGCGCTGCTCAATTGGCGCTTCGCGGGAATGGGTTCCTACAGCTATATGTATGCGGCGGTTCTCGGCAATCGGATTGTGATCACCGTAGCCTTTCTGGGCTACAAATGGTTCGTGTTCCACACGCGCGGAAACTATCTAGCTGAATGGATACGCTGCCTTGGGGTTTATGGCAGCAGTGTACTTATAGGATGGATACTTCTTCCCATTCTAGTAACGATCTTACGCCACAATCTTCACAGAACCGAACAGGCACCGTATATTGCGGCTGCCATCACGACAACCATTACCGTGGTGTTGAGCTTTCTGGGACACAAGAATATTTCGTTTCAACACAAGGTGCCGAGTGAATGAAGAGGTGATAGGGAAGGAATTACACTGCCTCAATCCGGCCATGAAGCATTCTT
>Ga0181519_10003479_pt1 | contig 12966 bp, 7 predicted proteins | sample PEATcosm2014_Bin_26_FD_121102 | JGI IMG/M metagenome (GOLD analysis project Ga0181519, IMG submission 121102) | Peatland microbial communities from MTU Mesocosm Facility, Houghton, MI, USA - PEATcosm2014_Bin02_10_metaG | ecosystem: Environmental > Terrestrial > Soil > Wetlands > Peat | place... | reverse complement strand
CTCGGCAGCTATCTTTGCCGTTACGCGCAGGGGTTTTTGGAATCGGCGGCCATCCGCTGCCATTTGGAAATGCAGGACGCCGTACCGGACCGGCCTTTGAACTCCGAGCAACGCCACAACTTGTTCCTGGCCTTCAAGGAAGCCCTCGCCAATGTCGCCAAGCACTCTGGCGCCACCGGGGTGCGCATCCGGATTGGTTGCGACGACAAAGCTTGCCTGTCCGTCCGCATCGAGGACAACGGCTGCGGCTTGCCGCCCGCGGCGGGCGTGGCTCCCGGAGCCGACGGCCTGGACAATCTGCGGCACCGCCTGGCCCGCATCGGCGGCCACTGTGACGTCACCAGCCCCGCCGCGGGCGGCGTCTCGGTCAGCTTCAGTTTGCCGCTTGCCCGGCAGCGGAAAACCGCGTCATCATGACGGCCACCAGCCGGGCCCGCGTCCGCACTGCTTTTTAGCTCATCATGGAAGAAAAGAACCAAACTATTACCGTGGCCATCGTCGAGGACGATGCTGGCATCCGGAACAGCCTGGAATGGCTGTTGAAATCATCGCCGGAATTTCTGTGCGTGGCCGCCTGCCAGAACACCGGGGAAGCGCTGCGCCTGCTGCCCAAGGCCGCGCCGCAGGTCATCCTCATGGACATCAACCTGCCGGACCGTTCCGGCATCGAATGCACGGCGCGCATCAAGGAATTGCTGCCAGCCGTGCAGGTCATCATGATCACCGTCTATGGCGACACCGAAAAAGTCTTCCACGCGCTCCGCGCCGGCGCCAGCGGCTATATTCTCAAACGCACGCCGCCGGACAAGATTTTGCAGGCCGTCCGCGAAGTGCACGCGGGCGGCGTCCCGATGTCCGCCGAAATTGCCCGCGAGGTGCTCGGCGCCTTTCGCGAACCCCTCCCGCCGCCGGAACGCGGCGAAAAAGTTGCGCCCGCCGATGATCAGAATCTCTCCCGCCGCGAACAGGAGGTGCTCGAGCTCCTGTCCCAAGGTTGTGCAAACAAGGAGATCGCCGACAAATTGTCCATCAGCATTGAGACGGTGACCTGGCACCTGCGGCACATCTACACCAAGCTCCACGTCCGCTCGCGCACCCAAGCGGCCCTGAAGTTCCTCAGCCAGCGCAAGGGGGCTTAGTGGCCTGTTTGCCCCCGTCATTACCACAGGTTTTGGGGGCTGGCCGGTCCGGATATTTGGCGCATAATTGATATTGATGATCCCGCACCCACACGACTCTCGACACCACGGGCGCAACCTGCCGCTGCCCCCGCCGGCAGCCACGGGCCACCCGCCCCGGCGCGCCGCCTTCACCTTGATTGAACTCCTCGTGGTCATCGCCATCATTGCCATTCTGGCGGCCATGCTCTTGCCGGCGCTCAGCCGCGCCAAGATCAAGGCCCAGCAGACCAGTTGCCTGTCCAACCAAAAGCAGTTGCTGTACGCGTGGATGATTTATTCCAGCGACTTTAATGAGCGGCTCGTCGTCAATGCCAACAACGTCGCGCAAGCCGGGGGGGTGGTCGGGTGGGTGAACGATATCATGAAGTGGGATTTCCCGCCGTCAACCTCCTGGCCGCAAAATTACGACACCAGTTATCTGATCAACGCGCTGATGGCGCCGTATTGCTCGAAGGCCGTGGGCATCTACCATTGCCCTGGCGACACCTTTAACGCCGCCAGCGGCCCGCGAGTGCGCAGCTATTCCATGAACAGCCAGATGGGCAGCGCGGTAGTGGCCACGTTTTCCGGCCAGGGCGATGTGGTGAACCAATACGGCGCGGGCCAAAACTGGAGGATTTACAGCAAACAAACGGATCTCACCCTTCCCGCGCCGGTCAACGCCTGGGTTTTCATTGATGAGCATCCGGATTCGATCAACGACGGCTTGTTCCGGGTGAACTTGCAGGGCGTGGCCGCCGACTACTCAGGGGGAACATTTGAATGGAATGACTACCCAGCGAATAATCACGGCGGCAGCGGCGTTCTCTCTTTTGGCGACGGGCACGCCGCCCCCCACAAGTGGACCGACCCGGCACTCGTCCCGGGGCCGGTCAAGCACACCAAGTACAGCTCTTTGATGGCCACGGCGCCCTACACCGATTTGATCTGGCTCCGGCAGGCAACGTCCGCCCTGCAATAACGGGGAGCAGACAAAGCACTTTTAATCTCAACCTACTCATTTAATGTTCGGTCATTGCCTTTCCGCCGGGCGGTTCCTCCGCCCTGCCTTTGCCGCCGTTCTGCTGGTCTCCCTCCCAACAAATTTACACGCCGCCTCGACGCTGACCGTTCCGGGTGGGCTGGCGGTGGCCGTGGACGCCGACCGCGGCACCTATCAGGTGTCCTCCCAAAACCCGCCCTGGAGTCTTGGCGGCAGCTTGGGCGCGCCACTGAAAAACGTGGTTGTAACCAAGGCTCACGACGGCATCGGCACCGGCCAACAGATCAGCTTCGAGTGGCGCGAGGGCGATCTTCCCATGCTGGGCCAGATCCGCGTTTACGCAGCAAAGGCAGTCGCCCTGTTTTCCCAGACTTGCCTGACGGCGGCGCCCCTGCCGCCGGACGCCTTTCCGGCATTTACGGAAGTTCCCGCCGCGCTGCACGTCTTCAGTTACGGACATCACGAGTTTGCGCCGCCCCATTTCTCCGTCAACGAAATCTGCACGCCCTGGATGCTGTTTGATGACCACGCCAACGCGCTGATCATTTCGCCGGCATCCCATTTCATGGTGGCCAGCATGCTCGGCAACGGCACCAACCGCGTGGCCAGCGGCTTTAACTCCAATTTGCGCAACTTGCCCGCCGGCTTCACCCAGCAGACGCTCGTGGCCTGCGGGCCGGGCATCAACCGCACCTGGAGTCTCTGGGGGCGGGCGCTGGTGGATTTGCAGGGCGCCGCGCGGCCCGCCTATGACGCGGACACCGTCCTGAAATATCTCGGCTATTGGACCGACAACGGCGCGAGCTATTACTATAATTACGACTTGGACAAGGGTTACACCGGCACGCTGCAATACCTCGTGGACCGCTATCGCCAGGAGCAGATTCCCATCCGGTATCTCCAACTGGACTCCTGGTGGTATTACAAGACCACCACCGACGCCGACGGCCGGCCGGGCAAGGACCGGAAATCCGACCGCCTCCCGGCCGGGGAATGGAACCGGTATGGCGGGCTCCTGGAATACCGGGCGCACACCAATCTCTTTCCCCATGGACTTGACGCCTTTCAAAAGGCCGTCGGGCTCCCCCTCGTCACCCACAGCCGTTGGATTGATCCGGCCAGCCCTTATCATGACCACTACAAAATCTCCGGCATCGCCGCCGTGGACCCCAAGTGGTGGGACCACATAGCCGGCTACCTGAAAACGTCCGGCATTGTCACCTACGAGCAGGACTGGCTCGACCGGATCTACACTTATTCGCCGGCCTTCAGCAGCGACCTCGGCACGGCGGAAGCCTTTCTCGACAATATGTCGCGCGCGTGCCGGGAGCAGGGCGTCACCTTGCAATATTGCATGCCCTACCCCTGCTACTTCCTCCAGGGCAGCCGCTACGACAATCTGACCACCATCCGCACCAGCGGCGACCGGTTCAACACCAATAAGTGGAACGACTTTCTTTACACGTCGCGCTTGGCTTCCGCCATGGGCATCTGGCCCTGGACCGATGTGTACATGAGCCCGGAAACCGACAACGTCCTGCTCTCCACGCTTTCCGCGGGTCCCGTCGGCACCGGCGATTTGCTGGGCACCGAGGACAAGGAAAACCTGCTCCAAGCCGTCCGCGCCGATGGCGTCATTGTGAAACCGGATGCCGCCATCGTGCCGCTGGATCAATGCTACATTGCCGACGCGGACAAACAGCCCGGCCCGTTGGCCGCGAGCACTTATACCGACCACGAGGGCGTCAAAACCGAATATCTTTTCGCCTTCAATCGGACCAAAACGCCGGCCGATAGTGTCCGTTTCACCCTCGGGGAAATCGGCCTGGACGGATCCGCCTATGTCTATGACTATTTTGCCGGCACCGGCCAAAAGCTGGCCCCCGGCGGCGCCTTTACCGCACCGCTGGCCCCCGACGCTTCCGCCTTTTATGTGATCGCCCCGGTCGGCAAAAGCGGCATCGCCTTCCTGGGCGACAAACATAAGTTTGTCGGCACAGGCAAGCAGCGCATCACTTCGCTCCGCGACGAGCCCGGGAAGTTGACCATCGGCCTGGCGCTCGCAGCCAATGAGCCGTCGGTGACGCTCCACGGCTACGCCTCCGCCAAACCCGCGGTCACGGTTGCAGCCGCCGAGGACGACGATATTCAATATGACCCGGCCACCCGCTATTTCACCGTGGTAATAAAATCCGACGCGTCCGCGCCCACCAGCCGCTCCGGCGGCGACCCGGTCCGTCAGGCGAAGGTAATCCTGGAAGTGGCCAGGTAAGTGGGGCGGCGCACCGTAACGAAATCCGCACCCCGCTCTAACATTAACGACTCCTGCGTGAATCCATTGCCCAAACTTGCGCTCGTAATGGCGGCCGCCGCCGCACTCGCGACGCCGGTTTTCCTCCGCGCGCAGGTGTTCGCGTGCGACAACGCCGGCAACGGCGTGGTCCTTACCAATAATCCCGTCGGCGTTGCCGCCCAAACCTGGACCAATGGCATGAACACCGGCTCAGGCTGGACCACGCCCTGGATCCTGTTGCAGACCACCCGCGACAACACACACCAGAACTATGCCGGGTTCTACAACGGCAACGGCAGCAACATCGCCACCGTCAACGCCAGCTCCTGGGGCATGTTCGCCAACGGCAACTACAACGGCCAGACGCCGCTGTCTGCCGGTACGAACAAAGCCGTCGCGATTCGCGGCTTCCCCTCCCTCGCCACGAACCAGGTCTTCGAGATCCAATGGCAGGCCAAGGGCATCGCCAGTGGCGGCACCACCAACAACCGCGGCGGCTTTGCCCTGCGCAATGGCGCCGCCGCCAGCAGCTTCCTCGACTATGACACCGGCGCGCGGTTCGATTTCTATTACGCGGCCGGCGGCGGCAGCTTCCTCATCCGGGACGGCAACGGCATTACGCCGACCGGCATTCCCTTCACCACGGCCGGCCTGAATTGCCAATTCACCCTGGAGCCGAATGACACCTACCGGCTGGTCATCCTCAGTGCCACAAACGGCGCGATCCTGTATCTGACCGACGGCCAGCCGCTGGCGGGCACGGGCACCATTGACAGTGTGGCCTGCTACGACCTGCAATGCCAGGACGGCGACCAGAACTTCAACCGGATGCAAATCATTTCCAGCGCGCTCGTGCCGCCGGTCATCGCCAGCCTCCAGCCCACCAACGGCGCCTTCTTCGTCAATCCGGCAACCCCGATTTCATTTGAGGTGGATTCGCAGGCCTCAACCGTCACCGGCGCCAACGTAACCCTTCTGCTCAACGGCGTGCCCCAAACGCTCACGTTCAACACCGCCGCGGCCACCACACGACTCCTCGGCACCAACACGACGCCTGTCTCCAGCAACCTCCTCTGCGTCGCGTCCATCATTGCCACCGATGCCAACGGCAACAGCACCACCAATACCTTCGGGTTCAATACCGTCCAGACCAATGCCCTCTGGGTGGATGTGAAGAATTATGGCGCCACCGGCAATGGCACCACGAAAGACACCGCCGCCATCCAGGCGGCCGTCCGGGCCTGTCCCGCCGGCGGGTTCGTGTGGCTGCACAACGGCACTTATCTTTCCGGGACCATCGTGCTGACCAACAACCTCACGCTTTACATTGACCCCACCGCCACCCTGCTGGGCAGCGGCAGCACCAATGATTATTCCATCCTGAATCCCCCCGCCAACAACGGCCAGCAGGTGAATTGCGACATGGCTCTGATCTACGCGCAAGGTTCCTCCAACGTCACCGTGACCGGCGGCGGCATCATCAACGGCAACGGCCGCACTTATTTCACCTCCGGCGTTGAAGCCACGCGGCCCATCGCCCTGTGGACCGCCCTCTGCAATCAGGTGTGGATCCATGATATCAACGTCGTGGACGCCGCCATGTGGAGTGTCGTCAATATGCAGTCCGATTACCTGACCATCAGCAACCTGAACGTGAACGACGACGGCCTGGGCGGGAACCGCGACGGTTGCGATGTGGTGGACTGCTGGCACGTCACCATCGCTGGCTGCACGATAGATTCCGGCGATGATTCCATCTGTCTAAAAAGTGGCAGTTCGCGCGGCGTCAACGATGTGCTCGTGGAGAATTGCACCATCACGCGGTCCCAGTCCAACGGCCTTAAATTCGGCACCGCCAGCACCGGGCCGTTCACGAACATCACGTTTCAGGATTGTGCCGTCTTCAACACCGCCCATTCGGCCATGGCGGTCGAGTCCGTGGACGGCGGCACCATCAGCGATGTCACCTTCCAACGCATCGCATCTTCCGGCTGCCAAAACGCCATCTTCGTCCTTCTGGGCAGCCGCAGCGGCGCGGCCGTGGGCGGCATCAATGGCCTCACCTTCCGCGACATCACCGGGTCCAACATGTCCGACACCCGCGGCTGTCCGATCACTGGTTGCCTGACGAACGGCGTTGTTTACCCGCTGAAAAATCTGCTGTTCGACCATGTGAATATTTCCTTCAAGGGCGCGCTGAGTTTCATTCCCACCAATCCCCCGGTGGAATACAGCGGGCAGTATCCCGAAAACACCATCTGGACCAACCTGCCGGCCTACGGCTATTACGTCCGGCATGCCTCCAACGTCACCTTCACGAATTGTTATACCTGCGTCGCGCCGGGCGACGCCCGCCCCTGGCTGGCCACCAGCGATGTCTCCCGCTTGACGGTTTACGGTCCCACCCTCAGTCTCCTGGCTGGCTCCACGAATTTCGTCCTCCAATGGCAGGATAACTTCGTCCTGCAATCCGCCCCCAACCCCGCGGGCCCTTACCAAGACGTGGCCGGGGCCCCCCATCCCTGCACGAACCTTTCCAGCGCCGGCCCCCGCCAATTTTTCCGGCTGCGGCAGTAGCCCCGCCCTCCCGCAAAGGCGCCTTCCTTCACCCGCCGGAGGCGGCGCAGCAATCGCGCAACACCAGACCGGATGACTTGGTTTGTTTCATCATTGCGGACCATGCCGTCGCTGACGCCATCCCTTTTCCCGATACTTTGTTGAGACGCGGGTTCCGGAGCAGATCCGGGCCATTCAACTTGAACCAGGCGCAATCTCCACCGACCCGCGGCGCGCGCCAAGCCTAGTCGCCGCTCACCGGATCATTCGCGATCCCCATGAACAAGAGGGAACCGCTGGCCACGTCGGAGATCACAAAAATGAACGGCCGATCCAATACCATGTTGAACCGGTCCGGCGGGGGCATTCTCACGGCGGCGCCGACCATGGTCACCGTCGTCACCGCCGCCGCCTCCGTTCCCTCTTCGTACACGTCCACGTAGCTTTTTTGCTTTACCAGGCTGATCCACAATTTCTCGTCGGCGATGCCGGTAAAATCCGCCGAACGGGAAAACGCGGTCTTCATGCCCAGGGTTTGCAGCGCCCCGTTCAGCACGACGTCGTACTCGATTTTGAACTTCGGCACCGTCACCGAACCCTCCTGTCGCTTGAACCCGCTTTGAATCTTCTCGCGCCAGGCTCCCGCCTGCGCCAGGTCCGCCAGCAGCCGCGATGGGTTTGAATTCGGAGCCGGCAAATACAACTCCATCTGGAAGCCGCCCTGGTACGGCAATTTCACCGCCTGAAACCCCGGCTGCGCCTGATACGCAAATTGCCCGTCCTCGGACATCATGGGCGTTTGCTTCACGCTCCCGTTCGCCAGATGAAACTCGCGCGGACGCGTGGCGCGTTTGGCAAACGGCTTTTCCCATTTGCCCTTGAAGTAAACCGCATTCGCCAGCACCAACCGGGTTTGATCGGGAAAGGGATACTGGACCACCGCCTTCACTTTTCCCCGGGTCTTCTGGTCGGCCCAATCGTTGATAACCGCCGCGGTGTGCGGATCGAGAAAATCCACCCCGGCGATCTCCGCGTTAAAATATTTCCGGTTCATTTCCCCGAAGGCCGGCTTGAATTGCGCGCCCTTCCGATACCAGATGCCGTTGGCCAGGTTCAAGGTCACCCCCGACCGCGATTCCAAGTCCTGATTCAGGCTCAAATACGCGGCGTTGAGCGCGGTCCGGTCGCCCCCCGTCGTTCCCAAGGTCTGCTCCATTTCCGCCCGGGTTGCGCCGGCCGCACCGTTGGCCGTCATTTGCAACGCGCAGGAAACGCTGAACGGCGAGAGGAATACGTTGGCGTTCGGCTGCGCCTGGCTCACCTGCTGCAACAGATTGAAGGCGAACGCCGTGTTGGCGGTGACCAGCTTATCCGCCTCCGCCGACGGGCCGGCGCCCGCGGCAAGCGTCATCGAGGAAAGCGCGGCAAGCGTTGCGATTGCTTTCATGGAATTGTGATTACCCATCAATCGTTCGACACCCGACACCGAAAGTTCTTAGAAAAAAATCCACTGAACTTCGCCAGCATCACCGAAGCTGCCAGCCGTTTAAAGCCGCCGCGGCACCCCACGCCTTGTTTGGCTGCGGCCCCATGACGAATTCAATCCGGCCGCCACGCTGCAATTCCCGGCAGGGCAGGAACACCGAATTCCAGTTCTTCCCGTTCACCCGCACGGATTGCACGTAGATGTTCTCGTCCGAAATATTCTCCGCCGTCATGGTGAATACTTTGCCGTTGGAGAGGTGCATCACCGCCTTCGGAACTTGCGGCGCCCCGATGACATAGTAGTCGCTCGCCGGACACACCGGATAAAATCCCAGGCACGTGAACAGATACCAGGCTGACATCTGGCCGCAGTCGTCGTTGCCGCAGAGCGAGCCGGGATCACAGCCGTATTGCGTGGAAACGACTTGGTGCAACCGCTCCGCCGCCTTCCAGGGCTGGCCGGCGCAGCTATATAAATAGATGACATGATGGCTCGGCTCGTTGCCGTGCCAGTATTCGCCGATGCAGCCGCGCAGATCGTCCGCCGACAGGTCCTTCTTGAAACCGTCCGACTGCGTGGCGTTGAACAGCGAGTCGAGCTTCTCACCAAATTTTTCCGGCCCGCCCATCAGCGCGATCAACCCGGAAATGTCCTGCGGCACGAACCAGGAATACTGCGAACTGGTGGCCTCCGTCACATCCTGCAGGTTGCTGCCGCCGCCGAACAGATGCGCGTCAAAATTTGTGCGCCAGTTGCCATGCGCATCCTTTGGGCGCATCCAGCCCAGCCCGGGATCATAGACATTTGTGAAGCTCGCCGACCGCTTCATGAAATAATCGTAGTCGCCCGTTTTGCCCAGCGCTTTGGCCATCTGCGCCACGGTCCAGTCGTCGTAGGCATACTCCAGGGTCTTCGACAGCGATTCATCCTCCTGGTCGCACGGCACCCACCCAAGCCGCCGGTAGGCCGCCAGGCCATCGTAATCCGGATTCATCGCGGTGGCTTTGATGGCCTCGTAGGCCCGCTTGGCATCGAAGCCTTTGACCCCTTTCAAATAGCCGTCCACGATCACCGGTGCCGCGTGGTAGCCGATCATGCACCAGGTTTCATTGCCTTGAAGTTCCCACATAGGCAGCAAGTGATCGGCGCTCTGGGCGTAGTGGTCCAGCAGCGAATTGATCATGTCGGAGTCGCGCTTTTCCTGGATCAGCGCCAGCAGCGGATGCTCGGCGCGGAACGTATCCCAGAGCGAAAACACCGTGTATTTGTTGAGCTTCCCGGCGTCGTGAATATTTTCATCCAGCCCGCGATACTCGCCGTTCACGTCCTGGTAAAGATTCGGAACGAGGAACGCATGATAGAGCGACGTGTAGAACGTTTTCTTCTGCCGGTCGGTGCCCTCAATCTGGAGCTTGGCCAGCTCCGCGTCCCACTTCGCCCGCGTGGTCTCCCGCAGCCGGTCGAAATCCCAGCCGGGAATTTCCGCCTCAAGATTCTGCAATGCGTTCGCCGCGCTCACAGCCGAAACGGCCACTTTCACCTGGATGACTTCGCCCGCGCCGGTCTTGTATTTGGCCAGGAACTGCAAGTTGGTTCCCGCCGCCTCGTTGCGGCTGCGGAAACGGTAGTTGATATAGCTCTGGTAAACCACCGGCTGGCCATCCTTGATGATGACACCCTCGTCGAACGGCCGCGAAAAACGCGCGGCAAAATAGAGATACCGCTCCTTGGCCCAGCCGTTCACCAGATGAAAGCCCGTGATCGTCGAGCCGTCTTCGATGCGCAGGCGCGACTGGGCAATGCGCCAGCGGCCACCGTTGATGACATGGGCCAGGTCCGCCAGCACCGACGCCTCATTGCTCGCCGGAAACGTGAACCGCAGCATCCCCGCGCGCTCGCCCGCCGTCAGCTCGGTGGTGACGCCGGATTTTTGCAGCTTCACTTGGTAATAACCGGCGGACGCCGATTCCTCGTCGTGGGAGAAAGTGGACTGATACCCCTCCGCCGGACGATCCTTGCGCCCCGCTTCATAAGCCGGCTGGCCCACCTGCGGCACGAACAAAAAATCACCCAGATCGGGGCAGCCGGTGCCGCTGAGATGCGTAAGGCTGAAACCCATGATCGTCCGGTCGGTGTATTCATAGCCGGAATCCGTATCCCAGTTGGTCGTGTCCGTATCCGGGCTGAATTGCACCATGCCAAAGGGGGCGGAAGGGCCCGGATACGTGTTGCCTTCACCTTGGACCCCGACGAGCGGGCAAATGTAATCGGACAGGCGCACGTCAGCGGCAGATGCAGTCGCACCGCCCGGCAACAGCGCCGTCAACGAGGAAAAACCGATGCAGGCGAACAGGTATTTGTAGTTCATGTCAAAATTGAATCAGGGGTAACCAATCCGCGGATGGTAAGCCCGATTTTTTCCGGAGACAATGCTCAATGGCTGGCTCGCATCCGTGCGTGCGCGCGACAGTTTTAAGGAACACCACGCCGCACTCCATGACGCTCCGCGCAATTCCGACACGCCCGGCGATTCCGTTCGCGTCATGGACTGCACCGGCAAAGCGCAGCGGCGACGGCGCTTTCGCCCGCACGCGCGAGCCGCGAGCGCGTGCACACCGTCGCCCGCACGAAAGCGGCGTGGCACTGCGCTGATGAAGCCGGGCCCGGACCGCGGCTGTGTCGCAGACCAGCCGCAGCAGCTTCGCAGGAATAACCGCCTCGGAAATACCCAATACGCCTTGGGAGCCCGACGCGCTGCGGCTGATCCCGCGTCGAGCGGGACACAGCCGCAGTCCATGATGCTCCGCGCAATTGCGACGCCCCGCCGGAACTACGGTGAACAGGCCCGTTCCTTCCGCACTGCCCAGAATTGAATTTTTGTGATATTTTAATATCACAATATCGTATAAAAGCTCGACATTAATACTCTTTTGTTATAGATTCCACCGTCCGGTGATGCCATCGGACCATGATGAACGCCGTTCATGCCAAAACGGTTGCCGCCAACCGGGTGCCCCCACCCGGCGTTCGACGGCTCGCAATCAACCAAGTCACAGTCGCGCGCGTCAGGTTTTGGAGTGACGGTGACATGTCACCGCTTTGGAACCGGGCGACATGTCGCCCAGTTTCAAGCGCGGACATGTCCGCGCATTCCAAAAAAACCAAAATCGCCCTGCGCCCCAAAGAATTCCGCGCAGCGCGCCTGAAAAGTTCCGCCTTCCGCCGGTCAACCCTGGTCAACCCTGGTCAACCTTGGTCAACCCCAAAAACCTTCCCCCGCAAAGCAGGGATGTGAGACGATGGCGGCGAACACCAGTTCGCCGCTACGCGGCCGTAGCGGCACTCTGGTGAGTGCCGCCATTCTAAAAAGACATCCGCCATCCACGATGAATTCCATCCAACGTCCCAAGAAAGCGATGTAAGTATGAAGAAGCTCGCCCTCGTCGCCTTGGACGATTGCCACGCCGCGGCACGCTGATTATCTTTCCAGCTTGATGAACCGCAAATCGCAGTCTTTGATGCCCGGAGTTGTGGCGCTCTTGCTGATCTTGTTGGCCGGCACGCGTTGTCTGGCGGCAACGACGAATCCGCCGCCGAACATCATCCTGATTCTGGCGGACGACCTCGGATTTTCGGACGTGGGCTGTTTTGGCTCCGAAATTCACACCCCGAACCTCGACCGCATGGCCGCGCAAGGGCTGCGCCTGAAACAATTTTACACCACGCCGCGCTGCTGTCCCTCCCGGGCGGCGCTGCTCACCGGCCTGTATCCGCAGCAGGCGGGGGTCGGCAACATGATGCAGGACCAGGGGCTGCCGGGCTATCGCGGCGAATTGAATCGGAACTGCCTCACGATGGCCGAGGAACTGCGCCTGGCCAATTACCATACCGCCATGGTTGGCAAGTGGCACCTGAGCCACATCTACTTCGACGGGAAAAAACAGCTCGATCACGAGACGGACGAACCGTTTTGGGACAATAAGAATGATTGGCCGCTCCAGCGCGGCTTCGAGGATTATTTTGGCACCATCCACGGCGTGTGCAGTTACTACGATCCGTTTTCGCTGGTCAGCGGCAACACGCCCATTCGCCCCGCCAGGACCAACTTTTACTACACGGACGTCATCACCGACCACGCCGTTTCGGACCTCACCCGCCTGGCAAAGGGCCGCGCGCCCTTCTTCCTGTACGTCGCCTACACCGCGCCGCACTGGCCCTTGCAGGCGCCCGAGCCGGACATTGCCAAATACCGCCAAACCTACCTCGCCGGCTGGGACGTGACCCGCACCAATCGTTATCACCGTCAAATTGCTCTGGGGCTGATTGACCACGACTGGCCGCTGTCGCCGCGCGATCCGCGCGTCCGGCCGTGGAACGAGGTCAAAGACCAAGCTTGGGAAGCCAACCGCATGGCCACCTACGCCGCCATGGTGGAACATCTCGACACCGGCGTGGGCCGGATTCTGCG
>Ga0181519_10003478_pt1 | contig 12968 bp, 10 predicted proteins | sample PEATcosm2014_Bin_26_FD_121102 | JGI IMG/M metagenome (GOLD analysis project Ga0181519, IMG submission 121102) | Peatland microbial communities from MTU Mesocosm Facility, Houghton, MI, USA - PEATcosm2014_Bin02_10_metaG | ecosystem: Environmental > Terrestrial > Soil > Wetlands > Peat | place... | reverse complement strand
CGAATATTTTTGAGGCGCTGGATCGGGCGCAGACTCCGTCGCTGATGGCGCCGTTTCAGGTGCTGTTCATTCGCAATTTGAAGGCGCTGTACACGCGGGGCGCGAAGAAGGAGGAGTTCGCGGCGCTCGAGGCTTATTTCCGGTCGCCGAATCCGCAGGCGCTGGTGATTTTTGTGGCGGATCATCTGCGCATCCCTTCCGATCCGCGGCGGATGGATATGCAGGATAAGGACCGGTACGAGCGGATTCGGGAGACGCTGGGGGATTGGTGCGGGCTGGTCGAGCTGGCGCGGGTGGATGAGGCGGATGCGCTGAAGTGGATTGCGGCGGAGGCGAAGCGGCGCGAGGTGGTGGTGGATCAGGACGCGGCGCGGGAGCTGGCCGATGCGCTGGGCGCGGACATGATGCTGATCGCGTCGGAGATGGAGAAGCTGGTGCTGTACGCCGGGGCGAAGCGGCATGTGACGCTTGGCGATGTGGAGACGATGGTGCTGGCGGCGAAGCAGCGGTCGCTGTACGAGCTGACGGATGCGATATCGGCGAAGGATCGGGCGCGGGCGCTGAGTTTGCTGCATGGATTGCTGAATGCTTCGGATGGTGGGGAGGATTCGGCGATTGGACATCTATATATGCTGGCGCGGACGTTTCGGCAGATGCTGGTGATTCTGGAGAAGAATGTGCGGGACTCGCGGGCGATCTGGCAGGCGCTGTGGCAGGGGTTCCGGATGCCTCCATTTGCGGCGGAGGATGTGATACGGCAGGCGCGGCGGTATAAGTCGCGGCGTGAGCTGATGCGGGCGCTGCGGCTGATTGCGCGGGCCGATCTGGAGCTGCGGTCGCAGCCTGCGGATAAGCGGCTGGTGCTGGAGAGGCTGGTGCTGGAGCTGGCTGGTGAGGCTAAGGCGGGGGCAGTTGGGTTGCCGCCGCAGTATGCGATGGAGTGGTAGCCGGGAGCCGGGAGCTGGCGCGCGACGTGTCATTCTGAGGCTGCGAAACGGGGAGCTTTAAGAGAAAGCTCTGTTTGTCTGCTGGCTTCGGGCGGCTGGCTCTGTGATATAGCTCACATTCCGGGGCAGGCGCGGTTCGGATAATGGGAACGGCGGGCTGTAATCGCGAGGTTATTTATACTTTTGTTATTCCTCGGGTTACGGCCCCCTCTGAGTTTCCCCATGTTTCTTCTGTGGCTCCGCATCGCGGCAGGTTTGTACGGGGTCGCCAGTGTGCTGGCGATTCCGGCGGTGCTCGGAAACCGCCCGAGGGGGCATCGCTATTGCCTGCCGGTGGCGCTGGGGGGATGGTTCTTTCACCTGGTGGCATCGGTGGAGATGCTGGCGTCGGCGCATCACCTGATTCCGGTGATGGCGGACGAGATTGTTTCGACGCTGGCGCTGGCGATTGTCGCGGTATTTCTGTTCATCTTTTTTGTCTATCGGACGATTTCGTTTGGGCTGTTCGCGCTGCCGCTGGCATTTTTGCTGACGGTGGTTCCGGCGATTGGGCCGGAGCGGTACACGTTTGGCTCGCCGCTGGTGCGGAATGGCTGGATTGCATTCCATGTGGTGATGCTGCTGGCGGCGTATGCGGCGCTGCTGTTCAGCATGCTGTCGAGTTTTCTGTACCTGATCCAGGAGAAGCGGCTGAAGAACAAGGACTGGGCGAAGGCTGGGGTGGGAGTTCGCGTGAAGACGCGGCCGCGCGGGTTTCTGACGTGGCTGCCGCCGCTGGCGACAATGAACCAGATTGCGCAGAGCACGCTGATGCTGGGTTTCTTCTGCATGACGGCGGGGCTGGCCGCTGGGTCGCTGATCGCGCAGGAGGACGTGGGGATCCGGTACTTTGCCGATCCGAAGATTGTGTTGTCGTTTGCGATGTGGGGGCTCTACGTCGCCATTTTGTTTATTCAGCGGGACACGGGGCTGCGCGGGCGGCGGGCGGCGTGGCTTTCGTCGGGTGTGTTTGTGGTGATGCTGGGCGTGTTGGCTGCGAATTTGCTGGGGTCGGTGCATAATTCCGCGCACAGGTTCGGATTGAAATGAGATTTCTGGTTACAGGTCTCAATCACAAAACGGCGCCGGTGGAGCTGCGGGAGCGGCTGGCGATTGGCGGCGACGCGCTGCCGGAGACGACGCGGGCGCTGCTGGCCGAGCCGGGCGTGAAAGAGGCGATGATCCTGTCGACCTGCAATCGGGTGGAGCTGCTGGTTTCGCACAACGGCTTCGAGCCGCAGCTGCCCGGTTTTCTTGCGGAGCATTTCGCTCTGGATCGGGCCGTGCTGGAGCCGCATTTGTATCGCTACCAGGATGAGGAGGCGGTGCGGCACATGTTTCGGGTGGCGGCGAGTCTGGACTCGATGGTGGTGGGCGAGGCGCAGATTCTGGGCCAGGTGAAGCAGTCGTGGACGGTGGCGCGGGAGATGGGGGCGGTGAAGGGGCCGCTGGACAAGCTGCTGCAGGGGGCGTTTTCCGCGGCGAAGCGGGTGCGGACAGAGACGGAGATTGGGTCGTCGTCGGTGTCGATAGCGTCGGTAGCGGTGGATCTGGCGCGGCGGATTTTTGGATCGCTCGAGGGGAAGAAGATTCTGATCGTCGGGGCGGGCAAGATGAGCGAGCTGGCCGCGCGGCACATGATGCAGCACGGGGCGGACTCGATCATGGTGGCGAACCGCACCTATGAGCGCGCGGTGCGGCTGGCGGAGCAGTTTCTGGGCGAGGCAATCCGGTTCGAGGAGTTGCATGCGCGGGCGCACGAGGCGGACATCGTGATTACTTCGACTGGATCGTCGGAGCAGATTCTGGGAGTGGAGCAGGCGGAGGAGATGCTGCGTCGGCGGAAGAACCGGCCGGTGTTTGTGATCGACATTGCGGTGCCTCGCGATGTGGATCCGCGGGTGAACCAGCTGGAGGGGATGTTCCTGTACGACATCGACGATCTGCAGTCGGTGGCTGCGTCGCACCTGGTGGATCGGGGACGCGAGGCGGAACGGGCCGAGGCGATCATTGCGGAAGAGACGGAGAGATTCCGGCGGCGGATTCGGACAATCGATATTGCGCCGGCGATTGTGGAAGTGCAGGGGACGGCGGAGGAGCTGCGGCAGGCAGAGTTGCATCGAGCGCGGCATCTGCTGGGGTCGATGACGCCGGAGCAACAGGCAGCGGTGGATTCGATGACGCGCGGATTGATGAGCAAGTTTCTGCATCTGCCTTTGCAGGCTTTGAAGTCGGCGGCGCGGGACGGGGACGCGGCGGCACTGGAGACGATTCGGGGGATGTTTCAGCGGGATTGCGGGAACAAGGCTGCGGACGCTGAATCGGAAGAGAAGCGGAAGTAGCTCGTGCGCGGAGGGGAGTCATTCCTCGGCGGCTGAAGCCGCAGCCATTTTGCGATCCTCACGGCACGGCTTCCAGGCCGTGCCCCTTCAAAACGACGAGGCTTGCGGAGGCTGCAGGGCCGAGCCCCATTCAAACAGCGCGATATCCTGAGTGCTCATGACGGATCCTCAAACGAAGGCGAAAGGCAGAGCAACGGGCGTGCTGCGGATTGGTTCGCGTGGATCGCAGCTGGCGTTGTGGCAGGCGAATCATATTGCGGGTTTGCTGCGTGGAGCGGGGCATGAAGTTGCGATCGAGATCATCAGGACGCTGGGCGACAGGATGCAGCATGTGCCGTTCGCGCAGGTGGGGGGCGGGGCCGATAGCGGAGCCCAGGGCGATGGGAAGGGGATGTTCACGAAGGAGATCGAAGAGGCGCTGTTTGACGGGCGCATCGATCTGGCGGTGCACAGCCTGAAGGATTTGCCGACGGAGCTGGCGGAGCCGTTTGCGATCGCGGCGATTCCACAGCGGGTGGATGCGCGGGATGCTTTCGTCTCTGTGAATCATCCGAGCTTTGAGGCTCTGCCCCACGGTGCTCGGATTGGGACGAGCAGCTTGCGGAGGCAGGCGCAACTCAAGTCGCAGCGGCCGGATGTGGAGTGTATGGAATTTCGCGGGAATGTGGATACGCGGCTGCGCAAGCTGGGCGAGGGACAGGTGGACGCGATCATTCTGGCCTCGGCGGGGTTGGAGCGTTTGGGGCTGACGGCGCATCGGCGAGAATGTTTTTCTCCTCTGGTGCTTTGCCCGGCGGCGGGGCAGGGTGCGCTGGCGATCGAGACAAGAGCGGAGGATGAACGGACACTGGAGGCGCTTTCATTTCTGGATCATGCTTCGACGCGGTATGCGGTGACGGCGGAGCGCGCGGCGTTGGCGGCGCTGGGGGGCGGGTGCCAGGTGCCGATTGGGATTCATTGCTTTGCCGGGGACGAGGGGTTCAGCATCGTGTCGGCGGTAGCGGCGACGGATGGCTCGGAGGTGCTGCGGGTGGTGATGGACCGGCAGGCGGGCATGGAGGCGTCAGCACTGGGGCGGAAGGTGGCGGAGGAATTGTTGCGGCAGGGTGCGGCTCGGTTGCTGGGGACGGGCGCGGTGGGGACTCCAGGGGCAGGGGCATAAGCGCATTCCTCCCTCGGCGGCTAAAGCCGGGTTTTCTGAAAGGCATTAACGGCTGAAGCCGTGCCCCTTGAAAGCAGAACCAATCCTTTAGAGAGAATCTTCTTACGAGCTATGAAGCTATCTCCTGACAGAAATCCGGTGACGCAAGGAGCCGAGCTTCTGCTGGCGGGGCGGAGGATTTTGGTTACACGCGCGCGACATCAGGCGGGGCAATTATCGGAAAGGCTGCGGGCGCTTGGTGCGGAGGTGGTGGAGATTCCAGCCATCGAAATTGTGCCGCCGGAGTCATACGCGGAGCTGGATAGGGCGCTCATGAATTTGTCACAGTATCAGTGGCTCATTGTGACCAGCGCCAATGGAGCGCAGGCGTTGCGAGAGCGGGAGGGGGCTTTAGGGATTGAGGCCAGGATTTTCGCGGACTTGAAAGTCGCCGCCGTGGGGTCAGCGACGGCGCAGGCGCTGCGGGAGATGGGAGTCGAAGTCGCTGTTACGCCGGCGGAATATGTGGCGGAATCCCTGGTGGAGGCTCTGGGCGACCGGGTGCGAGGGGAGCGGGTGCTGTTGGCGCGGGCCGCCGTGGCGCGTGATCTGATTCCGGATGCGTTGCGGGCTCGGGGGGCGACGGTGGATGTGGTGGATGCCTACCGGACGGCGATACCTGCGGAATCTGTAACTGCCATCCGCACAATATTTGGCCCTGGGGAGCGCGCACCGGATGCGACAACGTTTACAAGCTCATCGACGGTTACAAATTTTCTGAATCTGATGCGGGAGGCGGGGGTTGCGCGACCCGAATCGATGCGGGCGGTGTCGATCGGGCCGATCACGAGCCGGACCCTGCGGGAAAACAGATGGGAGCCGGCGGGGGAGGCCGATCCGCATGATCTGGGAGGATTGGTGGAGGCTGTGGTGCGTGCTTTAGGTTGACCACGAATTTGTGGTGGAACCTAGATGTCTTGCTGCTACTTGAGGTATAATGTATTCAGCGGTAATATACCGTACAAGTTACCCGCTGGCAGGGCCGAAAGGTGTTGCCAGCTCAGAAGCCGCCTGGATTCGCTCCAGCGGCTTCTGTCTTTTTGCGCGGGTGCAACAGTGAAGCGAACCTATGTTTACGTCGATGGCTTCAACCTTTACTACCGCGCTCTGAAGCAAAACCCAGAATATAAATGGCTCAACCTCGAGGCGCTGGCCCAGCGCCTTCTGGATGCTGACAACCGGATCGATCGGATCCGTTACTTCACCGCTCCAGTAAGCGGCAAGCTGGACCCGAACCAGCCTGTTCGGCAGCAGCAGTATCTACAGGCTCTCTCGACCCTGGATTGTCTTGTAGTCCATCAGGGCAATTTCCTGACTAAGCGTCGGGTACGGCCTCTGGTGAATCCTCCGACGGGCGGTCCCACGCATGTGGAGATTTGGAACAGCGAAGAGAAAGGCTCCGACGTAAACCTGGCGACCTACCTGGTCCACGATGCATGGCGCGATTTATTCGATGTAGCGCTGGTGCTTTCGCAGGATACAGACCTGAATGAGCCGGTGCGGATCGTCCGGGACGAAATCAGGAAATCGGTCGGGGTTGTTGTGCTCGATGGCAAGACTCCTGGAAAACTTTGTGCCCATGGGAGCTTCGTCCGGCACGTCACACATGGCGACCTTGCAGCGGCGCAATTCCCTGATGAGGTCACCTTTGGGCGGCGCCGCAAGACTGTTGTGCGACCCTCCAGCTGGAGATGATCCGGTAAAAGAGAAGGAAGCAGGAAAGTCGTACGTCCCTAATGGAGCCGGTTCAGCGCTGCGCCTGGACCGGCACGGTGAAGTGGCCGGCGCGGATGGATGCCAGATCGAGGTTCGCCTTCTGGCCGGGCAGCGCGGGCAGCGGCTTTCCGCCGAGGGCGTTGGGATCAGTCGGATTGGACCACATTGCGCCTACTTCGACTTTCTTCGGTTGTTGCGCGATGAGGTTGTGATCGGTCATGCGCTGCTTGTTGACGTAGGCCTCGATGACCCGCGCGGCGAGGCGGCCGGCGAGGCGGCCGTGCTCGCCCGCTTCAAAGAGGACACAGACGGCGATATCGGGATTGCGGCGTGGGGCGAAGCCGACGAACCAGGCGTTGTCCTTGACGGAGTGGGCGTGGCCCATTTTTGCGGCGAGCGCGTTGCTCATGGTCTGAGCGCTGCCGGTTTTGCCGGCGAAGTCGATGCCTTCAAGGTGAGCGCTGGGGTCGGTGCCGATGGGCAGGGTGACCTCCGCCATGGAATCGGTGATCATCTCCCAGTCGGCGGGAGCGATGGGGAACGAGACGTCGCCAGAGCCGGGGAAGTTGTCGAGAATCGACTGGCGGTAGTCGGCGGGGATCTCGTCGGGGAAGATGACGTGGGGCCGTTTGAGTACGCCGCCGGAGGCGATGCCTGCGAGGGCGCGGACCATCTGGACGGGAGTTGCAGCGACCGCACCCTGGCCGATGCCGACGGAGGTGACCTCACCGGGATACCACTTCTGGTGGAAGTTTTTCATCTTCCATTCGGCGGAGGGCATGGTGCCGGAGACTTCGTCGGGAAGGTCGATGCCGGTTTTCGAGCCGAGGCCGACTTTGTGAGCCCAGAAGGCGATTTTGTCGATACCCAGGCGGGCGGCGAGGGTGTAGAAGAAAACATCGCAGGATTGGTAGATGGCTTTGTTGATGTTGACTGGGCCGTGGCCGCCGTGGACCCAGCAGCGCTGGTAGGTGCCGAATAAATTCACGCCGCCGGCGCAGTGGACGTCCATATCCTGAGCGACGCCTTCTTCGAGGCCGGCGAGAGACATGATGATCTTGAAGGTGGAGCCGGGGGCGAGCTGTGCCTGGATGGCTTTGTCCATCAGAGGATGCTCGGGGTCGGTGATGTATTTGTTCCACTCATCGCGCGAGATGCGAACGGCGAAGGCATTGGGATCGAAGTACGGGCGGCTGACGAGAGCGAGCACCTCGCCGGTGTGGGGGTCGATGGCGATGACCGCGCCATTGCGATCGCCCAGGGCGTTCTCGGCTGCGCGCTGAACGTCGAGGTCGATGGTGAGTTTGAGGCTCTGTCCGGGCTTAGCGGGTTCGGTGCCGAGCTTGCCGACCTCGCGGCCGTGGCTGTCGACGACGACATCCTGGGAGCCATCGGCGCCACGGAGTACCGCGTCGTAGGAGGCTTCGACGCCGGATCGGCCAACAACGTCGCCGGGTTCATAGATGGCGTAGCGAGGATCGTTGAGCATATCTTCGCTGACCTCGCCGACGTAGCCGATGAGATGAGCTGCGAACCCGTCTTTGGGGTAGAGGCGGCGCTGTTCCTGGATGGTGTCGAGCTCGGGCAGTTCGTCTTTGTGGGCCTCGATGAACTCGACTTCATCGGGGGTGATGTCCTGCTTGAGCGGGAGCGGCTGGTATTTAGGGGCAGCGCGATATTTGACGAGGATGGCGTCGATTTGGTCGACGGACATATTCAGACCGCGCGAGATGAGGGGCAGGTCGGGGGTGATGTCGTGACCCTGCTCGCGGACGAGGAAGCAGGAGACGGAGGGATAGTTATCGACGAGCAGGCGGCCTTCGCGGTCGAAGATTTTGCCGCGCGGAGCGAGGATAGGGACCTTGCGGATGCGGTTGGCTTCAGCCAGGGCGTGGTAGTTCTGGCCGCCGACCACCTGCAGGCGCCACAGGCCGAAAACCAGGACCGCCAGGACGGCCGCGACGATGTACTGGATGACGGCGAGCCTGACGGCGGGGATTTTTTCGTCGCGGTTGTACACAGCTGGTGAAACTCCTGCCCGCGGGTTACAGAAAAAGGACCTCTATTTAAGCGGGAGTAGTGATATAAGGATAGCGCGAAACGGATCGGCAACGGAGCGGCTGGCATTTTAGTTGTAGATTGTCCCCCGAAGCCAGTACAACGTTGGGAATGACGGGACGCGGGAAAGCATCGGGCAGGAAAGTGAGCCAGGGGTCTGACGGATCGGGTGAGGAGACGAAAGGGGAGTTCCTTCCGCCGAGGCCGATCAGTCTGCGGACGCTGGGCGACTATCTGGATCTTTCGCCGGCGACGATATCGCTGGTTTTGAACAACGCGCCGGGAGTGCGGTCGATTCCGCAGGAGACGCGGGACCGGGTGATCGCGGCGGCGAAGAAGTTCGATTACCGGCCCAGCTTTTTTGCGCGATCGCTGCGGCGGCGGCAGAGCTTTTCAGTGGGCGTGCTGGTGCCGGAGCTGAGCGACGGATACTCGGTGCTGGTGATGAACGGCATCGAGGAAGTGCTGATCGAAGAAGGCTATTTTTATCTGACGGCCAGCCACCGGCGTAAAGCGGACCTGATCGAGGAATACCCGAGGCTGCTGATGGACCGGTCGGTGGAGGGGTTCATCGCGATCGACACGGCGCTGCAGCACAGTTTGCCTTTGCCGGTTGTGGCGGTGGCCGGGCACAAGCCTTTGGCGGGAGCTACCCGCATTGTGCTGGACCATGGGCGCGCGGCGGAGCTGATGCTGCGGCACCTGTATCAGCTGGGCCATCGGCAGATTGCGTTCATGCGGGGGCAGACGTTCAGCTCGGACTCCGACGAGCGCTGGAAGAGCCTGATGGCGGTGGCCAGGGAGCTGGGGATAGAGGTTGCGCCGGAGCTGGTGGTGCATCTGCAGCTGAATTTGTCTTCGCCGGAGCTGGGCTATCCGGTGGTGGGGCAGCTGCTGGCGGCGAAGTTGCCGTTCACGGCGCTGGTTTCCTACAACGACATTGCGGCGATTGGAGCGATTCGGGCGCTTCGGGATCACGGGTTCCGCGTGCCGGAAGACGTTTCGGTGATCGGGTTCGACGATATTCAGGGGGCGGCGTATCACACGCCGAGCCTGACGACGATCCGGCAGCCGCTGAACAGCATGGGGAACATGGCGGCGCGCATTCTGCTTGAGAGGATTCGGGGGCTGAAGGATTATCCGGAGACGGTACCGATTGTGCCGGAGCTGATCATTCGGGAGTCGACGCTGCCTCCGAATCCGGCGCGGATGAAGAAGAGGTAAAGCAGGGTACAGGTCACAGGGTGCAGGGTACAGGATGACACCGGTAGAATCGGCATTCGATGGCCAGCTTGCGCGCATCCGGTCCGCGATTTTCTCTTTTATGTTTTGGATTTGTGGTATGCGGCATGGTGACGGTTCTGCCGGGCCCGCTGCTGCCGGTAATGGCGGCTCGGTGGGGTCTGCGCGATGTGCAGTCGGGGGCGTTCTTCGCGGCTGAGTTTGCGGCTTCGACGGTGGGGGCGATTTTTTCGCCGCATTGGCTGCGGCGGAATCTGCCGCTCGGCTACCTGGCGATGACGAGCGGGGTTTTGCTGCTCACGGTCGCTGGTGGGACCGCGCGGGCCATGCTGGGACACGACCTGGCGCTGGCGGCCTTTGCTCTGATTGGCCTGGGGACGGGGCTCTCAGTGACAGCAACAAACCTGAGCGTTGGGATGATGGGGGACAGCACGGCGCAGACGGCGGTTCGGAGCGCCCTGCAATCCGCGAGGCCAGCGGCCGCGTGGCCTGGCGAGAGGGCGCGCCAAATTTCAATCGTCAACCTATGGTGGGGGATCGGGGCGGTTGCGTGTCCGTGGCTGGTTGCGGCGGCCGAGCGCGGCGGATTTCTGCGGGGATTGCTGTTGGGGGCGGCGTTGGGGGCGGCGGCGATGTTCGTTGGGTTGTCGCCGCTGTTGCGGAGCGCGGAAGGGGAAGGACTGAGTTTGCCGCGAGGGGCGCTGGCGGCGGATGCGAGGATCCTGGTGTTTTTTGCGGCGTTTCTCTCTTTGTATGTTGGTGTGGAGACGGTGGTGGGGGGATGGATCGCGACGTACGCGCACCGCTTCGGCGGAATGACGCTGGCGCACGCGAGCCTGACGGTGTCGCTCTACTGGATTGCGCTGCTGGCGGGGAGGTGGGTGGGATCGGTTGCGCTGAAGAATGTGGCGGAGCGCACGGTGCTGGTGCCGGGACTGGGAGTGGCTTTGATTGGCGTGGCGACGCTGCTGGCTCCGCACTCGACTGCGGCCATGCTGATAGCGGTCGCGATTGCGGGGGCGGGTTTTGGGCCGGTGTTTCCGATTGGCCTGTCACGAATGCTGGCGAGAGTGAGGGACCACCGCAACACGGGGTGGGTTTTCGCGATGTGCGCGAGCGGCGGAGCTGTGCTGCCCTGGGTTACGGGGCTGGTGTCGACGCGGTCTGGCTCGTTGCGGATTGGGTTCGTGGTGCCGTTGACGGCGCTGGCGGCGATTCTGGTGCTGGCTTTGGGAGAGAATGCTTTGCTGGGCGGTGGGGGGACAGAGCTCAGAAAAAAAACCGAATGCTGGCCCGATTGAGATTCTTGCCGGTCGCCGTGCGACCGATTCTCCTCCCTTCGGTCGGAGGGTCCTTCGACTGCGCGCCGGGAAGTGTCTTGTTCGCTGGGAATCCTGGTTGCGGCGCTTCGCTCAGGATGACATTTGCTTTTACAGCTTCTCGTAGAATTCGCAGGCTGAGCAGGAGATGTAGACGCCGCCGGGGATGCCGCGTTCGCGGTCCTTCACGCGCTTGACGATGCGGGTGGGCTTCGCGCACTTGGGGCAGTCGGTGCTTTTGGTGGTGTCCATTACTTTTTTGCGGTCGCCGGTTTTGGCAATCCTGACCATGGTGGTGCTCCTGATGTCGGTTTGCGCCCTAATTAGCGGGGCGCGGGGCGTCGTGAGCTTCGCGGGGATTCACCTGATTTGGCAGGGAAGAGTCGGAAGAACACCGGGACGCGCTGTGCTTTATTTTACATGATGGAGATGGCGATAGACGCGGGTATCCGGGCGGAAAGCAGCTCAGGATGCTTTTCTGCGCGAGGCTGATTTCTTTGCTTTGGCTGGGTGGGCGGCGAGACTTTTCTTCAGGGCGTCCATGATGTCGATGACCTGCGCGCGGGGACGTTGCGGTTCGGGCTCGGGCAGGGGCTTGCCTTTGCGCTTCGCGTTGACGAGCTTCACGACTGCGGCTTCGTAGTCGTCTTTGTAAGAGGCGAGATCGAACTTCGAGGTGCTGCCTTCGATGAGCTGCTTTGCGAGGCTTAGTTCCTGGCTCGTGACGGATGGCTCTGGGACGCCACCCGGGATGGATTTGGCGTCGCGAAGTTCATCGGCATAGCGGAGGACGTAGAGCTCGAGTGTGTTCTGGCGGGAGCCGGGAGGCGCACCGATGGCGACGAGGTGTTCGCGGCCGCTGAAGGCGACTTCGCCGATGCCGTACGAACCGGTTTCATCGAGCGCGCGGCGCATGATAGCGAGGGCTTTGGCCTGGGCCTTGTCTTTGGGCGCGACGAAGTAGGGCCGGTCATAAAGCGTGGGCTGGATTTCTTCACGTTTTGCGAACTGATGAATCTGGAGGGTGTCGGCAGTGGGCAGGCGCAGCGACTTAAGCTCGCCGGGATCGATCTCAATGTATTTGTTGCGGGCATATTCGAAGCCCTTGACGACGTCGGCCTTGTCGACTTCGCCGCTGTCATCGATGTTCTGATGGTGGACGCGCTGATGGGTGCGGCGGTCGATCATATGGAACTCGACCTGGCGCGGCGGGTTGGTGGCGGGAAAGATGCGGACGGCGATGGAGACGAGAGAGATCTGGATCGATCCGGACCAGGTGGGGCGGGCGGGCATTTTCTTGCTCCTTTGCAGGGTTCGATGCGCGGGAAGCGCACAGGGCAACGGGACCGGATCCGGACGCCCTCCTCAATGGCGGCGACGTTTCGTTTCTCATTTTGTTGTTAGCGCAGTTCGTAGTGGCCGGCTTTGGCGAGGTGAATGGCGAGGCGGGAGCCGTTTTCGGCAGGCGTGCCGTGCGTTGAAGTGCCATTCACCTGGATGTGGTCACCGCCGGTCTTGATGGGGAAGAGGACGGTGGCGTCGACTCCTTCAGGAATGTCGATGAGGGCGGCGATGCCTTGGGCGTCTTTCTTTAGGTCGATTTTGATCAAGCCGTTGGGGGTGGGTTCGGCTCCGCGGGCCCAGTCCAGGTCGCCGAGGTCGGGGCGGATGGTGGTTTCTTTGAAGCCGGCCGCGGTGGGGACGATGCCGAGCACCTGCTCCATGAGCCACCAGGCGGGAGCGCTCGACCAGCCGTGGGCGAGCGAGATGCGATAGCCGGCGGTGTCGTCAGCCTGGAGATCGACGTGGGGATTGTCCTTCGGCCAGGCTGGGTCGTAGGCCTCCCAGAAGCTGGTTGCGCCTTCGTTGATCATGCCGCCCCAGTACTCGCGTATCCAGGCCAGGGCCGCTTCGCGATGGCCGGTGCGGGCCATGGCGTCGAGGACGTACGAGCCGTAGTAGGGCGTGATGACGTCGGGTCGCCAGGTGGGCTTGCTGACGTTCGAGAGCACGTTCTGCCAGATCGATGAGTACTGGTCGGTGGTCGCGACGCCGGAGATGATCGCCATGGCGTTGGTCTGCCAGCGCGGGCCAAAGGACCCGT
>Ga0181519_10003477_pt1 | contig 12972 bp, 9 predicted proteins | sample PEATcosm2014_Bin_26_FD_121102 | JGI IMG/M metagenome (GOLD analysis project Ga0181519, IMG submission 121102) | Peatland microbial communities from MTU Mesocosm Facility, Houghton, MI, USA - PEATcosm2014_Bin02_10_metaG | ecosystem: Environmental > Terrestrial > Soil > Wetlands > Peat | place... | reverse complement strand
CTCAAGATCGGCTTCTGCATCGATACCTGCCATTGCCTGGCGTCCGGCTATGACGTGAGCTCCGCGGCCGGATTGAAGCGGACCATCGCCGAAATCGATCGCGTGCTGGGCATCGAGAACGTGTTCGTGATCCACGCCAACGATTCCAAAGGCGCGCTCGGATCGCACCTGGACCGGCACGAGCATATCGGACGCGGCCACATCGGAGAAACCGGGTTTCGCCGCATCCTCAATCACCCGAAGCTCCGCGCCAAAGCCTTCATTCTGGAGACGCCCGTCGATGAGGAAGGCGACGAGCTGAGGAACATGGAAATGTTGAAGAAGCTGAGCCGAAAAAGATGAGGCAGAGTCTAAAAGCTAAGCACCAACATCTCGGACATCGCTATATTGAAGAGGACGGGCTTCGCCGTTTGCTCAACCACCCGAAGCTCCGCCAACAGCCTCTAAAAAGCCATGCCGGAAAAGCAGTACGACCATAACCAGATCGAGTTGAAGTGGAGCGAACGATGGGCCAATGCGCCGCTCTTCCAGGCCGAGGAGCATTCGAGCAAGCCCAAGTACTACGTGCTCGAAATGCTGCCCTATCCCAGCGGCACATTGCATATCGGGCACATCCGCAACTACGCCATCGGCGATGCGCTGGCGCGCTACAAGCGCATGCGCGGGTTCAACGTGCTGCATCCCATGGGTTGGGACGCATTCGGCCTTCCGGCGGAAAATGCGGCGATCGCAAATAAGCGCGATCCCTACGAATGGACCCAGTACAACATCGAAAACATGAAGCGGCAGCACCGGCGCATGGGCTTCAGTTACGACTGGTCGCGCGAGGTGACCACCTGCGATCCCGAATATTATCGCTGGAACCAGTGGTTTTTCCTCAAGATGCTGGAGCGCGGCTTGGCCTACCGCAAGAACGCTCTGGTCAATTGGTGCAATGAGTGTGGAACCGTCCTCGCGAATGAGCAGGTGGTGGACGGTTGCTGCTGGCGCCACGAATCGACGCCCGTGGAACAGCGCGCCATCGAGCAATGGTTCCTGCGCATCACCGATTACGCCGACGAACTGCTTGCCGGGATAGAGGATCTGGAGGACGGTTGGCCGGAGCGCGTGCTCCTGATGCAGCGCAATTGGATCGGGCGTTCGGAGGGCGCGGAGATCGACTTCGCGCTGGACGGATCGGGCGAGAAGATCCGGGTCTTCACCACTCGCGTGGATACCATCTACGGAGCGGCCTGCATAATTCTTGCGCCGGAGCATCCGCTGGTTGCGGAGCTGGTAGACGCTAAAGGAATGGCGCAAGTGAAGCAGATGATCGATTCGCGCGCCGCCAAGGGTCCGGGCGATATCGAGAAGGAGGGCCTGTTTACCGGCAGCTACGCGATCAATCCATTCAGCGGCGAAAAGATCCCTATCTGGATCGGCAACTTCGTGCTGATGGGTTACGGAACCGGCGCGATCATGGCAGTGCCGGCGCACGACCAACGCGATTACGAGTTTTGCGAAAAGTACGAAATAGCCTGGCATCCAGTGATCGAACCAATCACGCCTGTGCTCGGTGCGGTCGGCGCATTTACCGAGGACGGATATCTCAGGGAGTCTGGCGAGTTTACCGGACTCTTGAGCGAGGAGGCGCGCCGCGTGATGACCGCGAAAGCCCAAGCGGAGGGCTTTGGCAAGGCGGCCGTAACCTTCCGCATCAAGGACTGGGGCATCTCGCGCCAGCGTTATTGGGGTACGCCCATCCCGGTTATCTATTGCCCGGCGTGCGGCATGGTTCCGGTCCCGGAGCGCGATTTGCCGGTGGTTCTTCCGCTCCAGGTTCCGATTACCGGCAAGGGCCGTTCGCCGCTGGAAAATGTGCCGGGCTTTGTGAACGTCGCCTGTCCCAAGTGCGGCCGGCCTGCGCGCCGCGAAACCGACACCATGGACACGTTTATCGATTCGTCCTGGTATTTCTATCGCTATTGCGACCCCCACAACTCGAGCGCGCCGTTCGATCCCGGGAAAATCGCGTATTGGTTCCCCATCGACCAATACATCGGCGGCGTCGAGCACGCCATTCTCCACTTGATCTACTCCAGGTTTTGGACAAAAATGATGCGCGATCTCGGCCTGGTGGCGAACAGCGAGCCCGCCAAGCGCCTGTTTACGCAAGGCATGGTAATCAAAGACGGCGCGAAGATGTCGAAATCGAAAGGCAACGTCGTGAGCGCCGATGAAATGATCGAACGCTTCGGCGCCGATACCGGCCGCGTGTTCGAACTCTTCGCCACGTCGCCCGAGAGGGAGATGGACTGGACCGAGGCCGGCGCGAATGGCGCCTACGGTTTCATCAGCCGCGTGTATCGGTTTGTCACAAGGAACGTCGGCCAGGGCGCATCCCAGCCCACTGCAGCCGATAGGAAAGCGCTGCGCAAACTGCATCAGACGCTCCGCCAAATTACGGACGATTTCGAAGGCCGCTGGCATTTCAATACATCCATCGCCGCCTTGATGGGTCTACTGAACGTGCTTACGGAACTCGAGAAGGATTTGTCCGCGCCGGTCATCGCCGACATATTGGAAAAACTGACGCTGATGCTGGAGCCCTTCGCGCCGTACCTGGCCGAAGAGCTTTGGGCGGAGCAGGGCCGCACGGGTCCGGTGTTCCATCACGCTTGGCCCGAATATGATCCGGAATTTGCGCGCGAAGAAGAAGCCGAGGTGGTGATCCAGGTGAACGGCAAGCTGCGCGGCCGCATTAATGTCGCGTTCGGCACGCCGCGCGAGGCGCTGGAGAAGCTGGTTCTCGCCGACACCAAGGTGCAGCCGTTGCTGGACGGCAAGCAGGTGGTGAAAGTGATCGTCGTTCCGGATAAACTAGTCAATATTGTCGTTAAGTAAGCACGCCGCAGTAGCATTCCTGCTGGCTGGGACCCGCCTGCTGGCACAACCGGAGCTGACCGCCTGGGATGTGCTGAAGCCTGGCCTCGTCGACACCAACCCGCTGAACCGGCGGCAGGCTGTGACGGCCACCGGGGCCATTGGTCTCGATCCGCGAGCGGTGCAGCTGGTGGAAGCGGCGCTGAAGGATAACGATTCGCTGATTCGCGCCACAGCCGCCGCGGAACTGGGCGAGATGAAGTCCCGGCAGTCCTTTCCGGTCCTGAAGGCGGCGCTCGACGATCCGTCGGGGGAGGTCGGGTTCGCCGCGGCCAAAGCTCTCTGGGACATGGGCGATAAAACCGGCCGCGGTTTCCTCGAGGATGTAGTCGCCGGCCAGCAGGAGGCCACGGACGCCGGAGTAAAGGGTGCGCTGCACCGTGCCGACCGGCTGCGTCACGATCCCAAGGGGATGGCGGTGCTGGGCGCCAAGGAAGCATCGGGCGCGCTGTTGGGGCCATTCAACATCGGCGTGATAGCCGCCGAACAGCTCTTCAAAAACAGCCGGGTCGCCGCTCGAATGCAAGCGCTGAACCTGCTGGCTGAGGAATGCGATATACAGACCTTCCGGCTGCTGGAAGCGGCCGCCACCGGCGATGGCAACTGGGCCGAGAAGGCGGCTGCAGCCAAGGCTTTGGGGAGATGCGGCAATCCGGCTGCGATTCCGAAACTCGAGACCAATCTGTCGGACTCGAACGCCGCCGTGAGATTCATGTCCGCAGCCGCTATCATCCGGCTCAGCCGGAAGCCCGAATAGAGCCGTAATCCCCTGGGATCGTACATAGAGGGGCTCACCGGATCCCTCCCCCAACGCTTAGTGGTGGCATCGCCAAAGTATTAGCGAATCGAGGGTAAACACAAAAAGTTCTTGCCTTCTGATTTTGACTCGTGGCACAATCCATTAAGGCCAAAGTGGCCAAAAGTGGACAAAAGTGGAAGAACAGCCCAAGACGACGCCAGTGGAGCCCCCGCGCGGCTTCTTTTCGGCCCACGTCGACGACAAGGGCAGGCTCAAGCTTCCAGTGGATTTACAGCAGTATCTGACGGCGATCGGGGATGAGAAATTCTTTGTGACCAGCGTCGACGACCGCATAGCTCGAATCTACCCGATTTCGGTGTGGAAGGGAAACGAAAAAGTCTTGGAAGCGCTGGCTACCGAAGATCCCGACGCCGCCGAAGCGCTCCTGTTTGTGACCAACGATTACGGCGCCGAGGCCAAAGTGGACCCGCAAGGGCGCATGGTGCTGCCAACTGACTTGCGGCGGGCGCTGGCTTTAGAGAATCAGGAAGTCCGGCTGGATTGGTCGCAGGGCGCTATCAACGTCTATTCAAAAGCCGAATATGAAGCGCGCAAGCTGAAAGCCAAGGACAGCCTGGCGGAGAAGCTCAAGACGGCCAAGCTGAAGGGATTCAAATAGCGGCCATGTATGCACGTGCCGGTAATGCTTGCCGAATGCCTGGAGTATCTGGCGGTGCGGCCGGAAGGCATTTACCTGGACGCGACGGCCGGATTGGGCGGACATACGGCGGCCATCGCGCAGAGATTGTCCAGCGGGTTTGTGATTGCGAACGATCGCGACGCGGAATCGCTGGAGCAGGCCAAACGGAATACGGCGGAGTGGGCAAATCGGATCCGGTATCACCACGGGACGTTTTCCGAAATCGCGTCCACGCTGGCGGGGCAGGGCATCCAGCGGGTAGACGGGTTGCTTGCCGACCTGGGTGTGAGCCGCTATCAGCTCACCGAGCCGGAGCGCGGATTTTCGCTGATGGCGGACGGGCCTCTGGATATGCGCCAGGATCGAAGCCGGGAACTCAGCGCGGACGAGCTTGTGAATTTTACTGCAGAAAAGGAACTGGCCGATTTGATTTATCGATTCGGCGAGGAAAGGAGGTCGCGGAGAATCAGCAGAGCAATCGTTCGGGCGCGGCCAATCCACACGACCATGCGATTGGCGCATGTAATCGAGGAGGCCGTGCCCCGTTCGAGCAGATTACATCCGGCAACGCAAACCTTCCAGGCTTTGCGAATGGCGGTGAACGACGAGCAGGGCGAATTGGATCGATTGCTCGAAACCGCGCCGGCGTTGGTGAACAGCGGCGGACGGATGGTGGTGCTTTCGTTCATGTCGCTGGAAGATCGAAAAGTGAAACAGTGCTTTCAGGCGCTGGCGCGTGCGGGGCGAGCTCGAATACTCACCAAGCACGTCGTCAGGCCGTCAACTGAAGAAACGATAAACAACCCTCCGTCGCGCAGCGCCAAGCTCCGGGCGGTGGAGATGAAGTAACCGAGATAAAAATGGCAACTCTCGCAACCATAATGGATCGATTCACGACGGCGAACGGCGCCGCTAGCGACCGTTCGCGCACCCGGGTGCTGGAGAACGAGGATCCCTTCGAGGTTCCCCGCTTCCCGAATGAGGACGTATACTTCTACGTCAAGCACATCGATAATTCGCGCATACTGCGCGCAGCGGATCCAGCGGCGCGGAAGACGTGCTGGCGCTTGATTGGGTCGTCATTTGCGTTTGCGGTGCTGGTGATCGCGTTGTTGCTTCCGTCGGTCAACCGGCTCATGGCCGGCTACCGCATGGAAGCCTTGCGCCAGGAGCGGCAGCGCCTGGAACTGGATCGGGCGGCGCTGGAACTGGCCGAGACCAGGCTGCTCAGCCCGGCGCGTCTGGAAGAGTTGGCTCGCATGCAGCGCTTTGTCGATCCGGCGCCCGAAGCGGTGGTCTATCTGGACGGCAACAAGTCGGACGCAATTCTGGCAAAGAAGTAAAACCCTCGCTCACGCCGCGTTACCGAGCCGCGACCGTGAGGGAGCAGGCAGATTTTTTCTGAGGTTAAGGTATGGATCCGCTGGCGACACGACGCGTCCACATGTTGGTCCGGGTGGCCTTTGTTTGGGCCGCTCTGATCGCCGCCCGCCTCATTCAATTGCAAGTGGTCCAGCATAGTCGGTACGCCGAGCTGGCGCGCGATCAGCAACAGAAGCTGGAAGAGATCAAGGCCCCGCGCGGGGCAATTCTGGATCGCTACGGCCAGCGCCTGGCCATGAGCCTGCCGGCCGAGTCGGTGGTGGTGGACCCTGTGCGGGTGCCCAATCTTTCGGTGGCGGCCGAGGTTCTTGCCAACATCTTGAACCTCAATTCCCGGGATCTGCTCGCAAATCTGAAAGCGGCCGTTGACAACCGCCGCGGTTTTCTATGGGTGAAACGCAAGATCACGCCGCAGGAAGCCAAGCGATTGCGCGATCTGAATCTGGAGTGGATTGAGTTTCGCACCGAAAGCCAGCGTTATTATCCGAATCGGTCGCTGGCGGCGCACGTTATTGGCAGCGTCGATTTTGCGGAGGACGGAAACGGCGGAGTCGAGCAGAGTTTCAACCAGGAATTGCAAGGGCACGCAGGCCAGATGCTGGTGACTGCGGACGTGCAAAAGCGGGGATTCGCATCCAGCATCCAGCAACAGCCGCTGCCCGGCCAGGACGTTCGCCTGACGATCGACTCGCGAATTCAATCCGTTGCCGAGCAGGAGTTGGCCAAAATGGTGGCGCAGCATCATGCCAAGTCCGGCAGCCTGGTGGCGCTGGATCCGCGCTCGGGCGACATCCTGGCGATGGCCAACGTGCCAACCTTCGATCCGAACGAACCTCCCAAACGTGGCGACATTGCCGCGCGCGAGAACCTGGCCGTCGCGGCGCCCTTTGAGCCGGGGTCGGTATACAAAGTGATCACGCTTTCCTCGGCGCTGGAGACCACCAACCTGCGACCCGAGTCCATGATCAATTGCGGCAATGGAAGCATCAATCTTTTTGGCCGCATCATTCACGACCACAGCCGTTACGCCGCATTATCGATGGCGGACGTGCTGGCGCGGTCCAGCAATATCGGCGCAATCAACATCGGGTTGCAAGTGGGCGACAAGAATCTGTACGAGTATATTCGCCGGTTTGGTTTCGGCAAGAAGACCGGCATTCCGCTTCCGGGAGAATCCTCCGGTATGGTCCGGCCGCTGCGCGTGTGGCAGAAAAGTTCCATCGGTTCGGTCGCGATGGGGCACGAAATCGGCGTGACCGCTTTGCAATTGGCGCAGGCCTGCGCGGTGATCGCGAGCGGCGGATTCCTGGTGAAGCCGCGGCTCCGCTTGGACGTTCCGGTGGCCCCGCCGATGCGGGTGCTGCGGCCGGAAACGGCCATTACCATGCGCGGCATGATGGAGGGCGTCGTGCTCAAACCCTACGGTACCGGGCACAGATATGCGCGCCTGTTGGGCTATACGTCGGCGGGAAAAACCGGCACTGCGCAGATCTACGACAACCGGAGTCATCAATACACCCATCTCTACAACGCGTCGTTCATGGGATTTGCGCCGGTGACCAATCCTAGGATCGTGATCGTCGTCACGATTAACGGGACCGAAGGCACCGCCGGCTATGGCGGCCCGACATCCGCTCCGGTGTTCCGCGAAGTGGCGGCGGCCGGATTGCGCGTCATGGATGTGCCGAAAGATTTACCCGAGATGCTTCCTTCCGAGGGGGGCGAGCAGGCCGACGAGAACGATGTGGCCATCGCCGATGTTGGTTCTTCCATCCCTCACCCGCTGGTTCAAGCTGACGATGCCGTTGCCGCCGACGACCGACCGGCAGCTTCCGCAAACAATGCTTTGGACCAGCGGGTTCTTTTAGCGCGGAATGAAAATTTGCAGCAAGATTTACGTTCGCCGCGGGTGCCGGACTTTCAAGGCAGGTCGGTGCGCAGCGTGATTGAACAGGCCGCCGCACTCGGCATCCCGGTGGAATTTACGGGCACTGGAGTCGCGCGCGCTCAGGTTCCCAGGCCCGGCGCCTTTTTGCCTTCGGGGAGTTGGGTTCGCGTGCAATTTGGCCAGTAGCGAGGCTGCATGACAGTTGCGCAGATCCTCCAGGGCGTACGGCTCCGGCGGGGCGTGGTTGCGGATTTGGGGGAATTGTCCGTGGAGGGGTTGGAGTACGATTCACGGCGAGTCCAGCCCGGGTTTCTGTTCTTCGCGTTTCCCGGGGCGCGCGCTGACGGTCGCGAGTTCGCGCAGCAGGCCATGGATCGGGGCGCAGTTGCCGCGGTGAGCGAGCTTCCAGCGCCGGCGGAATTTCGCGGGGCTTGGATTGAAGTGGAGCATGGCCGCCAAGCGCTTGCGTTGGCTGCACGCAATTTTTACGGGAATCCTGCCCAGAGGCTGAAATTGACGGGCGTCACGGGGACTAACGGCAAAACGACGACTACGTTTCTCATCGACGCGGTGCTGCGCGCCGCCGGGAACACCACGGCCCTGGTGGGGACCATTGAGTATCGCTTGGCGGGCGAAGTGCTGCCGGCCGTCAATACGACTCCTGAATCGCTGGACCTCTACCGCATGTTCCAGGAACTGGAGCAGGCCGGTGGCAGCCATGTCACAATGGAAGTGTCATCCCACGCACTGGCTTTGGGGCGCGTTTACGGGATGCCTTTTCACACCGCGGTATTTACCAACCTCACGCGCGATCACCTGGATTTTCATCACAGCATGGAAGAGTATTTCGCGGCGAAGCAGCTGCTTTTTGGATCCGACGGTGGCGCCGCGCCAGCCTGGGCCGTGATCAATTCCGACGATCCGTATGGCCGCCAGATTCAGACCGCTCCGCACACCCTGCGCTACGGATTTGAGGAGGGCGCGGACCTGCGCGGATCGTCCCTCAACGTGAGCTTTGAAGGCTTGCGATTCACGGTGCAACAGGGCGCCGAGCGAGTTCAATTAACCTCGCCGCTGGTAGGTAAATTCAACGCCTACAATATTCTGGCGGCCTGCGGCGCGGCCTTGAGCTACGGGCTGGATTGGAAGACGATTTCCACCGCCATCGCGAATTGTCCCCGCGTGCCCGGACGTTTCGAGGGCGTGCAACAGGGCCAGCCCTTTCTGGTGGTGGTGGATTATGCGCACTCCGACGACGCATTGCGCAATGTCATTGCGGCGGCTCGCGAACTCCATCCCAAGCGCGTGATCACCCTGTTCGGCTGCGGCGGGGACCGGGACCGATCGAAGCGCCCCCTGATGGCCCAGGCGGCGTCGCAGGCCAGCGATTTCGTGGTACTGACGTCGGACAACCCGCGCTCGGAAGATCCCATCTCCATCATGAACGACGCGCTGGTGGGGCTTCGCCGTTTTGACACACCGCACATCATCGAGCCGGACCGCGCACGGGCAATCCGTGCCGCGCTTAAGGAGGCAGAGGCCGGAGACATCGTGATTTTGGCCGGAAAAGGGCACGAAACGTACCAGGTATTGAAGGATCGCGTCATCCATTTCGACGATCGCGAAGTGGCGCGCGGCGTGCTAGAGGAGCTGGGGTGGAGTTCAAAGTGAGAGAAGTGGCGCGAGTGCTGGGGCTTGATGTTGACAGCGGCGCAAGGGTTACAGGCTGGAGTATTGACTCGCGCACCGTCGCGCCGGGCGATCTGTTCTTCGCGCTGCGCGGACCGAATCACGACGGCAACGCGTATGTCGACGAAGTGCTTCGCAAGGGCGCCGTTGCTGCCATCGCGAACGAGGCGAAACCAGGGGTGGTCCTGGTAGTGCCGGATACGCTCCAGGCATTACAAAGCACCGCGAGTTGGGCCTTGCGGCAGTGGGCAGGGGAAGTGATCGGGGTGACGGGCAGCGCCGGGAAGACATCCACGAAAGACGTGATTGCGGCGATGTTGGGAGCCGGCATGCCGGTGGGAAAGACCATCGGGAATCTGAATAACCATGTCGGCGTGCCGCTTTCGATTCTTCGGCTGCCGGGTGAAGCGCGTGTCGCAGTCCTGGAAATGGGCATGAACCATGCGGGGGAAATTCGGACGTTGGCCGCGATTGCGCGCCCGCGCATCGGCGTCGTCACTAATGTGGGCTATGCGCACATGGAGGCCTTCGATTCCATCGAAGGCGTGGCCCGGGCCAAACGCGAGCTGATTGAATCGCTGCCGCCGGATGGCGTGGCAGTGCTGAATGCCGACGACCCTCTGGTGAGCAGGTTCCGCGAAATCCACCCGGGCCCCTGCATCACTTTCGGAATCGCGCCCGGTGCCGATCTTCGTGCCGAGCACGTGCAACTCAGCGATCATGGCGTCAGTTTCACGGTGCAAGGCGTGCCGTTTGAGAGCGCTCTGATCGGACGCCACAGCGTATTGAATATTCTTGCGGGCCTGGCGGTAGCCTCCCTGTATGGGCTCGGCCTCGCCCAACTCACCGCGGTGGTGAAAGATCTCGCTGCGCCCTCCATGCGCGGCCAGCGTCTGGTCCACGACGGCGTGGTGATTTTAGACGATTGCTACAACTCCAATCCCGAGGCGGCGCGTGCCATGCTCGACGTGCTCCGGGATACGCCAGCCCGGCGCCGCATCGCCGTGCTGGGGGAGATGCTCGAACTCGGCCTTTGGTCCGAGCCACTCCATCGTGACGTGGGTCGCTACGCCGCGTTGAGTGGAATTGATGTACTTGTTGGAATACGCGGCGAGGCCTCTCACCTTGTCGACGCAGCGAGGCTGGCAGGCCTGGCAGTCGACGCCGCGTTTTTTTTCCCCGATGCCTCGGCCGCCGGAGAACAACTGCGGCGGATCGCGCGTCCCGGCGACGTGATTTTGTTCAAGGGCTCGCGAGGCACGCACGTCGAGCACGCCCTGGAGAGGTTTGTGGCCCGTCACCACAATTAAATGCTTTATTGGCTGTTCTACGAGAAACTGTTTCATCGCTTCACGCCGTTCAGGATATTCGGCTACGCGACCTTTCGCACCGCGTTTGCCGCCATCACGGCATTGTTCCTGTGTCTGGCGCTGGGGCCCTGGCTGATCGCGAAGCTGCGCGCGTTTCAAATCGGGCAGTACATCCGCGAAGATGGGCCGAAATCGCATCTGAAGAAGGCCGGAACTCCCACCATGGGCGGCATTCTCATCATCATCTCGATCGTCGTGCCAACGCTATTGTGGGCCAATCTGACGAATCCCTATGTGTGGATCGCCATGTTCGGACTGGTGAGCTTCGGGTTGATCGGATTTTGGGACGACTACGCCAAGATCCAGCACAAGCAGAACCTCGGCCTCACGGTAAAGCAAAAGCTGGGGCTGCAGATCGTGGCGGCGCTGCTGGTAGGTTTCATGCTGCTGGCGCTGCACGCGGAAAGAGCGTATTCCACCAGCATGAACGTGCCATTTTTCAAATCGTTCAAGCCGGATCTGCTCATCGATTCGATGCTGCGCAACTGGTACACTTACCCGCTCGCGTTCGTTTTCTTTTTCGCATTCATGCTCCTGGTGATTGTCGGGTCGTCCGATGCCGTGAATCTGACGGATGGTTTGGATGGTTTGGCAATCGGCCTGATGCTTATCGCGTCTTTCGCCATGACGGCGCTGACCTACGTTACCGGCCACGCGCAGTTTGCCGAGTATCTCGATCTGGCGCGGCTGCCAGGCGCGTCCGAATTGACCATTTTTTGCAGCTCCATGGTGGGCGCTTCGCTCGGGTTTCTCTGGTACAACGCGCATCCGGCCGAAATCTTCATGGGCGACACCGGATCACTCGCCCTGGGTGGAGCGCTGGGCGTGGTGGCGGTGCTGATCAAGCAGGAGATTTTGCTGCTCTTCATCGGCGGCGTCTATGTCATCGAAGCGCTCTCCGTGATTTTGCAAGTGGGCAGCTACAAGCTGCGCAAGAAACGGATCTTTCGGATGGCGCCCATTCACCATCATTTCGAGCAGCTGGGGTGGGAAGAGTCGAAAATCATCACGCGGTTTTGGATCTTGGGATTGGTGATGGCGCTGTTCGCGCTGACGACGTTGAAGCTGCGGTAGACCGAATGCGGAAGCTCGAAGGCGTCAGGGTCGTAGTAGTTGGAATGGGGATTTCCGGAGTCGCAGCCGTGCGATTGCTGCGTGGGAAGGGCGCCTTCGTTCGTGCAGTGGATGAGAAGCCGATGGGCGAAACAGCAGGCGTGAAAATCGAACCACAGACCGAAGCGGCGTTTCGCGACGCGGAACTGGTGGTGCTTTCACCGGGCGTTCCCGCCGATCTCGATCTGCTTGCGGCCATGCGGGCGCGTGGCGTTCCCGTGATCGGCGAACTGGAACTAGCGGCGCCTTATCTGGAAGGGCGCACCATCGCTATCACCGGCACTAACGGCAAAACCACTACCACCGCGCTGACCGGTCACATTCTGCGCGCGAGCGGAATCGCCTGCCAAGTTGGCGGCAATATCGGTACGGCGCCTGCCGGAATGGTGGAAACCTCGCGGCCGGATCAGTGGAACGTGCTGGAGCTATCGAGTTTCCAACTGGAAACCATCCAGACCTTTCGAGCGAACATCGCCGCGGGCCTGAACCTGACGCAGAATCATCTGGACCGGCATCATACTTTCGAAAACTACGTCAACGCAAAGGCGCGCCTGTGCGAAACACAAGGCCCGGAAGACCTCGCCGTGTTGAACGCGGCCGATCCGGTTTGCGCGAGCTTCGCAAAAAGAACGCCGGCCAAGACCGAGTGGTTCAACACCGGCGGCACCTTTCTCAAAGGGGACGTGATCCACCTTGAGGGCTCAGATCTACTGAACGTTCGCGACCTGCGGCTGCGTGGCCGGCGTAACTACGAAAACGTGATGGCGGCGGCGCTGATCGCGATCCATGCCGGCTCTGAGCGCAGCCAGATCGCGGATGCAGCCTCAACATTCGCGCCGGTGGAGCATCGCCTGGAGTTTGTTCGAGAGATCGGCGGCGTGGCCTACTATAACGATTCCAAAGCCACCAGCGTAGACGCCACGCTCAAAGCCATAAGCGCATTTGACGGCGGGCTATGGATCATCCTGGGCGGCAAGGACAAAGACAGCGATTACACCGTCCTTCGCGAGCCTCTTCGCTTGAAAGCGCATGCGGCGTTGTTGATCGGCGCGGCCGCTCGGAAAATCGCAAAGCATCTCGGTGACTCGGTGCCCATCATTCAAGCCGGCACCCTCGCCGCTGCCATCGATCAAGCCTCCCGCTCGGCCGCTTTCGGCGACACCGTGTT
>Ga0181519_10003475_pt1 | contig 12978 bp, 9 predicted proteins | sample PEATcosm2014_Bin_26_FD_121102 | JGI IMG/M metagenome (GOLD analysis project Ga0181519, IMG submission 121102) | Peatland microbial communities from MTU Mesocosm Facility, Houghton, MI, USA - PEATcosm2014_Bin02_10_metaG | ecosystem: Environmental > Terrestrial > Soil > Wetlands > Peat | place... | reverse complement strand
CTCAACAATCGCGGGCTGATCAAGGCGGCGTTCTTCCTCATCCGCTTCGTCGCGCCGCTGGCGATCGCCATCGTGCTGCTGAACGGGTTGAAGCTGATCTGAGGCGCGCTCGCGGCGCGTCCGGCCGCGAGTCGGGCCAGATTCCAACGCAAGAGAAGGCGGCTGCGCCAATCCGCGCGGTCGGACGTCGCCCTGTTGGTTGAACGCGCGGGGAATGGACGCCGCGTTTCGACCTGGCGCCGTTGCAACGCTGCGTCAAATTGCGTCCGGCGTCCGCTTTCCAGGCTTGCGTCGCCGCCTAAGCGCAACTACCGCTGCCCGTCGTTGGTCGCACCGCAGCGAAGGGCCTCGCATTGGAATCGAGATCAAGTCTCTCCTCTCCGCGCCGCGCGTCGCCGGCCGCCATCGCCGTCGCCGACCGCCGCGGCCCGCCGGGAGCGTCTGCGCCTGGCGGCGGCGCGGGCGCCTTGCTTGAATTCGCCTGGCTCGCCGGCGTCGCCATCGCCGTCGGCCTCATCCTGTGGATCGGCGCGGCGGGCGTCGCCGCCGCCATCGCGGCGTCGGGATGGGCCGTCGTCGCCGTCGTCGGCCTGCGCGGCGTTGCGCTGATCGGGGCCGGCTACGGCTGGTTCTTCCTCTTTCCGCCGCGGGAGCGGCCCGCGGCGCGGGTCTGCGTCCTCATCCGCTTCTTGCGCGAAGGCGCAAACGCGCTCTTGCCGATCACCCAGATCGGCGGGGAGGCGATCGGCGCCCGCGCCCTCGCCCTGTCCGGCGCGCCCGCGGCGCTGGCGGCGGCGAGCGTCATCGTCGACGTCCTCGTCCAGGCGACGACCCAGTTCCTCTTCGCGCTCGCTGGCCTGGCGGCGCTCGCGGCGATGCGCGACGCCCACTCGGCGCCCCGGGCGATCGCCTTCACCCTCGTCGCCGCCGCGCCGGCGCTCGCCGGCTTCTTCTTCGCTCAGCGCCCGATCGCGCGGCGATGGATCACGCGGCTGCTCCAGCGCATCGCGGGCGGGCGCGAATGGCTGGCGCTCGGCGCGATCGACGCGCTTTACGCGCGCCTCGCCGACATCCACGCCAACGGCCGGGGCGTCGCCGCAGCGCTGGGGGTCCATTCCTGCGTCTGGCTGTTCGGCGCCCTGGAGGTATGGGCGGTGCTCGCCTTCATGGGCTATCCCTGCGGCTATCCCGAAGCGTTGGTGATCGAGAGCCTGATGCACGCGGCCAAAGGGGCCGCCTTCCTCATCCCCGGCGCGCTCGGCGCGCAAGAGGGCGCTTTGATCTCCATTTGCGCGATCTTCGGCGTGCCCGCGCAGGCGGCGATCGCCCTGTCGTTGATCAAGCGCGTTCCCGACCTCGTCTTCGGCCTGCCGGGCCTGATCGCCTGGCAGGCGATCGAGGGCAGGGCGCTGCAACGGAGCGCGCGCGCGGCGGTCGCGGAGAGCGGACCGGCCGAGTGATCGCCGCCTTCTTTCTTTGCCTCGCCGCGGCGGGCTGCCTCTACCTCATCGTCGCGGCGGCCGTCGTGCGCTTGCCGAGCGGCGGCTGCGCCGCCGCGCCGCCGCCGGCGGTCTCTGTCCTCAAGCCGCTGCACGGCGACGAGCCGCGGCTGTTCGACGATCTCGCCACCTTCTGCGCGCAGGATTACCCGGCGCCGGTCGAGATCGTCTGCGGCGTGCGCGATCCCCGCGACTCGGCGATCGCCGTCGTCAAGCGCGCGCAAGCGGCCTTTGCCGACGCCGACCTCACGCTGGTCGTCGACGAAACGCCGCTCGGCGCCAATCCCAAGGTCGCCAATCTCGCCAACATGGCCCGCCGGGCGCGTCGCGAGTGCTTGGTGATTTCCGACAGCGACATCGCCGTCGGGCCGCGCTACCTTGAGCGGGTGGCGGCGACGCTCGCCGGCGCTGGCGTCGGCGCCGTCACCTGCTTTTATTATGGCGCGGCGGCGACGGGTTTCTGGTCGCAGCTTTCGGCGCTGGCGATCGACGCGCATTTTCTGCCCAACGCGCTCTTCGGCCTCGGCGCCGGTCTGGCGACGCCGTGCTTCGGCTCGACCATCGCGCTGACGCGCGCGCGCCTGGCCGAGATCGGCGGCTTCGAAGCTGTCGCCGACCGCCTCGCCGACGACTACGCGATCGGTGAAGCGGTGCGGGCGCGAGGGCTGAGCGTCGCGGTGGCGGACGTTCTCGTCGCCCACAGCTGCGCCGAGACCAGCTTCGGCGAATTGTGGCGGCACGAGTTGCGCTGGGCGCGCACCATCCGCAGCATCGCTCCGCTGGGATATGCCGGCTCCTTCGTCACCCACCCGCTCGGCGCAGCGCTGATCGCGGCGGCGACCGGCGCGCCGGCGCTCGGCGCCGGGCTGGCGGCGCTTGCCATCGTCTGCCGAATTGTGCTCTTTGAGGCCATCCGGCGCCGCTTCAACATCGCCGCGCCGCCGAGCTGGCTCCTGCCGCTGCGCGATCTTCTGTCGTTTGCGACTTTCGTCGCCGGCTTCTTCGGCAGCACGCTGAGCTGGCGAGACGAACGTTTCGGTATGCAGCCCAACGGCCGTTTGCGCCCGCTGAGGTGAGCTTGAGGCAATGATGCGAAGCTTGTTTCTGCAGGCGCCGTCGTTCGACGGCTACGACGGCGGCGCTGGCGCGCGCTACCAGATGAAGCGCGAGGTGCGCTCGTTCTGGTATCCCACTTGGCTCGCTCAGCCCGCCGCGCTGGTCGAGGGCTCGAAGCTGATCGACGCGCCGCCGCACGGCCTCACGTTCAACGACATTGAGGCCGACATCAGGCGCCACGAGCTCATCGTGATGCACACCTCGACGCCGTCGTTCAAATCCGACGTCAAGACGGCCGAGAAGATCAAGGCGATCAATCCGACCTGCAAGATCGGCTTCATCGGCGCGAAGGTCGCGGTCGAGCCGGAAAGGAGCCTCAAGGCGACGACCGCGCTCGACTTCGTCGCGCGCAACGAGTTCGACTTCACCGTCAAGGAGGTCGCCGACGGGCGGGACCTCGCGAACGTCAAGGGGATCTCCTACCGCAACGCCGAAGGCGCGATCGTCCACAACGAGGACCGCGAGGTCCTGACCGACATGGACCAATTGCCCTTCGTCACGCCGGTCTATAAGCGCGACCTCGACATCAACCGCTATTACGGCGGCTATCTCAAGCACCCGTACCTGTCGTTCTACACCGGGCGCGGATGCAAATCGCGCTGCACCTTCTGCCTGTGGCCGCAGACCATCGGCGGCCACAAATACCGGGTGCGCTCGATCGAGCACGTGATCGCCGAGGTCGAATACGCGCGCAAGGCGTTCCCGCAGGTGAAGGAGATCTTCTTCGACGACGACACGCTGACCGACAACCTGCCGCGCGTCGAAGCGCTGGCCAGGGAGCTTGGCAAGCGCGGCGTCGTCTGGTCGTGCAACGCCAAGGCCAACGTGCCGCGCAAGACGCTCGAGGTTTTGAAGGACAACGGCCTGCGCCTGCTCTTAGTCGGCTACGAGTCGGGCAACCAGAAGATCCTGCACAACATCAAGAAGGGGCTGCTGGTCGAGGTCGCGCGCCGTTTCACCAAGGATTGCCGCGAGCTGGGAATCGTCATCCACGGCACGTTCATCCTCGGCCTGCCCGGAGAGACGCGCGAGACGATGCGCGAGACGCTGGAGTTCGCCAAGCAGATCAACCCGCACACCATCCAAGTGTCGCTCGCCGCACCCTATCCGGGGACGTTCCTCTTCGACCAGGCGAAGGAGAACGGCTGGTTCGCCGAGGACGTTGACCTGCTCACCGACGAGGGCACCCAGATCGCCTCGCTGAACTATCCCCACTTGAGCCACAGCGAAATCTTCGCGGCGGTCGAGGACTTCTACAGGCGATTCTACTTCCGCCCCTCGAAGATCGCCTCGATGCTCGGCGAAATGATCGTCAGCCCGGAAATGATGGCGCGCCGCCTGCGCGAAGGGGTCGAGTTCTTCCGCTTCCTGCGACAGCGCGAAGACGCCGCGGCTTGAAGCGGCTCGTCGTCACCGCCGACGATTTCGGCCTCGCCCCCGAGGTGAACGAGGCGGTGGAGGAGGCGCATCGGCGCGGTCTGCTCAGCGCGGCGAGCCTGATGGTCGGCGCGCCCGCGGCCGCCGACGCGATTCGGCGCGCCCGCCGTCTGCCGAACTTGCGGGTCGGGCTGCATCTCACCCTGGTTGAGGGCGCGCCGGTCGCGCCGGCGGCGGAGATCCCCGATCTTCTCGACCGCACCGGGCGGCTGCGCGTCGATCTCGCCGCCTATGGCGCGGCGATCCTGTTGCGGCCGGCCGTGCGCCGCCAAGTCCGCGCCGAGATCCGCGCGCAGTTCGAAGCCTTCCACGCCGCCGGCCTCGCCCTCGATCACGTCGACGGGCACCAGCACTATCACCTGCATCCGGCGGTGACGAGCGAGCTCCTGGCGATCGGTCGCGACTTCGGCATGCGGGCGCTGCGCGCGCCCGTCGAGCCGCTGCGCCTGTTGCGCGCGGTCGAGCCGACCCGGCGCGCGCTCGCCCAGCGCGTGGCCGCGCCCTGGGCCTGTTTGACCCGCGCGCGGGCTCGGGCGGCGGGGCTTCTCGTCGCTGACCGGGTGTTCGGCCTCGCCTGGACGGGCGCCATGGGGGAAGCGCGACTCGCCGGCCTTATCGCCCGCCTGCCGGAGGGTTTGAGCGAAATCTATCTCCATCCGGCGACCGCCGATCAATTCGCCGGCTCGGCCGCGCACTATCGCCATCGCGAGGAATTGACGGCGCTGATGTCGGCGCGCTGCCGTGAAGCTTTGGAGCGCTCCGGCGCGCGGCTCGGCGGTTACGCAGATTTCGCCGACGGCGAGCGAAGGATCGGGCGCGAGACGTGAGCCTGGATTGTGCTGACGGTGCGTCCAATTGTTCGAATTGGGGAATTGGCGTGACGGCAGGCGCGCTGCGCCGCGCGTCTCGATGCGGCTGGCCGCCTGGAAGGCCGAGTCGAGCCCGGTCACGACGAGGACGGGCGGCAAGCCTGGTCACAACGACAGCGCGGGCCTAGAACTCCACTTCGAGCTCTTCGATTTCTTCCTTCTCCGCCAGCGCCGCCTCGCGCCATTCGCGCATCGCCGCCAGGTCCCAGGCGCGCTCGGCGTAGGCCTTTGGCGCGCCTTCGAGTTTGACGCCATAGGTGCGGAAGCGACTGACGACCGGCGCGTACATCGCGTCGGCCATCGAGAGTTCGCCGAACAGGAACGGTCCGCCATAGGCGGAGAGGCACTCGCGCCAGATGACCAGGATGCGATCGATGTCGGCCTGGGCCTTCGACCAGATCCTGAAGCCGGAGAACTCGGCGCGGATGTTCATCGGCAGCGCCTGCCGGAGCGAGACGAAGCCGGAGTGCATCTCGCCGCAGACCGAGCGGCAATGGGCGCGTTTTGCCCTATCCTTAGGCAGCAGGCCCGCCTTTGGCGCAATTTCATTCAGGAATTCGCCAATCGCCAGCGTGTCCCACACCTTCAGCTCGGCGTAGGTTAGGCAGGGAACGAGGATCGACGGCGACAGCAGCAGGATTTCGGCGCGCGCGGCGGCGTCGTTCGGTTCGACGACGACCTCCTCGAATTTGATCCCGGCGAGTTTGGCCATAAGCCAGCCGCGCAGCGACCACGAGGAGTAGTTCTTGCTGCTGATCGTCAACGTCGTTCGCGGCATGGCGGAAGCCCAAGATCAGACGCGCGGAGGGGCGCGAGCGACCCTCGCGCAACCGTGCAAGCGACGTGCCGAACTTGTGGCATGTCGTTTGCTGCACCGCAAACGGCAGCAACGAGTCGCCGCATGATGTACGACGCCTACCAGGGCATGGCCGATGTCGGCGACCGCGTGCGTCTGCTCGCCGCCAACGCCCAGGTCGTCCTCGAAGCGTGGTCGTCGCAGCCTTTCGCCTCGCCGTGGCGGAAGATGGCCGCCTATTACGAGCTGGTGGCGCTCGCCGGCTTCACTCACGCGCGGCCAGACTGGGAGGTCGACGCCATCGAAATCGGCGGAGCCGAATTCGCGATCGCCCAGAGCGTCGCCACGGCGACGCCGTTCTGCGAGCTGCGCCATTTCCGCAAAGAGGGCGGCGAAGACGATCCGAAGGTGCTGCTGGTCGCGCCGATGTCGGGCCATTTCGCCACGCTGCTGCGCGGCACGCTGCGCACGCTGCTCTGCGACCATCAGGTCTACGTCACCGACTGGGTCAACCCGCGCAACGTCAAGCCCGGGGCCGGCGGCTTCGGGCTCGACGACTACACCCAGCACCTGATCGACTTTGTCCGTCATATCGGCGAAGACTGCCACATCGTCGCCGTCTGCCAGCCGACGGTCAGCGCGCTGATCGCCACCGCTGTGCTCGCCGTCGAGGGCGGCAATGTGCAGCCGGCGAGCCTGACGCTGATGGCCGGGCCGATCGACACGCGCATCGCGCCGACCAAGGTCAACGAACTCGCGCAAGACAAGCCGATCGAATGGTTCCGCGACAACCTCATCGGCATCGTGCCGGCGCAATTCGAGGGCGGCGGGCGGCGGGTCTATCCCGGCTTCCTCCAGCTCTGCGCCTTCATGAGCATGAACGCCGAACGCCACGCCAAGTCTTTCGTCGATCTGTTTCAGCATCGCATCGCCGGCGATTTCGAGAAGGCTGATGCGATCGGCGCGTTCTATCGCGAATATTTCGCCATCATGGACATGAGCGCCGACTTCTATCTCGAAACGGTCGATCAGGTGTTCCAGCGCCATCTGCTGCCGCTCGGGCGGATGACGCACAAGGGCCGCGCCGTCGAGCCGAAGGCGATCCGCAAGACCTTCCTGCTCACCGTCGAGGGTGAGAGGGACGACATCTGCGCCGTCGGCCAGACGCTTGCGGCGCAAGACCTGTGCTCGGGCCTCAGGCCATACATGAAGACGCATCACTTGCAGCCGGGCGTCGGCCATTACGGCGTCTTCAACGGGCGGCGCTGGGAGACGCAGGTCTATCCGGTGCTGCGCAACCACATCCGCTCGAGCCGTTGAACCCGACTTGACGCCTGCCGGCGCGGACGCGCCGGGCCAACGTCGCGCCGGCCGAGGCGGGGTTAGACGTGCCTGATCTCGCCGAACTGGCGGCGGTCGGCGCGATCGCGCGCGCAAGGCGGCGGATTTTCGCGATCAAAAGGCGCGTGGCGCGCTGTAGAATGGCTGACGGGGCGCTCAGGCGGCGGACGCCGCGGCGTTCGACTGCGGCGAATCGCTGCATTACAGCTTACATAGTTTGTAACTCAAAGGCGGCGATTCCGGCTCGCAACGAAGTGACGGCGCAACAATTCGTCCGGCCAAACCATTGAAATTGCGAGTTTTGCGTCCCAACCAGGCGCTATCTTGACCCAGCCGCGGGCGTCTGCGCCAAAAGTTAGGCTTGATCGGCCGGGGGGGTTGGCGCGATAGACCGCGCGGTTTTGTCGCGCCGCCCGTCGACGGCGGCGGCGGCTCGAAAGCAGGGAAATTCCATGGCGCGAAAGAAGATTGCTCTGATCGGGGCGGGACAGATCGGCGGCACCTTGGCCCTGCTCGCCGCGACGAAGGAACTCGGCGACATCGTGCTGTTCGACATCGTCGACGGCGTGCCGCAGGGCAAGGCGCTCGATCTCGCCGAATCTGGTCCGGTCGAAGGCTTCAACGCCAAGCTCGCCGGCGCCAGCGCCTACGAAGCGATCGCCGGCGCCGACGTGATCATCGTCACCGCCGGCGTGCCGCGCAAGCCCGGCATGAGCCGCGACGACCTGCTCGGCATCAATCTCAAGGTGATGGCCGCGGTCGGCGAGGGCATAAAGACCTATGCGCCCGGCGCCTTCGTCATCTGCATCACCAATCCGCTCGACGCGATGGTGTGGGCGCTGCAGAAATTCTCCGGCCTGCCGCACAACAAGATCGTCGGCATGGCCGGCGTGCTCGATTCGGCGCGCTTCCGCTTTTTCCTCGCCGAGGAGTTCAACGTCTCGGTCGAGGACGTCACGGCCTTCGTGCTCGGCGGCCACGGCGACGACATGGCGCCGATCGCGCGCTACTCGACCGTCGCCGGCATTCCGCTGCCCGACCTGGTCAAGATGGGCTGGACGACGCAGGCGCGCCTCGACGCGATCATCGAGCGCACCCGCAAGGGCGGCGGCGAGATCGTCAATCTGCTGAAGACCGGCTCCGCTTTCTACGCGCCGGCCGCCTCGGGAATCGCGATGGCGGAGTCCTATCTCAAGGACCAGCGCCGCGTGCTGCCGTGCGCCGCCTATCTCTCCGGCCAATACGGGGTCAAGGACACGTTTGTCGGCGTGCCGGTCGTCATCGGCGCGGGCGGCGTCGAGCGGGTGGTCGAGATCGCCTTTGACGCAAGCGAGAAGGCGATGTTCGAGAAATCCGTCGCCGCCGTCCAGGGCCTGACCGAAGCCTGCAAGACGATCAATCCGGCGCTGGCCGGCTGACGCCTCTCGTCGCCGGCGCGCGCCGGCGACGCCATAAACGTTGGGGGAGAGCGAGCGGCGATGAATATCCACGAGTATCAAGCCAAGGCGGTGCTGGCGGGTTTCGCCGCGCCGGTCTCGGCCGGCAAGCCGGCGTTCACGCCCGACGAGGCGGTGGCGGCGGCAAAAGCGCTGCCAGGGCCGATCTGGGTGGTCAAGAGCCAGATTCACGCCGGCGGCCGCGGCAAGGGCAAGTTCAAGGAAGCGAAAGCGGGCGACAAGGGCGGCGTGCGCCTCGCCCGCTCGGTCGACGAAGTGAAGCGTTTCGCGACCGAGATGCTCGGCGCGACGCTGGTCACCGTCCAGACCGGCCCGGCCGGCAAGCAGGTCAACCGCCTCTATATCGAGGACGGCTCGTCGATCGATCGCGAGCTCTATCTGTCGGCGCTGGTCGACCGCAAAGCGAGCCGGGTGTCGTTCGTGCTGTCGACCGAAGGCGGCGTCAACATCGAGGACGTCGCCCACAAAACGCCGGAAAAGATCCACAGCTTCTCGATCGACCCGGCGACCGGCGTCATGCCGCACCACGGCCGTACGGCGGCGCGCGCGCTCGGCCTGACCGGCGACCTCGCCAAGCAGGCGGAGTCGCTGATCGGCAAGCTTTACGCGGCGTTCGTCGCCAAGGACATGTCGATGCTGGAGGTCAACCCGCTGATCGTCACCACCGACGGCCAGCTTCGGGTGCTCGACGCCAAGGTCGCCTTCGACGACAACGCGCTCTATCGCCACGCCGACATTCTGGCGCTCCGCGACGAAACGGAAGAGGACGCCAAGGAGATCGAGGCGTCCAAGCATGACCTCAACTACGTCGCGCTCGACGGGACGATCGGCTGCATGGTCAACGGCGCCGGCCTCGCCATGGCGACGATGGACATCATCAAGCTCTACGGCGAAAGCCCCGCCAACTTCCTCGACGTCGGCGGCGGCGCCTCGAAAGACAAGGTGACGGCGGCGTTCAAGATCATCACCGCCGACCCCAACGTGAAGGGGATTCTCGTCAACATCTTCGGCGGCATCATGCGCTGCGACGTCATCGCCGAAGGCGTGATCGCCGCGGTCAAAGAGACCGGCCTGACGGCGCCGCTGGTCGTGCGCCTCGAAGGCACCAACGTCGATCTCGGCAAGAAGATCCTGCGCGAGTCCGGCTTGAACGTCATTCCCGCCGACGATCTCGACGACGCGGCGCAGAAGATCGTGGCGGCGGTCCGTTCCGCCGGGCAGGGGGCCCGCTGATGTCGATCCTCGTCAATTCTGAAACCAAGGTCATCACTCAGGGTTTCACCGGCAAGAACGGCACCTTCCATTCCGAGCAGGCGATTGCCTACGGCACCAAGATGGTCGGTGGCGTCTCGCCGGGCAAAGGCGGCTCGGTGCATCTCGGCCTGCCGGTGTTCGACACCGTCGCCGAAGCGCGCGAGACGACAGGCGCCGACGCTTCGGTGATCTATGTCCCGCCGCCGGGGGCGGCGGACGCGATCTGCGAGGCGATCGCGGCGGAGATTCCGCTGATCGTCTGCATCACCGAGGGCATCCCGGCGCTCGACATGGTCAAGGTCAAGCGCGCGCTTTCCGGCTCGAAGTCGATCCTGGTCGGGCCGAACTGTCCCGGCGTGATGACGGCGGGCGAATGCAAGATCGGCATCATGCCGGGCAACATCTTCAAGCCCGGCAGCGTCGGCATCGTCTCGCGCTCCGGCACGCTGACCTACGAAGCGGTGTTCCAGACGACCCGCGAGGGCCTCGGCCAGACGACCGCGGTCGGCATCGGCGGCGATCCGGTGAAGGGCATGGACTTCGTCGAGGCGCTCGAGATGTTCCTCGCCGACGCGGCGACCAAGTCGATCGTCATGATCGGCGAGATCGGCGGCCAGGCCGAGGAAGACGCGGCCGCGTTCCTCAAGGACGAAGCGAAGCGCGGGCGCGTCAAGCCGGTCGTCGGCTTCATCGCCGGTCGCACCGCGCCGCCCGGCCGCCGCATGGGCCACGCCGGCGCGATCATCGCCGGCGGCAAGGGCGGCGCCGAAGACAAGATCGAGGCGATGACGGCGGCGGGCATTCGCGTTTCGCCGTCGCCGGCGCGGCTCGGCAAGACCTTGGTCGACGTGTTGAACGGCAAGTGACGGGAGGCCGGACATGACGCGGCAGGACATCAACCAGCAACTGCTGCAAACCTCGTTCCTCTATGGGGCCAACAGCGCCTACATCGAGGCGATGCAGGCGAAGTACGAGAAGGACCCGTACTCGATCGAGGCGGGCTGGCGCGAGTTCTTCGACGCGCTCGGCGACGACCCCGCCAGCGTCGGCAAGACCGCGGAAGGCGCGTCGTGGGGGCGGCCCAACTGGCCGGTCACGCCCAAGGACGAACTGACCAACGCCCTCGACGGCGACTGGCCGGCGACCGAGAAGGCGATCGCCGACAAGCTGCGCGCGCGCGCCGCCGCGGCGGAAGCGCCGCAAAGCGACGATACGATCCATCGCGCCACCCGCGACAGCGTGCGCGCGCTGATGATGATCCGCGCCTACCGCATGCGCGGCCATCTGCACGCCAACCTCGATCCGCTCGGCCTCGAGCCGCAGAAGGATCACGAGGAGCTGCATCCGGCGACTTACGGCTTCCTTGAGAACGACTGGGACCGCAAGATCTTCATCGATCATGTGCTCGGCCTCGAATACGCGACCGTGCGCGAAATGCTGGCGATCCTGCGCCGCACCTATTGCGGCACGATCGGCTTCGAGTTCGTCCACATCTCCGATCCCGCCGAGAAGGCGTGGATTCAGGAGCGCATCGAGGGGCCCGACAAGGGGATCCAGTTCACCAAGGAAGGCAAGCGGGCGATCCTGTCGAAGCTGGTCGAGTCCGAGGGCTTCGAGAACTTCGTCGACACCAAGTATCCCGCCGCCAAGCGTTTCGGCCTCGACGGCGCCGAAGCGATGATCCCGGCGCTCGAGCAGATCATCAAGCGCGGCGGCCAGCTCGGCCTCAAGGAGATCGCGCTCGGCATGGCGCACCGCGGCCGCCTCAACGTGCTGACCCAGGTGATGGGCAAACCGCACCGCGCCATCTTCCACGAGTTCAAGGGCGGCTCGGTTTCGCCCGACGAGGTCGAGGGCTCCGGCGACGTGAAGTACCATCTCGGCGCCTCGTCGGACCGCGAGTTCGACCAGAACCGCGTTCACCTGTCGCTCACCGCCAACCCGTCGCATCTCGAGATCGTCGATCCGGTCGTGTTGGGCAAGGTGCGCGCCAAGCAGGACCAGCTCGACGACTACATCGAGCGAACCAAGGTGCTGGCGCTGCTGATCCACGGCGACGCGGCCTTCGCCGGCCAGGGCGTCGTCGCCGAATGCTTCGGCCTTTCCGGCCTGCGTGGCCACCGCACCGGCGGTTCGGTGCATTTCATCGTCAACAACCAGATCGGCTTCACCACCTATCCGCGCTACTCGCGCTCGTCGCCATACCCGTCCGACGTCGCCAAGCTGGTCGAGGCGCCGATCTTCCACGCCAATGGCGACGACCCCGAGGCGGTCGTGTTCTGCGCCAAGGTCGCCACCGAATACCGGCAGCGCTTCCACAAGCCGGTCGTCATCGACATGTTCTGCTACCGTCGCTTCGGCCATAACGAGGGCGACGAGCCGGCCTTCACCCAGCCGCTGATGTATCGCGCCATCCGCGCCCATCCGACGACGCTGCAGATCTACGCCGACAAGCTGATCGAGGAAGGCATTGTCACCAAGGGCGAAGTCGACAAGATGCGCGCCGACTGGCGCCAGCGCCTCGAGGCCGAATACGAGGCCGGCCAGGCCTATGTCGCCAACAAGGCCGACTGGCTCGACGGCCGCTGGTCCGGCTTCAAGGCGGCCCAGGATCTCGCCGATGACGACCGCCGCGGCCAGACCGGCGTCGATCTCGACCGGCTGAAGTTCATCGCCCAGCGCACGACTGTGCCGCCGGAAGGCTTCAGCGTGCACAAGACGATCCAGCGCTTCCTCGACGCCCGCCGCGCCGCCATCGAGACCGGCGAGGGTATCGACTGGGCGACCGCCGAGTCGCTGGCGTTCGGCTCGCTGCTCGACGAAGGCTTCCCGGTGCGTCTGTCCGGCCAGGACAGCGAGCGCGGCACCTTCTCGCAGCGCCATTCGGTGCTGATCGATCAGCAGACCGAAGCGCGCTACATCCCGCTCAACCACATCCGCGACGGTCAGGCGCGCTACGAGGTCATCAACTCGATGCTCTCGGAAGAGGCGGTGCTCGGGTTCGAGTACGGCTATTCGCTCGCCGAGCCGAATTCGCTGACGCTGTGGGAAGCGCAGTTCGGCGATTTCGCCAATGGCGCGCAGGTTGTGTTCGACCAGTTCGTCTCGTCGGGCGAGCGCAAGTGGCTGCGCATGTCCGGCCTCGTCTGCCTGCTGCCGCACGGCTACGAAGGGCAGGGACCGGAACATTCCTCGGCTCGGCTCGAGCG
>Ga0181519_10003474_pt1 | contig 12978 bp, 10 predicted proteins | sample PEATcosm2014_Bin_26_FD_121102 | JGI IMG/M metagenome (GOLD analysis project Ga0181519, IMG submission 121102) | Peatland microbial communities from MTU Mesocosm Facility, Houghton, MI, USA - PEATcosm2014_Bin02_10_metaG | ecosystem: Environmental > Terrestrial > Soil > Wetlands > Peat | place... | reverse complement strand
TTCTTCAGCGTGTGCGCCGAGAAGCCGCGCACCGTCATCCAGCCCAGGAACTCGACCAGGAACTCCCGGAAGCCGCCAGGCACCCCGGCGGCCCCGGCATGATGCAGCGGGCCGGGCGCCTTGCCGGGCCGGCGCGTCTTCGATGTCGGCCGAGCCATCTTCGTCACGCCGAAGCGGCCAGCGGGTACGACAGGACCGCCGCCCCATTATGCAAGGGGTGCGGTTCCGGCCCTTCGGCTGCATCCGGCTCGGAAGTCCTTGAATCCTGAGGCAGAGCGGCGATCGGCGGGCGCCGACCGGCCCCCGACAGCACGCCGACCGAGGCCCGGCCAGGCGCCGACCGCGCCATGTCCGGCCCCGACCGCTGGCCGTCATAGCTGCGAAGCGTGCCGATTTCGATCAGGCCGGACAGGTGCGGCACCGCAGTACCGTCACCATCATAGAGCAGCTCATAGGCGAAGCTCTGTCCGGTGCGGTGAACCGTCAGGTATTCCAGCTCGGCCAGGCGCCCCAGATGCAGCTTCAACTGCGTGTCGCCCCAACCCGAGGTGTTGCGGATCTCCTTGCGCGTGAAGCGCACGGCGCCGATCGGCAGCGCGCGAAGGCGCGCCTGGTCGCGCACATGGCCGATCACGGCCCCCAGCACGCGGCGCGTCTGCGGCGGCAGCTCGTCGAGCGAGCGGCCCAGCACCTCGTGCGCCAGGCGGTTCGCCAGCTCGATATCCGCCACCGTCGCCTCGATGTATTCGATCGCCCGGCCCTCGACCATCACGCTGCGCACCGGCCGTTGATGCTGGTGCAGCAACGCGCTGCGCTTCCTGCCGGACCGAGAGGGCATCGGCGTCGAGCAGCCGCATGATCCGATCATCGCCGACACAGGCACGTACCCGCTCGACCAGGTCTTCCCAGGCCGCCGCATAGTCGAAGAGCCGGCCCAGCTCGGCGGCCTCGGCCCGCAGCGCTCGTAACCGTGTCGCCGCTGCGGGCAGCACTTCGGGCGTCAGCTGTGCCTCGGCGCTGGCGATCTCGCTGCTAAGCGCCAGGCGGCGCGGATGTTCCGCCAGCGGCCGGGCCGTCAGCGCTGCTAAGGTTTCTGGAGAGGGCAGATCGCCAGTATGGCGGCTGATTTTTCGACAGTAACGATCGATCGCTTCTTGGTAACCGCTCGGCAATCTGCTAAAGAGTGTAAGGTAGAATGGCGTAATCATGGAATATGGCCTCGTGGGCCAGTGCCATGGTTACTTGCCGTACCCTCGCGACAGCCGCGGTGATCGGGGCAATAACTGTGCTCTGTCCCCTAGCCATTTGGGTACAAAGTTGCAGTTGCGCTTTTCACGAGCGGATAATTGTCACCGCATCCGCGTTAATCTTTGGGGTGTTGCAAGAGGGACACACCCTCTTGACGGGGCCGACGGGGCTGGTCCCCGTTTCGGCCGCAAGGCCGACCGGGTTCGGGCAGAGCCCGGCCCACGAGAGGGATTGCCCTTGCAATGCCGTAGTGGGTTACGCCCGATGCCGGGCTCCCATACCGCCGGCCTCGCACCCCGTTGCGCGCCCACCGCCGCTGAACCAGGTCGCATAGGGGTGCAACGGCAAAGAGACCGGCGATGAGCTACGCGATTTTGCGCACGAAGAAGATAAAGAGCTGGGCCGCGCTCGGCGCCGTCGCCCGCCACAATGACCGGCGGTCGAGCCCGGTCAACGCCGATCCGGCCGGCCAGGTCGTCCAGCTGGTCGGCAATGGTGATATCGAAGCCGAGGCACGCGCGCGGCTGATCTCGGCCGGGATCGACCCCTCCCGGCTGAGGAAGGATGCCGTCGTCGCCGTCGAGGCGCTGCTGACCGCCTCGCCGCGGTATTTTCGGCCAGGGTGCCCAGCTGCTGCCGGCGTCTGGGATCAGGACCGGCTCGACGCCTGGCTCGATCGCGTGAAGCAGTTCCTGGGTGCCGAATGGGGCAATCGGGTCGTCTCCGTCACGCTGCATCTGGACGAGGCGACGCCACACCTCCATGTCGTCTGGCTGCCAATCGACGATACGCCGCGCAAGCGCGGCCCAGCGACGCGCCTGAACGCTGGGCGCTGGCTCGACGGTGCGGCCAAACTCCGCGCACTCCAGGACCGCTACGGCGTCGCCATGGCGCAATTGGGGTTGGAACGCGGGGTTCGTCGATCACGAGCCCGACATGATGATGTGCGCCGGATGTATGGCGCAATGCAGCGCGACGCCGAGACCGCAACCACGCTGACCCGTCGCACCGCCGTGAAGCTCGGCGAGGCCGAGTTCGCCCGGCGCCAGGCCGCCGAGCAGGAGCGCAAGGCCAGGCGTCTGCTCGATGCCGTCGAGGCGATCTATCGCCAGATCCAGGCACTCCTGCCTGACCTGGTCCGCAGCGCGCTCGCCACCCCGATCCGCCAGTTGCGCCAGCAACTCGCACCCGTTGCGGAGCGCGCCGAACGCGACGATCTCGTCAGAGAATAACCTTCAGGAGACGATCATGGATGCCGACCAGATGACCCGCCTTATCCTCGCCACCGGCCTCGCAAGCCAGCCCGGAGCCTCGCTCGACCATCTGACGGAGTTCCTCACCCTCGACCAGATGCTGAGGGCCGAACAGGAAAACGACCACGACGCAATGCGTCGCATCATCCGCCACCTGCGAACCATCGACCCGGACCGCGCTGCCAGAGGACGCTTCCAAGCCGCGCTCTGGAACGCAAGGCAGAAGTGTCGGATCAAGCTCCCAAAGACGACAGCTGGTGCCAACACTACAGCAGCCGGCGGCGGCGCGCAGAGAATGAGGCGATCAAAGAAACAGGATGAAGATCAGCTATAACAGCGGCATCACAACAAACGGCGCAGCGAAACTAATAAAATGTCACCGTAATTCCGCTGGCATTAGCCGGCAGCGACTGGCACCGCAATTCCCGTATTCAGGGTAATTTGGATCGGTGCCTCTGCTGCCAAGCTAGAACCTGACGAGAGACGAGCCAAATGGTTTCGACTAAAACGACCGAACTGCCAAACGTAGAGAGAAAAAGCAGCCCGCCAGCACGATTAGCGGAGCAATGCCTGCTATCGGCTAGGCACTGAAAGACGCGGGGCAAGGCGTCGCTTGCAACCCATAGGCTCAAGGCAATTGTTGTCAGCACAGTGATAAGGACCACAAGCGTACTCGGTCGAAATACAAGAGGAACGCCGATCCGGCGCTCGACCGCAATCGCCCAGAGGTGAGCTGGTATAAGCCAGACCCCCGCCATCCCGACTAACGCAAGAGCGTAGAGCAATAATTCGAATGCTTTATCCCCAAGACTCATTTCGTTCACGCGCATTCCCCCCGCAACCTTCAGTACGGGCTGAAAACGCCCGGCAAACCACTCAGAGCTCCGCCCAAGCCTGCTGGCGTACCATAGCTGCCGAGTCCCGCGAATGGCCCTACGCCATTGAGGGCGTTTGAGACCCCTCGGGCACACCAGAGAGGTGGCATGCCGCCCTGCTGGTCAATATTGTTTCTAATTTTGTCCTCGTCGTCTTTCGATGTATTAAATGCATAGAGTTCAACATCCGGTCCATCGCCAACTTGTGAAGTATAATACGGGCCAAGATTGGCGTCATTTCCTTCAAACGTGTCACCGGAGCCCGCATAATGTCCATTCACCTGATATGATCCACCCGGATCGTAAATTAATTGGCCGTCCTCGTTATTTATATATAGCCCCGCATGTGTCCCAAATGGGCCGTTATTGTTTATAACCACAATCGTTATCTTTCCGGTAGGATCCCTGTGCGTGATCGGGTTTCCTCGCGCATAGGCGTACCGGTTGATGCCGCCTCTGAGCCCTATTGGGTCTTCTGCGATGAAGACCGCGCCCGACGCGAGCGCCAGCAGTGGAAGGCAAAAACGCCAGGCATAGCAAGGTGTTGCCGCCCGCTTTCCCTTGATGCACCGTCTCAATCAGCAAAATTTTCCAGGGGCATAGTTTCGGGCGCGGCGGCCGGCTGCACAAGGGGCAACCATCTGTCGCGCGGCGGGATTTCAGCGGCTAAGGGAAGAGGGCAGGTCGGTCAGGCGCCGGGCGTGCGGTCGAGCCGGGCGGGGTGGGTCTTCTCGTGGACCGCCTTCAGATGCAGGATCGAGACCTGGGTATAGACCTGCGTCGTCGAGAGGCTGGCATGGCCCAGGAGCGCCTGGATCGCCCTTATGTCGGCGCCGTTCTCCAGCATATGCGTGGCGCAGGCATGGCGGAACAGGTGGCAGGCGGCGTTCGGATGCACCGTGCGGAAGCGCTCCAGGCTGGCCCGCTCGATCGCCTTGCGGGCGATGTTCGAGAGCTGCTTGGCCTGCATCGTCTCGCCATGCACCGCCAGGAACAACCCGCCATGCTCCTCGCCGTCGAGGTAGCTCGGCCGGACCTCGTAGAGGTATTTCTCGATCCAGGCCAGCGCCCGCGCACCGATCGGCACGACCCGGTCCTTGGCCCCCTTGCCCTGGCGGATCAGCACCGTGCCCCGGCCGATCGACACATCGTCGATGCGCAAGCCCACCAGCTCGGCCCGGCGCATGCCGGTGCTGTAGAGCGCTTCCAGCATGGCGCGGTCGCGCACGCCCAGCGGCTGATCCAGGTCGATGGCACCCAAGATCTGCTCGATTTCAGCGACGGTCAGCACGTGCCGCGGCAGGCGGGTCTGCTGGCGCGGCAGCTCCAGCTCCGAGGCCGGGTTGTAGAGCAGATGGTGCTGGCGGGTGAGCCATTGGAAGAACACCCGCACCGCCGTCAGCCGCTGGCCCTGGCTGTCGAACGACAAGGGTGCCCCATTGTCCCGGCGGCGGTAATGGAACACATGCCGGCGATAGCGCTCGATGAGCGCCCGCGTCACCTCGGATGGCCGCACAATGTCGTGTGCCTCGCACCAGTCGATGAAGTAGCCGATATCGATGCGCCGGTTCTTCAGCGTGTGCGCCGAGAAGCCACGCACCTTCATCGCCTCCAGGAACTCGACCAGGAAGCCCCGGAAGCCGCCCGGCACCTCGGCCGCACCGGCGTGGTGTAGCGGGCCGGGCGCCCTGCCAGGGCGGCGTGCCATCAATGCCCCGCGCGACCAGCCGCATGAAGGTACGATATCCCGGCGCCGTTCGCCCTCAGGGGGTGCGGTTCCGGCTCGCCCTCGTCGATCTCGGCCGCAACCGGCGCCAGAATTGGCTTTGCGGCTGGGAAGAGGGGCCGCGTTGCCGCCGCGTTGGGGGCGCCATGACCCCGCGATGCCCCCGCGAACTGGTCCTCGGAACCCCGCGAACTTGCCGTCGTAGCCTCGGCCCGTAAGGCGGCCGCGTCGATCAGCCCGGCCAGCTGCGGGGCGCCGTCCTGGATCTCGCCGTCGAACAGCAGCTCGTATTCGAAGCTCTGGCCCCGGCGCCCGCGATGCACCAGCAGATATTCCAGCGCCGCCAGCCGGTCGAGGTGAAGGCGGCATTGCGTGTCCGACAGCCCGGCATGACGCCGCACCTCGGCCCGGCTGAAGCGCACCTCGCCCGGCGCGATGGCGTCGGCCTGCGCCCGATCCCGGACCAGAACCTGCACCGACGCCAGCAGCTTGCGCGTCTGCGGCGGCAACTCGTCCAGGCTCCGGCCCAGCACCTCATGCGCCAGGCGGTTCGCGAGATCGATATCCGCCGGCACCACCTCGACGTAGTCGATCGCCCGGCCCTCGACCGTCACGCTGCGCACTGGTCGCTGATGCTGGTGCAGCAAGGCAATGGCGTCGATCAGCGTCAGGTATTTCTCATGATCGCGCCGCGTCCGCGTCTGCCCGTCCAGGAAGGTCAGCTGATCGGCATAGGGATTGACCACCGCCAGTGGACGCAGCAGGCGCTGGGCATTGCGATGCACCGTCAGCACCGATTGCCGGGCCTCCTTGCGCGCCAGCCCGGCCAAGGTCCGCTTCTGCCGCTGCAAGCGGTGGATCGCCCGCGTCTGCTCGCGGTCCTCATCGACCGTCAGCACCAGGCAGCGATTGAGCAGCTCCTCGTCCAGATCGATCGCCGTCGTCGTCATCATCAGGGCGACCGGCCCCTCGACCCGGTATTCCCGGGTCACCAGATTGCCGGTCTTGGGATCGCTGCCCGTGCTGGCGATCGTCAGCACGCCCTCGGATTGCAACAGCTTCAAGGCATAAGACGCGCGTGCTGCGCCCGCCTCCTCGGCGATCGCCAGGATGCGGTGCTTGAGGCTGTCCTGGCCCATATAGAACAGGCTCTGCCCGGTCATGGCGCTGTACTGCGTGCGCTCCTCCTCGGGCACGAAGGCCAGCACCGCATCGAGGAGCGAGGACTTGCCGGCGGCACTCGAGGATTGCACCACCACCGCCAGCGGGGCCGCGAGCTTGCGCGACACCGCCGCCAGGTAACCCACCAGTTTGTTGGTGTCCTCGCCGACGATGCCGCAGGCCGCGAAGTCGGCGAGGATCCGCCCCGGCAGGTCGGGCGACCGCAGCAGGTCCAGCGCCGCCGCACGCGCGGCCTCGTCCATCGCCGGCACAACCGGCTTGGGCGCGAGTGCCGCGCCGATCGCCGCGTCCTGCAACGCCTCCAGCCGCAGCAGCACCCGCCCCAGATCCGCCTTCAGCACCGCCTCGGGCTGCCCCAGCTCGGCCGCTGCCTGCACCACGAAGCCGGCGCGGGCGCGGGCGTTGTAGAGGTCCAGCGTATCGACGTGGAACGCCTCGCCGATCCCCGCCAGCAGATTGACCTTCAGGACCCCAGGCGCCAGGTTCCGCGCCAGGCCACGCACCCGCCAGCGCCGGTCGCCGAACACCAGCACGGTCTCAGGCGCCGCCGCCTCGGCCGCAAGATCGGCCGGTGGCAGGACAGGCGATGCCGGGGCGGCCTCATCTTCCTTAGCGGCTAAGGCGGAAGGTGGTGTTGATTCCGGCGCTTCCGGGGGCGGCGCCGGACCCCGCTCCGGCGGCTTGCCGTGCCCCAGCCAGGCCGCCTTGCGGATCAGCACCCCGAGCGACTTGGCCGCCGGCGTCACCTTCAGCGCATACTCGTTGGCGTCCATGCCGCGCGGGAACTCGATCCGGCAGCATTCGATGCCGGCATCCCGCAGCATCTCGGCGACCTTGGCGGCACCCCGATCCCCGGCCTCGTCCCGGTCGAATGCGATCAGCACCCGCCGCACCTCATGCCGCGCGAAGGCCGCCAGGTGCTCCGCCGTCAGCCCCTCGGTGCCATAGGCCGCTGTCACATTGCGCCAGCCCGCACACCAGAAGGTCATGGCGTCGAGCAGCGCTTCGGTGAGGATCACCTCGCCGCCACTGCCCGCAATGCCGGGCCAGTTCCACAACCCCCGATGCGGTCCCGGCAGATAGAGATGGCGCGCCGTGCCCGGCCGCAGATCGTCCCTGATCTTGCGGCCATACATCCCGACCACCGCACCCGCCTCGTCGAACAGCGGCACCACCAGCGAGCCGTTCAGATGCTCGTGCCCGCTCTCCCGATAGACCCCGAGCCGCTCCAGCCGCGCCCGGATCTCTGCCCCCGCCTTGCGCGTCTTCTCCGGCAGCCGCAAGCCCAATGTCCGGTTGGCATAGCCGAGCTCGTGCGCCTCGATCAGCTCAGGATCGCCCAGCCCCCGCGCCTTCAGATAATCCAGCGCCTCCGGTGCCTCCAACAGGCTGCGGTGATAATAATCCGCCACCTGGCCCAAGAGCGCCCGATCGTCCGCATCGAAGGCGACCGGCGGCGGCAGCGCGCGTACAGTGCTGCGCTTCGCCGGCTCGGCCGAGCCGGGCGACACGCCTTCGCGCAGCAGCTCGACCGCATGGCGGAACGACACGCCGTTGCGCTTCATCACCCAATCGATCGGGCCGCCGGCCGCCCCGCAGCCGAAGCAATGGAACAGGTTCTTGCCCGGCGTCACGATCAGCGAGGCCGTCACCTCCTCATGGAACGGACAGTGCGCCGCATAATCCTGGCCCCGCTGCTCCAGCGCCAATCCGGCCGCCGCGATCAGCCGCAGGACGGGCACTTCATTCCTTAGCCGCTCGATCTCGGCGTCTGGGATTCGCGCCATGCCGGTCTCCTGTCAAAAGCCGTCAAGATCCATATTGATCCTTTTTAGATATCTTATATGATCTATTCCGGCAAGTGGCCTCAGAGCGGGACTATCATGGCATCCATCTCCCCAAGCGCGCTGTTCGCCATGGCCTTCTCCGAACGCTTGGCCACGCTCCGCAAGGAACGCGGCATGACCCAACAGATGCTGGCCGACAAGGTCGGCGTCACGGTGCTGCAGATTCGCCGCTACGAAGCCGGCGCTTCACAGCCAACCCTCGATGTCATCCGCCGCCTGGCGATCACGCTCGCGATCAGCGCCGATATGCTGATCTTCGAGCCGGAGGAGCGCGGCCCGGGCGATACCCTGCGCTACCAGTTCGAAGCCGTCAGCCAGCTCCCGCAGGACGAGCAAGCCGTTGTGAGAGAGGTGCTCGATAGCCTGATCATCAAGTACCAGGCCCGCCGGTGGGACTCGACACGCGCCAGCGCCAAGCCGGACAGCCGCTCGGCCGCCTGAGCATCTTGAACGAAGGAGGCTCGCCCATGCCCGCCAATGCCCAAGCCCTGATCGAGAAGATCGAGGCGCTCCCGCCCGAGCGGCTCGGAGAGATCGAGGATTTCGTGGACTTCATCGCCGCCAAGACCCGCCGCCTGGCCGCCCTCGACCGGCTCCTGGCCATAGCACCCGCACTCGAAGCTGCCGGCGTTCCGCCCATGAGCGGAGACGAGATCCAGGCCGAGGTCGATGCCGTGCGTGCCGAGCGGCGCCAGCGCCGGGGCCACGGTGCGGATCGTTCTTGATACCAATGTCGTGATCTCGGCCCTGCTCTGGCGCGGGCCGCCCTATCGCGTCTTCCAGGCCGCCCGCCAGCAGGACCGCCTCCGGCTCTTCACCAGCCCCGCGCTGATCGAGGAACTGGCCGAGGTACTGCTCCGGCCCGGGCCAACCAAGCGCCTCGCCCTCATCGGCCGCACCGCCCGCCAGGTGCTGACCGATTATCTCGAGGCCGTCGAGCTCCTCGATCCGCCGCCGCTGCCCGCACCAATCAGCCGCGATCCCGACGATGACGCCGTCCTGGCGCTCGCCGCCGCCGCCAAGGCCGATCTCATCGTCTCCGGCGATGCCGATCTCCTGGTCCTCGACACCCATGCCGGTATCCCGATCCGAACCCCAGCCCAAGCCCTCAGCCTGATCACCGGATGAGCCTGCAAGCGGCCGATCAACGCCAAGGCATCGGCCGGAAGAGCCCGGACCGCTCAGCCTCTCCCCCTTGCAGGCAGCAAGCGCCGCCAGGCGCTGCCGAGAGGACCGCCGCTCCGAAGGGGCGGTAGGCGGGCCGAAGGCGCCAGCGACCAAGCCCGCAAGCGACACGCCGTCCGATCGCTGCTGAACCAGGAACGGGCCGCCCCCTCGCCGGGAACGGCCCTCGCCACGGCCGGCGTGCTATCCCGCCGCCACAGTTGAATCAGTGTCGTGTCGTCCGGCTCGGCATGAACGAGCAAAACAAGCGCATGTCCTCGATGCGACCGGTCCGCAGCAGCGCCGGCATCACCTCGCCCGTGATCCAGCGCCGGAAGGGCGCCGCGCCGGCCCTGCCGCGGTTGAAGATCAGCCGATGGAGACCGGACTCGCTGATCATCAACAGCCTCTGCAGCCCATCGCTCGTCTCGACCGTGACCAGCGCCCGCTCGTCATCGTCAAGACCGGCGATCGCGTCGTCCGGGGCCGCGATCCCAAGTGCCGCGCAGACATCGGTGCCGACGAACCAGCCAAGCGCATCGCGCAGCAGAGCACGGACCTCGCACCCGCCGGGTCTGAATAGAAAAGCTTGGAGCACGGCAACCCGCTGCGGCGCGCCGGTCTTCGATCCCGTCATGGAAAGCCCTTTCTCCCGAAGCCATTAGCCATCCGGCCCGACGCCATCAGCGGCGCCGGCAGCACGGAGGAGTAAAGGGCGGTCACGCGAGCGGCGCATAAAAACGCACCGATCTCGACGTTTTTTCCGAAGCCGATCGGCGGGCACGCGGCCGACCCCTAAGCTATTGATAGGTAAACCATATCGGCCGCTCAGTGCCTAAATAGACGCATATCAATGCACAGGTGTGGCCAAAAATCCAACCCGCTGGCGATGACAAGCGCGACGGCCACGACGGCACCCATAGCTTGATTCCCGTCGCTGCTAGCGACGGGAATCCGGCACCAGCGGTGCAATGGTGCATACGCCAAAAATCAGCCCCGACGATCGAGGCGGGATAGAGGCGCGAGCGATGCAGAAGGGAGGTGCGAACGAGGTGCCAGCGAGGCGAATAGACATGGACGACCACGGTCACGCCGCGGCTTCCGATGCCCTTTGCTCATGCGGTTTCCAGGGCCATCATGGGGCCATCGCCGGGCTATTGGAAACCGCGGCTTTTGGTGTATGCATCATTGCACCACCGGCGCTACAAAATCCCTAAGGCACAGGGAAGCATAATGACATCAAATTCCCCTTGGCAATTACAGCACAGCCTGATTCTCGATCATCGAATGACCCGAATGGTAAATAATAAAAGGCATTATTGTAACAAATAAAATCGAGAATTTGATCGGATGGCGCGACCCCTATGCTACAAAATCCGATCGACAAAAGTGAAATAAAATTTATATTATCTTCTAAAACATCAGAAAAAATTAACTTTGCCTCCAACCTAGAACGCAAAATAGGAGCTATCACCTTGTCACAAATCGACTCACACTTGATCGCTGAGAAGTATTTTACACGACCACCTTCCTCTACCTCAAATTCAGACATTCTCCGTCCTTCAGGAAGTTTGACACCTTGTAGCGCTTGGGAGGACCATAGCTTCTTATGTCGTGCAATTCTCGTGTTTTCCAGCCAGCTTCTGTGCCCAAGGAGCAACCAATGGCTAAAGTGAGGAAACGCACGCTCAAGTTCAGGACTCAGAAGGCGTAGTGCCTCCTCTGTGGTCTCTACCTTGTTTTCCCATCCCCGCCAATTATAAGCGGCTGCACCGAGTACACATTTCGCTTTTCCGCGTAGGTTGTAAATCGAATTATCTACATTCAAATCTAGGGATCGCGTAAAGACACTAGTAGTCATAGTGGGTATCTCCAGGTCCGTTAAAATGTGGTCCCCTATTTTGAAGCGGATCATCAGGATAATTATGCCCAATAGCGTCGTCGCGAATAATATTGCCATTCCCAAAATCGTATTGCCGACCAGGTTGCTCGTTACCACGCTTGTCCTTATTAGGTCCCTGAGAATTCGGTTGCTGGCTAGTCGGAACGCCTGCATCGCGCTTCGCTTGCCTGAAGGCGCCCCGACGGCCCGCGCCAGGAGGCGTAAGGCTCGGAGGTTTTGAACATACTATAAGATCTTCAATTTCACTTCCTATGATCGAACCGATATACCCGCCGATATTGGCACCTTCTGCTCCGCCAGCTAGCCCGCCTGCTATCGTACCAGCCCCAGGTTCGGCAATAGTTCCGCCAACTTCACCTCCTAACGCCCCGCCGAATCCCCCCAAACCACGGCCAATGAAACCGCCAATATATCCGCCTAATGCCGCGAACCCGCTCGGGTCTCTAAAGCTGATCGGGTTGCCACCCGCGTATACATACCGGTTGATGCCTCCTGCAAGTCCGATAGGGTCTTCTGCGATGAAGATCGCACCCGACGCGGTTTTGCGCGCCGATAGCCAAAAACTCTAGACGCAGCGCGGGCTTCCGCCGCGCTTTCCCCGTGATGAACCGTCTCAATCAGCAAAAATTTCCAGGGGCACAGTTTGCGGGCGCGGACGCCGGTTGCACAAGGGGCAATCTCGTCGCGCGCAGAGGATTCAGCGGCTAAGGGAAGATGGCAGCGTCTTCGCCGGGATCTCCGGCGGCGGGACGCTCGGGCGCTGCGGGGGGCGGGTCAGGCTGGGTCGGGCGCGCGGTCGAGCCGGGCCGGGTGCGTCTTCTCATGCACCGCCTTGAGGTGCAGAATGGAGACCTGCGTATAGACCTGCGTGGTCGAGAGGCTGGCGTGGCCGAGCAGCGCCTGGATGGCCCGGATATCGGCGCCATTTTCGAGCATGTGCGTGGCGCAGGCATGGCGGAACAGGTGGCAGGCGGCGTTTGGATGCGCGGCGCGGAAGCGCTCCAGCTTGGCCGCCTCGATCGCCTTGCGCGCGATGTTCGACAGCTGCTTGGCCTGCATCGGCGCGCCATGGACCGCGAGGAACAGGCCGCCGCCGTCCTCGCCGTCGAGGTAATGGGGCCGGGCCTCGTAGAGGTACTTCTCGATCCAGGCCAGCGCCCTGGCGCCGATCGGCACGACCCGATCCTTGCCGCCCTTGCCCTGGCGGATCAGCACCGTGCCTCGGCTCATCGACACGTCCTCGATCCGCAATCCGACCAGTTCGGCCCGGCGCATGCCGGTGCTGTACAAGGCTTCCAGCATGGCCCGGTCGCGCAACCCGAGCGGCTCGGCGATGTCGATCGCCGCCAGGACCTGCTCGACCTCGGCCACGGTCAGGATGTGGCGCGGCAGGCGGGTCTGCTGGCGCGGCAGCTCCAGCTCCGAGGCCGGGTTGTGCAGCAGGTGATGCTGGCGGGCGAGCCACTGGAAGAACACCCGCACCGCCGTCAGCCGCTGGCCCTGGCTGTCGAGCGTGAGCGGCGCCCCGGTGTCTGGGCGCCGGTAATGGAACACATGGCGCCGGTAGCGCTCCAGCATCGCCCGTGTCACCTCGGCGGGCCGCGCCACGTCGCGCGCTTCGCACCAGTCGATGAAGTAGCCGATCGCGATGCGCCGATTCTTCAGCGTGTGCGCCGAGAAGCCGCGCACCGTCATCCAGCCCAGGAACTCGACCAGGAACTCCCGGAAGCCGCCAGGCACCCCGGCGGCCCCGGCATGATGCAGCGGGCCGGGCGCCTTG
>Ga0181519_10003470_pt1 | contig 12980 bp, 9 predicted proteins | sample PEATcosm2014_Bin_26_FD_121102 | JGI IMG/M metagenome (GOLD analysis project Ga0181519, IMG submission 121102) | Peatland microbial communities from MTU Mesocosm Facility, Houghton, MI, USA - PEATcosm2014_Bin02_10_metaG | ecosystem: Environmental > Terrestrial > Soil > Wetlands > Peat | place... | reverse complement strand
CTTGACGACTCTACGTCTACAGACTTAAAGTAGCTTTTCACCGCCCTTATGCCCGAGAATCCGCTCCAAGCCGCGCCGCAGAACCGACCTCCAGCACGCAGCGCGAGGAGGAGGTCAGGGTCGCCCACCCCGAATGCCATTGTTAGCAGGCTTCGCGAACGGAAGACGTTCCTCGGCACCAGAGAGGTCACGGCGCTTCTCGATGTTGATCGGAAATGTCTCGGCGAGTGGGTCAGGAAGGGTTACATCCGAGCGTATCGGATCGGGCAGAAAAACATCTTCGACCCAGTAGAACTCGCCGACTGGATCGAAGCCCGTAGCCTCACATGATTCGCGCGTTCTGAGTGTATCCACCGGGCGATGTGTATCCCGGCTGGGCTGAGAAAAGTGAATCCATTGGTGTATCCCGGCTGTACGCGACTGAGTCTAAAGGACGAAAATCGAGTTCGGGTTCGATCCCCGATGGCGCTACCAAACACACATTCGAGCCCAACCGGTGACTGTCCGGTGATTCTCTAAATAGCTGATTCTGCGCGTTGCTTTCGTCTGAATCGTCCAGCGGGCAATCTGCTTGACCCACTACGCTACAGCCGACGTCGAAAGTCGTGCCCGGACACGAGGCCCGAACCGGGGGGCCTCCTGTTGGCCGCCTGGGTCCCCGGCCTGAAGGCTGGGTTCTTGCCCCAACCGGCTCACCCCTGCCTGCCCTTTCCCTGCTGCGTTTCCCCTGCTGTTCGGCGCTCTATACGCTGAACTGCGATTTCTGTACCCTGGATGAGACATGACTCAGTCCCAGCATGGCTTCGCCACTCGCGCTATCCACGACGGGCAGGAACCCGATCCTCGCACCGGCGCCGTCAACGTCCCTATCTACCTCTCTTCCACCTATCAGCTGGAGGGCATCGAGAAACACCGCGGCTGGGAATACTCCCGCGTGTCAAATCCGACCCGCGACGCGGTCGAAACCTGCCTCGCCTCGCTCGAAGGGGGAGCCAGCGGGCACGCCTTCGCAAGCGGGATGGCCGCGATCGCCGCTCTGGTGACGATGCTCAAGGTCGGCGACCACGTCATCTGCGGCGACAACGTTTACGGTGGCACCACCCGCCTGTTCACTCAGGTTATTCCGCATCACGGCATCGAGTTCAGCTTCGTCGACACCTCGAACCCGGAGAACGTTTGCCGCGCCATTCGGCCCGCGACAAAACTGGTGCACATCGAAACACCGACTAACCCGCTGATGACGCTCACCGACATCCGCGCCGTCGCCAATGTCTGCCACGAGCACGGCATTCCGATGAGCGTGGACAACACCTTCATGTCGCCGTATTTCCAGCGTCCCCTCGAGCTGGGAGCGGACATCGCGATGCACTCGACTACCAAGTTCCTCAACGGCCACTCCGACGGCCTCGGTGGAGTGCTGGTCGCCAACAAACCGGAGCACGCGGAAGCCTTCCGCTTCGTGCAGAAGTGCACTGGGGGAATCCTCTCGCCGTTCGAAAGCTGGCTCATCCTGCGCGGCGTGAAGACTCTGGCGGTTCGCATGAAGCAGCATGACGAGAATGGCCGCAAGGTCGCGGCGTTTCTGGCGCAGCACCCAAAGGTCAGCCACGTGTTGTATCCAGGCCTCGAAACGCATCCGCAGCATGAGCTGGCCAGGCGCCAGATGTCCGGATTCGGATCTATGATCGCCTTCGAGGTCGGGAGCCGCGCCAACGCCGACAAGCTTCTCCGGAGCGTACGCGTCATCACGAACGGCGAATCGCTCGGAGGTGTCGAGTCGCTTATCTCTCATTCCGCCACCACGACCCACGCCGCGCTTCCGCAGGAGGTGCGCGACCGCATCGGCATCACCGAAGGCCTCGTTCGCATCTCGGTTGGCATCGAGGACATCGCCGACATCCTCGGCGACCTCGATCAGGCGCTGGCTGCGATATGAGACTGCCGGCTTTCTCGCTGCTGTTGGCCGCGGCCCTCAGCAGCATCGCTCAAACCGCGCCCAACGGGCCGTCGGGTTATCGATATTTCCGAGTCGGCGCGCCCGCGAATATCAAGACCCATCCCCGCGCTGGATACGCGCTGATGGGCGGAGGCCCCGATCTCGACGAAGCCTTCCGCTGGCTCTGCGATCATGCCGATGGTGGGGATTTTTTGGTCCTCCGCGCCGCCGGAACCGATGCGTACAACCCTTACGTCCAGGGCCTCTGCCACGTTAACTCGGTCGCCACCCTGGTGATTCCCGACCGCGCGGCCGGAAGCGCTGCATTTGTCACTGAGACCATTACAAATGCGGCCGCCATCTTCATCGCGGGAGGCGATCAGGCCCGGTACGTCAACTTCTGGGCCGGTACCCCGGTCGAAACGGCACTCCGAAGCGCGGTAAAGCGGGGCATTCCGATGGGAGGCACCAGTGCAGGCCTCGCGGTCCTGGGCCAGTACATCTACTCCGCTCAAAATGACCCGCCGGAGGGTCCGGACCTCACTTCAGAGGTCGCGCTCGCCGACCCCTTCGCTCGCCAGGTCGTCATCGCTCCCGATCTGCTTGGCATCCCCATTCTGCACGGGATCATCACCGATTCGCACTTTGACACACGCAAGCGGGAAGGGCGGCTGCTGGTCTTCATGGCGCGCATCCTGGCTTCAGGGCAGACAAAGACCATCCGCGCTATCGGCGTGGATGAGAGAACCGCGCTTCTGGTTGAGCCTAACGGAAAGGCGCGCGCTGCGGGCAAAGGAATCGCGGCGATCTATGAGGCGTCGCGAAGACCGAAGGTCTGTGAGATGGGCAAGCCTCTCACCTTTGGTCCCGTCGCAGAATTCCGGATCCTCGCCGGGGAATCCTTCGACTTGCGACGATGGAACGGACTGGAAAAGTCAGGACGCGCAGAGGTCCGTCGCGGGGAAGTCCTGACCCGGTAGTGGTCGACTAATGGTCACGCCATAAGGAACGGCCCGCCTGGAAACGCCCCGCTGCTGGCTACCGCCTACCGGCTTACTGATGCGGCCTTTGCTCCGGCGCCGCAGGCACATTCAGAACGCCTGGCTCCAGCACATTCGGTGTCTCTTCGCGCAACTCGGGCAACGGCCCTTCGAGCGCAATCTTCAGAACCTCGTCCATCGTATCGACGAAGTTGAGCTTCATAGCATTTCTCAGGTTTTCCGGAATATCGGGCAGATCCTTGCGATTGTCCTCGGGAAGGATCGCCTCGAAGATGCCTGCGCGATGGGCCGCCAGCAACTTTTCTTTGAGGCCGCCGATCGCGAGCACCTTGCCGCGCAGCGTCACCTCTCCAGTCATAGCGAGGTCGCGACGCACAGGAATGCGCGCCAGCGCACTGGCCAGGGCCGTCGCCAGGGTGATGCCGGCTGAAGGCCCGTCCTTCGGAATCGCACCCTCAGGCACATGAATGTGAATGTCGACGTTTCGATAAAAATCCTTCGGGAGCCCGAGATGCTGGGCCCGGCTCCGCACATACGAGAGCGCCGCCTGCGCCGACTCGGTCATCACGTCGCCGAGCTGTCCGGTTGTCGTCAGCTTGCCTTTGCCATCGAGCACCTGGACTTCGGTCTGCAGGATGCTGCCGCCCACTTCGGTCCAGGCCAGGCCATTCACCAGGCCGATTTCACTCTTCTCGTGGACCGAGGAGTCGCGGAACTTCGGCACGCCCAGCAGTTCGGGCAAATTCTCGGGCGTCAGCGTCTCCTTGTACTTTGCGCCGCTCCTGACCACGCGGCGGGCGACTTTGCGGCAGACGTTGCCGATTTCGCGTTCGAGGTTGCGCACTCCGGCTTCGCGCGTGTAGCTGCGGATCATCTCCGCCAGCGCGGCGTCGGTGAAGCTTATGTTTTTGTCGGTGAGTCCGGTGTTGTCCCGCTGCTTCTTCAGAAGGTACTGTTTGGCAATCTCGAGCTTCTCGGCTTCGGTGTAACCGTGCAGGCGAAGCACTTCCATGCGGTCCTGGAGCGCTGCCGGGATGGTGTGCAGCACGTTGGCGGTCGCGACGAACAAGACCTGCGAGAGGTCGTACTCGACATCGAGGTAGTGATCCTGGAAGCTGTGGTTCTGCTCCGGATCAAGCACCTCGAGGAGTGCCGAGGACGGATCGCCGCGGAAGTCGGAGGCCATCTTGTCGACTTCGTCGAGCATGAAGACGGGATTGCGTGTGCCGGCCTTTTTCATCGACTGGATGATCTGCCCAGGCAGGGCGCCAATATAGGTGCGGCGATGGCCGCGAATCTCGGCTTCGTCGCGCACGCCACCCAGGGACATGCGGACAAACTTGCGGCCCGTTGCTTTGGCGATCGACATGCCGAGCGAAGTCTTGCCGACGCCCGGAGGTCCGACGAAGCAGAGGATGGAGCCTTTGGGGTTTTTCACCAGCTGGCGCACGGCCAGGAACTCGAGAATGCGCTCTTTGATCTTCTCGAGGCCATAGTGGTCGGCGTTGAGAACCTTCTCCGCATGATCGATGCTGCGGGTTTCCTTCGACTTTTTTCTCCACGGCACGGCGAGCAGCCAGTCGAGATAATTGCGGGAGACAGTGGATTCGGCCGACATGGGCGGCATCGCTTCGAGCTTCTTGAGCTCCTGGGTGGCCTTTTCGAAGACGTCTTTCGGCATGCCCGCCGTTTCGATCTTCTTCTTCAGCTCGTCGAATTCACTTTTTTCGCCGCGGCCGAGCTCTTTCTGGATCGCCTTGATTTTCTCGTTGAGGTAATACTCCTTCTGGGCGCGTTCCATCTGCCGCTTGACGCGGGACTGGATGCTGCGGTCCATGTTGAGTTTCTCGATTTCGATGTCGAGAACATCGGCGATTTTAAGGAGACGCTCCGGCAGGTCGAATATGTCGAGCAGTTCCTGCTTGTCCGGAACTTCGAGCTGGAGATTGGCGGCAATAGTATCCGCCAGCCGCGAGGGCTCATCGGTGCGTATGGCGGAGGCGACGGTCTCAACATTCAGCGACTGCTGCAACTTCACGTACTGCTCGAAGAGCGAGGTCACTCGCTGTACAAGCTGCTCAATCTGGGGCGTGACTTCGGTCAACGGCCTGGCGACTTTCACGGTTGCGACGAAAAAGCCATCTGAATCGCCGATCTCGACGGCACGGGCACGTTCAATTCCTTCGACAAGGACCTTGATGTTGCCGTCGGGCATGCGGACGCTCTGCACGATGTTGCCGACGGTGCCGACCTGGAAGATTTCGTCGGGGCGGGGCTCATCGACGCGGGCGTCATGCTGGGTGGCGAGGAAGATTTTGCGCTCGCCGTTGAGAGCCTCTTCCAGAGCGCGGACGCTGGACTCGCGGCCCACCACGAACGGGGTCATCATGTGGGGGAAAATTACCATGTCCCGGATGGGCATCATGGGGAGTTTGCGAAGCTCGTTGCGTTCCCGGCTTTCTTTCGACGGCTGGCTCACGGAATTCCTTTCGAAGGTGCGACCCTCGGACGATTCAAAGGCTCGTGCTCTTTAAGAGAGAGTAACCCATCCGGCGAATGGCTGCGCGGGGGGCGGCGATATTTGTGGTAACCCGGAAATCGATCGGGCACGAACCAAAAGGGTGCCGTTACCTTTAGACGAAATTCATCCAGGCAGCGTCACAATTTTCTCAGGAATCGACGTTTAACAGGAACTTGGAAGCGGTGCTGCGATCCAAAGGCCAGCGGGGGCGATTGTCAGCCCGCTTTTTCAAGAAGCGACATAGAAAGATTGCGGTTCCTGACCATCTCTGCCTCGATCTCCATCTCCTTGACTTTTTTGTTGCTGGGCAAGTGGTACATGAGGTCAAGCATGAGTTCTTCGAGGATCATGCGCAATCCGCGGGCGCCCACTTTCCGCAGCAGAGCCTCCTGGGCTACCGCACGGGTCGCATCTTCGGTGAAGGTGAGCTTAACGCCTTCGTAATCGAAGAGCTTCTGGTACTGCTTCATGATGGCGTTGCGAGGCTTGGTGAGAATCTCGACGAGGGCAGCTTCGTCCAGTTCGTCAAGAATGCCGATGACGGGGAGCCGGCCGACGAATTCCGGGATCAGCCCGAAACGAATCAGATCCTGAGGCTCGGCCTGGCGGAGCAGCTCACTATCCCGTTGGGCATGAATCGGGACGCCGGCCACCTCAGTTTCTTTATCGGACAGCGCTTTGAAACCGAGCGCCTTTTTGCCAACGCGCCGGCCAACGACGCGCTCGAGGCCCACGAACGCTCCGCCGCAGATAAAGAGAATGTTGGTGGTGTCGACCGGGGTGAATTCCTGATGGGGATGCTTGCGACCGCCTTGTGGCGGCACATTGGCGACGGTGCCCTCGAGGATCTTTAAGAGGGCCTGTTGAACACCCTCGCCCGAGACATCGCGCGTGATGGAGGGGTTCTCATCCTTGCGGCCAATCTTGTCGATCTCGTCGATGTAAATGATGCCGGTTTGGGCACGGGCTACATCGCCGTCGGCCGCCTGCAGCAGTTTCAGGATGATGTTCTCGACATCCTCGCCCACATAGCCGGCTTCGGTCAGGGTTGTGGCGTCGACGATGGCAAACGGCACATCGAGCATCTTAGCGAGGGTATGGGCAAGCAAGGTCTTCCCGCTGCCTGTCGGTCCCACGAGCAAAATGTTCGACTTTGACAACTCGACGTCGGTGCCGCGGGTGCGATTCATCTGGACGCGCTTGTAGTGGTTGTAAACCGCGACCGCCAGCTTCTTTTTCGTCTGATCCTGGCCGATGACGTACTCATCGAGAAATGCCTTTACCTCCAGCGGCTTGGGCAGATGGGTCGGGGCTGCTCCGGTCGAGGTCTCGGTGCGATCGTCTTCCAGAATGGAATTGCAGACCGCCACACATTCGTCGCAGATGTACGCGCGTGGATAGTCGCTCGGCGATGAAATTAACTTGGCAACGGCGTCCTGCGATTTATGGCAGAACGAACAACGTAGTGCTTCTTCCGATCCCGTGCGCGTCTTCATCTCCGGCTACTCCTTCACTGCTAACGGCCCGACGGCTGGTTTGTATTGGTGGGCGGGCGATCGATGATTTCATCGATGATCCCGTATTCTTTGGACTGTGGAGCGTTCATGATGAAATCCCGCTCGACGTCTCTTTCGATCTTTTCGAGGCTCTGGCCGGTATGCCTGGCCATGAGCTTATTGGTAATTTCGCGGATGCGAATAATTTCGCGCGCGTGAATGTCGATATCGGTGGCCTGACCGCCGAGTCCGCCCATCGAGGGCTGATGAATGAGGATGCGCGAGTTGGGAAGCCCAAAACGCTTCCCCTTGGTGCCGGCCATAAGCAGGAAGGCTCCCATGCTGGCCGCCTGGCCGATGCAATAGGTCACGACATCGTTGCGGATGAACTGCATGGTGTCGTAAATCGCGAGGCCGGCGGTAATGGAGCCGCCCGGAGAATTGATGTAGAGTTGAATATCCTTTTCCGGATCCTCGCCGGAGAGGAAGAGTAATTGAGCGATAACGAGGTTCGCAATCATGTCGTCGATTGGCGTACCCAGGAAGATAATGTTGTCGCGAAGCAGACGCGAGTAAATGTCGTAAGCGCGCTCGCCGCGGCTCGTCTGCTCGATGACCATGGGGACTAAAGCCATGTTCTTCTCTACTCTCAGTTCTGAGGCAGCCTTGCCTCATCGTCAGTGACAAATCACTCGCACGCCACATTGCGCGCCTTCAGGGTAGCCGTTCCAGCAACAGGTTTCCGGTTTTCTCCCGTCGTAGCTGCTCCCGGATCCTTGCCAGACTTCCTTCACGGGTCAAACGATCCCGGAGAGTTTCCAATGGTTCCCGTGTTTGCAATGAGATTACCTGAAGCTCGCGATCGATTTCTTCGTCACTGACCTGAATGTTTTCCACATCGGCAATACGGTCCAGCACCAACGTGCCCTTTACTTCGCTGGTTGCACTCTCTCGCTGCGCCTCACGCAGCCGGTCGAAGTCGAGTTTGCGCATATCTTCGGTGCGCATACCCTGCGCCGCCAGAGCCCGCAAACCCCGCTCCAGGCGTGTGTCGATCTGGCTCTGGATGATCGATTCGGGGACGGGAAACTGAAACTTCGCGACCAGGGCATCCACAAGTCGGTTTCGCGTCTCGCTGAGGAGGCGGTTTTTCTTGTCGGAGGCGAGGTGTTCGCGGAGCTTCGTCTTCAGGTCCTCAAGATTCTCGTAGGGGCCCAGTTCTTTCGCGAATTGGTCGTTGAGCTCGGGGCGGACCTTTTTTTGAATGCCCTTGACCTCAACTTTGTATGCGACCGTTTTACCTGCAAGACGCTTCTGTCCGAAATCCCCCGGATAGGTTACTTCGAACTTCAGCTCCTGGCCGGGTTTGGATCCTCGCAATGCGTCGGAGAAAGCGGCGACCGTGTCGCTACCTCCGATTTCGACGGAGACATCGCTTGCTTCGATAGGCTGGGGAGCCGGCGAGCTGGCTTCAGTGCCGGCGGGATTTTGAGAAGCTTCGAGTTCGCCGGTGAAGCTGATCCGCGCCCAATCGCCATCGGCGAGACCGCGGTCCTCGGTTATGGCTTCCATGGTGGAACGGGCGTCGCGAATGCTATCGAGTTCGGCGTCGAATTCGGCGCCGGTCAGTTCGGTGTCGGGCTTTTGGACCTTAACGTCCTGATAGCCATCGACCGAAAATTCAGGAACGACTTCGAAAGCTGCTTTGAAATGCAGCGGCTGCCCTTCCTCGAGGCGCAGATCCGTGACCTGCGGCTGGGAGACGGGGCGCAGGCCCTTCTGCGCGATCGCCTCGCGAAAATGCTGAGGCACGACGGCCTCAACGACCTCTTCGCGAATGCCTGCGGAGAAGCGAGAACGAAGGACGCTCTCGGGGACTTTCCCGGGGCGAAAGCCGGGGATGCGCGCCAGCTTCTGGTACTTCTTCAGCACGGTGCGGAAGCCTTTAGTGACTTCGTCGGCCGAAACTTCGATTTCGACTTCGCGCGTGCACTCGGGATTCAGAGTGGGCTGTGCATGGGCATGCTGATGAGGTTCCTCGGCGTGGGTTTCAGGGCTGTGTTCTGTGGTTTCGGGTTCCGCCGTCGCGGAAGGATTCAGTTCAGTGGTTTCTGCTGAGGTCAAGGTTTGCCTTCTTGGGCCGCCATGTTCTGTTGCGAGAGAGGAGCGGCGACATTTGCTCTCGTCGTGTCCCGCCGCCGATTGCTGTGCGGGAAATGCGCTGACAAGTGTTCTTCTTCATGGTACGGACGGGGCGGCGCTGAGGCAAACCGAAGAGAGGAAATCGTTCTCTTTTGGTAACGGGGGAGGAGCGACGGATTGGCGGCGCGAGGTAGGCTAAGAGCTGCATGAGTATCCGGACACTGAACAGCCGCGAGGTTTATCGAAATCCCTGGCTCAGAGTGCGGGAGGACCAGATCGAGCGCAGCAACGGCGCGCCTGGAATTTATGGCGTCGTTGAAAAAGACGACTGCGCGCTGATTATTCCGATTCAGGGCGAGATTGTTTATCTGATCGAGCAGTTCCGGTACACGATCCAGCAGCGCAGTCTTGAATTTCCGCAAGGCGGATGGGAGAAGGCGGATATCGATCCTGAGGAGCTGGCGCGGGGCGAGTTGCGGGAGGAGACCGGGTTCGTAGCTGGGACGATGAAGTCTCTTGGAACGATGTGGGTTGCTTACGGTTATGCGCGGCAGAAGATGCATGTTTTTCTGGCGGAGGGGCTAACGGCGGCGGGGACCGATCCTGATCCTGAGGAGCACGACCTGGTTTTGCGAACGGCTTCTATTGGCGAATTTGAGGGGATGCTGGTGGATGGGACGATCCAGGATTGCTGCACGATTGCGGCTTGGGGTTTGTACCGGCTTTGGAAAGAGCGCCGGAAAATTTGATTTTCGAGCGATTGGGGAGCGCGGGCTGGCGATACTTGATCGTTCGGTTGCCGGGCCGGGATCGGCCGGAGCGATTTTCCCGAGGATTGAGCCCGTTTTGGAACTGCGGACCGTAGAGGGAATCGTAAATTCTTAGTGAACTCTAATCTTCCAACTGCACAAAGCCGATGACCTTAGCGGGAGCAGTTCAGGAGGATTCGATGAACAGAGGCAAAGTGCTGATTGTGGAAGACGAGCCCATCGTCGCCATGGATCTGAAGCAGGAGATACAGGAACTTGGCTATGAGGTGGTGGGGGTTGCAGAGAGCGCCGACGACGCGCTGAAGATTGTCCAGGATGCGGTACCGGATTTTGCTCTTATGGATATCAGGATTGTGGGCAGCATGGACGGCATTCAGACGGCCCGTGCTCTGCGGCACTGGTACCGGGTGCCATCCATCTTTCTGACTTCCTACTGCGACGACGCCACGCTCGCGCGAGCTGCGCGTACGATGCCCTATGGCTATCTCACCAAGCCGTTCAAGAGCGCCGAATTGAAGGCAACGTTGCGGATGGCTCTGGAACACGCCCGAGCCGATGCCCGGGACATTGAGGAACGTCATCAGGTTACGGAGACTTTTAATGGATTACCGGAAGGAATCATCACCGTCAGCTGTAAAGGGAATGTCCGCTTCATGAACTACGCGGCGGAGAAGCTGGCGGGCTGGAACGCCGCGAGCGCCAAAGGCAGGCCTGTGCAGGAAGTATTGCGGTGGTGCGGTTTTCAGAATAACGAAGTGCCTTGCCTGAATAGCTGGACCAGCGATTTCAAGGGTGGAGAGTGGCTGGGCTGCGCTGTAGCCCAGCCCGGCGGCGCCAGGAGCTATGTCGATGTTTCTCTGGCATCGCTGACCGACAGCGACGGAGAGCACCGAGGCTACGCGATCACTCTGCGGGATGCGTCCCATCGGATGCATCGACAAGCCGCCGAAGAAATTGAGCATCAGCGCCCGTGTTTCGATCGCGCGCCCATGGCGATGATTCAGATGGATGCTGAGGGACGCATCGAGCGGGTGAACGAAGCGCTGTTGCTCGAAGCCGGTGTGGCCGCGGAAAGGGTGGTGGGGCGCACTCTTACAGGGCTCAACATGGACCCGGATCCTCGCATCGCACGGAACCTGATCCCGAAACTGCTCAAAGCCACGACATTCATCACTACGGTAAAACCGCAAATGGCCAACTAGGGTCATCGGTTGGGGGCGTAGATTGCTCACCGGCGCCCCCCCGGCGCCGGTGAGCCTGTCCGGATGCGAAGAAAGCGTCCTTTATGGGCCGTCGAACGTCGCCGGCCATCGCGCCGCAGGCAGAACCCCTGCCGATGGACCGGCGCGGTTCGCGAACCGTTTGGGTCATATTCCCGATTCGGGAAACACCCGTGCACTTTCGTGCCCTTGCTGTTACCTCCTTCCCCGGCCCTGATCCCCGATTTTTCGGATACTGAATCCGGCCGCCGGCAGAGATTCTGCGTCCCGGTTATTCGAAGTCGTGCCTGTCATCCGGAGGGATTTGCATGTCCGCCCGTCACAAAAAACCCGTTTTCCCTCACGGCATTGTCAAGAGCCCGACGGGAATCGCGGGGCTCGACCAGATCGCGGAGGGAGGCCTTCCAGCTGGCAGACCGACTCTGATTTGCGGTAATCCAGGCTGCGGGAAAACTGTTCTTGCCATGGAATTCCTGATTCGGGGCGCAACGCAGTTCAACGAACCCGGCGTTTTTGTTGCCTTCGAGGAAACAGAAAAGGAGCTGAGCGAGAATTTTGCATCGATGGGCTTCGATCTTCCCGCGCTCCTGCGCCAGAAGAAGATCGCTATTGACCACATTCATATCGATCGCGGCGAGGTGCAGGAGATCGGTGAGTACGACCTGGAGGCACTCTTCATCCGTCTGGAGAGCGCCATGCGCGCGGTGGGCGCAAAGCGGATCGTTCTGGACACGATCGAGGCACTTTTCTCCGGCTTCAGCGACACCAATATCCTTCGCGCCGAACTTCGACGCCTCTTTCTCTGGCTGAAGGACCGGGGTATCACCGCCATCATCACGGCTGAATCCGGCGATGGGCGATTGACCCGACAGGGCATTGAGGAGTATGTCGCGGATTGCGTCATACTTCTCGATCATCGAGTCGAGAATCAGTGCTCCATTCGACGCATGCGCATCGTGAAATATCGCGGCACCCCGCACGGCACGAACGAATATCCCTTTCTGATCGGCGAAGGCGGCTTCTCAGTGCTGCCGGTGACCGCACTCAGGCTCGATCACAAGGCGTCGATGTTGCGCATTTCCAGCGGCATCCCGCAGCTCGACGCTATGCTTACAGGCGGCGGATTTTACCAGGCAAACAGCATTTTGGTTTCCGGCAGCTCCGGGACCGGCAAGAGCAGTCTGGCCGCCCACTTTGTGCAGGCCGCCTGTCAGCGGGGGGAGAGCGCGCTCTATTTTGCAACCGAGCAGTCCTCCGAGGAAATGATCCGCAATATGCGGTCCATTGGCGTGGACCTCGAGCGCTGGATGAAGCGCGGCCTGCTTCGTATTCATTCGTGTCGACCCGGTACATTTGGGCTGGAACGGCATCTGGTGAAAATTCACGAGATGACCACCGCGTTCGATCCGAAGGTGGTAGTCATCGATCCGATGACCAACTTCCAGTCTGTAGGGTCCCTCTCGGAGGTGAAATCGATGGTCACACGGCTGATCGACAGCTTCAAGTCCAGCGAGATCACGGCGATGTTTATCAGTCTGACCGAGGGCGATTCAGGCATGGAGACCAGCGAGGTCGATGTGTCGTCGCAGATGGACGCATGGCTGGCGCTCCGCAACCTGGAATCGAACGGGGAACGGAATCGAGGATTGTATGTGCTGAAGGCCCGCGGCATGGCCCACTCGAACCAAATCCGTGAATTCGTGTTGACCGATCACGGCGTCGAATTGGTCGAAGTCTACGTTGGCCCCGGGGGAATGCTGACCGGATCGGCCCGCATCGCCCAGAACGCCAGGGAGCGCGACGAAACCGAGAGGCGGCGGGAAGAGCTGCACAGAAAAAATGCCGAACTGAAGAATAAACGGCAGCAAATGGAGGCCGAGATCGAGCGTTTGCG
>Ga0181519_10003467_pt1 | contig 12985 bp, 9 predicted proteins | sample PEATcosm2014_Bin_26_FD_121102 | JGI IMG/M metagenome (GOLD analysis project Ga0181519, IMG submission 121102) | Peatland microbial communities from MTU Mesocosm Facility, Houghton, MI, USA - PEATcosm2014_Bin02_10_metaG | ecosystem: Environmental > Terrestrial > Soil > Wetlands > Peat | place... | reverse complement strand
GCGTTCGTGTCGCTCGATCCGCAGAACGGCGCCATCCGCTCGCTGGTCGGTGGCTTCGACTTCAACCGGAACAAGTTCAACCACGTCACGCAGGCATGGCGTCAGCCGGGCTCGAGTTTCAAGCCGTTCATCTACTCGGCAGCCCTCGAAAAGGGCTTCGCGCCGGCGACGATCATTAACGACGGGCCACTGTATTTCACCGCCGCGCAGACCGGTGGCCAGCCGTGGGAGCCGAAGAACTACGGCGGTGGCTTCGAAGGACCGATGCCGATGCGCGTCGCGCTGATGCGCTCACGTAACCTCGTGTCGATCCGTATCCTGCAAAGCATCACACCGGGTTATGCGCAGAAGTTCATCGGACGATTCGGCTTCGAGGCTGACAAGCATCCGGCTTATCTCCCGATGGCGCTGGGCGCGGGGATGGTCACACCGCTGCAAATGGCGAGCGGCTACGCCGTGTTTGCCAACGGTGGCTTCCGCGTGAATCCGTTCATCGTGGCGCGCATTACCGACTCGAAGGGCAACGTCATCATGGAGGAAAAGCCCGTCGTGGCGGGCGACGAGACGATTCGCGCCATTCCGGCGCGTAACGCGTTCATCATGAATTCGATGTTGCACGACGTGGCGACGCGCGGCACCGCGGCCAAGACCAATGTGCTCAAGCGCAGCGATCTGGCCGGCAAAACGGGGACGACAAACGATTCGCACGACGCCTGGTTCGCCGGCTATCAGTCACAGTTGGTGGGGGTGGCGTGGATCGGCTTCGATCAGCCGCGCAATCTGGGCGATCGCGAAACCGGTGGTGGTCTGGCGCTGCCGATCTGGATCGACTACATGTCGAAGGCCTTGCGCGGTGTGCCGGAGTCGACGCGACCGGTACCTCCGGGGATCATTCAGGCGAATGGCGATTATTTCTACGACGACTATCCGCCGGGACGCGCCGTGAGCACGGTCGGCCTGAGTGCCGACACGGCACCGGATGGCTCGGCGGCGCCTGGTCCGTCGACGGGATCGATGCCTGGTCAGATGCCAGCACAATCGAGCCCGGGGCCAGGCTTAACCCCGGCGCAGGTGGATCGTCAGGAGCGTCAGCGCATTCTGGACATGTTCAACACCAAGCCCTGACGGATTAGTTCGCGCTAACGGCCCGGGCACGCCCGGGACCGCCCGGGACCATTACGCGGCGCAGCGCCTCCGGTCACACCGGGGGCCCTGCGCCGCGATTTTTTTGTCAGTCAGCCTGCAACGTCACCGTCTCGCCCGCCTGCTGCGATGCAAAGCGCGATAGCGCTTCGAACAGCTCGGAGTCGTCGCGCGTGTCGCGCCATTCGTCGCCCTTGAGGCGGAAATGGAAGCCTCCCGAACGGGCGGCCACCCAGATTTCGCTCATCGGCGTTTGCAGGTTGACGATGATCTTGCTGCCGTCGTCGAATTCGAGCGTCAGGACATTGCCCGTACGCTCGCAGTCGATATCCACATCACAGTCCTCGACAGCCGCCTCAACCCGCGCCAGCACCGCCTCGGCGAGCGCCAGGAATTCACTTTCCGTCATGCTAAACTCCAGCGTTTGCGTCATCGTTTGCATGCCGCACCACGCGGCGATACCCCCAATGACTGCACCTATTCGAACCAGCGCGATTGTAGCCTCGATTGCTCTTTTGAGCGTGTTGGCCGGCTGCGGCCAGGCCGGTCCGCTGTACATGCCCGCCCGCCCGACGAAACCGACGCCGCCTCCGGGCGCGCCAGTGCCGCCGCCGCCGCGCGTGCCCGAGCCGCAACGTGGGCCGTCGGTCGACGTACCCTCAGCCGCTTCAGTGCCCGCAGCGAAGCCGGAGTAAGCGGGAATAGGCAAGAATAAGCGGGAGGAAGCCGCAAGCCCTCCGCCTTGCCTGCTTGCCCTAGTTGATAACCGAGTTTTTGCGATGTCCGACGCCATATTTTCCTACCACGACGACGTGCTCCATGCCGAGAACGTTGCCTTGCCCGCCCTCGCCGAGCGTTTCGGCACGCCGCTGTACGTGTATTCCAAAGCGGCCCTGACGAACGCCTATCGTGCCTACGCCAAGGCCTGCGAAGGTCGCAACGCCGTCGTGCACTACGCCGCCAAGGCCAACTCGAACCTCGCAGTGCTCGGCGTGTTCGCCAAGCTCGGCGCAGGTTTCGACATCGTGTCGGCCGGTGAACTCGCCCGCGTCATCGCGGCAGGCGGCGATCCGAAGCGCGCCGTGTTCTCGGGCGTCGGCAAGCAAGCGCACGAGATGCGCTTCGCGCTGGAAAAGGACGTCTTCTGCTTCAATGTCGAATCGCGTCCGGAACTGGACCGCCTCAACGAAGTGGCCGCACAGGCGGGCAAGCGCGCTCGCGTGTCGCTGCGCGTGAACCCGAATGTCGATGCCAAGACGCACCCGTATATCTCCACGGGTCTGCGCGGCAACAAGTTCGGCGTGGCCTACGAAGAAGCCTTCGACGCCTATCGCGCGGCAGCCGCCATGCCGAATCTTGAAGTGATCGGCATCGATTGCCACATCGGCTCCCAGATCACGGAAATCTCGCCGTATCTCGACGCCACCGACAAGATCCTCGATCTCGTTGAAAAGCTCGAAGCAGCCGGCATCTCGTTGCATCACATCGACGTTGGCGGCGGTCTGGGCATCACCTACACGGACGAGACGCCGCCCGACATCACGGCGTTCGCCACCACGCTGCTCGATCACATCGCCAAGCGCGGCCACGGCCATCGTCAAGTGATGTTCGAGCCGGGCCGCTCGCTCGTCGGTAACGCGGGTGTGCTGCTCACGCGTGTGGAATTCCTCAAGCATGGCGAGACGAAGAACTTCGCCATCGTCGATGCGGCGATGAACGATCTGGCACGTCCGGCGATGTACGAGGCTTATCACGAGATCGATCCGGTCGAGCGTCGTGCCGCCGATGCAGTGACTTATGACGTGGTCGGTCCCGTGTGCGAAAGCGGCGACTGGCTCGGCCGCGATCGCGCCCTGGCGATTGCCCCTGGCGATCTGCTCGCGATCCGCTCGGCGGGCGCGTATGGCTTTGCGATGAGCTCCAACTACAACACGCGTACGCGCGCCGCCGAAGTCATGGTCGACGGCAACGAGGCTTACCTCGTTCGTGAACGTGAAACGGTCGAGTCGCTGTTCGCGGGCGAACGACTGCTGCCGGACAACGCCTGAACCCGCTGCCTGCGAAGCGCCCAGATCACACGGGCGCCCAGCAGGCCTGCCACCACGATCGCATAGATCAACGGCTGGGCAAGATCGTTCTTGCCCGCCTTCATCCACCAGTAGTGCAGGATCGCCAGCACGGCAATCGCATAAATCGCGCGATGCAGCCGCTGCCAGCGCTTTGCCCCCAGGCGTCGCACCATCGCGTGCGGCGATGTCAGCGCCAGCGGCACCATCAGCACGAATGCCGCAAATCCCACGGTAATGAACGGACGCTTGCCCGACACGTCGCGCAGGATGCTCGCCCAATCGAACCACTGATCCAGCCAGAAATACGTCACGAAATGCAGCGCGCCGTAGCAGAACGCGAATAGCCCGAGCATGCGGCGAAAGCGCACCAGCCAGGATAGCCCCGACACGCGACGCACCGGCGTGATCGCGAGCGTGATGCAGAGCATGACCAGCGTCCAGGTGCCTGTCGAACGGGTGATGAACTCGACCGGATTCGCGCCCAGCCGGTCCGTCAATCCGTAGGCGACAAGCCGCAGCAACGGCACCATCGCCAGCAGGAAGACGGCCGCTTTGACCCACGGCAGCCAGCGCTGCGAGCGTTGCGGAGAACGACCGGCAGCCCGCATACCGGCAGGGGCTGCGGGCACGTCGCCCTGAGGGGATGGCGTGATCGACACGAGGCGTCAGCTCAGAAGAATTTGCGCAGATCCATGCCCTGATACAGGCTGGCGACCTGCTCACCGTAGCCGTTGAACATCAGCGTCTTGCGCTTGGGCGTGAAAATACCGCCGTCGCCAATGCGTCGCTCGGTCGCCTGGCTCCAGCGCGGATGATCGACCTCGGGATTCACGTTCGAATAGAAGCCGTACTCGTCCGGCGCGGCGCGGTTCCAACTCGTGAGCGGCATTTTCTCGACGAAGCGGATCTTCACGATGGATTTGGCGCTCTTGAACCCGTACTTCCACGGCACGACCATCCGCACTGGCGCACCGTTCTGATTCGGCAGCACCTCGCCGTAGAGACCAAACGTCAGCAGGGCAAGCGGATGCATCGCTTCATCCATGCGCAGTCCCTCCACATAGGGCCAACTCAGCACGGGATACGACAGCCCGGGCATCTGCTTCGGATCGGCCAGCGTGACGAACTCCACGTACTTCGCATTGCCCGTTGGCTGCACCTGCCTGATGAGTTCGGCGAGCGAGTAGCCGATCCACGGAATCACCATCGACCAGCCCTCGACACAGCGGTGGCGATAGATACGCTCCTCGAGCGGCGCGAGCTTGAGCAACGCGTCGATGTCATAGACCTTCGGTTGCTTCACCTCGCCTTCGATCGCGATCTGCCACGGACGCGGTTTGAGCGTGCTTGCACGTCGGGCCGGATCGGACTTGTCGGTGCCGAACTCGTAGAAGTTGTTGTAGGTGGTGACGTCCTTGATGTCGGTCGGCTTGTCGGTAATGACATAGCGCGTGTTGCGCGTGGCCGTCAGCTTTGCAAGACCGGTGCCGGGACTATCGGCAGCGAACGCGGCAGGTTGCGGCAACACACCCAGCGCCAGACCGCCAAGCCCCGTCAACCCCGCGCCGGAGACGCGCAGGAAGCGCCGCCGCGCGAGGACGACCTCGCGAGGCGTGATGCTGCTTGCCGGGATGTCCGCTCCGCGCAGACGCGACTTGTGCGACTTGTTTGTGCTCATGATTGTTACCCCCTGACCGGCCCATTCTGACAATGTTGCCGATGCCGATGCCGATGCCGATGCCGATGCCGATGCCGATGCCGATGCCGATGCCGATGCCGATGCCGATGCCGATGCCGTTTGAGACCGACGCCCGGGCGGCACCGTTCCCGCCATTCCCGTCTTTACGCTGCGAGAAATCATACGGCACGATGAAAAAAGCCGCTGGCACCTGCGTGCAGCGGCTTTCCGAGCGGCCCCGATGCGGCAATCCGCGTCAGAGCTGTCCGTAGCTGTGCAGCCCCGAGAGGAACATGTTCACGCCGAGGAACGCGAACGTCGTGATCAGCAGGCCGGTCAGCGACCACCATGCTGCCACCACGCCCCGCAGCCCCTTCATCAGACGCATGTGCAACCACGCGGCGTAATTCAGCCAGACGATCAGCGCCCATGTCTCCTTCGGGTCCCAGCTCCAGTAACCGCCCCATGCGTCGGCAGCCCACAGCGCGCCGAGGATCGTGGCGATCGTGAAGAAGGCGAAGCCGACGGCAATGGCCTTGTACATCACGTCGTCGAGCAATTCGAGCGACGGCAGGCGCGACGAGAAGAATCCGGTATCGAGCGGCTTGCCGGCAGCCGCCAGCCGCTTGTTCTCGCCCGACTTGAGCAGATACGCGACCGCGACCATCGCCGCGAGGGCGAACGTGCCGTAACCGATGAAGTTCGCGGGCACGTGGATCTTCATCCACCAGCTTTGCAGCGCGGGCACCAGCGGCTGAATCTCGTAGGCGCCGCGCGCCACGCTGTACCAGAGATTGAAGCCGACCGCCGCGCTGATCACGAGCAACACGAACGGCCCGAGCGAGCGCGTTTCATAGCGACGCTCGTAGTACAGGTAAAACAGCGACGTGATCAGACAGAAGAGCACGAAGACTTCGTACAGGTTCGAGATCGGAATATGGCCGACGTCGGCCCCCACCAGATACGACTCGTACCAACGCACCATCATGCCGGTGAAGCCGAGCAGCACCGCCGCCCAGCACAGCGACGAGCCCACGCTCGCGCCGAACGGCGAGCGGGCGAGCAGACCGCCCCAGTAAAAGAGCGTGGACAGGAAGAACAGCGCGCTCATCCACAGGATGGCCGACTGACTCGAGAGGAAGTACTTGAGCAGGAACGCCTGATCGGCACGCGCCAGATCATGGTGATACAAGCCGATGCCCGAGAGCGCGAGGATGGCGATCCCGGCCATCAGCCAGCGCACCGGCCGCCAATGCCAGCCGAGCAGTGCGAAGGTGGGCACCGCGAGCACCAGAATCGTGTGCTCGTAGTAGTCCATGTGGTGGCCGTAGCGGTTCAGGGCAAAGCCCGCACCGATCGCCAGCGCCAGTGCAAACAGCCAGTCGCCGATGCTGCGGCGTCGCAGCCAGGAGACTTCCGAATAGCCTTGCGATAACTCCATCTGTCTCACCTTCATCGTTTTGTGACGATCTCGTCCAACTCCGCCTTCGTGCGGGCGAATTCCTTTTCGAAATCCAGTGTGCGGCGCGTTGTCGACACCGCCATCAATACCGAACTGCCACCCTCCGGGGTGTCCTTCAACCACATCCACATGCGCCGCTCGCGCACATAGAACATCGAGAAGATGCCGAGCACCAGCAGCAAGCTGCCAAGATACACGATCTTCTTGCCCGGCGAGCGCGTGAGCTGGAAGACGCTCGCCTGAATCTGCTCGAACGAATCAAGTTGCAAGAACACCGGGGCGTCGTACAGGAAGTTGTCGGACAGCGCGTTGGTCGCCGTATGCACGAAGCGCTCGTTCTCCGGCGAAGGCGCCATGGCGGGCTGTCCGGCCTGTTCACGCGCGACCTGCCACAGTTGCCAGACTGTGCCATCGAGAATGCGACGGAACATGTCGGCTGCGCTGGACTGCTGATCCTGCGGCACCTTCTCGTTCACGAACTCCGCAATCGCCTGCAAGCCGCCCTTCGTCTGGCTGGTTTTGCTCGCCGGAATCACGCCGGCAAACAGATCCAGTTCGCGCTTGGCACTCTCCTGCAACTGGCCGCGAAGCGCCGACGAGGTTTGCGACGGCAGCGATTGCTCGGCGAAGCGGCGAGCCGCCTCGGCACGGGCACCGTCGTCCTGAAGCGCGGCGCGCAGCAGCATCCATTGCTTGACGGAGCCGTCGGCGTCGGCCGGAATGCGCAGGTACTGGAACGGGCCGTCGGGCGTGTCGCGCACGCCCGTCATGAAGACACGCTCGCCGTCTTCCACCAGAATCGGCAGCATGTAGTTGCGATACTCCTTCGCCTGCCCGCTGCGATCGCGCACCTTGTATTGCACCGACGGTCCGACGTTACGCAGGTCCTTGCTCAAATCGGTGCGGGCACCCGAGCCGAGTTGTGCGCTCAGATCGTCACGCAACGACTTGCGAGCCACGCCGCGCACGTCGCGCTCGCCGCCGCCATTGCTGATGTTCTCGACGTTGATCGCGCGGAAGTCGCTGAACTCGACGGTGTATTCATCCTTGCCCGCCGCGCCGCTACGCAGTTGCGTCGAGCCACCGATGTCGCCCGAAAACGCGAACGGCCGGTTCGAAGGACCATGCATCGGATAACCGGTCAGCTTCAGTTTGCTGCCGCCGTCCTCGAAGCTCGACTGATAGATCGCCACGCCCTTGTAGATGAACGGCTCATTGACCTTCACCGTCGCGTCCATCGTCTTGCCGGTCTCGGGGTCGGTGACCACGATGTCGCTCGCGAACAGCTTCGGCATGCCCGTCGAGTAGTAGTCGACGTGGAATTTCTTCAGTTCGATGGAGAACGGCAGATCCTGCACGACCGAGCCATCCTGAAAATTCAGAATCGCCGTGGTCGACTTGCCACCCTCCGGCACGAACGCGTAACCGCGGAACGCAGGATTGTTCGGCGAGAGACGATGCGTCTGCGGAATCTGCGCGATCACGGCATTGCCCTGTAGCGGCGACTTGCCGAACAGCGCCATCTGGACACGGATGAGCAGATCGCTATCGACCAGGCCGCCCAGGCAGATGATGACGATGGCGCTGTGCGCAAAGATATAGCCGATCTTGTTGATCGCGCCGGCCTTCGCCGCAACGAGCGTGGCGCCATCGCGCTCACGCACGACGAAACGGTAGCCACGGTGTCCGAGATAGCGCGTGAGACGCGGCAGGAGGTCACTGCGCGACGTCGGCCCGGTGAACTCCGCCTTGTGACCGAAGGCGCGCAGACTGCCCTCGCGCACGTGATCGCGCCAACTGCGGATGTCCGCGATCATCTTCGGCCCGTTGCGCACGATGCACAGCGTCGTCGACGCCATCAGGAAGAAGAGAATCAGCAGGAACCACCACGAGCTGTACACGGTGTACAGGCCGAGTGAACGGAACACGTCGGCCCAGAACGGACCGAACTGATTGACATAGTTGGGATACGGGTCGCCCTGCTTGAGCACTGTCCCAACGATGCTGGCAATGGCGAGCACGGTCAGCAGGCTGATGGCAAAACGCATCGAGCTGACCAGCTCGACACCGTCGCGCACCCATCGTTGCGCGCCCTTGATCTGCATTCCCGAAGTACTGATGCTCATCCTGTTTCCGACAACAAAAAAGGGCGGGGGCGCGTAACACGCGCCCGCCACCCTGTGTATGCTAAACCAGATCTGTCCGGTCGCCCTGCGGCGCCGCTGCTGGTTTCGTTATAAGTCAGCGAATATACCCCGACGTTCACACGATGTCAGGGCAGGGCTTGCCGATCAGCGCAAACCGGCGATGTAATCCGCGACTGCCTTGATTTCCTTGTCCGACAAGCGCGACGCCACAGTGTGCATCGGCGCGTTGTTCTTGCGAGTCTCTTCGCGGAACGCCACCAGTTGGGCAGCGGTGTATTCCGCCCATTGGCCGGAGAGCCGCGGGTATTGCGATGGCATGCCGGCACCGGTCGGCCCGTGGCAGGAGGCGCAAGCGGGAACGCCCTTTTCAGCCAGTCCGCCGCGGTAGATCTTCTCGCCCAGCGGCACGGTGTCCTTGTTGCGCGCGACGCCCGGCTTCGGCGTCTGCGAGGCGAAATAGGCGGCGACGTTGCGCATGTCCTGTTCGGACAGTGCCGCAACCATGCCGGCCATGATGGGATTGTTTCGGGCGGGCGTTTTGCCGGGCAGCGCCTTGTAGTCGAGGAGCTGTTTGTTGAGATATTCGGCGTGCTGGCCGGCGAGCTTCGGATAAGCGCCGCCGGTGCTGTTGCCATCTGCCGCATGGCAAGCGGCGCAGACCTGAGTGGCAATGGCCTGTCCCCGGGCCAGGTCGGGTTTGGCGGGCGCCTGAGCCTCGGCGGCTTGTCCCGCGCCGCTCAGAAGAAAGCATGCCAGCGCCAACGGTGTTGCAGCGAGAGACTTCCACACTCCTCGGTTCATTCGCACACCTTATATCTGTTTTGTCGGGAAATCGGTCGTTCGAACTCACCGTCCGACGCCGTGTTTCTCCTCCAACCTCACGGCGCGCGAGACGTTCGGGCAAGCCTTGGCAAGGCCAAGGTTAACTTTCATATTGTACAATAAAGTCTTTCCCCGACTTTAGGGGATTTCCATGTAGAAGGCCGCAGAACGGGGCTCCCCGGCCTGTCGCCGGTGGGCATCGAACCCCGCCGTTCTGCGCCCCTGCACCCGCGTTGCGGCCCGATCCCTGTGGCTGCGGCGCTCCCCGGTTTCCGTCATGTCCCTACTTCATCAAGCCCGCTTCTTTACGACCGTCAATCATCTGCGCGACCTGCCGCCTACGGCCGTGCCCGAGGTCGCCTTCGCGGGACGCTCGAACGCGGGCAAGTCCAGCGCGCTCAACATCCTCTGCAACCAGAAGCGGCTGGCTTTCTCGAGCAAGACGCCGGGACGCACGCAGCACATTAACTACTTCGAGATCGCTCACCTCGAGCATCTGTACGGCTATCTCGTCGATTTGCCCGGTTACGGCTACGCCCAGGTCGGCGGCGGCGTGAAGGTCCACTGGCAGAAGCTCCTCGGCGACTATCTGGTGCAGCGCTCACAACTGCGCGGCCTCGTGCTCGTGATGGACTCGCGCCGGCCGTTCACGGAACTCGATTGCGAGTTGATCGAGTGGTTCAGGCCCACGGGACGTCCCATCCATGTGTTGCTGACGAAGGTCGACAAACTCACGCGCCAGCAAGCGACGGACGTACTGCGCGACACGCAAAAACGTCTGGCCGCCCTGCCGCGCACCGACGGCCTGCCGTCCGACGATCCCGCAACGGCGCCGCAATTCACGGCCCAACTGTACTCGTCGATCAAGCGCGTCGGTGTCGACGCCGCGCAGCGCGTGCTCGAAGACTGGCTCGCCATTCCGGCGCGCGACGCTGCCAAGAAGTGAACCTGGCCTGATCCTTCGCGAATGGGAAGCCTCGTGCGTTCCCATCGCCAGTGCTGCGCATCGCGAAATGACGCGACACCGCAGATGCATCGCGGCCTCCCCTCAGTCTCTCAAGTTAGACCGCCTGACATGCTTGGCGAGCGCGACAAATCGTCGCGGCGAGCCGCGCGGCGCTTCGTGAGTTCAGCGTGAAATTGGCGTGTGCGAGTCACGGCGTTACGTGCCCTCAGCCGAATGGATTAGGCCTCCTGAATCGTCCGCAATCGGCCCCGATCGGCCGAAGCGCTTGGCTGTCAGGGGTTTTACCGTGACGATTCGCGCGCACATAAAAAAACCGCCGTGTAGGCACGGCGGGTTTAAATAAGCCTTATCGTAGAACGACAGGCGCCCGCTCAGGGAGGAGAAGCGGGGGACCCTCGCACACAGTGCGAACATCCGGTTGGTATGATATACCATGCGTTCGAAAGTTTCCCGGCAAGTGCCCCTTTTTGCGCGTCCGCCCGCTTAGGGAATCGTTGAGCAAGACGCAACGACTATCCGTTTTCGGGACCGTCCACACGACCGATTTCGCGGGAATCTTCGAAGCACCACTCCCCGTCCAAAGGACCGATCGCATGAGTTCCTATCCCCTGCTTCGCCCGCGCCGCATGCGACGCGATGACTTCTCACGCCGTCTGATGCGTGAAAACCAACTGACTTGCGACGACCTCATTTATCCGGTGTTCGTGCTGGAAGGCGAAAACCGTCGTGAGGCCGTGGATTCGATGCCTGGCGTCGAGCGCGTCTCTGTCGACGAATTGCTCCGCGTGGCCGATACGTGCGTGACGCTCGGCGTGCCGGTGATCGCACTGTTCCCGAATATCGAGGCGTCTCTGAAGACCCCCGACGGCATCGAGGCGGCCAATCCCGATGGCCTGATTCCGCGCGCCGTGCGTGAACTCAAACGCCACTTCCCCGATCTCGGCGTGTTGACCGACGTGGCCCTCGACCCGTACACGAGCCACGGTCAGGACGGCGTGCTCGACGAAAACGGTTACGTCATCAACGATGTGACGACGCGCATTCTCGTGAAGCAAGCCCTCACACAGGCCGGCGCTGGCGTGGACATCGTCGCGCCTTCCGACATGATGGACGGACGCATCGGTGCCATTCGCGAGGCGCTTGAAGCCGCTGGCCACATTCACACGCGGATCATGGCGTACGCGGCCAAGTACGCATCGGCCTTCTACGGCCCGTTCCGCGACGCCGTCGGTTCGGCATCGAATCTGGGCAAGGGCAACAAGATGACGTACCAGATGGACCCGGCCAACTCGGACGAAGCGCTGCGTGAAGTGGCGCTCGACATCGAGGAAGGTGCGGACATGGTGATGGTCAAGCCCGGCATGCCGTATCTCGACATCGTGCGCCGCGTGAAGGACGAGTTCCGCTTCCCCACGTACGCCTATCAAGTGAGCGGCGAGTACGCGATGCTCAAGGCCGCCGCACAGAACGGCTGGCTCGATCACGATAAGGTGGTGATGGAATCGCTGCTTGCGTTCAAGCGCGCCGGTGCCGACGGCATCCTGACATACTTCGCCCTCGACGCAGCACGCCTGATCCGCGCGCAAGCCTGAGCGCCGAGCGCGACGCAGAACGAACGGATTGGCACGCCGAATCGAGCGTATCGTTCGTCCGCTTGTTCTGCGGATCAAGGCTTGTGTTGAGGCGTAAGGGCTAGCCGGATCAGTGGCGCTATCGCCGGCGGCTTGTTGGGCCGTTGGGCCGTTGGGCCGTTGGGCCGTTGGGCCGTTGGGCCGTTGGGTCTTTGGGTCTTTGGGTCTTTGGGTCTTTGGGTCTTTGGGTCTTTGGGTCTTTGGGTCTTTGGGTCGTTAGCCCAGCGGTTTAGCTTATCCGCTCAAACCGCGGGGCCGTAGGCCTTATCAAGGCTTCGCAGGAACTGGTCTGAAGATTGCGCGCCGATCACACGTGCGCCAGCCACTTCCTTGCCATTGCCATCAAAGAAGATGATGCCCGGCGGCCCGAACAACCCGAAGCGCTTGAGCAGCGCCTGATCGTCGGCGTTGTTGGCGGTGACATCTGCCTGCACCAGCACCATCTGATCGAGACGCGCCTTCACCTTCGGATCGGTGAACACGAAACGCTCCATCTCCTTGCAACTGATACACCAGTCTGCATAGAAATCGAACATCACCGGACGCCCTGCCGTCGCCACAACCTGCTCAAGTTCTGCGACGCTACGTACGCGCTGGAACTTGGCGCCCTCCGCCACCGCGGCACTCGCATTCGCGTTCCCGGAAGCCGCCGTCGTCAACCCAGCCAGCGGCGCAAGCGGATCGCGCGCCCCGGCTGCGGCGCCAACCAGCGCCACCGCCCCCAGAAGGGCAACAGCTACGCCGAGGCCCTTGAGAAGGCGTCGCGCACCGCTAACGCCCTCGGGCAAGCTATCGAAGACACGCATGAACGTGGCCGCCACCAGCAGCAGGACACCCCATCCCAGCAGCAGGACAGGCGTGGGCAGCAACGGTCGCACGATCCACAAGGCGACGCCGAGGAGCAGGAAGCCGAAAAAGCGCTTCACGCCGTCCATCCAGGCCCCCGCACGCGGCAGTAACGCACCGCCGCCACCGGCGAGGATCACGAGCGGCAATCCCATCCCTAGTGACAATGCAAAGAGCGTTGCGCCACCGAAAACGGCATCCCCTGTCTTCGCAATGAACG